>ENA-UERG01002646-UERG01002646.1-human-gut-metagenome-genome-assembly--contig:-NODE-2646-length-12493-cov-4.534552_pt1 | contig 12493 bp, 8 predicted proteins | sample MGYA00242954_ERZ507954 | MGnify/ENA primary metagenome ERZ507954 (study PRJEB26167, sample SAMN06115478) | human gut metagenome | host: Homo sapiens | place: China:Sichuan | collected 2015-01-21... | reverse complement strand
AAGGAAGGTACGCAGGCGGCGCGTCTTGGGGACAGCACCTTCACCACCGAGGGCAGTCAGCTCGTCATGACCGAGATTGAAATTAGCGAAAACAACAACTATACTGCTCCGATGCTGGGCTTGAAGATTGACACAAGCATCGGCGGCATGGTCTGGTGCGACAACGCGGGCGAGATTGCGCCCCTGTCCGGCGCGGAGGTTATCCTGCTGGACGAAAAGGGCAGCGAACTGCAAACCGCGGCGACGGGCGAGGACGGCGTCTACCGCTTTGATGGGCTGATGCCGGGCAACTACCGTCTGCGTGTGACGCTCCCGAACGGCTACGTCGTCGTAGAAAAGGACGACACGCGCCTCAAGGACGGGCAGAACATCAGCGTGATGACGACCTACACCGCCCGCGAGGGAGAGAGCGACCTGATTGCCCTGCGCATGAGCCAGCATCAGCTGGAACAGAACATCGGCGCGGTGCAGCCGGGCACGCTGGGTGACTTCTGCTGGCTTGACCTGAACGGCAACGGCCTGCAGGACGAGGGCGAACTCGGTCTGGGCAACATGCGCATCGAGCTGTGGCGCAACGACCAGCTCGTCGCGGAAACGACAACCGACGCGTACGGTTACTACACCTTTGAGAACCTGTATCCGGGCGTGTACACGCTCAAGCCCATCTACCCGACGGAAGTTGTGCCGACGCGTATGCGCACGGATATTCCGCTGATTGCGTCGATTCTGGGCGAAAACGGCGAATCGAACCCGGTGCAGGTGACCTCCGCCAGTACGACCTACACGGCGGATTTGGGCTTCGTGCTGGTTGATGACGACGTGCTGCCGGCAAACTACGGCATCGGCGAAAAGCAGGACTGGACGAAGAAGTAAGGAATAATGCGGAATGCGGAATTGCGCATCCGCGGATGGCGGGGTGCTGCGGGGCGAAAGGCTCTCGCGGTGCCCCGTTTTTTGTGATGGGGGAGGGAAGTAAAGTCCGCTTTTACGGAAAGAATCAACTGCTTGTTTTTGTGAGAATTGAAAAGTAAATAAAAGTTACTTCACTCGCATTTTCCAAATGAAAATGGAAGCTGCTTCATTCTGAAATCCCAAATCTGCGCGAATCAAGCGTTTTCCTGCGCGAAAGTGTATAGCAAAAGCGCCTTGCATCTGATATCATAGATGTTACCAGCTGAGACTGTTCCATATGGAAAAAAATCAGCCGAATCATGCTGGAAATGAAAGGACGGAAACAAATATGAAGAAACTCCTTGCTCTCCTGATGGCGCTCATGATGTGCTGCACCGCCTTTGCGTTCGCGGAGGAAGAAGCGGAAGTGCCGGCAGTTGAAATGAATGTCAGCTTCGAGGCGCAGACGGTTGCGCTGGGTGAAACGGGTCTGACGATGCAGATTCCGGCGGACTGGGCGGTTCAGGAAGTCCCCGCAGGCACGGAAAACGCCGAGAACATCCTGCTCTTCGCCGTCAACGCCGACCAGACGGTCAGCATTACGGTGCAGAAGTCCGCGATGACTTTCGAAACGCTGCTGCAAGGCATTCAGGATGCGGGCGCGACGGAAGAAATGCTCGCTGAGCTGTATGTCAACGAAAACTATTGCCTGATGTACACGCCGGGCGACACCGTGCTGGCGCTGTATGCTTTCCTTGACGACGAGACGGTTCTCGCCGTGACGTTCCAGGTTGCCAGCAAGGAAGTGGGCGACGCGCTGGAGAATATGCCGCTGGAGATCTTCGGCAGCTTGGCGGCAGCGGAGTAATTCACTTCGTTACCACGATGCAGGACGAATCGCCGTCCTGCATTTTTTTTGTGCGCAAAAATGCACAAGGAGCTGCAGAAAACTTGACAAATGCAACTGCATAGCCGAAAATATTCAAAATACACGAAAAAAACATGAAAAAAACACAGTTTATGCAGCAAAATACTTGATTTTCTCCATACAGTGTTTCATAATAAAGTATCGACGCGGTGAAACTGGTTGGTTTTGCGCGTCGATGAACAAGAAACGCAGGCAGACGCGGCAGCGCCCCTGCCGGGAAGGTGAAGCGGATGAATTCCAAGATGCTGTTTTATGTCCTCAAGCGCGTGCTGCTGGCGCTGCTGACCATCTGGATTGTTATCACGGTGACATTCTTCGTGATGCACTCGATTCCGGGTGGACCGTTCGCAAGTGAAAAGGCAATTTCCGCGGAAGCGCAGGCGGCGCTGGAGGCCAAGTACGGGCTGGACAAGCCGCTGGGTGAACAGTATGTGACGTATCTGCGCGACGTGGTGACGAAGCTGGACTTCGGGCCGAGCCTGAAACAGCGCGGCCGTCAGGTCATTGACATTATTCTGGATGGCATGAAGACCTCCGCAAAGCTTGGTCTGATTGCGGCGTTCAGCGCGGCAATCGTCGGCATCGTCCTCGGCGCGCTGGCGGCGCTGCGGCGCAACACCGTGCTGGATAAGATTATCATGGTGATTACGACCGCGTTCGTGTCCATGCCGTCGTTCATTATGGGGTCATTCCTGCTGATAGTGTTCTCAGTCAAGTTAGGCTGGGTACCCGCGAACGGCGCGACGGCCGAAGGGCTGATCCTCCCGATTATCACCCTTGCGCTCTATCCGATGAGCTACATCACGCGCCTGACGCGCTCCTCCATGCTCGACGTGCTGGGGCAGGATTACATCCGCACCGCGCGCGCCAAGGGCGTTTCGGGCAAGAAAATTATCTTCGGTCACGCGCTGAAGAACTCGCTGATTCCGGTTATCACCTATTTCGGCCCGATGCTGGCGTTCATCGTCACCGGCTCGATGGTCGTCGAGCAGATTTTCGCCGTGCCGGGCATCGGCCGCCAGTTCGTATCCAGCATCACCAACCGCGACTACACCATGATTATGGGGACGACCATTTTCCTCGCCTCTTTAATCGTGATTATGAATCTGATCAGCGATCTGCTCTACAAGGTGGTTGATCCGCGCATTGATTACGAATAAGGAGGCATCTGCACCATGATGATGAACAAGAAAAAGCCCTTTAGCCTGCATCTGGATGTGGATTCCTTCATGCCCGCGACGGCGGAGGAAAAGGAAGTCATCTCCCGGATGCGGCCGTCCTCGACCTTTTTCCGCGACGGCGTGAAGCGCCTGCTGAAGAACAAGGTCGCGACCATCAGCCTGATTCTGATTGTGCTGATTACGCTGTCCTCCATCATCATCCCAATGTTCTGGCCGTATTCGTATGACCAGATGCTGGGACAGACGAAGGGCCGCCCGATGGACAACAGCTACAACAATCTCGCACCGTTCCAGTACGGTAAGACGGAACTGAAGAAAATCGACAAAGGAGAATCTGTTTTCCCGCACATCTTCGGCACGGACGCGCACGGACGCGACTACTTCATCCGCGTCGTCTACGGGACACGCATTTCCCTTGCCGTCGGCTTCTTCGCCAGCATCATCGTGCTGGTGATTGGCATGATGATTGGCGCAGTCGCGGGATACTTCGGCGGCAGGGTGGACTTGTTCATCATGCGAATCGTCGATATTATCTACTCATTGCCGGATATGCTGGTCATCATCCTGCTGTCGGTCGTGCTGGGGCAGGTGCTGCATGTGGAAGGCACCATCTTAGAGAAAATCGGCTCGAACATCATCAGTATGTTCATCGTCTTTGGTCTGCTCTACTGGGTGGGCATGGCGCGCCTGATTCGCGGTCAGATTCTGTCCCTCCGCGAGCAGGAGTACGTGCTGTCTGCGCAGGCGACGGGCGCGAAGGCACAGTGGATTATCCGCAAGCACCTTCTGCCGAACTGCATCAGCGTCGTGATTATTTCGACTGCGCTGCAAATTCCGAACGCGATTTTCACCGAAAGCTTCCTGTCCTTCCTTGGGCTGGGCGTTAATGCGCCGATGCCCTCGCTGGGTTCGCTGGCTTCTGACGCGCTCAACGGCATCTATTCCTACACCTATCGCTTGATTATCCCCGCCGTGGTCATCTGCCTCATCGTGCTGAGCCTGAACCTGTTCGGCGACGGCCTGCGCGACGCCTTTGACCCGAAGCTGAATGCGTGATGAAAGGAGCTGGACAAAATGGCATTGCTGGAAGTCAATGACCTGCATACATCCTTCTTCACCGACGCGGGCGAAGTCAAGGCGGTGGATGGCGTTTCGTTCCGCCTTGACCACGGCAAGGTGCTGGGCATCGTGGGCGAAAGCGGTTCGGGCAAGAGCGTCACGGCGTATTCCGTCATGCAGATTCTTGCGCCGACGGGCAAAATCGTCAGCGGCAGCGTGAAATTCGACGGGCAGGAGCTGGTCGGCGCGGACGAGAAGCTGCTGCGCTCCGTGCGCGGCAACCGCATCTCGATTATCTTCCAGGACCCGATGACGTCTCTGAACCCGACCTACACCATCGGCCGGCAGCTGATGGAAGCAATTCTGCTGCACACCGACCGCAACCGCCATCAGGCGCGCGAACGCGCGGTGGAGATGCTGAAGCTGGTCAACGTCAACGAGCCGGAAAAGCGCATGAAGCAGTACCCGTTCGAGCTGTCGGGCGGTATGCGGCAGCGCGTTATGATTGCCATGGCGCTGGCGTGCGAGCCGGACATCCTGATTGCCGACGAGCCGACGACTGCGCTGGACGTGACAATTCAGGCGCAGATTCTTGATTTGATGCGCGACCTGCAGAATAAGATGGGCATGGCGATTATCATGATTACGCACGACTTGGGCGTTGTCGCCCAGATGTGCGACGAGGTCATTGTCATGTACGCTGGTTCTATCTGCGAACAGGGGACGGCGGATGAAATCTTCTACAACCCGCGCCACGAGTACACAAAGGGCTTGATGCGCTCCATCCCGACGGCGGAGAACAACGGACAGCGCCTGGAGCCGATTACCGGTACGCCGATTGACCTGCTGAACATGCCCAAAGGCTGCCCGTTCGCGCCCCGCTGCGAGGCGGCGATGAAGATTTGCCTGAAAGAGAAGCCGGTTCGGATGCTCATCAACGACGACCATATGGCAACCTGCTGGATGAACGTCAAGAAGGGCGTTGAGGACGGCAGCATCACGGAGGAAGGAGGAGTGCCCTGTGTCTGAAGCGCAGATGCACCAGCCATTGCTGGAAGTCAAAGGACTGAAAGAATACTTTGACATCAACATGGGCTTCTTCCGCACCAAGCCGCTGAAGGCGGTCGACGATGTGTCCTTCACCATCAACAAGGGCGAAACGCTCGGTCTGGTGGGCGAATCCGGCTGCGGCAAGACGACTGTTGGGCGCACCATCCTCCAATTGTACAAGCCGACGGCGGGCGAAATCATTTACGATGGCAAGCCCGTCAAGACGAAAGCGGACTTGCAGAAGTTCCGCACGAAGGCGACGATGGTGTTCCAAGATCCGTATTCCTCGCTGAACCCGCGCATGACCGTGTCGGACATCGTGGGCGAACCGCTGGATGTGCACCACCTGTATTCCTCCAAGAAGGAGCGGGAGGAGCGCATTTTGGAGCTGCTGGGGTATGTCGGGCTGAACAGTGAACACGCCTCGCGTTACGCGCACGAGTTTTCCGGCGGTCAGCGGCAGCGCATCGGCATTGCCCGCGCGCTGGCGGTGAATCCGGAATTCATCGTCTGCGACGAGCCGGTGTCGGCGCTGGACGTGTCGATTCAGGCGCAAGTCATCAACATGTTTGATGATTTGCAGGATCGGCTGGGGCTGACATACCTGTTCATTGCGCATGACCTGCTGGTTGTGCGGCACATTTCGGACAGAATCGCCGTGATGTATCTGGGCAAGATGGTGGAGCTGGCGTCGGCGGAGGAAATCTACAATCACCCGCTGCACCCGTATTCCAAGTCGCTTTTGTCCGCCGTTCCGCTGCCTGACCCGAAGGCGGCGCGCGCGAACAAGCGCATTGTCCTCTCCGGCGACATTCCAAGCCCCCTGAACGCGCCGTCGGGCTGTCCGTTCCGCACGCGCTGCCCCTACGCCACCGAAGCCTGCGCGCAGTCGATGCCGCCCTTCAACGAGGTCGAGAAGGGGCACTTCGTCGCCTGCCACCGGGTGAAGGAACTGGGGTAAAAGGGGAGACGCCAGAGACTCTGCCTCTGGACTCCGGCAGGGGCGCTGCCCCTGCACCCTGCAAGGGACTTCGTCCCTTGACCCTTTCGCGCGATTGCGTTGGTGACACTGGCATAGTGTGCCCGCGTGTTTATCCGCGCAAAAAAATTGCTTCAAGGATGCGTCAACACGCATTTTTGATACAGACAGTCTACGAAAAGCAAGGCTGTCACAGAATATTAAGGGAGGTTTTTTCATGAAGAAGCTGACTGCTCTCCTGCTCGCCATCGCAATGATGGTGACCTGCACCCTGTGCGCTGTCGCCGAAGACGGCAAGACGTACATGGCTGTCTGCATCGCGTCCGAGCCTGATACGCTTGACCCGGCGCTGAACTCCGCTGTGGACGGCGCGACGATGGTCGCTCACCTGTTCGCAGGCCTGTCCACTTGGGCGCAGACCGACGACGGCAAGCTGGAAATCCTGCCGGACTGCGCGGTGGAACTGCCGGATCCGGTGGTCAATGACGACGGCACGGTGACGTACACCTACACGCTCGTTGATGGCCTGAAGTGGTCTGACGGCAAGGATTTGACCGCCAAGGACTTCGAGTTCGCGTGGAAGCGCGCTGCTTCCTCCGAGCTGGGCGCGGACTATGGCTACATGTTTGAAGTCGTCAAGGGCTACACTGCGGACGGCTCCGACCCCAAGGCGGAAAACCTCGCTGTGACCGCCGTGGACGACAAGACCCTGACCGTTACCCTGAACAACCCCGTTGCCTACTGGAACGAGCTGCTCGCCTTCCCGGCGTACATGCCCGTGCGTGAGGACGTCGTCGCCAACGAAGCGTGGGCGACCGATCCTTCCACCTACATCGGCAATGGCCCGTACACCATGACCGCGTGGGAACACAACAGCAAGATCACCCTGACCAAGAACCCCTACTATCATGCGGTGGACAAGGTCACGATGGACGAGCTGGACTTCTACCTCTCCGACGACGCGAACAACATGCTGGCGAACTTCCAGAAGGGCGACTGGCAGCTGATCGACGACGTTCCCACCTCTGAAATCGCTTCCCTGAAGGAACAGTATCCGACGGAATTTGTTGTTGCCGGCCAGATTGGTACCTACTATGTCTGCTGGAACATCAACGAAGAAATCCTGCCCGCTGACGTGCTCGCGAACATGACCCCCGAAGAAGCGGAAGCGGCGCGCGCAGAAGTCCGTCAGGCGATTGGCCTCCTGTTTGACCGCAACTACATCGTCACCGAAATCGGTCAGGCTGGTCAGCTTCCTGCGTCCAGCTTCGTTCCGATGGGCATGACCGATGCGGACGGCTCTGAGTTCTACAAGAATGCGGGCCATGTGGAAGGCGTCACCGGCTACTACGACGTGACCGACGACGAAGACGTCTACATGGCGAACTTCGACAAGGCGGTTGAAACCCTGAAGAAGTACTACACCTACGACGAGGCGAACGGCGTCTTCACCAACTTCCCGTCCCTGACCTACCTCTACAACACCTCCGAAGCCCACAAGGCGATTGGCGAATACCTCCAGAGCGCGGTTTCTGCGGTCGGCATCACCATGAACCTGAACAACCAGGAATGGAACACCTTCCTGAACACCCGTAAGGCGGGCGACTACTCCATCGCGCGCAACGGCTGGCTGGCGGACTACAACGACCCGATCTGCTTCCTCGACATGTGGGTGACCGGCTCCGGCAACAACGACGTGCAGTACGGCAAGGGCGCGAATGCGGATCTGAAGATCTACAACCTCGACCTGACCCCCTACGGCTACGACGTGAAGGTGGAGAACGGCACTTGGGCGGAAACCTATGACGTGCTGATTTCTGCTATCAAGAGCTGCACCGACAGCGCGAACCGTTATGCCATGATGCACATCGCGGAAGATATGCTGATGAATACCGGCTGCATCGTGCCGCTGTACTACTACACCGACATCTACATGATCGACGACTCCGTGCAGGGCTTCTTCTCCAACCCGCTGGGCTACAAGTACTTCATGCACTGCACCATCGCCAAGTAATTCCATCCAAGTTTGGACAAATCCACGGGCGAATCGGCTTCAAAACCGGTTCGCCTTTTTTTCGCATGTTGGAAAGATGTACTTTGCCATCCTTGGCAACCGATATTTCCTGCCTTGGAAAGGTACATTCGGCGGAAAACATGCGCGAATAGACGGGAAATCTGCGTGAATGCAGGAATTTTCAGCAGGAAAAGGGCAGGGAAACGTCCAATTAATCCATTGAATGGCGGTGGCAAACAGCGCTTGCCAATGGTATACTGAAACCAGAAGGGCGATTTCTATGGGAAAAAAGCCCGCGGAAGCTATCAGCAAGGAGGAAGAAGCATGAAGCGAATCGCACGATGGAGCACCATTTTCCTGCTCTTATGCAGCATCATTTGGGCGGGTACAGCATCGGCGGCCATGATTGTGGAAAACAACATGAGTGCGCTGAACACACTGAACACCATCAACAAGAACCAGACACCACAGGGCAAGGACTCGGCGCTGGAGCGGCTGGCGAAAGAAATCGGCGCTGGCATATGGGACAATACGGACTGGGATGACCCGGCGTTTCAGGAGAACATCGGGCGATTTGGCATCACCGTGTTGAAAAAGGACACGCAGCCGCCGGAGTCCTTCATCGGCGACGCGATTTTTGACCATCTGGGCGACACAACGTTCAATGCGCCGGAAATGAACGGCAATCTGCTGGTTCTCGGCGGGCTGAACGCTAATCTGCCGTCCGGCAAAATCGACCGCCTGTATGTGCTGTCGGACGAGGACGTTCGGCTGAACATCGGCGCGGCGGCAGATGTTCAGGAGCTGATTCTGGGCGCATCGGGGAATGTGTCGCTGAACGGCGAGGGCAATGTCCGCTCCACCATCGTGGTGGACAAGCCGATGAATCTCGATATCGGGATTGCGACGAACCTCGTGAACCTGACGGATGCCCCGCTGCCGACGGGCGATATTGTGCTGAATCCGGGCAAGAACGCGCTTGTGCCGGGGCAGCAGCTGCATATGGGCAGCGAGCTGAAGGTGGAGAAGAAAATCAGCCTGACCGTGCGCTTCCGCCTTGTTGACCAGAGCGCGAAGGACATGCAGCTGGAAACGGCGGATTGGGACGGCGCGCTGCTGACCGAAACGACAGTGCAGTACACGGGCGACAGCTGCCCGATGGGCGCGGTCAACATGCTGGACAGCATCGAGGCGGCGTTTGCGGAGAAGTATCCGGATTTGCAGGAGCAATATGTGCTGCTGCCGGAAATGCGCAGCGCAGACCCGTGGAGCAAGGTCTACCGCCTGAATGGCGGCGAATCCTGCTTTGCCGTGGCGGAAAATTATGTCTATCTCTCCCGCGAGGGCGATGTTGCGTTCCCGCTGACGGATGACAGCACGCTGGTAGCGGAATTCCCGGTGTACGTCTACCGCTATGGCGAGCAGGACGGGCGCATCACCTACCGTGTTCGCATCAGCGGCGCGCGCCCGGATTACTTCACGCCGAGCCTGAACCTGCGCAGCGGCGCTGTGGCGAGCTTCACCTTCGATAAGGAGCGCGGCGAGTGGGTGACGCAGTTCAAGCGCAGCGACTTCGGGGCGGACGAGCGTGCCCTCATTCACCTGACGGGACTGCGCGGCGAGGAGACGGACACATTCCTGCCCGTAACAGGCCGCGAAGAAAGGCGCATCGTTACGCTGACGTGGACGGCGGACACGCAGCGCGTGACCATCGACGCGCAGAACGTCCTCTGGGGCAGCGACATGCCGGCGGAGGGCAACGACCTGCTGTGCCGCGCGGGTGAGCAGGTGACGGTGCAAATCGCGCCCGCAGTGGGCTATCGCGGCATCCACGTTTTCCTGAGCGACCCGGCTGTTTCCCTGAGTATCAGCGAGGGGAACGACGCGGTTTCCTTCCTCATGCCCTACGCGCCGCTGACCTTGACGCTGACGGCGGACAAGCTTTATACCGTCACGATGGACACGGCAGGCGGCGATCCAATCCGCCCCATCCAGTACACGGTGGAATCGGAAGCGTTCCAGCTGCCGACCCCGGTTCGCACGGGCTACATCTTCCTCGGCTGGACGGGCGAGGGCATCACCGAACCGCAGGAAATCATTGAAATCCCGCAAGGAAGCACGGGCGACCGCACTTACACCGCGAACTGGCAGGTGATTGAATACACCATCATTACGCTGCTGGAAGGGGGCAATGCGGGCTCGTCGCAAGTGTATTTCTACACGGTGGAGCAAACCGTAACGCTGCCGACCCCGACCCGCACGGGCTACACGTTCCTTGGCTGGACAGGCGAGGGCATCACGACGCCGCAGCCGAACGTGACCATCCCGAAGGGTTCGACGGGCGACAAGACGTATATCGAGAACTGGAAACTGACAGAATACAACATCACCATGGATTTGAACGGCGGCAGCGGTCAAGAAAAGGTGGTTTACACCATGACGGATGAGGATTTCGAGCTGCCAACCCCGACCCGCAACGGCTACGAGTTTGTCGGCTGGACGGGCGAGCGCATCACGACGCCGCAGACAAGCGTCAAAATTCCGAAGGGTTCGACGGGAAACAAGGCGTATACCGCAAACTGGAAGGTGATCAGATACACCATCACACTGGTCACGAACGGCGGCGCAGTCATAGCTTCGATACGCTACACCGTGGAGGATTCCGTCACCCTGCCCATCCCTCCCGAGCGTCCGGGCTACGAATTTGCCGGCTGGGTCCTCGATGGCAGCGGTCAGTTCCCTTCAACGCCGATGATTATCCCCGAAGGCTCAACCGGCGACCGCATTTACAAGGCGGAGTGGCGTGTGGCGAGCTACACCATTACCTACGTGAGCCACGGCAAAGCATATAATTGGGTTCAATACACCATCAACAACCAAGTTTATTTCGGGGCACCGGAAGAAGACCCGTCCTACTACCTCCCGGGCTATACCTTTGTAGGCTGGAAAATCGACGGCGTATCAGGAACGCCGCGCTCCTACATGCTGCCCAAGGGCTCGTATGGCAATCGAACGGCGACCATGCTTTGGGAGCCAATTCCGTAAGCGTAAACAAGGAGAACAAGGAGGGGATGCGCATTGGACTACCTCAGCGTAAAGGAAATAGCGGAGCTGTGGGGCGTTTCCATCCGCATGGTGAATTACTACCTGAATACCGGGCGGATTCAGGGGGCAATCCGGAAATCGGGCGGGTGGCTGATTCCGGCGAATACGCCGCATCCGGCGGATTTGCGCAAGAGCGGGCAGCGCGGGCAGGAAAAAATCCCCCCGCGGATGGCAAAGTGCTATATGCCGCTGATTTCCCGTCCGTGCGACAACGGCTTCCAAAATCTCCTGCTGACCATGAACGACGAGGAGGAACGCGACATCGCCCGCGCCCTGCACCACTATTTCCGCGATGAGCACGAGGAAGCCCGCGAAATCAGCGAGAAATACCTGACGAGCAAGTGCCCCGAAATCCGCCTGTCCGCGCTGATTACCAACACGATGGCGATGCTGCAGACGGGGGACGCCGCCAAGTGCCGCCGGAATCTCGAAATGATTCAGCGGGACGGGCAGCGCGCAAACGACGATTCGTGGCGGCTGTACAGCAGCATTACCGACGCGCTCATCAGCGTGTTCTTCCACTCCGAGAAGCTCGACTTGACCCCTATCCGCCCCGCTATCGGTATTCTTCCGCCCGGAATGCAGTATTTCGCCATGTACGCCATCGCCCACGCGCTCTACATCCGGCGCGAATACGAACACGCGATGGGCATTGCCGAATCCGCCCTGCTGATGGCGGGCACGCGCTACCCCATTGACAGCATCTACCTCAACATCGTCCTGTGCATGATTTGCATGAGCCTGAAACAGGATGAACGCGCGGAGCAGAAGTTCGATGCCGCGTGGAGCATCGCCAGCCGCGAGGGGTACATCCACCCGTTTGTGGAGCATCACGGCATTTTGCAGGGGCAGGTGGAGCGCGCGCTGCGCAAGCAGGAGCCGGAAACGTACAACAAGATTGTGCAGTCGGTCTATCGCTTCAGCCGCGGGTGGATGAAAATTCACAACCCCGTGTCGACGCTGCAGGTAACCGACGCGCTCACACCCTACGAGTTTTCGATTGCCATGCTTGCCGCGAAGGGTCGCAGCAACAAGGAAATCGCCGCGCTGATGGGCGTTTCCGTCAACACGGTGAAGTCGTACATGCAGAGCATTTTTGAGAAGCTGCAAATCTCCAGCCGGAGCGAGATTGACGCGTATGTGAACCGGTAATAATACTAATTCTCATCTAAACCATGTCATTCGCACAGCATCTTTTCCGCCCAGGCGTTGCTTCGTTCCGCTCGCGCGTACCTCCAGTACGCCTCGCTTCACTCAGCTTTGCCGGAACGAAAAATCTGCTATGC
>ENA-UERG01002642-UERG01002642.1-human-gut-metagenome-genome-assembly--contig:-NODE-2642-length-12504-cov-5.916472_pt1 | contig 12504 bp, 8 predicted proteins | sample MGYA00242954_ERZ507954 | MGnify/ENA primary metagenome ERZ507954 (study PRJEB26167, sample SAMN06115478) | human gut metagenome | host: Homo sapiens | place: China:Sichuan | collected 2015-01-21... | reverse complement strand
GCTGATAGAAACAGAAGCCACTGGAGCACCTCAAAAACACCATCATACACTAAATCAGTAAGTTGGCAGCATCACCTAATTGCCGAAGAACATTTCACCGGCGAAATTAAAAAAGAAGAAGCCCAAAAAGGCACTATTGCCTGGTCTATTCTCTCTTCTCATAATACGTCCGGAAATATGGATAAACTTAAAATTAAGTTTGATTCATTAGCCTCTCACGATATTACCTTTGTTGGTATTGTACAGACCGCTAAAGCGTCCGGTATGGAACGTTTCCCGCTGCCGTATGTGCTGACCAACTGCCATAACTCACTTTGCGCCGTCGGTGGCACCATTAACGGTGATGACCATGTTTTTGGTTTATCGGCGGCTCAGCGTTATGGCGGTATTTTTGTGCCTCCGCACATTGCGGTCATCCATCAATATATGCGTGAGATGATGGCAGGCGGCGGCAAAATGATCCTCGGGTCAGACAGCCACACCCGTTACGGTGCATTAGGGACAATGGCAGTCGGTGAGGGCGGCGGTGAGTTGGTAAAACAGCTGCTTAATGACACCTGGGATATCGACTATCCGGGAGTTGTTGCGGTGCATCTGACCGGAAAACCAGCGCCGTATGTGGGGCCGCAGGATGTGGCGCTGGCTATCATCGGTGCCGTGTTCAAAAACGGCTACGTCAAAAACAAAGTGATGGAATTCGTAGGTCCCGGTGTTGCTGCGCTCTCTACCGATTTCCGTAACAGCGTTGACGTGATGACCACTGAAACGACCTGTTTAAGTTCTGTCTGGCAAACCGATGAAGAAGTCCATAACTGGCTGGCGCTGCACGGTCGCGGCCAGGATTACTGCCAGCTTAACCCTCAACCGATGGCGTACTACGATGGCTGCATCAGCGTTGATTTAAGCGCCATCAAACCAATGATTGCGCTGCCGTTCCACCCGAGCAACGTGTATGAAATCGACACACTGAACCAGAACCTGACCGACATTCTGCGTGAGATTGAAATTGAGTCCGAACGCGTGGCGCACGGTAAAGCCAAACTCTCGCTGCTGGATAAAGTGGAAAATGGTCGCCTGAAAGTGCAGCAGGGGATTATCGCGGGCTGTTCTGGCGGTAACTACGAAAACGTCATCGCGGCGGCGAATGCACTGCGCGGTCAATCCTGTGGCAATGACACCTTCTCGCTGGCAGTTTACCCGTCATCACAGCCGGTGTTTATGGATCTCGCCAAAAAAGGTGTGGTAGCAGATTTGATTGGCGCAGGCGCAATCATCAGAACCGCGTTCTGCGGCCCATGCTTTGGCGCGGGCGATACGCCAATCAACAACGGTTTGAGTATTCGCCACACCACGCGTAACTTCCCGAACCGCGAAGGCTCTAAGCCAGCTAATGGGCAGATGTCAGCGGTGGCGTTGATGGACGCTCGTTCTATCGCTGCGACTGCGGCAAACGGTGGCTATTTAACCTCTGCCAGCGAACTTGATTGCTGGGACAACGTGCCGGAGTACGCCTTCGATGTAACGCCGTATAAAAACCGTGTTTATCAGGGCTTTGTGAAAGGGGCAACTCAGCAACCGCTGATTTACGGGCCGAACATTAAAGACTGGCCGGAATTGGGTGCGCTGACTGACAATATCGTCCTGAAAGTGTGCTCGAAGATCCTCGACGAAGTGACCACCACCGACGAACTGATTCCTTCCGGTGAAACCTCTTCTTATCGTTCAAATCCGATTGGTCTGGCGGAGTTTACCCTGTCTCGCCGCGATCCCGGTTATGTTAGCAGAAGTAAAGCGACTGCTGAGCTGGAAAATCAGCGTCTGGCGGGGAATGTCAGCGAGCTGACAGAGGTGTTTGCGCGCATTAAGCAGATTGCTGGTCAGGAGCATATTGATCCGCTGCAAACTGAAATTGGCAGCATGGTCTATGCGGTGAAACCAGGCGATGGTTCTGCGCGTGAACAGGCGGCGAGCTGCCAGCGTGTGATTGGCGGTCTGGCGAATATTGCCGAGGAGTACGCGACTAAACGCTACCGTTCTAACGTCATCAACTGGGGGATGTTACCGCTGCAGATGGCGGAAGTGCCAACCTTTGAAGTGGGGGATTACATTTACATCCCTGGCATTAAAGCGGCGCTGGATAATCCGGGTACGACGTTTAAAGGTTATGTGATCCATGAAGATGCGCCGGTAACGGAAATTACGCTTTACATGGAAAGCCTGACGGCCGAAGAGCGCGAGATTATCAAGGCGGGTAGTTTGATTAACTTCAATAAAAACCGTCAGATGTAAAAAGCGCCATGTGAATGTAGGTCGCATCCGGTACTTATTGTCGGATGCGATGCTTGCGCATCTTATCCGACCTACGAATCGCATCGAATCTGTAGGCCAGATAAGGCATTTACGCAGCATCCGGCACTTATTGTCGGATGCGCTGCTTGCGCATCTTATCCGACCTACAAATCGCATCGAACCGTAGGCCGGATAAGGCGTTTACGCCGCATCCGGCAAATAGTTAATTGCTCTTACTTCTTCGCCTCTGCAACCACTTTACTACCCACGCCGCGGTTATTGTATTCCCACATGCGGTTGTAGTTAGTGTCATTCAGATTGCGCTGTATTTCGTCGTTATCATCTACGCTGCCGGTATTACCCGCAAACGGACGATTAGAGATCACCGCATCGGCCCACGGTTTCGCCGTGTTAAAACCTTCGTTGATGGCGCTATCACGGATCACCACCTGACCGTTGGTATTGGCATCAACATCCAGCGAGCGGCCCAGTTGCGCCACACCATCACCGAAAGCATTGAAACGGCTGTTTACGGCGAGGAAACCGTAGTAAATGTTGGACAGCGTAGCCGGTGCAAACACATACGCTTCTTGCTGAGTACGTGAGTTCACCACGCGGAATTCGGTGTTATCGAACACCACTGCGCCGCGACCAGAAACGATATCCACATCCCCTTCAATGTAGCTGTTGGTCACCAGCGTACGCGGCTGACGATTCGTTTCCAGACGGTTCTGCACACCGCTGTTGGTGACAAAGAAGGTGTTCTGACGACCGAGAATGTTAACGTTGTTAATCTGTACCTGGTCACCATCAGTACGCAGTGCCACCGCCGGATGGTTACCTGCATCTACGCTATCGCCCAGCGTGTTTTCGATGGTCAGATTTTGCAGTTGCAGGCCATTGTTTTGTGACCAGAAGACCGCAGAGCAGAGAACACCGATACTGTCGCTGCGTTTGCTCTGGCAGCTATCGTACATATACCACGCTGGTTTACCTGGCATATATTTGCCGCGCGGGTTGACGTCGTGACGCCAGTCGGCAGGGCTCATGCCACCATCAAGGGAAAGCCCAATCTTCACATCAATCGGTTTTTCACCTGTACCGTACAGAGTAATTCCACCCGGAGCGGCAGGGACATATACCGTTCCCTGATACTCACCAGGCATCACGGCAATATACTGGCGCTTGTTGGTACGCTTGATAATTGCCGCATCTACCGCCGCCTGAATCGTGGTATGCGTTACACCTTGAGTGCCCGCCGGGCCGACAACAAAGTCAGGTTGCGCAGGCAGGGTAATCGGGGAAGGATTCCACGCTGCAGCACCTGGTGTCAGGGATGCAAAATAGTGTTGAGCATCGAAATTCTGCGCTTCTTTTGCCGACAGAATCGGGCGAGAAGAGGTACCAGGCGCGGTTTGATCAGAAGGACGTTGATCGGGCGGGGTTGAGCTACAGGCGGTCAGCGTCACGCCAAAAGCCAATGCCAGCGCCAGACGGGAAACTGAAAATGTGTTCACAGGTTGCTCCGGGCTATGAAATAGAAAAATGAATCCGTTGAAGCCTGCTTTTTTATACTAACTTGAGCGAAACGGGAAGGTAAAAAGACAAAAAGTTGTTTTTAATACCTTTAAGTGATACCAGATGGCATTGCGCCATCTGGCAGAGTGATTAACTAAACATCGCAGTAATCGAGGCGCTTGCCAGAGAGTGGAAATGAACGTTAAACCCGACCATCGCGCCGCTGGCACCTTCATCGACATCAATACGTTCTATATCCAGCGCGTGAACGGTAAAAATGTAGCGATGAGTTTCGCCTTTCGGCGGTGCTGCGCCATCGTATCCGGTTTTACCAAAGTCGGTACGCGTCTGCAAAACGCCGTCTGGCATTGCTACCAGACCAGAGCCAAACCCTTGCGGTAATACGCGGGTATCAGCGGGTAAGTTAACAACTACCCAGTGCCACCAGCCGGAGCCGGTTGGCGCATCCGGGTCGTAGCAGGTGACAACAAAACTTTTCGTTCCCGCAGGAACATCATCCCACGCCAGATGCGGTGAAATATTATCGCCATCGTAACCCATGCCGTTAAAGACATGACGATGCGGCAATTTATCGCCATCGCGCAGATCGTTACTGATGAGTTTCATGAACCCTCCTTTCTTGTTTGCAGAAAGTGTAGCCAGAAACCCTCACGCGGACTTCTCGTTATTGGCAAAAAAATGTTTCATCCTGTACCGCGCGGTTAACCGCTGCGGTCAGACGCTGCAACTGTTGCGGGAGAATAATATAGGGCGGCATCAGGTAAATCAGTTTGCCAAAAGGCCGGATCCAGACACCCTGTTCGACAAAGAATTTTTGCAGCGCCGCCATATTCACCGGATGAGTGGTTTCGACCACGCCAATGGCCCCCAGTACGCGCACATCGGCAACCATTTCGGCATCACGGGCGGGGGCAAGTTGCTCGCGCAGCTGTACTTCAATATCCGCCACCTGTTGCTGCCAGTCGCCAGATTCGAGAATCGCCAGGCTGGCGTTTGCTGCCGCGCAGGCCAGCGGATTGCCCATAAAAGTTGGCCCATGCATAAAGCAACCGGCTTCACCGTTACTGATGGTTTCTGCAACCTCGCGCGTGGTGAGTGTGGCGGAAAGGGTCATTGTGCCGCCGGTTAAGGCTTTACCGAGGCACAAAATGTCCGGCGCGATTTCTGCATGTTCACAGGCAAACAGTTTCCCGGTACGACCAAATCCAGTGGCGATCTCGTCGGCAATCAGCAAGATACCTTCGCGATCGCATATTTTGCGGATTCGTTTTAACCATTCCGGATGGTACATGCGCATCCCGCCTGCGCCCTGGACAATCGGCTCAATGATCACCGCCGCGATTTCATGACGATGCGCCGCCATCAGGCGGGCAAAGCCCACCATATCGCGCTCATCCCATTCGCCATCCATACGGCTTTGTGGGGCGGGAGCAAACAAGTTTTCTGGCAGATAGCCTTTCCACAGGCTGTGCATTGAGTTGTCCGGATCGCACACCGACATCGCGCCAAAGGTATCGCCATGATAACCATTGCGGAAGGTCAGAAAACGCTGGCGCGCTTCGCCTTTGGCTTGCCAGTACTGCAACGCCATTTTCATCGCCACTTCCACCGCTACGGAACCGGAGTCCGCGAGAAAAACGCACTCCAGCGGTTGCGGCGTCATCGCCACCAGTTTGCGGCACAGCTCAATGGCTGGCGCATGGGTGATACCGCCAAACATCACATGCGACATGGCATCAATTTGCGACTTCATCGCCGCATTAAGCTGCGGGTGATTGTAGCCGTGGATCGCCGCCCACCAGGACGACATACCGTCAACCAGGCGTCTGCCGTCAGACAAAATCAGCTCGCAACCTTCGGCGCTCACCACCGGATAAACCGGCAGCGGGGAGGTCATGGATGTGTATGGGTGCCAGATATGGCGTTGGTCAAAGGCAAGATCGTCCGTTGTCATAATCGACTTGTAAACCAAATTGAAAAGATTTAGGTTTACAAGTCTACACCGAATTAACAACAAAAAACACGTTTTGGAGAAGCCCCATGGCTCACCGCCCACGCTGGACATTGTCGCAAGTCACAGAATTATTTGAAAAACCGTTGCTGGATCTGCTGTTTGAAGCGCAGCAGGTGCATCGCCAGCATTTCGATCCTCGTCAGGTGCAGGTCAGCACGTTGCTGTCGATTAAGACCGGAGCTTGTCCGGAAGATTGCAAATACTGCCCGCAAAGCTCGCGCTACAAAACCGGGCTGGAAGCCGAGCGGTTGATGGAAGTTGAACAGGTGCTGGAGTCGGCGCGCAAAGCGAAAGCGGCAGGATCGACGCGCTTCTGTATGGGCGCGGCGTGGAAGAATCCCCACGAACGCGATATGCCGTACCTGGAACAAATGGTGCAGGGGGTAAAAGCGATGGGGCTGGAGGCGTGTATGACGCTGGGCACGTTGAGTGAATCTCAGGCGCAGCGCCTCGCGAACGCCGGGCTGGATTACTACAACCACAACCTGGACACCTCGCCGGAGTTTTACGGCAATATCATCACCACACGCACTTATCAGGAACGCCTCGATACGCTGGAAAAAGTGCGCGATGCCGGGATCAAAGTCTGTTCTGGCGGCATTGTGGGCTTAGGCGAAACGGTAAAAGATCGCGCCGGATTATTGCTGCAACTGGCAAACCTGCCGACGCCGCCGGAAAGCGTGCCAATCAACATGCTGGTGAAGGTGAAAGGCACGCCGCTTGCCGATAACGATGATGTCGATGCCTTTGATTTTATTCGCACCATTGCGGTCGCGCGGATCATGATGCCAACCTCTTACGTGCGCCTTTCTGCCGGACGCGAGCAGATGAACGAACAGACTCAGGCGATGTGCTTTATGGCAGGCGCAAACTCGATTTTCTACGGTTGCAAACTGCTGACCACGCCGAATCCGGAAGAAGATAAAGACCTGCAACTGTTCCGCAAACTGGGGCTAAATCCGCAGCAAACTGCCGTGCTGGCAGGGGATAACGAACAACAGCAACGTCTTGAACAGGCGCTGATGACCCCGGACACCGACGAATATTACAACGCGGCAGCATTATGAGCTGGCAGGAGAAAATCAACGCGGCGCTCGATGCGCGGCGTGCTGCCGATGCCCTGCGTCGCCGTTATCCGGTGGCGCAAGGAGCCGGACGCTGGCTGGTGGCGGATGATCGCCAGTATCTGAACTTTTCCAGTAACGATTATTTAGGTTTAAGCCATCATCCGCAAATTATCCGTGCCTGGCAGCAGGGGGCGGAGCAATTTGGCATCGGTAGCGGCGGCTCCGGTCACGTCAGCGGTTATAGCGTGGTGCATCAGGCACTGGAAGAAGAGCTGGCCGAGTGGCTTGGCTATTCGCGGGCACTGCTGTTTATCTCTGGTTTCGCCGCTAATCAGGCAGTTATTGCCGCGATGATGGCGAAAGAGGACCGTATTGCTGCCGACCGGCTTAGCCATGCCTCATTGCTGGAAGCTGCCAGTTTAAGCCCGTCGCAGCTTCGCCGTTTTGCTCATAACGATGTCACTCATTTGGCGCGATTGCTTGCTTCCCCCTGTCCGGGGCAGCAACTGGTGGTGACAGAAGGCGTGTTCAGCATGGACGGCGATAGTGCGCCACTGGCGGAAATCCAGCAGGTAACGCAACAGCACAATGGCTGGTTGATGGTCGATGATGCCCACGGCACGGGCGTTATCGGGGAGCAGGGGCGCGGCAGCTGCTGGCTGCAAAAGGTAAAACCAGAATTGCTGGTAGTGACTTTTGGCAAAGGATTTGGCGTCAGTGGGGCTGCGGTGCTTTGCTCAAGTACGGTGGCGGATTATCTGCTGCAATTCGCCCGCCACCTTATCTACAGCACCAGTATGCCGCCCGCTCAGGCGCAGGCATTACGTGCGTCACTGGCGGTCATTCGCCGTGATGAGGGGGATGCACGGCGCGAAAAACTGGTGTCACTCATTGCGCGTTTTCGTGCCGGAGTACAGGATTTGCCGTTTACGCTGGCTGATTCATGCAGCGCCATCCAGCCATTGATCGTCGGTGATAACAGCCGTGCGTTACAACTGGCAGAAAAACTGCGCCAGCAAGGCTGCTGGGTCACGGCGATTCGCCCGCCAACCGTACCCGCTGGTACTGCGCGACTGCGCTTAACGCTAACCGCAGCGCATGAAATGCAGGATATCGACCGTCTGCTGGAGGTGCTGCATGGCAACGGTTAATAAACAAGCCATTGCAGCGGCATTTGGTCGGGCAGCCGCACTCTATGAGCAACACGCAGATCTACAGCGCCAGAGTGCTGACGTCTTACTGGCAATGCTCCCACAGCGTAAATACACCCACGTACTGGACGCGGGTTGTGGACCTGGCTGGATGAGCCGCCACTGGCGGGAACGTCACGCGCAGGTGACGGCCTTAGATCTCTCGCCGCCAATGCTTGTTCAGGCACGCCAGAAGGATGCCGCAGACCATTATCTGGCGGGAGATATCGAATCCCTGCCGTTAGCGACTGCGACGTTCGATCTTGCATGGAGCAATCTCGCAGTGCAGTGGTGCGGTAATTTATCCACGGCACTCCGCGAGCTGTATCGGGTGGTGCGCCCCAAAGGCGTGGTCGCGTTTACCACGCTGGTGCAGGGATCGTTACCCGAACTGCATCAGGCGTGGCAGGCGGTGGACGAGCGTCCGCATGCTAATCGCTTTTTACCGCCAGATGAAATCGAACAGTCGCTGAACGGCGTGCATTATCAACATCATATTCAGCCCATCACGCTGTGGTTTGATGATGCGCTCAGTGCCATGCGTTCGCTGAAAGGCATCGGTGCCACGCATCTTCATGAAGGGCGCGACCCGCGAATATTAACGCGTTCGCAGTTGCAGCGATTGCAACTGGCCTGGCCGCAACAGCAGGGGCGATATCCTCTGACGTATCATCTTTTTTTGGGAGTGATTGCTCGTGAGTAAACGTTATTTTGTCACCGGAACGGATACCGAAGTGGGGAAAACTGTCGCCAGTTGTGCACTTTTACAAGCCGCAAAGGCAGCAGGCTACCGGACGGCAGGTTATAAACCGGTCGCCTCTGGCAGCGAAAAGACCCCGGAAGGTTTACGCAATAGCGACGCGCTGGCGTTACAGCGCAACAGCAGCCTGCAGCTGGATTACGCAACAGTAAATCCTTACACCTTCGCAGAACCCACTTCGCCGCACATCATCAGCGCGCAAGAGGGCAGACCGATAAAATCATTGGTAATGAGCGCCGGATTACGCGCGCTTGAACAACAGGCTGACTGGGTGTTAGTGGAAGGTGCTGGCGGCTGGTTTACGCCGCTTTCTGACACTTTCACTTTTGCAGATTGGGTAACACAGGAACAACTGCCGGTGATACTGGTAGTTGGTGTGAAACTCGGCTGTATTAATCACGCGATGTTGACTGCGCAGGCAATACAACACGCCGGACTGACTCTGGCGGGTTGGGTGGCGAACGATGTTACGCCTCCGGGAAAACGTCACGCTGAATATATGACCACGCTCACCCGCATGATTCCCGCGCCGCTGCTGGGAGAGATCCCCTGGCTTGCAGAAAATCCAGAAAATGCAGCAACCGGAAAGTACATAAACCTTGCCTTGTTGTAGCCATTCTGTATTTGGTTAAATTGCGAGCGAGATCGCGTCTTCGATTGACTGCAATTTAACCAATTAAATTCTAAAATAATCACGAAAAAAATTTTACTTCCGCCTCATGCGGCGAATGTGGGAATTGCCCAGGCGGCGGGGGATAGGGGCTGGAGACAGTTATCCACTATTCCTGTGGATAACCATGTGTATTAGAGTTAGAAAACACGAGGCAAGCGAGAGAATACGCGGCTTGCACGCGAATTGGCGTTAAAGACGGCTCAAAGAAATATCTTTTATTTTTTAACTGGTTAGATAAATGCAATGGCAGTCACTGAACAGGCATCTCTTGCCATAAAACTGTCATCACTCATCTTGACAAATGTTAAAAAAGCCGTTGCTTTGGGGATAACCCGGTAAGGCCGGAGTTTTATCTCGCCACAGAGTAAATTTTGCTCATGATTGACAGCGGAGTTTACGCTGTATCAGAAATATTATGGTGATGAACTGTTTTTTTATCCAGTATAATTTGTTGGCATAATTAAGTACGACGAGTAAAATTACATACCTGCCCGCCCAACTCCTTCAGGTAGCGACTCATGAGTAAACCGTTCAAACTGAATTCCGCTTTTAAACCTTCTGGCGATCAGCCAGAGGCGATTCGACGTCTCGAAGAGGGGCTGGAAGATGGCCTGGCGCACCAGACGTTACTTGGCGTGACTGGCTCAGGGAAAACCTTCACCATTGCCAATGTCATTGCTGACCTTCAGCGCCCAACCATGGTACTTGCGCCCAACAAAACGCTGGCGGCCCAGCTGTATGGCGAAATGAAAGAGTTCTTCCCGGAAAACGCGGTGGAGTATTTCGTCTCCTACTACGACTACTATCAGCCGGAAGCCTATGTACCGAGTTCCGACACTTTCATTGAGAAAGATGCCTCGGTTAACGAACATATTGAGCAGATGCGTTTATCCGCCACCAAAGCGATGCTGGAGCGGCGTGATGTGGTTGTGGTGGCGTCTGTTTCCGCGATTTATGGTCTGGGCGATCCTGATTTATATCTCAAGATGATGCTCCATCTCACGGTCGGTATGATTATCGATCAGCGCGCGATTCTGCGCCGACTGGCGGAGCTGCAATACGCTCGTAATGATCAAGCATTCCAGCGTGGTACTTTCCGCGTTCGTGGCGAGGTGATTGATATCTTCCCGGCAGAATCGGATGACATTGCACTTCGCGTGGAACTGTTTGACGAGGAAGTGGAACGATTGTCGTTATTTGACCCGCTGACCGGGCAGATTGTTTCCACTATTCCACGTTTTACCATCTACCCGAAAACGCACTACGTCACACCGCGCGAGCGCATCGTACAGGCGATGGAGGAGATCAAAGAAGAACTGGCCGCCAGACGCAAAGTGCTGTTGGAAAACAACAAACTGCTGGAAGAGCAGCGGCTGACCCAGCGTACCCAGTTTGATCTGGAGATGATGAACGAGCTGGGCTACTGTTCGGGGATTGAAAACTACTCGCGCTTCCTCTCCGGTCGTGGACCGGGTGAGCCACCGCCGACGCTGTTTGATTACCTGCCTGCCGATGGGCTGCTGGTCGTCGATGAATCTCACGTCACCATTCCACAAATTGGCGGCATGTATCGCGGTGACCGGGCGCGTAAAGAGACACTGGTGGAGTACGGCTTCCGCCTGCCATCAGCGCTGGATAACCGTCCGCTTAAGTTTGAAGAGTTCGAAGCATTAGCGCCGCAAACCATCTATGTTTCGGCGACGCCGGGTAATTACGAGCTGGAAAAATCCGGCGGCGATGTGGTGGATCAGGTGGTGCGTCCAACCGGATTGCTTGACCCGATTATCGAAGTGCGGCCGGTGGCGACACAGGTTGATGATCTTCTTTCGGAGATTCGTCAGCGAGCGGCAATTAACGAACGCGTACTGGTCACCACACTGACCAAGCGGATGGCGGAAGATCTTACCGAATATCTCGAAGAACATGGCGAGCGCGTGCGTTATCTTCACTCAGATATCGACACCGTCGAACGTATGGAGATTATCCGCGACTTGCGTCTGGGTGAGTTCGACGTGCTGGTAGGGATCAACTTACTGCGCGAAGGTCTGGATATGCCGGAAGTGTCGCTGGTGGCGATCCTCGACGCTGACAAAGAAGGCTTCCTGCGTTCCGAACGTTCGTTGATCCAGACCATTGGTCGTGCGGCACGTAACGTTAACGGTAAAGCGATTCTCTACGGCGATAAGATCACCCCATCAATGGCGAAAGCGATTGGCGAAACCGAACGTCGCCGTGAGAAACAGCAGAAGTACAACGAGGAACACGGCATTACGCCGCAAGGCTTGAACAAGAAAGTGGTCGATATCCTGGCGCTGGGGCAGAACATTGCCAAAACCAAAGCGAAGGGCAGAGGAAAATCGCGCCCGATTGTTGAGCCGGATAATGTGCCGATGGATATGTCGCCGAAAGCGTTGCAGCAGAAAATCCATGAACTGGAAGGGCTGATGATGCAACACGCGCAGAATCTGGAGTTCGAAGAAGCGGCACAAATTCGTGACCAGTTGCATCAGTTGCGTGAGTTGTTTATTGCCGCATCGTAACAGGATAGCGAAGAAGACTGATGACAAACGGAAAACAGCCTGATGTGCTACGCTTATCAGGCCTACATGATCTCTGCAATACATTGAATTAGCGCGGTTTGTAGGCCGGATAAGGCGTTCACGCCGCATCCGGCATAAACAACGCGCACTTTGTCTTCAATAGGAAGCCGGAATTTTTCTTCGGATTTCCGTTAACCTAAAGCCTGTAACGCCTTTTCCAGCGCGTTATGTAACAACTGGCGGTCATGACGATACGGAATATCGCTGGCCTCCAGTACCTCCTGAATCACAATCCGCTCTTTCACCGCCGAGACATCCACTTTTGGCCCGACGATGACCGCATCAATGACCTTTTTACAGAGAAGACACGCGCGAATTCCTCACGCTTCTGCCTCCTCCTTCTCTCGCCGCTCCCTCTCCAGTCGCTCCTGC
>ENA-UERG01002635-UERG01002635.1-human-gut-metagenome-genome-assembly--contig:-NODE-2635-length-12533-cov-5.476557_pt1 | contig 12533 bp, 11 predicted proteins | sample MGYA00242954_ERZ507954 | MGnify/ENA primary metagenome ERZ507954 (study PRJEB26167, sample SAMN06115478) | human gut metagenome | host: Homo sapiens | place: China:Sichuan | collected 2015-01-21... | reverse complement strand
GCCGATCAGAGCTGCCAAACACCAAAGCGGCAAAGCGCCCGCGAGCAGAAACAGAAGCAGATACACCGCCGCCGAAGCGCCCCATCCCCACAGTCTTTGCGCGTCCCGCACAAGCAGGAAATTCGTGCTGTGATAAGGGCTCATGTAGAACAAATCAATGCGTCCGCCCGAGGGTGCGTACAGCAACAGATTCAGCCCGGTTGCCGCCGCGAACACGGCAAGAAACACCCCTGCTGCGGAGAGATAATCGCAGACAAACGATTGCCCGCACGAAGTTCCGAACAGAAGCCAAACCCCGAGCAGAATCATCAGCGTATGCCAGAGCATGGTATGCGCGCAGAGAATCGGTGACGCGGGCAGGTTCGGATATGCCATAACAAGATACCCGCCAACCGTCCCGAACAGCGCGAGAAAGCCGTAAAGCGTATGCTTTGCCCGCCGTCCGAGCATTGGCGCAATCGGGCAGATGTACAGCGGTAAAGAGCAGAACTGAAACGGAAAAGCCGTAAAATCGTAGGCGCTTTCCCCGTTCAACCCGTTGTAAAGGATCTGCTTAAATCCTTCAAGCAGGAGAAACGCCACGCCAATGGCAAACACCAGACGGTCGGTCAGGCGCTCGTCTGCGTACCGGCAAGCCAGAAAGCCGACCGTAGCCGCCGCGAAAATGCAGATGCCGAGACAGACGAAATGAAAGCTTCCGAAAGCTTCAAACGGTTGCGCGGAAGGTTCTGCCGCGCGCCGCAAAGAGTTGACGATTCCGCTTTCGGGAAAGCGGCGCAGGATCGCGACCGTTGCCGCCAAAAGCCCCGCAAGAAGCAGGACAAGGAACAGACGAACCCGTTTGACTCCCGCCATGCGATTTACTTCAGCTCAACGACCGTAACGCCGCCGTCGCCCTCTCCGTACTGCCCGAGGCGAAACTCTTTCACGCGCTTATCTTTTTTCAGATGTTGCCAGATGGCGTTTTTCAGCGCGCCCGTCCCCTTTCCGTGAATCAGGCGAACCTTGGTAAAGCCCGCAACGGTTGCCTCGTCCAGATACTTGTCAACCTCCTGCCATCCCTCGTCACCCATCAGCCCGCGCAGATCGATCTCGTCGCGGAAATCGCGGCTGACCTCCGCGCGGTAGCCTGCGGCAGGCGCTTTCTTGCCGTCGCGGATAACCTGCGCCTCGTCCTCCGCCAGTTCCAGATTGGCAAGCGGGGTACGTGTTTTGAGAATCCCCGCCTGCACCAACACGTTTCCGCTCTTGTCGGGCAGTTCCAGTACAATGCCCTCGCTGCCGACATTGACCAGATACACGCGATCTCCCTTGCGGAGCGGTCTCGGCAGGACATATTTTTCGTCCTTTCTGCGTTCCTCCACGGGATTCACGCGGTCATCGTTCTTTCGCAGTTCCGCACGAACCGCGCGGCGCGCCTCGTCAAGCCCTTCGCGCAAACGATCCTTTTCCTGCGCCTTCTTCGCCTTTTCCAACTGAGCAAAAATGAAATCGCTCGACGCTTTCGCGCTGTCCAGCATCTGCTGCGCCTTACGTTGCTTCTGCTCGATCTCGCGGTTTGCTTCCTTCCGCATCCGCGCCAGTTCCGATTCGGTCTCGGCGCGCTTGCGCTCGTATTCGCTCCGCAGGCGCTCCGCCTCCGCGCGATTCCGGTCGGCTTCCAGTCTCGAAGTTTCCAGTTGTCCGATGACCTCTTCAAACTGCTTGTGGTCAGTTCCGACGTGCTGTTTCGCCAGTTCGATGATTTCATGCGGCAGCCCCAGTTTCTCGGAAATTGCAAACGCGTTGGATTTCCCGGGCGTCCCGATGATCAGCCGATAGGTCGGCTTGAGCGTGGTCACGTCAAATTCGCAGGAAGCGTTCAGCACCCCTTCGGTATGGAGCGCGTAGGTTTTCAGTTCGGTATAGTGCGTAGTCGCCACACACATCGCACCAACCTTGCGCACCGATTCGATGATCGCAACCGCCAGCGCCGCGCCCTCCACGGGGTCAGTGCCCGCACCCAACTCGTCAAACAGACAGAGCGAGCGGTTGTCCACCTGCTTCATGATGGACACGATGTTGACCATGTGCGAGGAGAACGTGGAGAGCGATTGCTCGATGCTCTGCTCGTCTCCGATATCCACCAGAATATTGCGGAACACGCGCACCGAGGAATCCGCTTCGGCGGGGATATGCAGTCCCGCCTGCGCCATCAGCGAAAACAGCCCGATGGTTTTCAGGGTCACGGTTTTACCGCCCGTGTTGGGTCCCGTGATGATAAGCGTGTCGCAGGCGTCGCCCATGCGGATGTCGGTGGGAACCACCGTCTCCTTCGGAATCAGCGGGTGTCGCGCTCGGCGCAGGTCAATCGGACCGTCCTCGGTCACAAGTGGCGCACAGCCCCCGATGCGGGCGGAGAACTCTCCGCAGGCAAAGCGGAAGGCAAGTTCGGTGATATTCAGGTAGTCCAGCCGCAACGATTCCGCCGCCGTGCTGACTTCTGCGGACAGCGCAAACAGGATGCGCTCGATCTCGTGCTCTTCCTTCGATTGCAGCATCCGCAACTCATTGTTCGCCTCCACCACCGCCATCGGCTCAACGAAAATCGTCGCGCCGGAGGAGGAGGTGTCGTGAATCAGTCCCTTAATCTCATTCTTGCACTCCACTTTGACGGGAACAACATACCGCCCGTTCCGCGTGGTCACAAGATTATCCTGCAGGGCTTTGGAATAAGAACCGCTGATAAAGTGCTGGAGCGTTTCTTTGATGCGGTTGTTGGTATCGCGGATTTTGCGGCGCAGATCGGCAAGCGCGGGGCTTGCTTCGTCGGCGATCATATCCTCTGAGAGAATCGAACGCGTGATGCGCTCTTCCAGCGTCCGGTTGCAGAGAAGCCGACCGAACATCTCATCCAAAGAGGTTGTAAAGGTACGGTTCGTTTTGTTGTAATCGGAGAGTGCGCGGGCGGAACGCAGCAGGCGCGCCACCTCCAGCAACTCGCGCGTGGAGAGCATTGCGCCCTTTTCGGCACGCTCGCACGCCCCCGACACGTCCTGCACCGAGCCGAAAGGCGGCATTCCCTTGGCGTCGGAAAGCCGACGGGCATCGGTCGTTCGCTCCAGTCGGCGCGCCACCTCGACCGCATCGTCGGATGGCATCAGTCTGCGGCAAAGCTCCTTTGCGCCCTCGGTTGCCGCGCAGGCGGCAAGCAGGTCGCAGATTTTGTCAAATTCCAACGTGGTCAGGGTCTTATCGGAAAAACTCATGATTGCTTCAGCCTCCGCATGGTATGGTAAAAATTCAACGCTTCAAACCCGTGCCCGATATGCGCCAGAATATAGGACTCGGCTTGCTTTGCAAACGACACAAGATCCGCTTCCTCCTTCAGCTCAAACGAAAGAAGCCGCTCAAGCGGCGCTGCGGCACAGAAGCGGATTGCCGCCGTTACCGCAGGCGGCAGAATTCCGATAATCTCCGCCTCGCGCAACTCGTCCGCATAAATGCCCATCGGGTGCGGAATTCCCTGCCGTCTGCCCCAACAGTCGCGGCAGATCAGAGCGCCGCTCATCACGTCAAGATAAAACGGGTCGGATTCCGCCTTTCCGCACACGGTGCAACCGGAAAGATCCGGCGCATACCCCGAGAGCACTGCGGTGCGGATCTCAAACGCGCCCTTGATCTGCTCCTGCGGGCGGAGATCATACGACAGCGCGTGCAGGGCGTTGAGAAGCAGGCGGAGCATATCTCCCGCCTCTTCCCCTTCGTCGGTGACCTCGCAGGTCAGCTCGCAAAGATAGGCGGCAAGGTTGAGCCGGTCGATATCGCCCGTCAGCCCGTAAAACGGCTGAATCGCGCTCCCGCCCTTGAGGATATAGGTTGTCCCTTTGCGATAGTACTCGAAATTGCCGTAGGTAAACAGTTGGCTGACCGAAATCTGCGGTCCGCGCAGCGCGTGACTGCCTTTGGAAAGGATGGAGATTCTCCCCTTTTCCGCTGTCAGAACCGAGAGGTAACGGTCGCTCTCGCCCACGTCCCTGACGCGGACGACAACGCCGTCAACCGATTCGTGCAGAGACGCCATTTCAGCCTCCGTACCCGAAATCGCTGACGCCGCGCGCGCTGTCCCGCCAGTTTTCCTTGACCTTGACCCAAAGATTCAGGTAAACCTTCGTTCCGGTCAGATTTTCAAGATCCTGCCGCGCATATGTTCCGATGCGCTTGAGCGTTTCCCCGTTTTTGCCGACCAGAATGCCCTTGTGCGATTCCTTTTCGCAGAAAATTTCCGCGCGGATGCGGGTCAGCCCGCCCTCTTCTTTGAAGTCCTCGATCACAACCGCAATGCCGTGCGGAACTTCGCGATCCAACGTCCGCAGAATTTTCTCGCGGATGATCTCGGAAGCCATCTGCCGCACGGTCTGGTCGGTCATCATGTCCTCGGCAAAAATCCATTCATCCTCATGCAGGAATTTGCGGCATTCGTCCAGCAGCTCGTCCACATGCTTTCCGCTCTTGGCACAAATCGGAACGACCGCCGCAAAGTTGCCGAGCGCCGCATATGCCGCAATCGTTTCGGCAATCCGCTCACGGCGGCACAGATCGCACTTGTTCAGCGCCAGAATGGCGGGTGTTCCCGTCTGCCTGAGCCGTGCGATCACCTTCTCTTCCACGTCGCCCGGATTATATGCCGCGTCCGCAACGAGAATCACCGCGTCGCCGTCCTGCATAGAACCGGTTGCAACTTTTACCATATAATCTCCGAGCGTGTTCTTCGCGTTGAAGATACCCGGGGTGTCGATAAAGACGAATTGATCCTCTCCCCGCGTTTCGATTCCGAGGATGCGATTCCGCGTGGTCTGCGGCTTGGAGGATACAATGGCGACCTTCTCGCCGAGAATGCAGTTGAGCAGGGTTGATTTTCCGACGTTCGGTCTCCCCACGATTGCAAAAAAGCCTGTTCGTTTCATTGTCTCTTTGTCCTGTTTCTTATTTTCTCCCGAAAAATTCCGTCGGGTCGGACTTCTCGCCCAAAAGGTCGAGCCGCGCCTCCGTTTGCAGATCGGTGACCTCGCAAAATGTCATTTTCCCTGTTGCGGGGTCTTCAAACGCGAGCAGAATGTAGTGGCTGAATTCCGCCGTGTAGGTGTTTCCCTTGTCGGCAGGCTTGTAAACGCCGCGATAGCGCCGCAGGCGGTTCATGGTCAGAAGACGGTTGTCCTCGCAGAACGCAATCACGTCGTCCACCGTCAACTCGGGCAGGTTCTCCGCCTTTTCCTTTTCGGCACAGTCCCGTATCCGGAAGAAGCTGAGCGGTCCGAAAAAGGCAAAAAAGACGACCATGCAAACGGCAAAGGTGATAACCTTGACGTTCCGTCCCGCAAAACCTTCCGGTTTGATCGGTTCTTCCGCTTCCTGCTTTTTCTGATAACGGTTCATTTTGTCCCCTTGAGCGAAAGCCCCATGCGGTCGAGAATCTCGCGCTGTCTGCGCCGCATATCGGCTTCCTCGTCTCCGCCCGCTTCGTGGTCGTAACCCAGAAGATGGAGCATGGAATGCACGGTCAGAAACGCCGCCTCACGCTCGAAACTGTGGCCGAATTCCTCCGCCTGCTTCTTTGCCTGTTCCAAGGAGATCACGATATCGCCGAGCATCCCCACGAACTCGTCCACGGGCGGCTCTTCGCTCTCCCCCGTGTAGTCGAACAGCGGGAAGGACAGCACGTCGGTCGGGCGGTCGATGTTCCGGAATTTCCGATTCAGTTCGCGGATTCCCTCGTTGTCGGTAAAGGTGACCGACACCTCAATCGGGTTTTCGTACTGTTCATAGTCCAGAGTTGTTTCCACCGCGCGGCGAACCAGCATTTTCAGCTTGTAGCTCAGCGGCAACAGTTCCTGTCGGTTTTCAACATCAATCTTGCAAAGCATTTTCCGTTCCATATTATTCGGTTTCCTTTCCGTGTTTTTCGGTTCTGCGCACTGCGCGGAATCGCTCCGCCGCCTTTTCGCGGTCGTTCTTTTCCTTCCGTATCATCTCGCGGTCATACCGCTCGTATGCCTGAATGATCTTCTGCACCAACCTGTGGCGCACCACGTCGCGCTCGGTGAAATAGTGGATTCCGATGTCCTCGATCCCCGCAAGAATTTTCACCGCCGCCGCAAGCCCGCTCTTCTGACCTCTCGGCAGGTCGGTCTGGGTCAGGTCGCCCGTCACCACCACCTTGGAGTTGAAACCGAGGCGCGTAAGAAACATCTTCATCTGCTCGGGCGTGGCATTCTGCGCCTCGTCCAGAATGATGAAGGAATCGTCCAGAGTCCGCCCTCTCATGTAGGCAAGCGGCGCAATTTCGATCACGCCCTTTTCCACCTGCTTCTGGTAGTTCTCCACGCCCATCATCTCGTAAAGCGCGTCGTAAAGCGGGCGCAGATAGGGGTCGATCTTGCTTTGCAGGTCTCCCGGGAGAAATCCGAGCTTTTCGCCCGCCTCGATTGCGGGGCGCGTCAGAATCACGCGGCTGACCTGCTTTTCCCGCAGCGCCTTGACCGCCATCGCGACCGCAAGAAAGGTTTTTCCCGTTCCGGCAGGACCGACGCCGAGGACGATCGTATTCTTGCGGATGCGCTCCACATACTGTTTCTGCCCGACGGTCTTAGCCTTGATCGGTTTTCCTTTTGCGGTCACGCAGATGCAGGCGTCGCCGAGCGCTTCGAGTTCCGCCCCCTGTCCCGCCGTTACCATATCGATGGCATACTGCACCGACTGCTCCGACAGCTCGTCGGTTTTGGAGCAAAGTTCATGCAGGTAAGTAACGCACTGCGCGGCGGCGTTCACCGCTTCGGCGTTCTCCCCCTCGATCACGATCGAATCTCCTCCGTCCCCTGCGCGATTCCGCACCGTTACGCCGAACTGCGCCTCGATCATGGCGGCGTTCCGGTCAAAGCTTCCGAAGATTTTCGCGGTCGCTTCGGGATGTTCCATTTTGATACTTCTGCGGTTCATTTGACTCCTCTTTGTGCGATTAGTCGGTCACATCAAATTCGACCTGCTCGGCAATGTCCTCAATACAGGACACCGTGCATTCCAACAGAACTCCACTGTCCGTCAGAACCAACTCGGTTTTGCAGGATAGCAGCTGCGCGTTCTCCGAGAGCCGCCGCAGATCCGCTTCCAGGCGGTCATACGCCAGTCCGGTGGCTTCCTCGGGCGTTCTTGTCACCGTTTTCTCCCGCCAGAGCCTGCGCGTTTCGCGGCGCAGAGAGACAGGCAGATTTTGCAGAAACCACAGATCGGGATGTGTTACCGTTTCTATTATATCACAATCGGCACTCCTATTTCCAGTGTTTTCTGAAATTTTTCCCGTAAAAGCGAAAAAATTCAGCCAGACATCCCCTTTTTCCGTAGCGTAACAGACCTTTTCGGTGTCGGAGAACGGAATCTCGACGGTCAGCGTGTGCTCGGTTCGTGCCAGAACCCGTCCCGCGGCGCGGGTAAATCTGCACCCGATGTTCTCATGTTCGAAAATTCCGCTGACCAGAAGTTCCCCGCGCCGCACCGCCTGACCCGCGCGCACCACGGGATTTCCTCGGTACAACTCCAGAAGTTCAATCTGCCCGTCCACCCGCGCCACCAAATCGGCGGGGCGCGTAGCCCCCGTGCCGTCCGGCTTTGCGTCACGTTCCATGACCTGCACCTCGGCAACCGTTCCTTGCATCTGAACCGAGATCCACGCAAGGCGGTCGGAAGTCAGCAGAACACGGTTCTCCACTTCGCCCGCCGAAAAATCGGGCAGATAGCTTCCGATGCCAAAGCCGTTGTTTTTCAGTTCCTCCACCACTTCCGCTTCGCTCATCGTGCGGTTACCCGTTACCCGAACGTCCCAGACAAACAGCCGCGAAACGAGCAGAAGCCCGACAGCGAAAAGTCCGCCCACAACCAACCCGGGGCGGCGCAAAAAACGAAGCAGAAGCGACGGAAGCCCGCCCCGCCGCAGAACGGTGACGGGGAGCGCTTTCGTCAATTTCTTCGCCGCCCGCGCGGAGCAGGTCAGCCGGATGCCGCCGTCCGCTCCGGCAACCAAACGGGAAAAAGGCAGATCTTCCCGCAGAAGCGCATCCATGAGCGGCGCGGCATTTGCGGCATCGGCGGAAAGCTCCGCATATCCCGCAAGAAACAGGATCGGATTCATTCGCGCACCTCCTCGTCCTCAAAGCTGACCGACAGAATCGTCCCCGTCAGTGTCGCGCAACCGCAGGAGAAGGAAACGCAGACAAGATCCCTGCCCCTGACCGCCAACACCGCGTGCCGCCGCTTCAGGCGGATGCAGGTTGCCGTGTAGGTCAGAATTCTGCGACACCCCTGCGCCGTCACGCGCTCCCGCCCCCAGACCGTCACGCTTTCATGATACGGGAACACGCTCCGCAGCTCTCCCGTACCCCGCGCCTTCTTCTTTTCTTTCGCCATTCCGAACCTCCCGCCGCATAAAATTCCGAGCCGTCACATACTGTTTAGCAGTGTAACTTTAGCATTCTATCTTATGCGTGGGAGGACGTTACCATGACAGATTCGCATATAGGAGCGTTGCGGGAGCGCACTCCGGGGCAGCTTTGCTTCGGCTTTTTCGCCCTGTTCTGCCTCTTTCTGATTCTGCGCAATCCCGACGTTGCCATCGAATACATCACCTCGGGTCTGCGCCTTTGCGCGGTAACCGTAATTCCGTCGCTCTTTCCGTTTCTGGTTCTGTCGGAGCTGATTGTCTCGGGCGGCATCGGTCGGCTTTTGCTCCGCCCGATCTCGGGTCTGCTTGCGGGGCTGTTCCGCCTGCCGCCAGACGGTTGCTGCGCCATCCTGCTCGGAATGTTCTGCGGCTTTCCGGTGGGCGCACGGGCGGCGGTCAGCGCCTATGATGCGGGAAGGCTGACCCGCGACGAAGCGGAACGCGTCATCTGCGCTTCCACCAATCCGTCCTCGGCTTTCCTGTTGAATGCGGTCGGCGTTTCGCTTCACGGAAACCGGCGCTACGGCTCTGCCCTGCTCACGGTCACGCTGCTCTCCGCGCTTCTCATCGGCATTCTGCTCGGTCGGATGCCGAAAAAGGATGACTCCTCCGCAAGCCCCGCCAAGTCCACCGTTGCCGTCCCGCAGAAGAGCGGCGCGCAATTCTTTACCGATGCCATCCGATCCGCGCTGACGGGAATGCTGACCGTTTGCGCCTATGTGGTCTTTTTCTCGGCATTCTGCGGGACGCTGACCGTTCTTGCCGACCGCCTGCGGCTTTCCGAAGCCGTCCGCGCCGCCGTTTTCTGCGTGTTCGAGCTGTCGGGCGGCGTTTCGGTGGCGTCCGCACTCGGGACGCCGTATCTTTCCGCCGCGCTGACCGCATTTGCGGTGGGTTGGTCGGGTTTTTCGGTGCACTGTCAGGTGCTGTCGGTCTGCGACGGGCGCGGCTTCCGGATGCGGCGCTACTTTCTCTGCAAGCTGTTGCACGGCGCGTTGACCGCTGCGGGTTTTCTGCTCGTTCTGCACGGTTTTCCGTCGCTTGCCACCCCGCCCGCGCAGTCTGCCGAAGCCTTCGCCCTCTTCCCTGCCGCACCCGTGATAACAGTTCTCTTTCTGCTTTTGTTGCCCTTGCTCTTCATGCGGAATACAAAAAAAGCGCGCCACAGCGCCCGATAACCTGACAGGAAAGCCCCCGGTGCAAGCCGGGGGCTTTCCTATCTTCAGAACGTCACCGTCACGACCGTTCCTTGTCCGACGGTACTTTCGATCTTCAGCTCCGCGCCGTAGAGAACGCAGATATGCTTGACAATGGCAAGTCCCAGACCCGTTCCGCCCGTTTTCTTGGAGCGCGACTTATCCACGCGGTAGAACCGTTCGCAAACGCGGGAAATATGCTCCTTCGGAATCCCGATTCCCGTATCGCGAACCGTCAACACCGTGTGTTCGCCCTGCTCCCCGATTGCAACCTCCAGTCGCCCGCCGTCCACATTGTAGTTTACCGCATTGGAGCAAAGGTTGGTCAACAGTTCATAAATCCGTTCGGGCGCTGCCTGAACCGTCCCTTCCCCCGAGACGGTCACGTTCAGCCCCTTTTCGGCAATGCGCGGGTTCAGTTCCGCAATGACCTCATCCGCAATCGCGCGCAGATTGACCGGTTCGCGCTTCACCTCGCCGTGCTGTTCTAAGCGCGAGAGGCGGAGCATATCGGTTATCAGTTCGGACATCCGCGAAGCTTCTTTGTGAATCCGCTCCACCTGTGCGCGAACGCCATCGTCCACGCCGTCTTTTGCCAGAATCAGTTCGGAAAGTCCCAGTGTGACGGTAATCGGCGTTTTCAGCTCGTGAGAGGCATTGGCAAAAAAGTCGCTCTTTTCCTTTGCAATGTCCCGCGCGTCGGTCACGTCGGTTACAATCACGATCTGCGCAATCTCCCGCGCCAGTGCGTGGTCGGTAATGGCGCGCAGGGTGACCACCAACTGTCGTTCGCCATAACGGTATTCAAAGCTTCCGCCGCCCGCATACTCGTTGATCCGACGGCAGAGCGCGTCGTCATGAACCAAACTGAACAACCCAACGCCAACGTTCTTTTTTTCATCCCCGCCGAACAGCTTCAGTGCGCTGCGGTTTGCAAACACAACGCGAAAAGCCGAATCCAGTGCGATAATGCCCTGCGCAACGATGTCCAACACCGTTGCCAGTTTCTCACGCTCGGCAACCTGTGCCTCCATCATGGCGTAGGTCTTTTTGTTCAGCTCGTTGATTTCCCAGACCACCGCGTCGTATTCCGGTTCGCGACGGTCGGAGACGATCGGCTTGTATTCGCCGTTCTCCAAAGCCCGCAGACTTTCCGCAACGCCCTCGATGCGTTCGGAGAAGCCTTTTGACATTCTGCCCGCAAAGACCGCCGACAGGGCAAGCGATGCCAACACCGAGACGATCAGAAACGGAACTGCCGCGCGAAAAAATGCGGTGCGCTCCCGATTCGGCGTCATGACCCGAAGCACCACGCGTTCGCCGTCCGCCGTTTCCGTCACTTCCGCATAGCAAAGCATCTCCGCTCCCGCGGCTTGCGAATACCGCTCCGTGACCGTCGGTTTGCTTGCCAGTGCCGCAGTGATCTCGGCACAAGTATCGAACCGTTCCCCCTCGTCTGCGAAACCGCTGTCGCAAAGCACCGTTCCGTCCCCGTAAAATACCGTTATGCGCAAAGCTTCGTTCGGTTCGTAGGTTTTGATCGCCTCAATGGAGCCATCGGTTCGCAACAGCGTTTCCAGCAAGCCGACCTCCGCCCGCAGACGTTCCCGCGCCGCATCCGCACTGCTTTTCCGCACCGCAACCGCGCCTGCGCCGAATACCGTGAACACACAGAACAGCGACAGGAGCAGAATCCGGATAAAAATACGTTTTCTCATTCCGCTTTCGTTTCAAAGCGGTAGCCAATGCCCCGCACCGTCACGATGGCATCATAACCGCCCGCTTCCTTGATCTTCTCCCGCAGGGTCGCAATATGCATATCCAGCGTGCGGGTCTCCCCGACATAATCCTCCCCCCAGACCGAGCGGAACAGCGTTTCCCGCTCCACGGTTACGCCCGTCTGCCCGAGCAGGAGCGCGAGCAGTTTGTATTCCTTGAGCGTCAGCCCGAGATCCTTTCCGTTATAAAACGCGCGGTAAGTGTTGCGGTCAACGGTAAATCCGCCCGAAGCGGAAACATACAGGTTGGCGCGCCGCAGGTTGGTCTTGACCCGTGCCATCAGTTCCAGAATGGAGAACGGTTTGGCAATGTAGTCGTCCGCCCCCTTGTTCAGTCCCTTGACAAAGCTGATTTCGTCGGATTTCGCGCTGACGATGATAACGGGAATCCGTTCGTCCAGCTTTCGGATTTCCGAGAGAACCGTATAACCGTCCATGTCGGGAAGCATGATGTCAAGGATCACAATGTCGGGTTTTCCCGCACGGAACGCCTCCAGAAAAGAGGGGCCGTCCTCAAACAGCCTGATATCGTAGTCATCCTCAAACGCACCGCGATAGACCTCGCCGATTCCTTCGTCATCCTCAACCGCGTAAATCATCTTTTTATTCATTCCGTCTCTCCCCGCTTGCATGATTCTATCGTTATTATAGCATACTCCGGAACATTTTGCAAGAGTTTTTTCAACCGAATGTCCGACCACGGTATCCGCCGCATCCCGAACCGCTTCCTTTTTCCGTGCAAACCGCATTGCTTCAACCATAGGTTTCCCCTCTTTGCTTTCTCGCAAGTCCCGCCGCACATTTCCGCGCCGCGAGATTCATTCGCCCGAGAGCTGATACAGCGCCACCGCAAGCGACGCGCCGTAGGTGTCCAAACGGTCGGGTGACCAGTTCCGACCGAACAGCAGATTTCCGACCCCGATCTTTCCGAAGGCGGGAATGCTCCGCACAATCAGGAACACAAAAATTGCAGGCGCTGCCCCCACGCAGAGGGCTGCCGCCGATGCGAACAGTCCCTTTCCGATACGCTCTTTTTTGTCTGATACCATACCGAGATTTTGCGTGTGTAAATCCTTTGTAAACCGAAAA
>ENA-UERG01002631-UERG01002631.1-human-gut-metagenome-genome-assembly--contig:-NODE-2631-length-12545-cov-4.239573_pt1 | contig 12545 bp, 11 predicted proteins | sample MGYA00242954_ERZ507954 | MGnify/ENA primary metagenome ERZ507954 (study PRJEB26167, sample SAMN06115478) | human gut metagenome | host: Homo sapiens | place: China:Sichuan | collected 2015-01-21... | reverse complement strand
CTCCTTGCCGTCCGGCATACGACGGACTGCCTCCGCCCGCATTCCGGGAAAACCGGCCGGCGAGGGACAAAGGTAGATTTTTGTCCCGACCGGCCGGAATTTTGCCGAGGATTGTTTCGGGTTTATTAAAATATTTTGTAATTTTGGACGCGAAAAGAACAGATTCGGAACATCTGAACAATCATAACTTTAAAGCACTATGAAAGAGGCAATTGCAATTCTTACAGGTGGCGGTCCCGCACCGGGCATGAATACGGTGGTGGGCAGCGTCGCCAAAACGTTCCTTGCCAAAGGGTATCGCGTGATCGGTCTGCAATACGGTTATTCGGGTCTTTTCCATCCCTCGCCCCGCTACGAAGACCTGACTTTCACGCAGGCCGACTACATCTTCAATCAGGGCGGTTCGTACCTCACGATGAGCCGTTTCAAACCGACCGACAAGGATTTCGAGGAGAATTTCAACCTCAATTTCTTCACCGAGAACAACGTCAAGCTGCTCGTGACCGTCGGCGGCGACGACACCGCGTCGACGGCCAACCGCATCGCCAAGTTCCTCGAAGCGAAGCACTACCCCATCGCCAACATCCACGTCCCGAAGACGATCGACAACGACCTGCCGCTGCCGGCCGGCACGCCGACGTTCGGCTACCAGTCGGCCAAGGAGGGCGGAACGGTCATCGGCCGCGCTGTCTACAACGACGCACGCACGTCGGCCAACTGGTTCGTCGTAGCGGCCATGGGCCGTTCGGCAGGACACCTCGCCTTCGGCATCGGCTCGGCCTGCCACTACCCGATGATCGTCATTCCGGAGATGTTCAACAAGACGGAGATCACCGTCGAGAAGATCGTCAACCTGGTCGTTTCGTCGATCATCAAGCGCAAGATCATGGGCATCGACTACGGCGTGGCCATGATCTCGGAAGGTGTGTTCCACGCCCTGAGCGATGAAGAGATCAAGAAATCGGGCATCCATTTCTCCTACGACGAGCACGGCCATCCCGAACTGGGCAAAGTATCGAAGGCGCATATCTTCAACGAGATGCTGGAAAACAAGCTCAAAGAACTGAAAATCAAGGTAAAGTCGCGTCCCGTAGAGATAGGTTACGAAGTACGTTGCCAGACTCCGATCGCCTACGATCTGGTCTACTGCTCGGAGTTGGGCATGGGCGTCTACAAACTCTTCTCGGAGGGCAAGACGGGCTGCATGGTCTACATCAGCCAGGACGGCTTCGTGTCGCCGCTCTATCTCAAAGACTTGCAGGATCCCGCCACGGGCAAGATTCCGCCCCGTCTGGTCAATATCGACTCGGACAAGATCCAGCAGGTAATCGACAACCTGATGAACTACATCACGCCGGCCGACTACGAGGCTGCCAAGGCGTACGTGGCCGACCCCGAAGTCTTCGATTTCAAGAAGATTCTCAACTGGTAGCACGCTGCCGAACCCGAAAGAAAACGCTGCGGCAGCCGATCCGGTCTACCGCAGCGTTTTTTTCAATCCTTATCCCAACCGACCATGAACTCCGACAAAAGAGCCGAACGGGAGCAACACCGTGCCTGGCTGCGCGAATGCATCGCCCGCTGCCGCGCAGAGGTCGCCCGCTACGAAAAGGCCGTCGAACGACGCCCGAACACCTACCGTCCCAGACTCGCAGAGGCACAGCATACGCTGGGAAAATTCTACTGGTGGCGCCACACGCCCGCCTCCTACCGCACGGCGTTTCGCCTGTTCACGCAGGCGCTCCGCAACTACGACAGCTACCGAGGGCGGCGCGACCTGACGCTCAACCGCCTTACGCTGATGAGCGATCTCCAACAGTTGAGCCTTCGTCTCGACGACGACCGCGCCGAGGAGGTGCTGCTCGGCCTGCTATCCGCTTACGAAAGCATGGCCGCCGCTGCGCCGCTCGTCTACGGCGAGGACGTAGCCTCGACGTTCTGGCAGTTGGGAAACCTCCATGCCGACGCACGGCGCTTCGGCGAGGCCGAACGCATGTACCTGCGTGCATTGGACAAACACGCCGAGTTCGACGGGGAAGACCCGCACCGCTACCGTCCCGCAACGGCACAGTGCCGACGATCGCTGGGACGACTCTACGAGGAGATGCACGACGATGCCCGCGCCGAAGAGGCCTACCTCGCATCGGCCGCCATACTGCGCGAACTGTGCGAAGATCCCTTCGAACGGTGCAACCATCTTCGTTCGCTGGTCCGTACCCTCATGTTGCTGGCCGACCTCTGCGAACGGCGGGGCGCCTGCGGCGAAGCGGCCCGATACCGCACCGAAGCGGAGGCGTTGGAGGCCGAACGCGGAGCATGACGGGAAGCGAACGATGGCGACGCCCCGCATCCATCACGGATGCGGGGCATCGTTGGTTTTCCGCAGAGACCGGCCTTAGCCTGCGATCACGCGCAGTTTCTTGCCCGTGAGTTTCTGAATGTCGGCCAGCATGGGACGTTCGTCCGATGCACAGAAGGTCAGGGCCATCCCCGAATGCCCCGCACGGCCCGTGCGGCCGATCCGGTGCACGTAGGTCTCGGCGACATCGGGCAAGTCGTAGTTGATGACCATTTCCAACTGATCGATATCGATACCGCGCGCGGCGATGTCGGTCGCTACGATCACGCGCGTTTTTCCCGCCTTGAAATTCGACAGGGCGCGCTGGCGCGCCGTCTGCGACTTGTCGCCGTGGATCGCGTCGCAACCGATACCGGCCTTCGACACGATCCGCGCGATGCGGTCGGCGCCGTGCTTCGTGCGCGAGAAGACCAGCACCGAACGGCCGTCGTTCTCTTTCAGCGCCGAGATCAGGGCCTGCTTCTTTTCGGGTTTCTCCACGTAGCAGAGCCGCTGCTCGATCGTATCGACCACCGATGCCACCGGTTCGACGGCGACGCGCACGGGATCGTTCAGCAGATCGGCGGCCAACCGTTCGATCGTCTTGGGCATCGTCGCCGAGAAGAGCAACGTCTGGCGCTGTCCGGGAAGCAACGGCAGCAAGCGCCGGATGTCGTGGATGAATCCCATGTCGAGCATCCGGTCGGCCTCGTCAAGTACGAAAAATTCGATCTGCTTCAACGAGATATGCCCCTGCCCGATCAAGTCGAGCAGACGCCCCGGCGTAGCTGTCAGCACGTCGACGCCGCGCTTCAAGCAGTCGATCTGCGGACGCTGGTTCACGCCGCCGAAAACGACGCAGGTACGCAGCGGCGTGTACTTGGCGTAGTCGCCGAGCGACTCGTCGATCTGCAACGCCAGTTCGCGCGTGGGCGTGAGGATCAGCGCCCGGATCGGACGTCCGCGGCCGACGGGCGGCCGACGCAGCAGGTTCGCCAGAACAGGCAGCGCGAAGGCCGCCGTCTTGCCCGTACCCGTCTGGGCCGTACCGAGGATATCCCTGCCTTCCAAAGCGGCGGGGATCGCCTGCATCTGAATGGGCGTGGGTCGTTCGTATTCCTTGTCCCGCAATGCGCGCAACAGCGCATTCGGCAAATTCAATTCCTGAAAATTCATGTATTTATCCGTGAGTCCGACGTAAGATAAGTTTATCGATAATTGTAAAGTCGTGTGAATATGGAATCTCGCCGAACTCGTATTACGGCATCCTGCGGAGCCGGATTTCATATTGACATTTCCCGTAAACACCCGTTGCGGGCGCTTCACCCTTCGCACCTTCGCTTCGCCGGCCGGATCGATACCTTACGACGCGCTTCCCGCCCTTCGGTTCGGGCAGTCGGATTCGACGGATTCGTAATAAAATAACGGGGAGAAGAGCGGCTCCGAAAGCCGGCGCGAAAGATTATTACGCCGTAAAGATAGGTATAATTTCCCGAATAAACAAATTTTGGACGAAACTTCCTATGACGGCTGCGTCCCGTAGGCTTTCAGCGCCAGCCGTTTTACCAGCAGGACGAAGCCGCCCGTGAGGATCAGGTTGAGCACGATCGTCAGCACCGAGACGATCAGCACCGGGCCGCCGAGGTTATACCCCAGCGCGATGAAGATCACGCCGGCGCCCACTTCGCCGCGTGTGAACATACCGATCGAAAGCGCCAGCCGCTCGCTCAGTTTGCGGTCGCGGTAGAAAAAGACGGGAAAGAGCTTGCCGAGATTCGACAGCAGCGAGACGATCAGCACATGCACGGCGATCGTCCCCCACGACATCATGGGCTGCGAGCCCGTCACCGAATGATGGCCGGACAATGCCTCGGCGTGCTGCACGCCGATGAACAGCGGCATACTGACGCCGACCAGAAACATGAACAGGAACGACACGAACGACGACGCGCGCGCCTCGGCCGCCGAATCCACATGGCGGTGACGCATCGTCATGCCCAACACGAAGGCGGGCAGGAGCACCTCGATATGAATGCCGCCCGACTCGCCGAACAGCAAAGCGGTGAGCGCGTAAAGCCCCTGCGTAAGTGCAAAAACGACGACGGCGTAGAGCAGGATCGATTTCCAGTCCTGCCGCAGGTCGTAATGCCCCAGTTTCCGCCACCCCGCGACCAGCAACAGCGTCACGATCGCCACGACGACGAACATCTGCCATTGAAGGCCGATCATCGCTATTTGCAGGGGAATCATCAGCAGGATGGTGTCCAGGTCGTCGAAAATCGCCAGCACCTGGATCTTGCGATACATCCAACTCGATTTGAGGTGCAGCGCCGCCAGCATCGTGAAGAGGATACCGGCCGAGGTCGGGGCGGCGAACCTGCTCAGCAGCAGGTTCTCCTTCCATGCTTCGGCGTCGCCCCAGTAGACGGACGGGAGCATCACGAACATGTAGTAGAGCGTAATGAAAATCCACGGCACGGCAGCCGTGGCCATTGCGATGAAATAGTCGCTTACATAGGAGCGCCACTCGCCCTTTTCGATCTCGAACTCCCGGCCGACGTTGATCATGATAAAGGCCAGACAGACGTACAACAGCGTATCGGAGCACATCTTGAACGAAGCGTAATCGGCACCCAGCAGCCCCGGCAGCAATTGCGAGGCGACGAGCCCCAACACGAGTAAAAGGGAAAAGGTAAGGACTTTTTTCATAATCAATCTTGTCGGTTCCGACGCGGTTCGGTCCGCGCGGCCGGCCGAGGCGGCTTTCCCATCCTTCGGCTCCGCCCATGCGGGCAAGTATCGCCCGATCGCCACCGAAGCGGAATCCATCCGCAGGAGGGCTTCTCCCGCAGCCCGTGCGGCCCGCCGTCCCATCCGTATGCAAAGATACGAAAAGTCGAGTGCAGAAGCAAGCGTTAGCTTGATTATGCCGAGACGAAGTATCTAAGACGCAGTCAAAGATACGAAAAGTCGAGCGCAGAAGCAAGCGTTAGCTTGATTATGCCGAGACGGAGTATCTAAGACACAGTCAAAGATACGAAAAGTCGAGCGCAGAAGCAAGCGTTAGCTTGATTATGCCGAGCGGGAGTATCTAAGGCGAAGCCGAAAACTATTAAGGCACTTCGGCCGATCTGTCCCGAAATTCACCCGATAACCGCAAAAAAGAGGCCGCAATGCCTCAGAAAAGTTCCTGTTGACCGTCGCACCACAAGTTGATCCGCTCCGCCTTGCAGCGCCGCGCATAATCCCAGGTATAGCGCGTCCCTCCCTTGCCGCCGTCGAACCATGCCACGACAGCGGCCGACCGCTCCACCATAAACTCGTCGCGGCGCAGGTAACAACGCGGTTCATAACGCGGAGCGAGCGTCGCCACCTCGTCCGCCCGATCGAGAATCCGCATATATCGGAGGCGATCCGCCTCCGGAAAACGATCCGCCTGCCCGGGGAAAGGAACGGCGCAGCAGAGCCGCAATCCGGGCAGTTCCCCGCGCAGGGCGAGCACCGCCTCGGCGGCCGCGAGGTCGAATCCCAGGGCCATGCCGCTCCAACACACACGGAAACCCCAGCCGTACAGCTCCCGCACGACGGCACGCAATGCGTCGTCGCACTCGCCGTCGTAGCGTCGATGTCCGGTAAATGCCGCCGTATGTTCCCTCGATCGATCCATTCGGTACGTCCGCTTCGTGCGGGAATGATGCTGCAAGTTACGCTTTTGGTCTGAACTTTGCAATCGTAGCGGGTGAATTTCAAATACATTTTGCCACTATGACAGGTTCTTGTTTTTTCGCGATGCTGGGCGGTATGGTGCTCGGCTCGGTCATTACCCTGCTGGCTACCCCGAAGTCGGGAGCCGAAGTGCGGGGACAGATCAAAGATCTCGTAAACCGCGAAGCCCGGAAAGTCCGCGACAAATACCACGAGGTCGAGGGTAAGGTCGAAGAAGCCGCCGCCAAAAAGTAATTCGCAGCCATGTATTCCGACTCCACCGAACGCTCCTTCGCCGGCGCACTCGTATTCTTCCTCGTCATGGCCCTTTCGGCCTACGTCCTGCTGGTGACGGCGCTCGTATTCTGGCTGGCCGAACTGCTCGGGTCGCTGCCGCTGGCAGCGGTTCTGCTGGGCGGATTCACGCTACTGATCGCTCTGCTCACCTACCAGCTGGCCGTCCGCGACGCCATCGCACGGCTGCGCGAACGCTGGGAAGTCGTCTACGAGGTCATGCGAACCGTCCACGACGGGTATCGGCGCGTGTCGGAATTCCTTCACCGGCTCCTGTGGTAAGGCCCCGCGCCGCCACGCAACCGAAAACGCCGGACTGTCGATGCAGTCCGGCGTTTTCGGTCTATATACCGCCGCTTAACAGAGCGTCTCCGACTCGATCGTCTTGAACAGCTCCACGTCGGCGGCCGTCGAAGCCATGACGTAGGCGTAAGCCTCTTCGATCTTCGAGGCGGCGAGTTTTCCGTAGATTTCGGCCGAAAGGAGGTACTCCTCACGATCTCCGGCCTGCAACGCCAACAGGTGCGTAATGGCCAGGTAACCGGCCATTTCGACCAGACGGCGGGCATGGAGTTCCTTGAAGCCGCAGGTCTCCTTCTCGATCTGCTCGACATGGGCGACCGCCTCCTCGAACTTCGCGCGCAGCGAGACGAGCCGCTCCACGAGCGGCTGCACGGCCTCGATATGCCCGGCTTCCTCGTAACGCTTGATCTGTTCGAGATAGGTGCCTTTGGTCACGTGGTTGATCGCCGCCACGACCTGCAACTGCGACGTGCCCTCGTAGATATTCATGATACGGGCGTCGCGGTAGAGCCGTTCGCAGGCGTAATCCTTCATGAAACCCGAACCGCCGTGAATCTGGATCGCGTCGTAGGCCATCTGATTGGCGTACTCCGACGAGAAGAGTTTCAGCAGCGGCGTGAAGCCGTCGGCCAGTTTGTTGTAGTATTTCATCTCCTGGCGCTCCTCCACTTCGAGCGGACGCTCGTGCGAGATATGGGTGTACTGCTTGTAAATCTCCACGAAACGGGTCGTCTCGTAGAGCAGCGCACGCACGCCCTGCGTCTTGGCCTTCATGTTCGACAGCATCTCCGAAATCGCGGCGAAGCGGATAATGTTCTTGCCGAACTGCGCACGCTCGTTGGCGTATTTCAGCGCTTCGCGGTAGGCCGCTTCGCACAGCCCCACCGACTGCGCGCCGATACCCAGACGGGCGGCGTTCATCAGCGACATCACATATTTGATGAGGCCCATCTTACGGTCGCCGACCAACTGTGCCGGAGCGTTGGTGAAGACCAGCTCGCACGTGGGCGAGCCCTTGATTCCGAGCTTGTTCTCGATGCGGCGCACCTTCACGCCGCCGTCGCGCTTGTCGTAGACGAGCATCGACAGGCCGCGGGCGTCGGTCGTACCCTCCTCGGTACGAGCCAGCACCAGCGATACGTCGCCGTCGCCGTTGGTGATGAAACGCTTCACGCCGTTCAGGAGCCATGTGCCCTTCTGCTCCGACCACGTGGCCTTCAACATCACGGCTCCCAGATCCGAACCGGCGTCCGGCTCCGTGAGGTCCATCGCACAGGTCGCACCGGCCGAAACCCACGGCAGGTACTTCTGTTTGAGCTCCTCCGAGGCGAACTCGTTGAGCGTCTCGGCGCAGTCCTGCAAGCCCCAGATATTCTCGAAGCCGGCGTCGGCGCGCGCCACCATCTCGTTGGTCATCACGAAGCAGAGCAGCGGGAAATTCAGGCCGTCGTACTTGCGCGGCAGCGTCAGACCGCTCAGGCCGGCCTTGACGACCGCGTCCAGGTTACGCTGCGTGCCCTCGGCGTAGACCACATGGTCGTTCACCACCTTCGGCCCCTCGTGATCCACGCTCTCGGCATTGGGAGCGATCACGTCGCCGCACACCTCGCCCGCGATCGCCAGCACCTTGCGGTAGGAGTCCATGGCGTCTTCGAAATTCTGCGGCGCATAATCATAGGTGTCCTTCTCGGCGAATCCGCGCTCTTTCAGTTCCACGATCTTACGCATCAGCGGATGCTCGAGGTGGTACTGCAAATCTTTGTTATCTAAAAAGAAATTAGCCATTACTTCGAGTTTTGTTTGTAATACTTAATCATCTTGGGGATCACCTCGTTGACATCGCCTGTAATGGCGAAATCGGCGATCTTGCAGATCGGCGCATCCGCGTCGGTGTTGATCGAAATGATCATCGACGACTGATCCATGCCCGCCGTGTGCTGGATCTGGCCCGAAATACCGCAGGCGATGTAGAGTTTCGGACGCACGGTGACACCCGTCTGCCCCACCTGACGCGCATGTTCGGCGAAGCCCGCGTCGACGGCCGCACGGCTGGCGCCCACCTCGGCGCCCAGCACCTCGGCCAGTTCGTGCACGAGCTTGAAGTTCTCCTTCGAACCCATCCCGTAGCCGCCGGCCACGATCACGCCCGCACCCTTGATGTTGATTTTGCGCTCCTCGATCTGGCGGTCGATGATCTTCACCGCCAAATCCGTATCCTGCACCATCGGACGCCAGTCGATCGGCTTCACCTCGCCGGCGCCCGCTTTGGCGGCGTATTCCTTGCGCATCACGCCCTCGCGGACGGTCGCCATCTGGGGACGGTGGTCGGGGTTGACGATCGTGGCGATGATGTTGCCGCCGAAGGCGGGACGAATCTGGTAGAGCAGGTTCTTATAGTCGGTCTTGGTCTTGGGATCGGTGTGGTCGCCGATCACGAGCTGCGTACAGTCGGCCGTCAGACCGCTGTGCAGCGCCGACGACACGCGCGGCGCGAAATCACGGCCCACGGGCGTCGCACCGAACAGGGCGATCTGCGGCTTCTCCTGCCGGATCAGGCCGCACAGCACCGCCGTATGGGGCAGCGTGCGGAACGGCGCGAAGATCTCGTCGTCGGCCACCCAGACCGTGTCGGCGCCGTATTTGGCCAGCTCCTTCTCGATGCCGGCGACGCCGTGCCCCAGCACTACGGCTTCGAGCTTGACGCCCAGCTCGTCGGCCAGCTCCCGGCCCTTGGTCAGCAATTCCAGGCTCACGTCGGCGACCGCGCCGTTTTCGAGCTCGATATAGACAAATATGTTGTTCATAACAGAATATCCTCCGATCTTTAACCGAGCGTGTGGCTCGCAATGAGTTCAACCATCAGTGATTCGATATCGGCATCGGCCGCCGTGAGCCGCTTGGACTCCTTGGCCTGGAAAACGACGTTCTCGATCTTCTTGACCTTCGTCGGCGAGCCGACAAGCCCCAGCTGCGTCTCGTCGGGATCGACATCGGCCGCCGCCAGCTCGACGATCTGCAAATACGCTTTCGCCGAGGCCATCGCCGAAGCCATGCAGTCGGGAGCGGCCGCAATCTCGGACTTGGTCTGCGCGAACTTGTACTTCATCACGCGCTTGGCATTCTGCGGACGGCATTCGGGCGCCGAGCCGTTGACGGTCATCACCAGCGGCAGCGGGCATTCGACGATCTCCGTACCGTGTTCCAGACGGCGCTTGACAACCAGCGAGTCCGCCTTAATTTCGAGCAGCTCCTCGGCATAGGTCACCTGCGGCCAGCCCAGCTTCTCGGCCACCTGCGGCCCCACCTGCGCCGTATCGCCGTCAATCGCCTGACGGCCTGCGACGATCACGTCGGGACGGATTTTGCGCAGCGCGCACGACAGCGCATAGGAGGTCGCCAGCGTATCGGCACCCGCGAACTTGCGGTCGGTCAGCAGATAACCGCCGTCGGCGCCGCGGAACATGGCGTCGCGGATGATGTCGGCTGCACGCGGGGGGCCCATGGTCAGGATATGCACGGTCGAACCCTCCGTCTCGTCCTTCAAAGCGAGCGCCATTTCGAGGGCGTTCAAATCTTCGGGATTGAAGATTGCCGGCAGAGCGGCGCGGTTGACCGTCCCTTCGGGCGTCATCGCATCCTTACCCACGTTGCGGGTATCGGGCACCTGCTTTGCCAATACAACGATTTTCAACGCTTTTTTCATTCGTATAGTTTTAAGTTAGCATTGTATATTCACGAAAAACGGCAGGTTTCCCACCGGAAAACCCGCCGAAAATCCTATTGGAGCGTCCCCTCCTGCGCCTGCCGGATCATCGCCTGACCGGCCGAGATGTAAACCTCGACGCGGCGGTTGGCCGCCCGGCCCTCGGCCGTATCGTTCGAGGCGACCGGCTCGGTATAGGCCTTGCCCTCGACTTTGAGGAAGCGGTTCGAGGCGATTCCTTTCGTCTCCAAATAGTTGCGAACGGCCTGCGCACGTTCGAGCGAAATACGCTCGTTGACCGCGAGCGTCCCCGTGCTGTCGGTATGGCCGAAAACGGTCACGTCCGTATCGGGATTCTGCAACAGGCTGATGGCGAACTTGTCGAGCGCAGCCTTCGCCGAAGCGTTGAGCGCCGTCCCGTTGGTCGGGAAGAGAATGCCCGTGTCGAAGGTTACCTTGATGGCGTCCAGCCCGTTGGTATCGGTCACCGTTTCGACTTCGGCCCCCTCGATAGCCGCCAATTCGGCCTTCTGCTTCTCCATCTTGCGGCCGATCAGCGCACCGGCCGTCGCGCCGAGCGCCAGCCCTACGCCGGCACCGATCGCAGCGCCCTTGCCGCCGCCGGCCAACGCACCGATACCGGCGCCGACGGCCGTGCCGCCTCCGCCGCCGATGAGGCCGCCTTTGAGCGTCCCCGACATCGACGCGCAGCCGCCGGCCACCATCATCGCCGCAGCGCACGTCACGCACAGCAAAGAGATTCGTCTCATAGAATATTCAATATTTTGATATCGTCAATACGTCTATCTCCTACCGAACGATCGTCTCGTCGCGGTCTGGCCCGACCGAAATGATCGCCACGGGCACGCCCGTCTCGCGTTCGATATATTCCACATAGGTCTTGAACTCGGCAGGAAAATCCTCGTAACGGCGCACCTGCTTCAAATCGGTTTTCCACCCCTTGAACTCACGGTAGACGGGTTTCACGTCGTCCTGAATGTCGTAGGGGAACTCCGTCACGCGACGGCCGTCGATCTCGTAGGCCTCGGCCACCTTGATCGTATCGAAATCGTTCATCACGTCGGCCTTCATCATGATGAGTTTCGTCACGCCGTCGACCATGATGGCATATTTGAGCGCCACCATATCGAGCCAGCCGCAACGACGCTTGCGCCCCGTCACCGCACCGAACTCATGACCGAGCCGGCACAGTGCCTCGCCCGTCTCGTCGAACAACTCCGTTGGGAAAGGCCCGCTGCCCACGCGCGTACAATAGGCCTTGAAGATGCCGTAGACCTCGCCGATACGGTTGGGGCCGATACCGAGGCCCGTGCAGGCGCCCGCACAGATCGTATTCGAAGAGGTCACGAACGGGTACGAACCGAAATCGACGTCGAGCAGCGTACCCTGTGCGCCTTCGGCCAGAATGGCCTTGTCTTCGGCGAGGAAGCGGTTGATTTCGTGCTCGCTGTCGATGATGCGGAACTTTTTGAGGTACTCGATCCCCTCGAACCACTGCCGTTCCAGTTCGTCGATATCGTAGTTGTAACCCAGCGATTCGAGAATGTTCTCGTGACGCGCCTTGGCCACTTCGTAAATCTTCTTGAAGTCGAGGAAGATGTCGCCCACACGCACGCCGTTGCGGCTGATCTTGTCCGTATAGGTCGGACCGATGCCCTTGCCCGTGGTGCCGATTTTCGAACTGCCCTTCGCCGCTTCGAACGCAGCGTCCAGCACGCGGTGCGTGGGCAGGATCAGGTGCGCCTTTTTCGAGATGTAGAGCCGCTCCGTCAGGTCGTGGCCGCTGCGGGCAAGTGCCTCAGCCTCCTCCTTGAAGAGGATCGGGTCGAGCACCACGCCGTTGCCGATCACGTTGACCTTATCGCCCTGAAATATACCCGAAGGGATCGAACGCAACACGTATTTCTCCCCGTTGAACTCCAATGTATGCCCGGCATTGGGGCCACCCTGAAAGCGGGCCACGACCTGATAATGGGGGGTCAACACATCGACCACCTTGCCTTTTCCTTCTTCGCCCCACTGCAAACCGAGAATGACATCGACTTTTTTCATCTCTTTTCCGTTATCTGTTTTATGCAAAAGACATTTTTTGCATTCAAAGATACGAATTATTCTCCGAAATACCCAATCCCGCTGCGGGACTTTTCAACAAATTGTCAAGAATCCGGAGCTGCCGGCGCT
>ENA-UERG01002629-UERG01002629.1-human-gut-metagenome-genome-assembly--contig:-NODE-2629-length-12546-cov-7.392092_pt1 | contig 12546 bp, 10 predicted proteins | sample MGYA00242954_ERZ507954 | MGnify/ENA primary metagenome ERZ507954 (study PRJEB26167, sample SAMN06115478) | human gut metagenome | host: Homo sapiens | place: China:Sichuan | collected 2015-01-21... | reverse complement strand
ATTCTTAAAAACTTCTTTCAAGAAGTTTTTAAGCAGGGTTCGGGGCAGAGCCCCGAGGTCTTGACCTTAAAAAGGAGTACACATGGAAAGTATCGGACGGGTAATCGAAACGAGCGGAGAGATCGCAACGGTCGAGGTCAGAAGGGCGTCCGCCTGCGAGGGATGCCATAAGAACGCGGAGGGCGGATGCGCAGTCTGCGGGCTGTTGGGCGGCGAGAAGATCAGAACGATGAAAACGAAGGCAGGAAACGGGATCGGCGCAAAGATCGGCGACGTCGTGCGGATCGAAACCCCGAACGAGAAAACGCTTTTGTGGGCGGCAATCGTGTTCCTGCTCCCACTGGTTCTGACAGCGGCGGGATTCGGTATCGCCTGCGCTGTGACCGATCGTGCCGCATGGCGGGCGGTCGGCGCGGCGCTCGGCTTTGTCCTCTGCTTTGCGGGACTGCGGGTCGTTTCGGGTATCCTCGGAAAACGCCCCCCGGAAGCAACCATTACCGAAATTGTAGAGCCGGGAAGTCAGCCCGAACAACACGAACAACACGAACAACACGAACAACACGAACAACACGAACAGCCCGGAAAATAACGGGCGGAAAGGAGAGTATCCCAATGGAAGCGGGAATGGAAAAACGACGCCGGAAATGGACTGTCCGCTACCCTGCGCATGACGCGGAAGCGGACAGGCAAACGGCGGAACTGGCGGCGGAACTGGGATGCTCGGCAACCGCCGCAAAACTCCTGTGGAATCGCGACCTCAAAACCGCAGAGGCGGCAAACCGTTTCCTGCGACTGGAGGAAACGAGATTCCACGACGCGTTTCTCATGCGCGATATGGACAAAGCCGTGGCGAGAATCGAGAAGGCATTGGCGACGGGCGAGAAGATTGCCATCTACGGCGACTACGATGTCGACGGCGTGACCTCCACAAGCCTGCTCTACCTCTATCTCCGCGAACGCGGCGCGGACGTGATTTACTACATCCCGAGCCGCCTGCACGAGGGCTACGGTCTGTCGCGCGGCGCAATGGATCGGCTGGCGGAAGCCGGCGTGCGGCTTATGATTACCGTCGACACGGGCATTACCGCCGTTGACGAAACCGCGTATGCGAAAACGCTCGGCATCGAAACCGTCGTGACCGACCACCACGCCTGCCGCGAAACCCTGCCGGATGTCTGCGCGGCGGTCAACCCGCACAGGCCGGACGACGAATACCCGTTTGACGAACTGGCAGGGGTCGGCGTGGTGTTCAAACTGGTGTCGGCAATGGAGATCACGCGGGCGCGGCGCGAGGGCGAGAGCGACGCCGCGGCGGTGCGCAGAATCTGCCACGATTACGCCGATCTGGTGGCGATCGGAACGGTGGCGGACGTGATGCCGTTGGTGGACGAGAACCGACTGATCGTCAGCTACGGCCTGTCGCGCATCAACCGCGAGCCGAGAGCGGGCATCGCCGCGCTGATCGAGGCGGCAAACGGGAAGGGGAGAGCGCCGAGACGGGTCAACTCCACCTTCATCGGTTTCGGAATTGCCCCTCGCATGAACGCGGCGGGCAGAATGGGCGACGCAACCGTTGCCGCCGAACTGCTGCTTTCGGAGGGCGGGGAGAAATCAGAGCGCCTTGCCGGGGAGCTGTGCGAACTGAACGCCGAGCGGCAGACCGAGGAAAACCGCATCGCCGAGGCGGCGTACCGGAAGATTGAGGAACAGGCGGCAAAGGAAAAGCCGCGCGTGTTGGTGCTGGACGATGACGACTGGCATCAGGGCATCATCGGCATTGTCGCGTCACGAATCACCGAGCGCTACGGACTGCCGTCCATCCTTGTGACCTATGACGGATCTCCCGACCGCGACGGATCGGCGGCGGATCTCGGAAAAGGCTCGGGCAGAAGCGTCAAGGGGCTGAATCTGGTCGAAGCGCTTACCGCCTGTGCGGATCTGTTGGAGCGGTTCGGCGGGCATGAACTGGCGGCGGGTCTGAGCGTGCGGCGCGGAAACATCCCGCTTCTGCGGGAGCGGCTGAACGCCTACGCGGCGGAACGCCTGACCGACGAGATGCTGTGCGTGTGTCTGGACGCGGACTGCGAGGTCGGCATGACGGAACTGACCGAAAAACTGGTGGAGGAAACCGAAAAGCTGGAACCGTTCGGGACTGCGAATCCCGCGCCCGTGTTCGTGATGCGGAACGCCAACCTGCGCAGAGTTTCGCCCATCGGGGGCGGGAAGCACCTGCGCATGACGGTGGAGAAGGACGGCGTTTCCATGGGCGCGGTCTGGTTCGGCATGACGCTGGCGGCGCTCGATTTCGACACGGCAGAACCGGTGGATCTGATGTTCCGCCTCGGCATCAACGAGTTCCGGGGGGAGACGTCGCTCCAGATGACGCTGATCGACGCGCGACCCACCGCGGACGGCGAAGCGGAACTGGAGCGCGAAAAGCGGCGGTACGCCGAGATCGAGGCAGGCGGGCACTTTGCGCGAACCGAGGATCTATTGCCGAGCCGCGACGAATGCGGGGCGGTCTGGCGGTTTCTGCGACGGGAAGCGGCACTGGGACACAGCACATTCCCCGTGCGGCGGCTGCTCCTGCGCCTCAACGGGCAGGGAGCGGGGCATTTCAATTACTGTAAACTGATGTGGATTCTGCGGATCTTTGACGAGCTGAAGCTGTGCAGCTTTCGCGAGCCTGTTCCCGACACCCTGTTGCTGTCGCCCGACGGCTCGGGCGGGAAGAAAGATCTGGACAGTTCGGTGCTGCTCGCGTCCCTGCGGGCAAGAGCCGACTGAAGCACATCATAGAAAGGGTCGTAACGATGAGCAATACGGCGGTACACACCGATATCACGCGTCTGTTGGAGATTCTGCGCGCGACGGGAAAACAATACGACACGGACAAGATCCGTGCGGCATACGAATATGCAAACGAGATGCACCGCGGGCAGATGCGCGCGAGCGGAGAACCGTATATCTCCCACCCGATTGCCGTGGCGGAGATTGTGGCGGGTCTGGAACTGGACACCGATTCCATCTGCGCCGCGCTCCTGCACGACACGGTGGAGGACTGCTCGGACAAGACCAACCTGCACGAGATCGAGAAGAAATTCGGCACGGACGTTGCCATGCTGGTTGACGGGCTGACGAAGATCGTCACCCTGCGGGTTGAGGACAAGGAAGAGGCGCACATCGAAAATCTGCGCAAGATGCTGCTTGCCATGTCGAAGGACGTGCGGGTCATCTTCATCAAGCTCTGCGACCGCCTGCACAATATGCGCACGCTTGACGCAAAGCCCGAGTCCAAGCGCCGCCTGACCGCGCTGGAAACCATGCACGTCTACGCGCCTCTGGCGCATCGGCTCGGTATGCAGCGCATCAAGCAGGAACTCGAGAACCTCAGCCTGCAGTATCTTGACCCCATCGGTTACGAAGAGGTCCGCCGGCATATTGAGGAAAAGTACGGGCAGAACCTCAACTTCATCGAAAAGGTCCGCGCGGCGGTCGACCGCAAAATGCGCGAGAACAACATTCACTTCACGCTCGAGGGGCGCATCAAATCGGTCTATTCCATCTACCGCAAGATGTACAACCAGAACAAGTCCTTCGACCAGATCTACGATTTCTACGCCCTGCGTATCATCGTGGACACCGAACTGGAATGCTACACCGCGCTCGGTCTGATTCACGAGATGTTCAACTCCATCCCCGGGCGCTTCAAGGACTATATCTCCACGCCGAAGCCGAATATGTACCGCTCGCTTCATACCACGGTCATCGGGCGGGACGGTATCCCGTTCGAGGTTCAGATCCGGACATGGGAAATGCACCACTTTGCCGAATACGGTATGGCGGCGCACTGGAAGTACAAGTCTGGCGTGACGACCAAGGAAGAAATGGACAAGAAGCTTGCGTGGATCGCAAGCCTGATCGAGACCGAGGACGGCGAGCGCGACCCCGAGGAATTCATGAACGCGCTCAAGACCGACATCTGCCACGACGAGGTGTTCGTGTTCACGCCGAAAGGCGACGTCATTGCTCTGCCGAACGGCGCGAACGTGATCGACTTTGCCTATGCGGTTCACTCGGCGGTGGGAAACAAGATGATCGGCGGAAAAATCAACGGCATGATCGTGCCGATCGACCGCACGCTCCAGAACGGCGAGATTGTGGAGGTACTGACCTCCGCCGCTTCCAAAGGTCCGAGCCGGGACTGGATCAACATCGTCAAAACCTCGTCGGCGCGTTCCAAGATCCGCGCGTGGTTTAAAAAGGAACAGCGGGCGGACAATATCGCCATCGGGCGGGGGCTGGTTGACACCGAGATCAAGCGGGTGGCGGGCAAGTCCGTCGGCGAAGGACAGCGGAACGACATCGTTCAGCCCGTTGCCACGCGCTTCGGCTTCACAAGTCCCGAGGACTTTTACAATGCCATCGGCTACGGCGGAATCGGCATGGAGAAGGTCAGAAACCGCATTCAGGAGGAGTGCCTGCGGGTGTTCCGTCCCGAGGCGGCGGAAGCGCCGAAAATCACCTCGGCGGAGCAGATTCCGACCCGCCCCGCGCCCAAGAACCTGCACGGCGGAAGCGGCGTGATTGTGGACGGCGAGAGAGGGTGTCTGGTCAAATTCGCGAAATGCTGCAATCCGCTGCCGGGCGATTCGATTATCGGTTTCGTAACCAAGGGCTTCGGGATTTCCGTCCATAAGCTGGACTGTCCGAACGTCATTCAGGGGCGGAAAAATCCCGAAAACGACGACCGTTGGAAGGAAGCGCACTGGGAGCGCGAGGACGGCGGCGCGGATCACGGCGTTTACGAAGCGCTGCTTCAGGTCTACAGCGACGATCGCATCGGAATGCTGGCGGATATTACCTCGGCGCTTGCGGAAATGCGGGTGTCGATCCTGCAGGTCGGCGTGGTGCGGCGCGGGGACAACACCTCTATTGTCAACCTCAAGGTGGGGTGCAAGAATATCGACCACTATAACTCCATCGTTTCCAGACTGCGCGGGCTGAACGGTGTGAACAACATCATCCGCGGATTTTCGTAAGGAGGAAGCATGAAAGCAGTCATTCAACGCGTAGACCGTGCGTGTGTCAGGGTCGACGGCGAGACCGTCGGCGAATGCGGGAGGGGATTCCTGATTCTGCTCGGTGTGGCGGAGGGCGACACCGAAGCGGAGGCGGATCTGCTCTGCCGCAAAACGGTGGGGCTTCGCGTGTTTCCGGACGAGGCGGGCAAAATGAACCGCTCGCTCTCGGATATCGGGGGCGAGGCGCTGATCGTTTCGCAGTTCACGCTGCTTGCAAACTGCCGCCACGGCAACCGCCCGGATTTCCTTGCCTCGGCAAAGCCCGGGGAGGCAAAGCGGCTTTACGAATATTTTACCGCGCAGGTGAAGAAAACGGTTTCCCACGTCGACAGCGGCGTGTTCGGCGCGCACATGGAAGTGTCGCTTCTGAACAACGGGCCGGTTACCCTCCTGCTCGACACCGAAGAACTGAAAAAGAAGTAAGGAGAGGTCGTCATGAGACTGATATTGGACGGACCCGTTAACGTATACTATGTGCAGACGCTCTGCATGATCTTCTTTCCCGGCGCAAAATTCGGCGAGGCGGAGAAGAACGACCCGACCGCTCCCGAGGTGCGCCTGACGCTCACCGAGCGCGACGGCGGAATGGAGGCAAAGGCGACCGTGACCGTGGACGGCGCGGGCGAGACCGCGACCAAGCGGGTGGAATTCTCGGTTTGGGACAGCCGCGAAAAGACCGCGAAAAAAGCGTGCGGCGCGGCGATTATCACCGCCTGCGGAACGTTGCTCGGCTACCGCCCGTCGTGGGGGATGCTGACCGGCGTGCGCCCCTCCAAGGTTGCAACCGAGCTGTTGCAGGCGGGGGTCAGCAAAACAAGGGTCAAAAAGATTCTGTCGGGCGAGTATCTGGCAATTCCGAAGAAGGCGGCGCTGGCGGTGGACGTGGCGCTCAACGAGCAGAAGATCATCGGCGTACCGGGGAGGAAGGACTGCAGCCTGTATGTCTCGATTCCGTTCTGTCCCACGCGGTGCTCCTATTGCTCGTTCGTGTCCTACACCTCGGCGCGCCTGCTCTCGCTGATTCCCGAGTACCTCGAACACCTTGTGCGCGACGTGCGCGAGATGCTCGGCGAAATCCGGCGGCTCGGGCTGAATCTGCGGACGATCTACATCGGCGGCGGGACTCCGACCATCCTTTCGGCGGAACAGCTGCGCGTGCTCCTTTCGGCAATTGCGGAGAATACCGACGTGACGAAACTGGAAGAATACACGCTGGAATCGGGCAGAGCCGACACCATCACGGCGGAAAAATTCGCGGTTGCGAAGGAATACGGCGTGAACCGCGTTTGCGTGAATCCGCAGTCGCTCTGCGACGACGTCCTGCGGCAGATCGGCAGAAGCCACACGGCGGAGGACTTCTTCCGCGCGTTTGACGTGGCGCGGGAGTCGGGCATTCCCTATATCAACACCGATCTTATCGTCGGGCTTCCCGGGGACAGCTTCCGAACCTTCTCCAAGACCTTTGACCAAATCGTTTCCCTGCGCCCCGAGAACATTACGGTGCACACCTTCTGCGTGAAGAAGGCTTCCGAAATTCTGCGGCAGGACGCGGACGTTTACTCCCTGCACGGCGGCGACGCGGGCAAGTGCGTGGATTACACGCAACTGCAGGCGCAGCAGGAGGGCTACAAGCCGTACTATATGTATCGGCAGAAGAACACCGTGGGAAACTATGAGAACGTCGGATTCGCGCTGGAGGGCGCGGAGTGCCGCTACAACATCTACATGATGGAGGAAGTTCACACAATCTTCGCGGCGGGCGCGGGCGCGGTGACGAAGATGGTGGACTACCGCCCCACGGCGGGCGGCAAGCCGAAGATCGAACGGCTGTTCTATCCGAAGTACCCTTACGAATACCTGCGCGACGAAAGCACTGCGGAAAAGCTCGCCGCAATCGAAACGTTCTGCCGCGAGCACGAACTGGTTTGAAGACCTTGGGACGCTGTCCCAAACCCTGCTCAAACCCTTCTTGAAAGAAGGGTTTGAGAATCCCAAGAACTTTACGCACAGGATAAAAATGTGCGAACAGGGTTCGTTGGAATTTGCACTCTGCAAAGGCTTGCGCAAAAATTCCCTTGTTAAAAGTTCTTGCGGTCAAGGGGCTTCTTTCAAGAAGCCTCTTGTGGGGTTTGGGGCAAAGCCCCAAGGTCTTAAAAGAGAGGTGAGATTGAATGAATGTTGTTGCAGTATCGAATGATCTGAAGGAAACGGAACTGGCGGAACTGGTGCGCGCGGGGGACGCGGCGTTTGAACGCGCCCTCAAAGCGCTGGCGGAGGAGATTCTTTCTCTGCACGATGTCCGCCTGCTCGGACTGACCGGTCCGACCTGCTCGGGAAAGACCACAGCCGCCGCCATGCTGACCAAAGAACTGGAAGCACAGGGGCGCGCGGTTCATATCATCTCGGTTGACGACTTCTATTACAGCAAGGAAGCGCTCCAACGCGCCTCGCGCGAGAAGGGGAGACAGGAGCCGGATTACGACTCCCCCGACACCATCGACCTCGATTTCATGCGCGCCTGCACGCTCTCCCTGCTCTCGGGGCGCGAGACGAGAATGCCGCGCTTCAATTTCCGCACGGGACAGCGGGAAAGAGGCGAGATCCTGCGCCCGATGGAAGGGGACGTGTTCCTCTTTGAGGGCATCCAGATCCTTTACCCGCAGGTCGACGCGCTCCTGCGGCGGGAGGGGTATTTCAACTTCTGCGTCTGCCCGCAGACCGCAATCGAAACGGGCGGGGAGCGATTCCTGCCGAACGAAATCCGCCTGCTGCGCCGTCTGGTGCGGGATATGATCCATCGCGCCGCCGCGCCGTCCTTCACCTTTGCCATCTGGGAGAGTGTGCGGGAGAACGAGGAGAAGAACATCTTCCCCAACATCGGAAGCTGTAACCGCGCAGTGAATTCCACCATGCCGTATGAAATCGGACTTCTGAAGCCCTACCTTGAAAAATTTCTCCGGGAGGGTCGCGAGGACGGGAGCGGAAAAGCGCGGATCGAGGCGGAAACGATTCTCGACCGCCTGCGGAAGGTTCAAACGGTTTCCGACACGCTGATCGGACCGGATTCTTTGTACAGGGAGTTTATCTGAAATGAAAACGTTACTGAAGAACGCAACGCTCCTGCCCGAGTACGGCTACGGGGACAAACGGGTGCACGTTACGGTCAGGAACCGCAAAATTGCGGAGATTTCCGAGACATTGCCCGAGAATGAAAAGGCGGACGAGGTGGTCGACTGCGGGGGCAACCTCCTGATGCCCGCTTTCTGCAATACGCACTGCCACGCCGCCATGACCCTCTTCCGCGGCTACGGCGAGGATCTGCCGCTGAAAGAATGGCTGGAAACGCGCATTTTCCCCGCAGAGGAAAAGCTGACCTTCCGCGCGGTCTACCATGCCTCCATGCTCGCCATTGCCGAAATGCTCCGGAACGGCATTGCTTCCTTCTCGGATATGTATATGTTCGAGGACGCGGTTGCCGAGGCGGTGCTGGCAAGTGGCATCAAGGCGAACCTTTCGCGGTCGCTCGTGTCGTTCGACCCCGAGGTCGATATGGCGAAGGAGCAGAGAACCGTGGAGGCGGTGCGGCTGGCGGAGTGGTATCACGGATGCGACGAGGGGAGACTGCTGGTCGATTTTTCGCTCCATGCCGAGTATACGAACGTTCCGAAAGCCTGCGAATATGTTGCGGAACTGGCAAAGCGCTTCAAAACGGGAATGCAGATTCACCTGTCCGAGACCGAGCGCGAACATCTGGAGTGCATGGATCGGTGGGGCAAAACGCCGACCGAATTCTTCCGCGATACGGGCGTTCTGGATGTCCCCACGACCGCCGCGCACTGCGTGTGGGTCACCGACAGCGATATTGAGATTCTGCGCGACAAGGGCGTGACCGTGGCGCACAACCCCGTCAGCAACCTTAAGCTCGGGAGCGGCGTTGCGCCTCTGCGGAAGCTGTTGGACGCGGGCGTGAATGTGGCGCTCGGGACGGACGGAACGGCGTCGAACAACCGCCTTGACATCCTGCGCGAGGTGCAGACCGCCGCGCTGATTCATAAGGGCGTGACACGGAATCCCACCGAAATCAAAGCCGCCGAACTGATCCCGCTCGCAACCGTCAACGGAATGCGGGCGCAGGGCAGACGGGACTGCGGGCGCGTGGAGAAGGGGTATTGCGCCGATCTGATACTGATCGACCGGAACAGCCTGCATAATCAGCCGTGTTTTGACGATTACGCAATGCTGGCGTTCAGCGCCGACGCGAACGATGTAAAAATGACCATGGTCGACGGGCGCATACTTTACCGCGGCGGCGAGTATACTTCCATTGATGAGGAACGCCTGCGCGCCGACTGCCGCGAGACGTTTGCTCATTACTTTGATTGAAGGCAAGAACGCATGTTTTGCGGGTAGAATGCAGACAAAGGGCGCTGTTCTGAGAAAAGTACAAATTTCTTTCACGCTTTTTTCTTTGACCATGTAGGCGCAAAGAAGAAAAGCACACTTTGCTTCGCAAAGCTGCAAAAAGAAAGCGCCGTATAGGAGATTTCGCCGCCTGCGGGCGGCGACCGGCGCCCCACGGCGCTGGACTCGTGCCGCCTTTTAGAAAAGGCGGGCGAAAACTTTCCATCCACGACGAAAGCCGAGCGTGGGTGTTTGCTGTCTGTACCCCCATGCGTTTGCCGAAAAGGGGAGTGAACTGTCATGGCGGAGAATCGGAACCGAGCGGAAAAGACCTTTTTATCGGGCGTGTTTGTCCTCGCGCTGTCAACCGTTCTTGCCAAGGCGGTGGGCTTCCTTTACAAAATTCCCATGCTCTCCTACCTCGGTGCGGAGGGCATGGGATACTTCCATTCGGCGTATGAAATTTACGCGCTCTTCTGCGTCATCAGCACGGCGGGACTTCCCGTGGCGCTGTCGGTTCTGGTCTCGGCGGCGCGGGCGGTGGGGGACGAACGCGGGGCGGCGCGGGTGTTCCGCACCTCGCTCGGCGTGTTCCTCGGCATCGGCATCCTCGGCAGCGGCGCGATGGCGGCTCTGTCACCGCTGTTCTGCCGCCTGATCCGGAGCGCGAACGCCTACGGGTGCATTCTGGCAATCAGCCCAACGGTTCTGCTCATCTGCGTGTCCTCCGCCGTTCGCGGGTGGTTTCAGGGACACCAGAAAATGGCGCCCACCGCAATTTCCCAACTGATTGAAGCGATCGGAAAACTGGCGTTCGGTCTGGTTCTGGCGGACGTTGCCGCCGAGCGCGGTTGGGGCGTTCCCGCAATCGCCGCCATGGCGGGCGTGGGGCTGACGCTCGGAACGCTGCTCTCCACGCTCTATCTCGTCTCCGAGTTCTTCCGTCTTCGCCCGCGCGCGGAGAAACGGGCTTCCGCGCCGCGCGGGAGCGGAACGCTGCGGCAGCTTTGGCGGCTGGCGTTCCCGATGACGGTTGGCGCTTCGGCGGTCAGTCTGACCAAGCTGATTGACATGGCGATGATTCTGCGCCGTCTGCGGAGCGTGGGCTACAGCGAGATTGCGGCGAATGCGGCATACGGAAGTTACACAACGCTCGCGCTGTCTGTTTACGCGCTTGTTCCCACGCTTTTGTCCTCGGTCGCGCTTCCGCTCGTGCCGCTTCTTTCCTCTGCCATTGCGGCGGGGGATCGCGGGCGGCAGGCTTCGCTGATCCGCGCTTCCTACCGTCTGACCGCAATCATCTCGCTTCCCGCTTCGCTCGGACTTGCGATGTTCGCGCATCCGATTCTGTCGCTTCTGTTCGGCAGAGAGCCGGAGGCGGTTGCGCAGGCTTCGCCGCTTCTGGCACTTCTCGGACCGTCGGTCTTTCTCTCCTGCATGATCGGCGCGACCAATTCGGTGCTGCACGCCTACCGCGCGGTCACAAAGCCGATCCTCTCGCTTCTGGCGGGTGCGGCGGTAAAGCTGACCGTTGCCTATTTCCTCATCGGCTCGCCTGCGGTGGGGCTTCCGGGCGCGCCGATCAGCACGTTTCTTTGCAACGCGGCGGTTGTGGGGATGAATCTATCGTTTGCCGCCCGCCTGTGCAGGGTGGAGGTGGAGAAACTCGGCGGAACGTTTGCAAAGCCGCTGATTGCTTCGGTGCTGTCGGTCGGGCTGTGCGGCGTTTGCTATCGGCTTCTTGTGCGGGCGGCAGGGGAGAGCGCGCTTCTGACGCTCGGCGCGCTGATCGGATGTCTTGTACTGTATCCCGTGTTCGGCTGTCTTTGCGGCGGCATCGGGCGGGAGGATATCATGCTTCTGCCCGGCGGGGAGAAGCTGTGCCGCGCGTTGACCTTCTGCAGGCTTCTGCCGCGGCGGGAAGAAGAGAAAAAGGAGAAAAACGAGGAACATGAACGAACAGGCAAAGGAACTGTCGGCGAAAAAACGGTATGATTTTGACGACCTGTGCGCCATTGTGCGGGTTCTGCGCGGGGAGGGCGGCTGTCCTTGGGATCGCGCCCAGACCCACGCGAGCATTCGGAGCTGTGCGATTGAGGAAGCCTACGAGGTTGCGGAGGCGATCGACAAAAACGATCCCGTTCTGCTTTGCGAGGAGTTGGGCGACCTGTTGTTTCAGGCGGTTTTTCATGCGCAGCTGGAAGCGGAGCGGGGCGGTTTTACCATTGGCGATGTGGTGGACGGCAACGCGCGGAAGATGATTGACCGTCACCCGCAGGTATTCGGCAACGAAGAACCGACCGACGCGGACGAAGCTTTGGCACGTTGGGAAGCGCGGAAGGTTGCGGAGAAGGGGCGGGTAACGCTTTCCTCCCGTCTGCGTGCAGTTCCCGCGATGCTTCCCGCGCTGATGCGGGCGCAGAAGATTGCGAAAAAGGCGGGATTGCTTGATGGGACAAGTCCTGCGGAATTGACGGGCGGGATTTCCGACACTCTTTCGTCGCTTGCGGGAGGGGACTGCTCGGCTCTGGGGCGGATCCTGTTTGATCTTTGCCGTTTGGCGGCGCTTTGCGGTGCGGATGCGGAAGAGGCGTTGGGTGCAGAGGTTGAGCGGGTGATCGAAGCGGCTGAAAAAAACGAAAACTCTGTGAATATTTGAAAAAAGTCTTGCTTTTCGGGCAATCCTGTGATAGAATGAATCATAAGGAGCGCCACAAGCAAAGGAGATTCATGATGCGATTGGACAAATACTTAAAGGTATCGCGGATCATCAAGCGGCGGACGGTTGCAAACGACGCCTGCGATGCCGCTCACGTCACGGTTAACGGTCGCCCTGCGAAGGCTTCCTACGATGTAAAAGAGGGTGACATTCTCGAAATCACCTTCGGCGAGCGCGTTCTGAAGGTTCGCGTTCTGGGGGTCAAGGAATACACGGCAAAGGCTGACGCGGCGGCGCTGTACGAGGTGATTTAAGGTCAAGGGCAAGGTCAAGACCTTGGGACTCTGTCCCAAGCCCTAAGACCTCGGGGCTTTGCCCCGAACCCCACTTGAAAACTTCTTG
>ENA-UERG01002620-UERG01002620.1-human-gut-metagenome-genome-assembly--contig:-NODE-2620-length-12591-cov-4.185233_pt1 | contig 12591 bp, 10 predicted proteins | sample MGYA00242954_ERZ507954 | MGnify/ENA primary metagenome ERZ507954 (study PRJEB26167, sample SAMN06115478) | human gut metagenome | host: Homo sapiens | place: China:Sichuan | collected 2015-01-21... | reverse complement strand
ATGTCCTGATCGTAGTTTCCGAAAGATTTTCCGTAGAGCGTGATACCGCCGACATGCTCGGAGTCATTCTCGACCGCGAGACGCAGGCGGATGTCGCTGCTGTAGTCCAGGTGAAGCGAGAGCGTGCTGACATCGGAGATCTTAAGACCGTCGATGTAGGTGCCGTAATCATTGATGACTAACAGCTTTAACAGACCGTACTGATTCCAGTTCTGCGGCCACCACTGCGGGGTGAACATACCGTGCACATCGCCGAAGTCACCAGGGGACGTCCACATGCCGATTTTGGTGTCGTTGATGTAAAAACTGATATCCGACGGCCAGTTGTTGTCGATGCCGGGAGCCTCCGAACTCAGCTCTGCCGAGATGGAAAGCTGCGTGATCCGCTGGTTGGACGGGATCAGATTCGGTATGGTATACTCGACATAGCCCTTGGTGAACCAGAGAATGTTGGCGGTAAAACGATCCGGATGATTAAAGTACCGGATATCGTCGAACTCGCCGATCACGGATTCGCTGGTGGCGATACCACAGGTCGGCCACACCTGATGTCTGGAAAACTGTCCGACCTTGATCTCAGTCTCGAATACATTCTTATAATCAATCGGTTTCTTGATGTCCACAATGATGCGGTCCTGTGTCACGGAACACATTTTCTGATTGCCGTGTCCGGCAGATTCGTTGGAGATGTTGATCAGACCGCACTCTTCCAGCTTCTTGATGTGACCGGTGAGAGCACCGTTGCTGATGTTCAGTTCTGTCGCAAGCTGGTTCATGCTCATCTGCTCGTTTTCAAGTAAAATGTTAAGAATCTGGATACGTGTGTCAGACCCGAGAGCCTTAAATGTCTCCAGACCATCGTCTAAGGAAGTAATGTGAATCATTTCCTGAGTATCCTCCTGTAAAAACTCAAATAGTTAAGGTGTTCTTTATTAGTTTCCTATTATAGGATTGTTATAGAAAAGTGTCAACTATTAAGGATGAAATTAAAAATATTTAAATAAAAACAAAACAATATGTTAAGTTGCACAAAATGAGAACGTTATCACATGACATATCGGTCATAATTTTGTATAATTTAGTGAAAAGCAAAAATACTTTGGAAAAACATAAAATAAATATTGACACCGCAGGCAATGCGTTGTATATTATCTACATAAGATAAATGAAATCGAACAAAGAAATTGTCGAAATAGCTAATGAGCCCAGCTTATGACGAGATCTTGTGTGAATTTCAGATCATCTTAGCAACTTATTTTATTATCCTATAATTCAAGGAGGAGGGCAAGAATTATATGAGAAGGAAAGTATTCAGTGCACTGATGTGCGCAGCAATGGTCACATCCCTGTTTGCAGGATGTGGAAGCTCTGATTCTTCTACCACTGCTTCAAATTCAGGAAGCACAACAGGGGATGGAACAGAGGCAGTAGCAGAGGACGCTGTAGAGGATGCAACAGAATCCGCAGAGTCAGATGTTGTTACCAACACATTTGGTGATCCGAACGGAACACATCTTGAGATGTGGACATTCGTAGAGCTTCACGGACAGCATTACGGCAAGATGGCTGAGGTTTGGAACGAGGAGCATCCGGATCAGACGATCGAGATTACATGTACGACATATCCGTACGCCGATATGCACACAAAGCTTCTTACCGCACTTCAGGCAGGAACCGGTGCACCGGACATCTGTGATGTAGAGGTTGGACAGTTCCCGAACGTGGTTGCAGGTCTTGACCAGTGGCTGGTTCCGCTGGATGACTACGCAGCTCCGTACATGGAGACCATGGTTAAGGCACGTATGGATACCTACGCAGGAGAGGATGGACATTATTATGGAGCTCCGTACCATGTAGGTGCAACCGTAATGTACTACAACGTGGCAGCTATGGCTGAGGCTATGGGAATTTCCGAGGATGAGGTAACCGCTAAGATTGATTCCGTTGTTACATGGGATGACTATCAGGCACTCGGTGATGAGTATGTGGCAGCAATCGGTGAGGAAGGCAAATACTTCACATCCGTAGATACAGGCGGTACAGACTGGTTATGGCTGGCAATGGCTGAGTACGGCGATGACTGGACCGGCGGATTCGATAATCCGGCAAACGTTCAGCTTGATTCCGTTCAGAAAATGTTAGAGATGCAGCAGTCCTGGTTAGACAGCGGCTTCGCAGAGGTTTCTCCGGATGGACATGTAGACCTTGAGGCTGGTTTCCAGAACATTCTGGATCACAACATCGTATCTTTCCCGAAGGCATTATGGTACATGAGCCGTTTCACAAACTATATGCCTGAGGAGAGCGGCAACTGGTACATTGCTAAGTGCCCGGTATTCGAGGCAGGCCAGAAGTGCTCCGTTGGTATCGGTGGTACAGGTACCGTTGTAACACAGCAGTCTGCTAATACAGATCTGGCTGCAGAGTTCCTTTGCTGGGCAAAGATGTCTGATGAGGGTGAGCAGAACATCTGGGATACATTAGGATTCGACGTATGCAACACTGCATGCTGGACAGATGATGCTTTCGCACATGACGACAGCAACCAGTACAACGCATACTTCAGAAACTATCCGTACGATGTATTAAATTCCATCGGTATGGACAACATCGGTAAGATCTCTGTTGTAGCGATCAGCCCGACAATCAACGAGTATGTATGCAACACAACATTAAATGAGGTACTTGAGGACGGCATGGATGTATCTGATGCTCTTCAGGAGTTACAGGATGCAGTCGATCTTGAGCAGTAGGACATAGGTTTTGGGAATGGGGATGTCTGGAGGGTTCTCCTCTGACATCCCTGTTTTCATAAGAAGGAGAGGGTGTTGAGTTGAAGTTAAAAAAGTTTTTGTATTCGGAAAAAGTAGCGCCATATATTTTTGTCATACCTTTTATCTTAAGCTTTGCGTTTTTCTGGATCTATCCGTTGATCACATCCGTGACAATGAGTTTTCAGGACATCGGAGCAATCAAATCAGAGTGGGTAGGTCTTGCCAATTACCAGAAGCTGTTGAAGGATAATGTATTCCACACGGCAATCTGGAACAGCACAAAATACATGCTGTTTACGTTGGTGCTTTTGATTCCGTTCCCGATGCTTTTTGCAGTGCTGATGGACAGCCGTCTGGTAAAAGCAAAAGGTGTGTGGAAGGCAATTCTCTATATGCCGGCATTGACCTCCGTGGTTATTTCCGGTACATTATTCCGACTGATGTTCACGGAATATTCGACAGGACAGATGAATATTATTACCGCCGCACTGGGTCTTGGTACCTATAAATGGCTGAAAATGGGATGGTCAGGTATGACGGCCCTTCTGGTAGTTGCATGCTGGAGATGGACGGGTGTCAATATGCTCTACTTCCTTTCGGGACTGAAAGCGATCGACTCCTCCCTCTATGAGGCATCTGAGATTGACGGTGCATCCGCATGGCAGAAGTTCCGCTATGTGACGCTTCCCCTTTTGAAGCCGACAACGGTCTACGTGCTCACGATTTCCATCTATGCCGGACTGGCAATGTTCCTGGAATCCTACATGTTATGGGCGGGCAACAACTCACCGAACAACATTGGACTCACAATCGTTGGCTACCTGTATAAGCGTGGAATTGAGAAAAATGATATGGGTTATGCATGCGCGGTCGGCGTGGTACTGTTAGTGATCGCACTTGCCATCAATATCGTTCAGTTGATTGCAAATGGAACATTTAAGAATGAGGAGAAATAACATGGCAGATGAGAAAAACAGAAAGGGCGATAAGGGCCCGAAGAGCGGCAAGACAAAAAGGACAGTGGGGACAGTTCTCGGCACAGGATTTTTCGCAGTCTTAAGCATGATTATTATCTTCCCGGTATTCGCAGGTCTGCTTGCCTCTTTCAGACCAGGAACAGAGCTGATCCGCCGTGGATTGTCAATCGATCTCGATATCCGTACGATGAATCTGGATAACTATAAGTACCTGTTTTCCGGAAATGCGGACAGTCAGAAATATTTTATGTGGTATAAGAACTCTCTGGTCATTACGATCGTGTCGGTCGTTCTGACATTGTTCATCTGCTACTTTGTGGCATATGGACTGACAATGTACAATTTCAAGCTGAAGAATTTCCTCTTCTTCCTTGTAATTGCGACAATGATGGTACCGTTTGAGATTCTGATGCTTCCTTTATATAAGGAAATTATTGCACTGCATCTGATCGATACCTACACCGGAGTAATTATCATCGGACTATGTAACGCATCGACGATTTTCTTCTTCCGCCAGTATCTGTCGGGACTACCGAGAGAACTTCTGGATGCGGCACGTATTGACGGTGCGACAGAGTACGGTATTGCGACAAAAATCATTCTTCCGCTGACGAAGCCGGCATTCGCCTCCATGGGAATTCTGCAGGCAATGGGAAGCTGGAATGCGATCCTGTGGCCGCTTCTGGTACTGAAGGGAGCAGAAAAGTTCACCCTTCCGATCGGATTAAATACATTGCTGACGCCGTACGGAAACAACTATGATGTGCTGATCGCCGGTTCCATGTTCGGAATCCTGCCGATCCTGGTGATTTTCCTGATCTTCCAGAAGTACATCATCGAAGGAATGACAGCCGGAGCTGTAAAGGGCTGATGTGAATCAATGACAGCAAAAACTCGAAAGGGACTGATACATAACGGGAGGTTACTATGGCAAAATTAGTCATCAATAACGACAAGAAAATGAGCACGATTGCTCCGGAAATCTATGGACATTTCTCGGAGCATCTGGGAAGATGTATTTATGAGGGACTTTATGTCGGAGAGGATTCCGATATCCCGAATGTCAACGGAATGCGCACCGATGTGGTGGAAGCATTAAAAGAAATGAAGATTCCGGTGCTGCGCTGGCCGGGCGGATGCTTTGCAGACGAATATCACTGGATGGACGGTATCGGACCGAAAGCATCCAGAAAGAAAATGATCAATACACACTGGGGCGGTGTTGTCGAGGACAACAGCTTCGGAACACACGAGTTCTTTGAACTGTGCCGTCAGCTTGGCTGCAAGACCTATGTCAACGGCAACCTCGGAAGCGGTACGGTTCGTGAGATGAGCGAGTGGGTAGAGTACATTACGTTCAACGGCGTATCCCCGATGGCAGACCTGCGCAAGCAGAACGGTCATGAGGAGCCGTGGAAGATCGATTACTTCGGTGTCGGCAATGAGAACTGGGGATGCGGCGGAAATATGCGCCCACAGCATTATGCGGATGAGTACCGCAGATACCAGACATATGTGAGAAACTATGCTGGAAATGACCCGATCGCAAAGATCTGCTGCGGACCGAACGTGGATGATTACGAGTGGACGAAAAAGGTGATGGAGACCTGCTTTGATCACTGCGAGCCGCGTTTCCATGGAATGATGGATGGTCTTTCCCTTCATTATTATACACTTCCTGAGGTGGAGGATGACTGGAATAAGAAGGGAAGCGCAACAGACTTCACGGAGGAGATTTTCTACCAGACCTTAAAGAGAGGTTATTTCATGGACGAACTCATCAACCGCCACGGTGCGATTATGGATGAGTACGATCCGGACAAAAAGATCGGTCTGATCGTTGACGAGTGGGGAATCTGGACGGACGTAGAGCCGGGAACGAACCCTGGATTTTTGTATCAGCAGAACACCATGCGCGATGCACTTGTGGCAGGTATGACACTCAACATCTTCAACAAACATTCCGACCGTGTGAAGATGGCATGCATCGCACAGCTCATCAATGTACTCCAGTCTGTCATGCTGACCGACGGCGAGAAGATGATCAAGACACCGACCTATCATGTATTCCATATGTATCGTCATCATCAGGGAGCAACTCTTCTCAGAAGCGATCTGATCGGTGCTGGAACCGTAGGAGCAGGCAAGAACGAACTGCCGAAGGTGATTGAGTCTGTATCGGAGAACGCGGACGGCGTGATCACGGTGACACTGACCAACAATTCACTGGAAGCTGCGGAGAATGTGACCATCCAGCTGACGGACGACGGCGCTGCATACGGCGTATGCGAGGCGAGTGTTGTGGCAGGAACGATGAATGCACACAACACGTTTGAGGCACCGGAAGTGGTGACGGAGCAGGCATTTGCAGATTACGAGAAGACGGCGGACGGCATCCGGGTACAGATCCCGGCATGCAGCGTGGTAAGCATCCGTCTGAAAAAATAACCGAATGGCTTAGACCGGAATGGAGGGCATATGAATCAGTTTTTTGATTATAACAACAAAGTTTTCCGCGTACTGGGAGGATTGGCGGACTGCCTGATTCTCGGCGCGCTGTGGATTGTATGCAGCATTCCGGTCGTTACCATGGGAGCCGCCACGGCGGCGGTGTACCATGCGGTCAATAAAAGCATTGTACATGGACAGGGCTATGCATTCCGGGAATATTGCACGGCTCTGAAAGCGGATTTGAAACAGACCACAGGAGCATGGCTGCTGTGGGGAATACTGGCAGCGTTTCTTGCGGCGGACCTTGTGGTGACCAGACAGTTTCTGGCACAGGGTTCGGCGCTTGGTGCGCTGTATTATTTTTTTATTGTACTTTCTGCCATGGCGCTGGCGTGGGAGTTTTACCTGACGGCGTATATGGCGCGGTTTGAGGGAACCATACGGGAGTCCATGAAGAAGACACTTGTGATGGCGGTGGCAAATCTGGGATGGTCGGCGCTTTTAGCAGCTGTGTTTGTGCTGTTCGTTCTGATGTGCAACGACACACAGTGTCTGATTGTACTGTTTCCGGGAGTGTTTGCACTGGTGAAAAACTATGTGCTCGAGAAGGTATTCCGCAAGTACAGGACGCCGGAGGATCTCGCCAGAGAATTGGAAATGACCCGTGAATACCGGAACTGATGGGGGAGAAGAGATGAGCAAAGAGATTGCATTGCAGCAAATTCGGATCAAAGACCCGTTCTGGAGCGGTATGCAGGAAAAGATCACAGATACTGTGATACCGTTTCAGGAGCGGGTATTAAACGATAAAGAAGAAGGCGTGGAGAAGAGCCATGCGCTGGATAATTTCCGCATTGCGGCAGGACTGATGGAAGGTGAGTTCTACGGGATGGTATTCCAGGACAGCGATGTGGCAAAATGGCTGGAAGGCGTGGCGTACTCGCTCGTGATTAAGCCGGATGCGGCGTTGGAGCAGCGCGCGGACGACATCATTGACATTATCGCAAAGGCACAGCAGCCGGACGGTTATCTGAATACATTTTTCACGATCAAAGAGCCGGAGCACCGCTGGCAGAATCTGCTAGAGTGCCATGAGCTCTACTGCGCAGGCCATATGATGGAGGCGGCAGTGGCGTATTACGAGGCGACCGGAAAAGACAAGCTGCTCGGCGTGATGGAGCGGATGGCGCAGCATATCATGAACCGGTTCGGAGAGGATAAGATTCCGGGCATTCCGGGACACCAGGAGGTGGAGATCGGTCTGATGCGCATGTACCATGCGACCGGAAAGGAAGCATACAAGGACATGGCGCGCTATTTCCTCGAGGAGCGTGGAAAGAATCCGAACTTCTTTAAGGAGGAGACCGAGCGCAGGGGCTGGACGCATTTTGGCAATATGATCCCGGACGACACAAAGTACAACCAGAGCCATGCGACAATCTACGAGCAGGATGAGGCTGTGGGACACAGTGTGCGCGCCGTATATATGTACACGGCGATGGCAGATCTTGCGGCGGAGGATCACGATGAGAAGTTGTTTGCAGCGTGCAGACGGCTCTGGGAGAATATGACGCAGAAAAAGATGTTCATCACTGGAGGCATCGGCTCGACCGTGGAGGGCGAGGCATTCACAAAAGAGTATGAACTGCCGAACGATATGAACTATGCGGAGACCTGTGCGTCGATCGGTCTGGTCTTTTTTGCAAGAAATATGTTAAAGACGGAGAAGAACGGAAGATATGCCGATGTGATGGAGCGGGCGCTCTACAATGGCATCATCAGCGGCATGCAGCTCGACGGCAAGCGGTTTTTCTACGTCAATCCACTGGAGGTCAATCCGGGTGTGTCCGGCGAGATTTTCGGTTACAAACATGTGATTCCGGAGCGCCCGGGCTGGTATGCGTGCGCATGCTGCCCGCCGAATCTGGTCCGCATGGTGACCTCCCTTGGAAAATATGCGTGGGATGAGGACGAGACGGCGGTGTACTCCCATCTGTTTCTGGGACAGGAGGCGGCGCTCGGCAAGGCGGACATCCGTGTGGAGAGCGCATACCCGTGGGAGGGAAGCGTGACTTACCATGTGTCCGCGAAGATCGACGAACTCTTCACACTTGCCATTCATATCCCGGCTTATGTGAAAGACCTGTGTGTGACGGTCAACGGGGAGGCATTTGATACTGCTGGAGAAATCCGTGACGGCTATCTGTACATCAGCAGAAAATGGGGAAGCGACGATCAGGTGGAACTTCATTTTCCACTGCCGGTGCGCAAAATTTATGCGAGTACGCATGTGCGCGAGGACGTCGGATGCGTGGCGCTGATGCGCGGACCTGTGGTCTACTGCTTTGAGGGCGCTGACAACGGAGCCAATCTGCAGGCGCTTGCGGTAAAAAAAGAACTGGATGCAAAGCCTCTCGTATGCACGGAAGGCAAGCTTTCCGGTCTCACACTGCTTGATGTGGCGGGGATACGGCTTGTGCCGTCGGAGGAACTCTACACCGAGGAACCGCCGAAGGAAGAAGCGGTTACGCTTCGTGCGATCCCTTATTTTGCATGGGGCAACCGTGGCTTAAACCAGATGCGCGTCTGGATGCACGAAAAATAAAAAAGCAAAAAACGGGACTGTCTGCTGAAAGCGACAGTCCCGTTTTTTTGTGCAATGGGCAGAAGAAGCCGGTTTATTTGCCGGACATCTGCTCTTCCTGCTTCATGATCATTTTCTTGACCATCTCGCCGCCGATGCTTCCGGCCTGTGCGGAAGTCAAGTCGCCGTTGTAGCCGTCCTTTAACGGTACACCGATCTCACTTGCAACTTCCTGCTTAAAACGGTTCATTGCCTCTTTTGCCTGCGGCACTGCCATCTGGTTTGTGCCGGAATTAGAATTGCTAGATCCACTCATGGTTTTTCCCTCCATATTGTCGTCTGTTTTCCCGGAACATCTTCCGGTGTGATTTAGGAGTACAATAATGAATTACTGTAATTCCTAATCCTATTATTTGCACGAAATCAAATATTATAATGGTAAATTATGAGAATTTTCTTGACATTTAAAAAGAGGTATGCGTATACTGGTTTTTGTAAGACAACATGTAATCTAAATTTTAAGGAAAGAGAGGTAAGCATTATGAGTAGAATTACAAGTAACGTCGTGGAAGTGAAAAAGCAGAATCATATGATTGCCTCGGTGGGGAGTAACGGTCAGAAGTAATGCACATGCCGTATGAGAAGATGCGGATGGCGTGAAAATGTGACAATACCATTCCTGATGATAGACCGTGGTGATCGAAAGATGCCACGGATTTTTTTACGCAAAAGCGAGGAGAATCCGTAACAGGATGTCCCCTCGCTTTTTTGTTTTACAGGAAGGTGACACCGGGGAACTGACAAGAAGGAGGAGATTAGGGAATGAAAAAGTTATACACCTATATCGGACGCTATTGGTATGGGTATCTGTTTGCGGTATTTTCGATGGTGACGGCGATCGTTCTGGATATGCTGTATCCGAAGATCACACAGCAGATTGTGGATGATGTCATCATAGGCGGAAAACTGGAGCTTTTGACGAAACTTCTGGTTGGAATCGTGATCGTGGGAATCGGCAGGAGTATTTTCGGCTACTGCAAGGAGTTCACGTTCGACGTGCTGGCATCCAAGATCGGATCGGCAATGCGCAAGGATCTGTTCGACCATATCCAGTCGCTGTCCATGGGATATTTTGAGGACACGAACACGGGAGAACTGATGGCGCGTGTCAAGGATGACGTGGATAAAATCTGGAATGCGATGGGCTATGTGGGCATGCTTGTCATCGAGGTTATCATTCATGTGTCCATGGTACTGTACTGCATGTTTTCACTCAACTGGAAGCTGGCGTTCGTGCCGCTTGCCACAATGATCCTGTGCGGTACGGTCGCGATCATCATGGAGCGCAAGCTCGACAAGATTTACGAGGACATCAGTGAGGAAAATGCCGTGCTGACAACCGTGGCGGAGGAGAATCTTGCAGGTGTGCGCACAGTCAAGGCGTTTGCAAGGGAAAAACATGAGATTGAAAAATTTTTATCCCACAACAACCGGTATTACGAACTGAATGTTTCACAGGCAAAGGTACTGACAAAGTATTACCCGCTGTTTTCGTTTGTGGGAAAGGTGCTTCCGGTTTGTTCGACGATCCTGGGCGGTATTTTTGTCATGAACGGTGAGATGACACTGGGTGCGCTGGTGGCGTTTGTGGAGTACAGCAGGAACTGTACCTGGCCGATGGAGATGCTGGGCTGGCTGACGAACGATGTGTCGTCCGCGGTGGCATCTTATAAGAAGATCCGCAAGATTTATGCGGAGCAGCCGAAGATCAAAAATGATGAGCATCCAAAGGTGCTTGACGAAATCCGGGGAGAGATCTGTTTTGACCACGCGGGCTTTGTCATGGACGGGCAGAAGATTCTCCAGGACATCAATGTTACCGTTCCGGCAGGAAAGACGCTTGGTATCATGGGGGCGACCGGCTCCGGAAAATCCTCCATCGTCAATCTGCTCCAGCGGTTTTACGATGTGACGGACGGCGCGGTGAAGATTGACGGTGTGGATGTGCGAAAGATGGATGTGCATCAGCTCCGCAGCAACATCGCGGTTGTTTTGCAGGATGTGTTCCTTTTCTCGGATACGATCGAGGAGAACATCAAGATGGGACAGCGCAAGGAACTTCAGATGGAGGCGGTGCGCCTCGCGGCGGAGGATGCCAAAGCACGCGGGTTCATTGAGAAGATGGATGAACAGTATGAGACTGTCATCGGGGAGCGCGGTGTCGGACTTTCGGGCGGACAGAAGCAGCGGATCAGCATTGCGCGCGCGCTGGCAAAGCACAGCCCGATTCTGGTGCTTGACGACTCGACCTCAGCGCTTGATATGGAGACGGAACATGAGATCCAGCAGACGTTAAACGCTCTGCGCGATACGACAAAGATTATCATTGCACACCGCATCTCGGCGGTGCGTCATGCGGATGAGATTATTTATCTTGCAGACGGAAAGATTGCGGAGCGCGGGACACACGAGGAGCTTCTCGCAAAGAAAGGCTTGTACTATGACACCTACATGGCACAGTATGGTGCGTTAGCAATGAGCAGCGCCCCTGCAGGAGAGCCGGCACCGGCAGCGTGCTGCTGAGGGCAGGCGAACGGCAGGGATGGAAAGGTTTATATAGAGGAAAAGGGGATGAGAGTTCATGGCAGTTAATTCCTATCGTGAAGATGAATTTATGGAGAACACTGACAAAAAGAAGATTTTCCGAAGGTTGTTCTCCTACTTACTGGAATATAAAGCAATCTTGATCGGCGTGCTGCTCTGCATGGCTGTGACGGTTGCCATTTCACTGGTCAATCCGCTTCTGATTGAGGAGGCGATCGACCACTATATCGCAAATAAAGATATGAGGGGGCTGATGGGACTCGGTCTGTTTGCGCTGGGACTGAATATTATTTTTATCATTATGGTGAAGATCCGTATGTACGTGATGGCGGTGGTATCGAACAAGATTCTGCTGCGCATCCGTCAGGATCTGTACGAACACATTCAGACGCTGTCGTTTTCTTTTTTTGACAGCAGACCGACCGGGAAGATTCTGGCGAGAATCATCGGCGATGTGAATTCGCTGCGGGATGTGCTGGTAAACGTGGTGACAACATTGGTTCCGGAAATGATCACGGTCATCGGCGTTGTGGTGATCATGCTGATAAAAGACTGGCGTCTGGCACTTGCATCACTCAGCACGATTCCACTGATGATCGGCGGCATTTGGTTTGTGCAGACTGCCTCGCATAAGCGCTGGCAGATTTTCCGCAAAAAATCATCCAACCTCAATGCCTATGTGCATGAGGACATTGCGGGAATGAATGTGGTGCAGAGTTTTGGCGCCGAGGAGGAGACAAGAGAGATTTTCGGAAATCTGACCGATGAGCATCAGCAGTCGTTCGTGGACGCGGTGCGCTATGCGGATATGTTCGGACCGGTGATTGATTTCTGTTGGGGATGGCACTTACGGGACTGACATGGTCTTTCTCCTGGTATCGCACCGGCTTCTACAAAGTTTTTGGAGTGGAAACCATGCAAGGGGGTGGAGGACATGGTGCTCAGGCACAAACTGCTGCCCACGGAGGAGATAGGGCTCAAGGCAGGTCTGGTGGCGAGAATCGTGAAAGAAAGCCTTTCTCTCCTTTTGCAAACTGGCAGAAGGTTTACGAAGAACTGAAGGAGCTTAGTCCTGATTATAAACAGATAACCGTATCGCGTGGCTCTGCTACAGTCTCCTTCAATCGGTTGGGCAACCGTCGTGCTGCCGACCGCTATACGTTCAATCCCCGTAATGGTGAAATCACCGGGACTACCTTAT
>ENA-UERG01002601-UERG01002601.1-human-gut-metagenome-genome-assembly--contig:-NODE-2601-length-12638-cov-3.369955_pt1 | contig 12638 bp, 7 predicted proteins | sample MGYA00242954_ERZ507954 | MGnify/ENA primary metagenome ERZ507954 (study PRJEB26167, sample SAMN06115478) | human gut metagenome | host: Homo sapiens | place: China:Sichuan | collected 2015-01-21... | reverse complement strand
ATGCCGAAACGCTGGTAATTTCGGCGGCGGCAGGCTCCTACCGGATCGTCAACACCTCGGGGCGCGAGATCATGGTCGTGAAGGCTTTTATGAAATAACGGGTATATTCCCGGGCTGCGGGCCGGAAAAGGAACCGGCGAGACGATATTATTCGTATATTCATGCAATACGAACCTTAACGCAAGCACATCGCGATGAAAAAAGAGCTGTTAACCCTGTTTTGCGTGGCGGGAATCTCGTTCCCGGCACTCGGCGGCACCTACAATATCGCCCCGAAGGCCCGCGCCACGGCATCGTCATCGCTCAATGCCGACGGCGATGCCTCGAAAGTCAACGACGGCTACATCCGCCTCGACAATGCGGGCGAATGGGTATCGGCAGCGCAGATGCCCTACTGGCAGCGACTCCCCTACCCCTGGATCCGGCTCGACTGGGACGAGGAGGTCACCCTCTCGCGCATCGTCCTCTACGACCGGCCGACGGGCGATGCGCATACGGCAGGCGGCGACCTCTTTTTCAGCGACGGTACACGCATCGGAGTAGTCGGGATCCCGGACAACGGGGAGCCCAAGGTCGTGGAATTCGCGCCCAAACGGGTCAGATGGGTGAAATTCGAGGTCAACGACGCCGTGGGTTCCCATGTCGGGCTCTCCGAGATCGAGGCATTCCCGCCCGCCGGGGCCGGAGGCGACTTCGTCTCGCAGGTCGACCCGTTCATCGAAACGACCAAGGGGCGCTATTTCTTCTTCATCACGGGCAACCAGCCGTTCGGCATGATCGGCGCCGCACCGCTGACCCGCAACCGCAACCAGTACGGCGGGGGCTACAACTACAATTCGACCGAGGTGCTCGGCTTCCCGCAGATACACAACTGGGTGCTGGCCGGGCTTACGCTCATGCCGACGACCGGCAACGTCGATCCCACCCTCGGCGAAGGGCACTGGAAATCGCACTTCCGGCACGAGGGCGAAATCGCCCAGCCGGGTTACCACCGCCTCTTCCTGGAGGATTACGGCATCTGGGTCGAGCAGACGGCCACTGACCGCACGGGGTTCTACCGCCTGACCTTCACCCGGGACGCCGAAGCCGGCATACTCCTGAACCTGGGCGGCTATCTGGCGTCGACGACCATGTGCAACGCCCGCGTGCGGCGGGTCGGGGAGCACGAAATCGAGGGCAGCTTCGACACGGCCGCCACTGGGGCGGCCCCGAGAACGTCAGGGTTTACTTCGTCGTCCGTTTCGACCGGCCGTTCGACCGGCTCGACGGATGGGTCGGCACACGACGTTATTCCGGGATCGACTCGCTCGAAGGCTCCTCCGAAATCACCAGGCGCCACCCGCGCGAAGCGCTGAGTTACCTGGACTCCCCCACATCGGGCGTCGCGGCACATTACGGCGTCCGTACGGGCGACCGCATCCATGTCCGCACGGTCGTATCGTACGTCAGTACGGAAAATGCACGGGAGAACCTCACGCATGACGCCACGACCTGGGACTTCGACGCCGTGCGCCGCGCGGCACAGGACGAATGGAACGAATGGCTGGGACGCATCGAGGTAAAAGGCGGCACGCAGCAACAACGGACAAAATTCTACACCGACCTGTGGCATGTCCTGCTGGGCCGCCACAAGATCGACGACGTGAACGGCGAATACCCCGACCTGACGGACGGCCAGCGCGCAGGTTCGTTCACGCGCGACATCCGGGTCAAGACCCGCACGCTCCCGCGCGATGCGGAAGGCCGCGTCGTGCATCACATGTATAATTCCGACGCCTTCTGGCTCACGCAGTGGAACCTCAACGTCCTGTGGGGGCTGGGATGGCCCGAAATGCCCGACGAAATGTCGGCCTCGCTCATCCGCTATGCCGACAACGGCGGGCTGATTCCCCGGGGGCCCTGCGCCGGAGGGTATACCTACATCATGTCCGGATGTCCGGCCACGCCACTCATCGTCTCGGCCTATAACAAAGGGTTGATGCGCAAATGCGACCCGATGCACGCTTTCCGGACGATGCAACGCAACCATATGCCGGGCGGCATGCAGGGAATCGGGGAATTTTACCTCGAACACGGCTACCAGCCGAAAAACGCCGGGATGACGATCGAGTCGAACTTCCAGGATTGGGTGCTCGCGCAAATGGCCGTGCGTTTGGGGCTGGAGGATGAGGCCGCCTACTTCGGCAACCGATCCCACGGATGGCGCAAGCTATACCGCCCCGACCAGCAGTTGCTCTTCCCCAAGGACGAGCAGGGCCGATGGCTGCACGACGATCCGCTCAGGGGCACCGGCTGGATCGAGGCCAATGCCTGGCAGGCCACCTGGGGCGTTTCGCAACGCTCATGGGCGGTTATGACAAATTCTGCGAAAAGCTCAATTATGCATTCGAGCAGGCCGCACCGCAGGATTTCGTGTTCGGCTACGGACAAGGCTACGTCAGCTACGCCAACCAGCCCGGATGCTCCAATGCACACGTATTCAGCTGGGGCGGGAAACCCTGGCTCACGCAATACTGGGTTCGCCGGGTGAACGAACAGGCTTACGGGGCCATCACGCCCGACCGGGGGTATGGCGGGCACGACGAAGACCAAGGGCAAATGGGCGGCGTGAGCGCACTGATGTCGATCGGGTTGTTCAGTACGCGGGGCACGGCCGCTGCCCGCCCCGTATACGAGATCACCTCGCCGGTCTTCGACGAGGTGTCGATCCGGCTCGACAAGCGTTATTACCCGGCCGACCGTTCCGACCGGTTCGTCATCCGCACCTACGGCAATTCGGCCAGGAACTGTTATATCCAACGCGCACGCCTCAATGGCCGCGCGCTCCATAACTTCTGGTTCCCGCACGAAGAATTCGCACGCGGCGGCCTGCTCGAGCTATGGCTGGGGCCCGAGCCCAACACCCGCTGGGGAACCGGGAAACTCCCCGAATAGCGGCAGGCATATCCCCCATCGGCGGCGCATCCGGACAACGGCTGCGCCGTTACTTTTTCGGGGCGTCCCCGCCCGGGGAGGGAGGGGCCGGGAACAACGCGAAAAAGCCGGGAGCAACGGAAGGAGCCGGGAACAATGCGGGTACCGCAATGCCAGAAATGCCAGACAACGCCGCACGCCACGCAAACCGGCAAGTGGCGTCAACCTGCCGGACAGGCGGCGGGCAGCGGGCGTCACACAGCAGAAAGCAGGCAGCAGGCGACGGGCAGCAGGCGGCAGGCGGCACACAGCAGAAAGCAGAAAGCAGGCGGCGGGCGGGCAGCAATCCGCCGGGCAGCAATCCGTCGGGCAGGCGGCAGCATCGCGCATCGAGAAGATTTCATGTACATACAAACAGCCCGCAACGGCCGCAGATGCACACACCGGCACGGCGGTAGTCCCCGGCACAGGGAATCGGAGATCGCTTCGGAACCGTGCAGACTCGGCTCCGGCAAAAATCATGCAGGCAAACAGGTACTATCCACAGAGATACCGGAAATCCTCCGAATAAGGGAAATACAGCGGATGTTCACAAATTATCATAAAAAAAGAGCTGAAAAAAGTTGTATTTTAAAAATCTATGTATAAATTTGCAGTAGGCGTTAATGTTCATACATTATTAAAAATGTTCAACTATTAATCAACCAACCCAAACCACACTAACCTAAACTACTGAACCATGCAACATTTCTATCCAATCATCCATGCCGGCCGGCGACCCCGGCACAGGCTATCGGGCATTATGAGAGGCGGTTTTGTCCTGGTGCTGTCGGCCCTGATGTTGCCGGCGGCGGCAAATGCGGCCGCGGAAAGTTCCGCAACAGCAACTGTCAACCCCCAAAATACAGGGGGGGGGAAATCCGGCGTACGGTATCGGGCATCGTCGAGGACACGCACGGGGCAGCCGTTGCGGGCGCTTCTGTCGTAATAAAAGGATCGTCACGCGGCACGCTGACCGACAACGCGGGACACTACGCACTCGAGGGGGTGGAAGACGGCGACTTGCTGGAAATATCGTTCCTCGGCATGCTGCCGCAGACCGTCAAGGTGGGAGCCGGACGCACTTCGGTGGACGTAGTCCTGTCGGAGGACATGATTGGTCTGGAAGATGTCGTCGTGACGGGCTACACCACGATGAAACGCAAGGACATCACAGGTTCCGTCAGCTCGATCTCGGCAGACCGTATCGAGCGTATCCCGGCCTACAACATCACCACGGCGTTGACCGGCATCGCCGGGATTAGGATGGACGGGGGTTCGATCCGCATACGCGGCACCCGCTCGCGCAATGCCAGCAACGACCCGCTGATCGTCCTCGACGGCATTCCCTACGACGAAACGCTGTCCTCGATCAACCCCGGGGACATCGAGTCGATCGACGTGCTGAAAGACGCGTCCTCGACGGCCATCTACGGCGCCCGCGGCGCCAACGGCGTTATCCTGATTACGACCAAACAGGCCAGACAGGGCAAGACGACGGTAACCTACGACGGGTTCGTGGGTGCAGGCGTCAACAACCGGGGTTCGCTCGACGTAATGGACGCCGACGAATACATCGCATTCCAGCGCGAGGCGAGCCGCGCGGCAGGCACCTGGCACAGCGAAGCCGACGACGCAAAGGCGTTTTTCGGGATCGAACTGGCCAACATGGGCAAGGTCGACAATGACTGGATGGGAAAGTATTTCAACAAGAAACGCCTGTGGACAAGCCACTCGCTGACCATTTCGGCGGCAACGGACAAAAGCGCCTACAAAATCGCATTCAACTACAAGAACGAAGACAGCCGCTACAAAAACGCGGGGCACGACCACTTTTACCGAGGACGGCAGCTACAACGTCTACCCCTTCGGCGACCCGTTCGTGAAGAACCCCTACATGAACGAGAGCGACGACGTATATAAGGACAAGACCGAGGAGTGGAAACTCTTCCTGCGCTTCTTCGCCCAGATCGACCTGGCGAAGGGGCTCACGTTCAATACCAACTTCGCATACAGCCCCGCCTTCTCGTCGCGCGGCTATTACTACGACAACCGCTCGGTATCGTATACCGACGAGCGCAACGTGGCCTTCATGCACAACAACCGCAAGGCCGACTGGGTCTGGAACAACGTGCTCAGCTACAAACGCCAGTTCGACAGGCACAATATCGACCTGACAGCCGTCTATGAAATGCAGAACCGCCAGACGGTCAACGCATCCATGTCGGGCAAAGACCAGGAATCGCCCGCCTACCTGTGGTACACCATGGGGCGCCTGACCGACTCGAAAAGCCTGTCCTCGGGCTTCGTCCGCAGCCAGATGGTCTCGGTCGTCGGGCGCGTGCAATACTCCTACGACGACCGGTACATCGTCACCGCGTCGTTCCGCGAGGACGGTGCGTCGCAGCTCTCGCCGGGGCATAAATGGGCTTTCTTCCCTTCGGGGGCCATCGCGTGGCGCATTTCGGAAGAGCCCTTCCTCAAGGACGTGGAGTGGATTTCGAACCTCAAGCTGCGCGCCTCGTACGGCATGACGGGCAACTACTCGATCGCGGCCTAGGCCACGGCAGGTACGCTGCACGGCAAATACGCCAATTTCAACGGCGGTGAGCTGCACCGCCCGGGGCTGGAGCCCGAAACCCGCCCGACGCCCGACCTGGAGTGGGAGCGCAACAAGATGCTCGACATCGGCCTCGACTTCGGGTTCCTCAAGGGACGTATCCACGGTACGATCGACTATTACGATTCGAAGAGCTACGACCTGCTCTACCTCAAGGTGCTGCCCTATACTTCGGGCTTCAACCGGGCGTGGACGAATATCGGCGACACCCGCAACCGCGGCTGGGAGGTAAGCCTCTCGACCGTCCCCGTGGAAACGAAGGACTTCCACCTGGGGGTGAACCTCTCGTATTACCGCAACAAGGAGGAGCTCATACGCCTGCAGGATCCCAAGATGAAGGAAGACATCAACAACGGCCTGTTCGTAGGCTATCCGGTCAACGGCGTACACTATAATTACAAACAGGTAGGCATCTGGCAGGAAAACGAAGCCGACCTGGCCGCGATCTACGGACAGAAACCCGGCGAGGTCAAGGTCGCCGACCTGGACGGCAACGGCAAGATCGACGGCAACGACCGCACGATCCTCGGCACGACACGCCCCGACTGGGTCGGCGGCCTGCAGATCAATGCGGAGTGGAAGAACATCGACTTTTCGGTCGACGTATACGGCGAGTTCGGCTCGCTGGCCCACGACGGCCGCAGCACGAGCGAATGGGCGAACCAGCTCGGGCGCTGGAACACCTACAAGATCGACTACTGGACACCCGAAAAACCCTCCGACCGACATCCACGCCCGGTCGAAGGACAGTCGATCAAATACCTCGACGCCACGGGCTACTACAAGAACAGCTACGTAAACATCCGCAACATCACGCTCGGCTACACCCTGCCCCGGGCATGGATGGGGCGCGTGGTGAAGAAGACGCGCTTCTATGTGACCATGAACACCCCGTGGCGTTACAGCCAGTTCCAGAACACGGGCGGCATCTCGTGGTGGGAGTCGTTCTATATCTTCGGCGCGAATGTCCAGTTCTAACTTAAAATCCGAAAACCAGACCATGAAAAAGATATTCATCCTGTTTGCGGCGGCACTTACGATAGGGCTGACCGGATGCCAGAGCTTCCTCGAAGAAGAAACCTACGGGTCGACGACCGAGATATTCAAGGAGGAAAACGGCATCAAGGCGCTGGTATACCAGAGCTACACCAAGATCAACAACCTCTACGGCGGCGTCGGACAGCGGCCGCTGATGACCGAGCTGGGGACGGACATCTACCTGCGCGGCAAGAACCAGGGCGATGTGGGCCTGTGCGACTACTACGGGCTCGACGCCACCAACGGCAATGTGGCATGGCTGTGGAACCACTGCTACAAGGCGCTGTTCAACATCAACCTGTTCTTCGAAACGATCGACCAGACGCCCTTTGCCGACGAGGACGAAAAGAGCCAGTTCAAAGCGGAGATGTATGTCATGCGGGCTCTGTTCCTGTGGATCGTCACCGAGACGTGGGGCGACAGCTACCTGCCGATGACAACCGACGAGACCGAGGGCACCGAAGCCCGCCGTTCGCCCCGCGCGAAGTTCTACGAAGAGATCATCGGCGCACTCGAGGCAGCCATCGGGCTATTCCCCGACACGCGCACCACGGAATCGGGGCGCATCGACATGCCCGCAGCCAAGGCGCTGCTCGCACGCATGTACCTCTACAACGAACAGTGGGACGAGGCCGCCGACATGGCATCGCAGGTGATCGGCCACTACTGGACGACGGAATTCACCGAGGACGACGCCTTCCGCCAGGCCAACGGCTACTGGTCGTGGTATGCCATGTATATCGACCGTTTTCCGGGCGTGCAGACCATGCTCAAATGGACGGGCTACGGCGGCTGCCAGGCGATCCCCTCGACCTACTTCATGGATCTGTTCGACCGCGACGCCGACAAACGCTGGAGCGACCTGCACCAATGGGTATGGTATTACAACGACCCGGCCGACGACCGTTCGGCCTTCCCGCTCAACCAGTGGCGCGAATACATCGACACGGCGCTCTACCTCTGTCCCGACGTACTGCCCGTCGAGGAACACAAGCGCATGGAAAAGACCTTCACGGTATTCGACCGCAACGACATGTTCGACGCCGACGGCATCCCGCAGGATCGCTGGACGTTCATCGGCATGACCAAGTTCTACGACCACACCCGGCCGGGCAACATGTCGGAGCTGTCGGATCGCAGCTACCCTGTGATCCGGCTGGGCGAACTTTACCTGATCCGTGCCGAGGCGCGTATCCGGAGCACGGAGAACCGCGACCTGAAGGGTGCCGCCGAGGACATAACCCAGCTGCGCAAACGCGCCGTCAACCACGAAAAGCCCGAATACGAAGAGGCCATGAAGGTCACCGAAGAGGACATGACGCTCGATTTCATCCTCGAGGAACGCGCCCGCGAGCTCTTCGGCGAGTGGCAGCGGCGGCTCGACCTGAAACGCTTCGGCAGGCTCATCGACCAGGTGAGGATCTACAACCCCGACGCAAAGGACAACATCAAGGAGTACCACGTCGTACGCCCCATCCCGCAGACGCAGTTCGACGGCATGCCCGACTGGAGAACCCTGGGACAAAACGAAGGATATTAAACACCTAATGCAGTAAACGACCATGAAAACCATACTGAAAAAATTCGCAGCCTTCCTCTGCGCGGCACTGGTGTTATGCGCATGCAGCGACGACGACTATTCCGAAGCACATCAGACGCTCATGGCATTGATCCGCCAGGCGGAATCGCTCGTCGAAGAGTCGACGGAAGGGATCGAAGAGGGCGACACGGCCCCCGGATCGAAGAAGGCATTGCAGGCCCGCATCGACCAGGCCTATTACATCATGCACAACACCTCGCGGGACGAAGGCTACCGGAACGCCTGCAAACAACTCGAAGAAGCGATAAAAGCCTTCCGGGAGAACATCGTCAAGGCCGGAATCCCCTATTTCAACGCCGGGTCGAAGATGAACCTCGGGCCCGCAGGCGACTGGGATCTCACGGAAGAGCTGACGTGGGAGATGAAAATACGTTTCGACGAATTCGCGGCGGGCGACCAGAACGTCATCTCGTGCGAACAGGGCAAGGGTGCCATCATGATCCGCAACAACGGCGCGAACCTGCAGTTCTACGTCAACGACGGGAGCTGGAAGGGCGGCACCTGCTGCACGATCGAGCTGAACAAGTGGTACCACATCACAGCCACGTACAAGGCCAACGACAAGATGCACTTCTATCTGGACGGACGGCTGGTAAAGAGCTTCGCGTGCGGCAAGGCCATCGTGGAGCCGACCTGCAACCTGCAGCTGGGCACCGCCCCCTCCTACTCGAACCGCTACATGCGCGGCAACATCCAGCACGTTTCGATCTGGGCGGACGTCCGCACCGAGGCCGAGGCCGCAGCCGATGTGGCATGCGACTTCTCCGGGACTGAGGAAGGGCTGAAAGCCTACTGGCCGCTGACGCTCAACGTCGGCTCGGAGATCACCGACAAGACCGGAAGGCATGTGGCAAAAATGACCGACATAAAGTGGACTGACCCCGAATAACCCAAAAATTCCGATATGAAAAGACACAAACATTCCATCCTCGCCGTACTGGCGGCCCTGCTATGGGGCAGCCTGTCGGCAACCCCCTACCGGCCCGTATGGGAAATCGGCCGCAAGGACGGCTCGGCCGCCGAGTTTGCGCTGTACGACGGCGCGTATTCCGACCTTCTGGGCCGGTTCCCCGGCGCGGCGGCCGCGTACGACGTAGGGCGCAGCACACCGGGAGAAATCCCCTACATCCTGCCCGGGCCCCAGGACGGCTGGGCCGGCAACGGCAACGGATCGCTGCTGATCCGCTTCGGGGCCGATGCGCAAGCCTCCCGGGCGGAGATGCGGCTGACACTCTACCTGGTCGAATCGCAGGCCTCGTCACCCCCGACGATCGAAATCTCCGCAGGCGGGTTCCGCACCTCGGTGCAGGCGCCTGCCGGGGACGACATCAACTACCCGGACACCAAACGCACCTCGGCACGCGGCCTTGCGATCGAGGCCCTATTGCCGGCCGGGACATTCGGCGCCGGGGAAAACCTCCTCACGATCCGCAATGCCGGCGGCAGCTGGCTCGTCTGGGACGCCATCGTCCTCGAAGCCGACCGCAGCGTGAAATGCACACGCCCCGGCGACGGCATCGCACTCATCGGAAGCCACTCGCAGCCGGGGCTGATTTACGGCCGCACCGAAGAGGAGCTGCTGCACCCGGTGACGCTGACCCTCGTCAACTGGGGCAAGCCCCAGCGTGCCAGATGGAACTACGACGGCAAACCGGGCGGGACGGTCACACTGTCTCGCGGGATAAACACCGTCGAGGTCAACATTCCCGAAGGGTACGAAGGCCGCACGGTGGATTTCGAAGTGCATCCCAACCGCGGGAAAGCCCTGTCGGCGGCGGTGGAAATCGCCCCGGCGGACAAATACACCGTCTACCTGGTGCAGCACACGCACACGGACATCGGCTATACCAAACCGCAGACCGAAATACTCACCGAGCACCTGCGCTACATCGACTATGCCGTGGAATACTGCGACCTGACGGCCGACTACCCGGACGACGCGAAGTTCCGCTGGACATGCGAAGCCTCGTGGCCCGTACGCGAGTGGTTGCGCATACGTCCCAAGGCACAGGTGGACAAATTCATCAGGTACGTCAAGGCAGGGCAGATCGAGGTGACGGCCATGTTCTTCAACATGTCCGAGCTGTCGGGCGAGAACAATTACAAGACGTTCCTCGAGCCCGTGGCCCGATTCCGCGAATTGGGGCTGCCGGTCGAAACGGCCATGCAGAACGACGTGAACGGCATCGCATGGTGCCTGGCGGACTATCTGCCCGACCTGGGCGTGAAATATTTTTCGATCGGATCGAACAACCACCGCGCCCTCGTCCCGTTCGACCGCCCGACACTCTACCGCTGGGAATCCCCGTCGGGCAAGGGGCTACTGATGTTCCGCAGCGACCACTACCATACCGGGAACTCGTGGGGCATCCACACGGGCGACATGGCCCGCCTGGAAGACGGCGTATTCGGGTACATCCGCAACCTCAAACGCACGGGTTACCCGTTCCCGGTCATCGCCGTGCAATACTCGGGATACCTGACCGACAACTCGCCCCCGTCGATGCGCGAGTGCGACCTGATCCGCGCATGGAACGAACGCTACGCCTGGCCGAAGCTACGCAGCGCCACGGCACACGAATTCCTCGGGCGCATCGACTCCCAGTACGGCGACAAGCTGCCCGTATACCGGGCCGCCTACCCCGACTGGTGGACGGACGGGTTCGGGTCGGCGGCACGCGAGACGGCGGCCTCACGCAAAACGCAATCCGACCTGGTCGCCATCGAAGCGATGCTCTCGATGGCCCAAATGGAGGGGACAGGCCAGAGCGGCGGGACACACGAAGAACTGCGCCGCATCCACGAAAACCTGCTCTTCTACGACGAGCATACCTTCGGGGCCGCGGAAAGCATCTGGAACCCCGGATGCGAGAATTCTCAGGTACAATGGGCCGAAAAGGGCTCCTACGTATGGGAGGCGCTCAAAAGCACCCAACTGCTCTATGAAGATGCCATAGGCCGCCTGCAAGGCGCCCTCTACCGCTCGACGCACCCGACGCTCACGTTCTTCAACCCGCTCGGCTGGGAACGCTCGGAACTGACGACAGTCTACATCGACTTCGAACTGATCCCGGCAGACCGCGAGTTCCGGATCGTCGATGCCGCCGGAAAAGCCCTGCGCGTACAGCCCATCCGCTCGCGCCGCGAAGGACGCTATTACGCCATCTGGGCGGAAGGAATCCCCGCCATGGGCTACAAGACCTTCGAAATCGTACTCGGCGACGGCAAGGCCGCCGAACCCCGCCGCACGGAACTCCGGAACAACAGCCTCGAAAACGATTTCTACCGGATCGTCTTCGACCCGGCTTCGGGGACGATCGCCTCGCTCTACGACAAGGAGCTGGGACGGGAGATGGTCGACCCGGACTCGGAATGGAAGCTGGGGGCTTTCATCTATGAATCGCTCAACGGCGACCGCCACCAGATGGAACGCAAAGTATTCGACAATTACCGGCGCTCTTCGCTCTCCGACGTACACTGCCCGGGCGTTACGTCGGGCGATATTTACCAGAGCGTCCGCTTCACGGGCAAAGCCGAGGGATGCGACGAAAAATTCGGCGTGCAGATCGAGGTACGCCTGTATAACGACGTGAAACGCGTGGAGCTCGGCTACGATTTCATCCGCAAACCCGAAACCGATCCTTCGGCGATCTACGTCGCCATGCCGTGGCTGCTGGAAAATGCGAAACTCACGTTCGACGTACCGGGCGGCGTAGTCCGTTCCGGCGAAGACCAGATCCCCGGCACGAGCGCCTCGTGGAACACCGTGCAGAATTTCGTCGCGGCACGCAACGACGACGCCCAGATTCTCGTAAGCGGCAGCGAGGTGCCGCTCTACCTGCTCGGGAAACTGCTCGACGACCCTTATCGCCAGCCCCGCACCTATGAAAAGCCGCATGTCTTCCCGTGGCTGATGAACAATTACTGGACAACGAATTTCCGCGCTTCGCAGGAAGGGGAATTCAAGTGCGGATTCGTCATCAGCTCAACCCGGGACACCTCCAACACGGCCGCATCGCAGTTCGGCTGGAGTGCACGCATCCCGCTCTGCACCCGCGTAATGCCGGCCGCCACTGCGGCCAACGGCAACGCCCGCGACCGCTCATTCCTGCGCAGCGGATGCAGCCATGTGCTGATCACGTCATGCACCCCCGCGGCCAGCGGAGAGGGCATCCTGATCAACCTGCGGGAAACCGACGGGCAGGCAGGCACCCTTACCCTGCTCGACGGCTCGGGACGCGAACTGCCCTTTACGGCGGCCGATGCGACAGGGCGTCCGCTGGACGGCCGAAGCGTCACTTCGCTGGCGCTGAAACCCTATGAAAACAGGTTCGTCATCCTGAAATAGGCGGGAAAAGACTACGGCGGGGAATTTCACCCGAACCGCCCTCCGCAAAGACAGGCTGCACCCGATTCCGGTGCAGCCTG
>ENA-UERG01002600-UERG01002600.1-human-gut-metagenome-genome-assembly--contig:-NODE-2600-length-12638-cov-4.585224_pt1 | contig 12638 bp, 17 predicted proteins | sample MGYA00242954_ERZ507954 | MGnify/ENA primary metagenome ERZ507954 (study PRJEB26167, sample SAMN06115478) | human gut metagenome | host: Homo sapiens | place: China:Sichuan | collected 2015-01-21... | reverse complement strand
AAATCGGCACATTGGATCTTGCTATCAAATTTGGTGGATCCCACTCTGTTGCTTAGAAATGGTTGAAATGTATCCCTGATTTACTTTGTGTGTTCTTTGTTTATGGTCACGTGAACCCACTCTCATCACCATAATCACGATTGCCTCATCCCCCTTCCCCATTCGATTCCTTTTGTATTTTCCATCGATTTCGCTCGCTTCTACCAAAACCCACGAATAACTGAAAATCACTCCTTTTTCTGACACGGACTGTTTTTGAGAATTCCTCCACGAATGAAGGGTCCCAACTATATCCACTGTGTCACAGGCGAAATCAACGCGATTCTGAGCCAAATGAAGCTCAGCACGCGTTACACGTCGACGCAGCGATTCTACAAGGAAATACCCATGGTTGTACGAAGCGGCGCGATACCTCTCACCCTGTAGCTGGAAACGCCGTTGATGCGCACTTTCAAGTCACTCCATGAGAGGATCAGTGTGCACAACGACTTGGAAGGACTCGATCCGATGATCTATTTCGGACCGTTTTTGGATCTCATCGAGAATCCGGAGACTCCGTTCCTTTGTGTTCCGACGTTGACGTGTAGAGCCGACCTAACGCAGCTGGCCTTGTCGTCCATCGACAAGTTCATTCTCTACGGTCTCGTGACGCGTGACGTGATTCGCCGATTACATCACTCATCGGTAGAGTCCCTCTGCAATCATCGTAATCAACCGCATGGCGGATGCGCTATGCGACTGTCGGTTTGAGAGCACCTACACGACGACCGAAGAAACCGTCTACCAGAACCTCCTGGACGTCATTCTGAACTGTATCCGCTGCGATGCCGGCGTTTCGCTCACCAAGCGACGTGCATGGACGATCATCGAGACGGTGTACAATATGGCGTTCAAGTGGAGCGTGACGCCCGTACGTAGTTTCCCCACTGCTCACACGTAGCTCCTCCAGAAGAGCGCCGTCAACACGCTCACGCACATCATCCTCACCCTCTTCTCTCGGCTGCGACACCCCGAGGACTTCTGCTGCGAGCCTCCTCCGGAGCAGTTGGTGGCGTCTCCCCCGAGCTTCCTCTCGGCCTCCTTCCGTCTTTCTCCCTCCGGCGCATCGGTGGCGGAGGCGGCGGCTATGGCGGGAGCGGAGGCGGGAAATGGCGCGGAGGAGGTGTCGATCGATGCGTCCTCCGAGTCTGTGAATCCTGGCGTGTCTTCCAACGCGACGAATCTCGTCGCAAATGTTGCTGCAGATGGAGTTGGGGATGCTGCGGATGCTACGAAGGCTACGGATTCCACGAATACGATGAATGCTAGTGATGTTGTGAATGTTAGTGATGCGAACAATGCTAACAGTGTTAACAGTATTGCAACTGTTAATAATACCCCCATTATTTCCAACACCACCAATACCACCAACACCACCAATACCACCAACACCACCAACACCACCAACACCACCAACACCACCAACACCACCACCGAAACCGAAACGACGGGCGACCTCATCGAGAAAGAGACTGCAGAGGAAGCCAGCGAGACCGAAGAGGAGTCGGTGGGCGAGAGCGACGACGCGCTCGTTCCCTACGACATTACGCTCCTCCAGCAGCTGCTCGGCTACCTCATCTCGCTGACGGATCCGAGCAAGTAAGCAAGCGAGCCCCCTCTCACGTAGTCCCTCGCGCGACACGCTCGTCTACGGACTGACCACCATCAACACGCTCATCGAGATGAACGGAGACATTCTGGGCAGCTTCGGCTGTCTAGTGGAACTCTTGCAGGGTTCCTTCTGCAAGTATCTCATTCAGAACAGTCAGTCGGACGACACCGGCGTGCTCACGCTCACGCTGCGCGTCATCTTCAACCTCTTCCAGAGTCTCAAGTCCTTCCTCAAGGTGCAGCTGGAGGTCTTCTTCAACTCCGTCCACATTCGGCTCGCCGACACGTTGCTTTCCTTGTCGTTGCTCATCTCTAGTGCTCCCGTCACCCTTCACGACTTCCTCCCGAAGGAAGCCTCGCTGGAGAGTCTTCTCGACTTCTGCCAAGAGCCCACAGTGATGATCGACCTCTACACCAACGTATACATGCGTCTCCCCTTCTCTCCAGTACGACTGCGACATCCAATGCACCAATCTCTACGAGCGTCTCTGCGACTGTCTCTACCGCAATGCGCTGCCGCAGGACAAGAAGACACTCACGTCCATCCACACGCTCGCCGTACAGGGACTGCTGGCCGTCGTTGCTTGCTCGTAGTGTCACGTAGATCCTCCACTCGATCGCGCAGCGCTGCAAGGCGAAGCAGGAGGACTTCGAGCACGCGGAAAGCGTGGACCAGTCGGCGAGCAACGCGTTTCTCATGCGTAGCAACCACTCAGCGATTCTCCGCCGACGCCACCGCAAGAAGATCCTCCACGAGTTCGCGCTCCTCTTCAACGCGGGGTTCAAGAAGGAGGACTGGATCGACTTCGCCATCGTGGGCGCGTCCTCTTCCTCTCACGGACAGAAGCAGAACCTCATCTCCTCGAAGGAGGACTACCAGGGCATTGCGGAACTCCTCCGCGAGACTACCGACATCGACAAGACGGTTCTGGGAGAGGCGCTCGCCTTCAGCGAGGACCGCAACCCCTTCCTGGCGAAGCTGCGACTCTATTTCATCCGCACCTTCTCTTTCACCGACATGCCGCTCGACATGGTGTTGCGCAGCTTTCTGGGCACCTTCCGCATCCCCGGCGAGGCACAGGCCATCGACCGCATCATGGACGACCTCGCCGTCGTCGTGTAATTGTCGCGACATGCGTTCATCGCTAGGTACGAGACGAATCCGGGTCCATTCCTGTCCTCCGACGCCCTCTTCTCGCTCCTCTTCTCCTGTCTGCTTCTGAACACGGATCTTCACAATCCGGGCGTGAAGAACCGCATGACCTTCGAGGACTTCTGCCACAACAACCGCGGAATGAACGACGGACAGGACTTCCCCACTGACTACCAGCAGTATCTCTACGAGAGCATCCGCATGCAGGAGATCAAGCTACTGTCGAACGGTGGCTCGCTGGACCTCTCGCACTACGAGCAGGACATCAACTACCGGCGGAACAAGGTGAGCGAGGCCGTGTTTTCGGGTGCTTGATGGATAAACGACTCATGCGCAGAGGACCTCGGCGTTGCGGGCGACTGCGAGCGCGAGATGTTCCTGATCATTGAGGCGAAGGTGAGCGAGGTGTTCAAGATGATCTACACGACCAGCGAGGACGAGCAGCTCCTACAGAAGATCGTCGTCGGCATGGCAGACTATCTTCACGTGACGCGCTACTTCGACCTAAAGACCAACTTCACCTCCCTCATCCAGTATCTGTGCGAGGCCTGTCCCTCGCTGATCACGCTGACAATGACGCACCCCACGACGCCGCAGGCCGTGGTTCCTCTGGCGGACGGCGACACCGTCAGCAGCATCCACTCGTGGAAGTGTCTGCATCTGCTTCAGTTCCTCCTGCAGAGCGTCGCGGAGTACGCGACCAGTCTGGAGCAGGTTGGCGCCAGAGGGAGGAATGACGTGCAGGAGTGGAACTATGTCGTGGATCTACTCTTCTGGCTAGATGCGCACTCGCTGCTGCCCGCCTCTCCGACGCTTCTCGACCTCGCCAGCGAGGACAACACGCTGTTCCCCACGATGAAGGGCGTGTGCACCACGAAGCCGAGCGGCGACCGCGGTCTCTGGAACGCTTTGTCGTCGCTCTTCGGCGGAGAAGCCGACACGCTGAGCGAGGAGCTCAAGACAGCCATTCAGGAAGTAATCCAGGAGGCTAACATCGAGGACTTCTTCCTGAAGAGCAACCGCATGAAGGTGAACGCGTGGATCGTCCTCTTCAAGGCGCTCCTCTCCAACGACCACGTCCATCCCTCCGCATCGATCGCCTCGCTGTCCTCGCTGTTCATGCTGAAGCTTCACTGGATGGTGCTGCTGTTGAGCAAGAACACGGACCGCATCGGTATGGTCTGGGGCCTCGTCATCTCCTTCCTGGAGCGCGTACGAACGATGGCGATGGAGAAGGTGGCTGCGAAAGGCGGGAGTGAGCGATAGAGCATGATCTACGTCCTGGAGCGCGTGATCGTCGAGTCCGCCTCGCTCGCCAACATCATCCTCACCAAGCCCCAGCTGTCGGAGCAGGCGCTGTCGCTGCTCACGCTGCTGGAGCCGATTCCTCCCCACGTGTGTCTCTCCACGCGTCGTGTCGCCGCTGTGTTCTACCTGCTTCCTTCTCTGTACCCCTCTCTGACGACGCCGACGCGCTGGTCGCACATCTTCAATCTTCTGATGGCGGACGCCACGAACGAGCTGGCGCGTCCGCTCGTCTGGCAGGCGCTCTGTCGACTGCTGGAGGAGAAGAAGATTTCGGTGATCAACTTCATACCGGTGCTGAAATGCTGTCTTCAGACGCGTATCTCTTTCTCTCTCCCCTCACGACCAGTCGATCAGAGTCAGGACCCGTCGTGGAGCAAGCAGATCATCGAGTTCATGTGAGAACGGCTCGTGGCTCCCATGTAGCTTTGCGCTCACCGGCTACATCGTGAAGAGCTGCGCGATGGAGTCTCCGCAGACGCTGGACGTCGTGGAGACGGTCGACAACATCCCCTCGCTGGACCAGTGCTGGCTCCAGTGCATCGCGGTGCTGCGCTCCTTCGCCGACGGCTCGCTGCAGAAGGACGAAGAGGTGGCGGAGTTCGCGGTGGATCGTCTGCAGCGCTGCATTCTGCGTCAGGGCGACGGGATTCCCTCGGGCGCGGCACTGCTCAAGTGTTTCGACTCGGTGATGTTGGGTCTGCTGATCCACTTCGGTCGGACGGATCGCGAGAAGAGCTACATCGTCGGCGTGTTTGTGTCGACGCTGCTGGCGTCCTCGGAGACGCTAACCAAGCAGCCAGGTTTTTCCTCTTACTGGCTGCGCGTGATTGACGTGTTGTGCAAGTACGCGACGCAGGGCGGAAGTCTGAGTGAGACGACTGTCGAGCGTATGAAGAACATGCTTCTGGTGATGAGGTGGGGAAAGGAGAGTGAGGTGATGCGTAGTGTGGAAGGAAGGTTCGACGTGATGAGCAGCGTCGCGGGACAGAACATGCTGGAGGCGACGATGACGATGCTGGACTCGTACTGTCCATCGATCCGCAAAGATCTGGAGGGAATCTACCAACCTCGCGAGGAGACGAACGAGTCTTCGGTGTCGGGAGAGGTGATGGCGGAGATGGCGCCCATTGAGGATGCTGCGGTTGTGGTTGTGGGTGGCGAGGAAGAGACTGTGAAGGATGAGGGAGAGACTGTGGATGTGAAGGGTGGAGTGGATGAGGAGAATAAGGAGAATGGTATGGAGGAGAATATGGAGAATGGTATGGAGGAGAACAAAGAGAATGGAGTCGATGAGAAGAATGAAGAAAACAAGGAGAGCGTAGCTACCGAAGATAATGAAAGCAAAGACAACGAAGAGACCATCCAAGTCAAAGAAGACGCCAATCCAGAACTCACCTACGAAGAAGCTCCCGATCCAAACTCCCAAACTCCACGCCTCGCATCATCTCCTCCATCGTCGGCTGCCTCACCGTCGACCCCATCATCGTGTGGTCCTCCGACCGCCGAGGACTCCACCGCTTCTCCCCCGAGCCCAGCAACTTGTCATAGTACTCCTCGTCTGGCGAGTACGTCATCTTGTGGTCGTTCCCATCGCCCTCGTCGCCGAAATACTCCACATGCGCAACCGACCCCGCGCTGTCGTCCAGCGAACTGTCCTCGTTGATGATCTTCATGTTCTTGAAGTACCGCTGCCGCGAGCGCGCCGACAGCGACGTCACGTCCACATTCTCCTCCGGTGTCTGCGCACTGTGCTGCGCGGACGCGCTGGAGCTCGGGAACTGCGACAACGACGGGCTCGGCGGAAGCGAACTCTCCGACTGCGGCCGGATCGCCGACACGCTGGGTGCCTCCGGCGTCTTGAAGCTCGTCGGCGGCTGTTTCTGCACCGGCGTCACCAGCGAGGCTGCTTTCACGTGCGGCGACGGCGTGGATTCCGACGGCATCGGCGGCTCCACGGGCTTCGAGGTGAGCGTGGACACGATCAGAGGGATCTTGCGTGCGCTAGAGGAGAGAGGGGGAGAAACGATACGGCTGGCGCTCGGGAGTGGTCAGAATCTCGAGTTTATCGGGAGAGATGGGCTTCAGCAGCTAAGAGTGAGGAGAAGACGCGAGTCGAACGAGATCACTAGGCAGCGAGAGACGGCTCTTTTTCTCCTCAGAGTTGCTGTCGTCGAGAATGGGAACAATGACGGGCTCCTGAGAGAAAAAGAGGGGAATGGAGGGGAGGATGGGCACCTGCGAGGAGGCGCGCTTCAGCGGCTTGCTGGGAGTGGTGGGGGAGCTTTGTGGAGAGGGGAGGGAGTGTGTGGATTCGATTGGCTGTGTTGATTCAATTGGTTGCATTGATTGTGTTGATTCAATTGGTTGCATTGATTGATTAGACTCCGTTGATCGTGTTGATTCGATCGCTTCACTAGATCGTGTTGATTCGACCAGCTTGCCTGGAAGGGACGACCGGAATATGCCGATTCGTTCCATGGACTCGGGAGTCTCAGTTGACTTTGGTTGCTCATTCCCAACAACTCGCTGTAATGACTCATTGACAACGACCTGCTGCACAGCCTCAGTCACCACAACACGTTGAACCGATTCATTCATAACGCCCTGCCCCGTTGATCTCACTGGATACTGAGACAAGTCCAGAACAGGCGTAGACTCCCCTTTCTTGAGAGGAAGCGCGGAATCGCTATTCAAAGCGGGAGTCGATGTACATCGCGATAACACAGGCGTTTCCATTTCGATCGATTCTACCTGAAAAGCAAAGACGATCCCCATACGTGTTGCATCCATCGAACAAGGGGATTCGGTAACACCCATCGGACACTCTAGATGCTCTGTAGAACAGACGTTCTCGATGTATTCTCTCTGTTCAGGAGTCCTATTCTTCAGAACTGACAACGATTCGCACAGAGAAGCGTCAAACTTGCTTGTCAACTCTCTCAGAATCACTTCCAACTGTTCCTATTCATCAACCTTGCGACAACCGGCCATACATAAGGAAAACCGTCTGTCTCGTTCATATCTTCTGTCCTCACTGTTTCGACGGTAGCAGAAGAGTCGGGATGCATGCAGTGAGAGTCCATGACCCGACCGTCATTAGAAGTGAAAAACCGCAATTACCTGTTTCAAGCAACACATTTCTCCGAAATGAAGTGTTTGGAAGACCCGAACAAGCAGAAAGCTGTGGAGGCCGAGTTGCACCGATTACTGGACACAGTGCTGTTGATGTTCTCCCGTTCCATCATGACTAGGGATATCGGCGACTCAGCGTCCATCGTTACCTACATGATCGAATTCATCAAGCAAACTCCGGGTTCCAAAGAGTTGGTTAAGAACACACTGATCAAGAATACTGAAATCTTTCTCACATCCGGTTGGTTTTGCTTCATGGTAACGAGTGTAGACACGGAGCGAGTTGTGAATAGTCTCTTTGAGATGATGGATCGCTTGGAGAATGAGCCCACGGAGCCCACAGCAGAGACCGAAACACATGAGACGCACGATGAGGAGAATAACGTGCATTCGGAGGATAACGATTCGAAGGAGTCTCCGGAGAACGAGGAGCCGGTTGCTATGGAAGGAGAAGACAATGTAAATGAGGAGTGCAATACGGATGATCACATACAACAACAGGTTCGGGAGTTATCGTGCCGTAACAACTAGCAAACACAGAAGGCCGATTCGCGGCAGCGAAATCGCCCGCGACGAGCCGCCCTCTCGCTGCAGGACATGTTGTCCATGGTCAAGCAGATCATGTCGTCGGAGACATCTCCCCTGCAGAAGGCGCGTCTGAACTTCGAGATGCTGTCGAGTGAGTTTCTTGCATTCAAATGACGCGAAGAGAACCACGTTCCTTTCCGCGCGGTCAAGGTGACCAACATTCCCTCGGAGGACCTTGACGTAGACTCTCCACCCTCTCACGACGCAGATCACCAAGCTGGCGAAGCACTTCGAGCACTACGGCGACATCATAGACGTCACCGTAGTCCTCTCCTCCCCTCCTGACACAGATCGAGCCGGACAACGCCGCCATCGTCAAGTTCGCCTCCTCCTTCGCAGCCTACGCGGCGATGCGATCCCGCTCCGCCGTCTTCCACAACCGCTTCATCGTCGTCCACCCCTTCTACAACCCCGATGACCCCTCCACCTTCGAGTCGGACCGCGCCCGCGCCTCTCCGCGGTTGCGCGACGAGCGACGCGTGCGACGCGAGGACCGGCTGCAGCTGGTACTCGAGCGGCAGCAGCTGCAGGCGCAGCAGATCCAGACGCTGCAGGTGTCGCTGCGGCGGCGGCAGGAGCTGCTGGCGAAGTACGCGGCGCTGTCGCGGTCGCTGCCGGAGGCGCAGCGGGGGAAGCTGCAGCAGAGCCTCACAAAGCTGATGATGGCGGTATACGGCGACGCGGATGCGCTCTACGAGCTGCTGAAGACCTCGGGGAAGGCGGCGCAGACGAGCGAGGCGGACGCGGAGACGGAGGTGCGGGCGCTGCTGGAGGCCGCCTGCAAGGAGTTCGAGGGCACCTTCCTGCAGGACGTGCTGCGGAAGGAGGTGACGGCGCACCTGATCGCGCTCTTCCAGAAGCAGATGACGATACAGCGGAGGTCGCTCAAGCGGGAGGCCGGACGGACGGACGCGGAGAGGGCGGCGCGCGGAGCCTTCGCGATCGATAATCGGAGCAGAAGCGTGGTGGTGCGGAACCTCGCCGATGACGTGACAGAGAGAGACGTCGTGAACTCGCTGGCGGGATTCTTCGGGGTGAAGAACATCCAGAAGGAGGGCGTGCAAGCGACCATTGAGTTCGACGAGCCGTGGCAGACGAAGAAGCCCATGCAAACAGGTCTTTTAATAGGGAAGTCTGTGGGGGCGGGTGTCTTTTCTCACGCGTAGATGTACTATCCGGAGCTAGTTCAAATGCAATCGAAATGGCGTGTTTGTTACTCGATCGTGAAGGATTATTCACCACAGCTCCTACAAACAAACATGACAGACCCAAAACATAAAACGAACAGCTTAATACATGCCTCCCATTCCCTGCGGCATCGCGGGCGCAGCAGGCTCCTTGCTGGGCTTGTCGGCGATCATGCACTCGGTCGTCGTCATCAGCGAGGACACGCCGGCAGCGTTCACCAGCGCCGTGCGGACCACCTTCGTCGGGTCCACCACTCCCGCCTTGAACATGTTCGTGTACGTATCGTTCAGCGCGTTGTAGCCGATCTCCTCGTCCTTTCCGTTCAGCAGCGTGTTCACCACCACGGCTCCCTCCACACCCGCGTTGCGAGCGATCGTCGCGCACGGCACGCGAATGGCTCTCTCCACGATGTCGATTCCGATCTTCTGGTCGAAGTTGGCAGCCTTCGCCTTCAGCGGCTCCAGCACCTTGCTAGCGTACAGCAGCGCAGCACCGCCGCCCACGCAGATTCCCTCCGCCACAGCCGCGCGCGTGGCGTTCAGCGCGTCCTCGATGCGGTCCTTCTTCTCGCCCACCTCCACTTCCGAGGCACCACCCACCTTGATCACCGCCACGCCGCCGCTCAGCTTCGCCAGACGCTCCTCCAGCTTCTCCTTCTCGTAGGTGGACTGCGTCTGACCGATCAGCGTGCGGATGTTCTCGCAGCGCTGCTTGATCTGCTCGGGAGCTCCCTTGCCATTCAGAATCACCGTGTCGTCCTTCGTCACCGTGATCTTCTTCGCGCTGCCCAGCATCTCCATCGTCGTGCTCTCCAGCTTCATTCCCATCTCGCCCGACACCAGCGTCGCACCCGTCAGCGTCGCCAGGTCCGCCAGCGTGTTCTTGCGGTTGTCGCCGAAGCCGGGAGCCTTCACCGCCACCACCTTCAGACCGCCGCGCAGCTTGTTCAGAATCAGCGTCGACAGCGCCTCGCCGTCCACGTCCTCCGCGATGATCATCAGCGAGCGACCCTCGCGCGCCACGTTCTCCAGAATGGGCAGCAGCGACTGGATAGCTGAGATCTTGCCGTCGTACAGCAGGATCGACGGGTCGTCCATCTCCGCCTTCATCGTCTTCGTGTCCGTCATGAAGTAGGGGCTGATGAAGCCGCGGTCGAACTTCATTCCCTCCACCACCTCCAGCTCGTCCGACAGCGTCTTGCCGTCCTGCACCGTGATCACGCCGTCCTTGCCGACCTTCTCCATGGCCGTCGCGATCAGCTTGCCGATCGTCTGGTCGTTGTTCGCCGAGATCGTCGCCACCTGCATGATCTCGTCGTTCGTGCTCACCGCCTTCGTCTTGCGGCGCAGCTCCTCCACCACGGCGTCCACAGCCAGGTTCACACCACGACGCAGATCCATCGGGTTCAGTCCGGCAGCCACCGACTTGCAGCCCTCCGCGTAGATGGCGCGGGCAAGCACCGTAGCCGTCGTCGTTCCGTCTCCAGCGGCTTCGTTGGCCTTGCTGGCGACCGAGCGCACAAGAGCCGCTCCCATGTTCTCGAATCTATGAATAATACGACACGATGCAATTCTACCTATCCTCAAACTCGATGGCCTTGGCGACAGTCACACCATCCTTCGTGATCTTGGGAGAACCATACGGTTGGTCAATGATCACGTTGCGTCCCTTGGGTCCCAGCGTCGTCTCCACAGCGTCCGACAGCTGATTCACGCCGCGAAGCATGGCGTTGCGGGCCTTGGAGTCAGATATCGCAAACAGCACCTACCTCCACTCCGAACATCAGCTCCTTTCCGGAACCAATGAATCTTCTCAGAACAGATGCATTCTTTGCAAAACCGAGCATTCTACGATTCAGATCGACAGAGAAGCGCATTACTTAATCACCCGACACAAAAAGAGTCGTTAACGAATAAGAATAAATGAAAACAACGCGGAAGGAAGTTTCTAGAACGGGGAAACGGGGAAACAGAGGTGATTGACAGTCCATTACAGACAAGGAGGAATGCAATTGAATATGACAGATTTGATTCCTGTTGAACACATACGGCGATAATTGCTCTGGGATCGATTGTTGCAGTGAGTGATTTGATACGCCCTGTATTCCACAAGTTGAGTAATTCATACGATTTGCTACTACCGTTTCACACCCGTTCCATTTGTTCTTTCAAGAATTGTCACTCCTCCATAGAATTCAAAACTCAGGAAATCGCCGCTTCGTTCTCCACATCCTTGTTACACAAACCACATGTTGACACCAACGCAATAGAGTAGACAATCCTTCCAAATGAGCCAGAGTGTGCAGGTTCTTCTTTCATATATCATACTTATTCACATAGAAGCCGAGGCCGCAAGTACGAGCGAAAACACAGGTATTCCCTTCCCATCGCTGTTTAGCTTTCAGAATCGCGGAAAGGCGCAGGAAGAGGCCGTCAAACAAGGCTACATATGCAATTTGGATCCGCGAAATGAGTGGGGTGTAATGGTGATATATCTCATTGGTTAGCCTCCCACAAATCCCCGTTGGACCCAAGTTTCTGAATATCGGATTTGATAACGAGGGGTAGGTTTTGTTGGCGAGTTGGCTGAGCCTTTCTAGTCTGAGCGAATTCGTTGGTGATTCGTCGATATACAGCAATTTGAAGTTCCCCGTGCACTTCAGCATGAAACAAATCGATCTTCCCTTCTTTGGATATGACACGTATCCAGGTATCTTTGGATTCGATGTGGTGATGGCGTAGCAGGAATAGAGGTGGCACCGGAAGATGCTGCCTTGTTCATCGAGGTGGAGGACGAGGCAAACGGAGAGGGGAGAGAGTCGCAGGGCTCGTGGCTCCGCTTCTTGGAGTACGGAGAGGGTTCGACCCAGCGCGATGACAACAACGAGACGAACAAGATGGCGGAGGAGGACAAGGAGGTGGAGAGCAAGACGGACCGTATCAAGAAGTCCTTCTCCAGCGCGACTCCGGTCCACAAGGAGAAGCCAGACCTCGTGGCAGAATGCGTTTGGGAGATTCTTCCCGACGAAGATGCTTGTTGTTTCGATTATGGCATGATTGTTTGTTCTCTCGTTGCAGCTGACGTGTAGCATCTGGAAGGAGGCAGCGAGGAGTCCGAAATCGCCCACAAGATGCTGGTGATGAACCGCGTCCGTGGTGACACGCGCGTGTACTTTGAAGAGCTGAGCGAGGTGGGAGAGGGAGAGGGCACCAAGCAGTACGAGTGGGAGCGTTCCTACGTGGGCGCACGAGTCAATCGCGGAACGGGCGCCGCGAGCGAGCGAATCGCGCTGAAGTGGGATCCCAAGAGTCGCGGTGGGGTTGCCAACTACGTATTCGTTGACGACGATCGCGTCTATTCGCTGAGTCGAAGCGTAGGAGTGAAATGGAGGTCTGATGGCAGAAGGGAAGTCGCTTCCGTGGAAACATGGAGCTGGTGATGGAGGAGAGTCGCGTTGAGGACAGTGAGGTGTATGATGTATTCCATTTGAATAAGTGAAGTGTTTGTGGGAGATGGTTGCATTATCTCAATCAGGTGACATCAACACGACAGTAAGAGACGTTGACATACTACAGCAAATACTCCATACAACAGCGTACCCATTCTTGGTGGGAAACGG
>ENA-UERG01002594-UERG01002594.1-human-gut-metagenome-genome-assembly--contig:-NODE-2594-length-12678-cov-5.121895_pt1 | contig 12678 bp, 9 predicted proteins | sample MGYA00242954_ERZ507954 | MGnify/ENA primary metagenome ERZ507954 (study PRJEB26167, sample SAMN06115478) | human gut metagenome | host: Homo sapiens | place: China:Sichuan | collected 2015-01-21... | reverse complement strand
AATGTAAGAGGGTGCACTTCATCTTGAACAAGTATATGACATGCTCGATAAAGCATTTGATAAGTGTGATAACCTTGACGGACTCGTACTTCATTCTGATCAAGGTTAGCAATACCAACACTTCGGATATCGGAAAAGGCTTGAAGAGCATCATATAATTCAAAGTATGTCGAGAAAGGGAAACTGTCTGGACAACTCTATGATGGAGAATTTTTTCAGAATTATGAAATCTGAACTTCTATACGCTGAAAAGTTCGAGTCTCCGGAAGACTTCACAAAGGCTTTGGAAGGATATATAGATTATTATAATAATAAAAGAATTAAGTCGGTTAAAAGGAAAGAGTCCAGTACAATACCGAACTCTTTCTATAACTGGATAGTGTTTAACCAGTCCAAATTTTTGGGGTCACTTCATCAGTTGGACACCCTCTTTATTTTTGGAAGGAGGCTATCCCGAACTCGCGTTATAAGTTTAGTTGCCGAACCACTCTATAGCCATGGGATTTCCTATGGTGGTTATCATAGGAATAGGATTAATCTTATCTGTCTGAGGATTGAGATAATAGATGCCTTTTGTTGTCGTTGAAGCATTGGCGATTGCCAAACCGTCTTTATATTTAGACACTAACACGCCATAGCCATTGGACAAATCCAATCCTTCTATTTTCTTCATCTTCTGATTGTATAAATCAAAGACTACAGCTCGGCTCGCTATAGCGCCATGTCCCGTTTCTCCTGGTTTGTAATAACCGGGAATATCAATGTATCCGTAGGCTTTGCCATTGGCTGCATAACAAATTGAAGCGGCAAAACCAGCCACTTTCTCTTCTCCTTCGATAGAAGCTCCGGTTATCGTCCAATGGTATGTTGGATCAAAGTCTGTTTCTCCTTTCTTAATCCGAAGTATGCCGGCCTTATGACCTGCCACCATTCCGAAGTTCCCGAGACAAGAAATGTATATATCGCCTTTTTCATCCATGAATAAAGACTTGGGGTCGATCGGACGTGTGGCTTGAGAAAAACCACTGGTTTTCTCTGAAATCATCTTGACCAACTTGTCCGTCTTGGTGTCAATGACGGCTACATCTGCTTGTTTGTAATTCTCAGGGCTTGTCCAACCTCCCACCATCTGGCTTAGACCAGCAAACACATATCCGTCACGCTCAATCATGATTCCGATGTCCGGATTATTATCTTGAATACCCAAAGAGGTCAGGTTGATCTCTCCTGTCTTCTGCATCGTTTCGGGATTAAATATGTAAATCAGTCCTAGTCCGGCAAGCGATAGATAGGCTTTTGTGGAAGATAGTTTGACAAGATTGTTGGCACTGTTATTGGCAGGCAATTGCAAGCTTCCCTCTCTTTGTAAAATTCCATTCGTGCGACGGTATTTAATCAGTTCGTTTTTGTCCATTGTCAAATGATAGCTTGGGAAGACATAGACTTCCTGACCTATTATCATAGGATAAGAACTGCCAAAGGGAACATTTATACCATTGTTGTTATTGGTAGCCATCGTCTTGCCTAATACAGGCTCATCAATGAGTTGCATATAAACCGTTCCATCCATACCTGTTGCATTGGGTAGGGCTGTTGTTAGGAGAATCTTTCCCGAACCTCCTGCAATAGGATTGTCCGGATCATTCTTGTCACATGAGTTAAGGCACAATGCAGCGAATATCGCTGCTACAAAAAATACATTCTTTTTCATTTCTTTTTTTGTTTAATGATTGTTAATTTGTTACTTAAATACGTATCTGAATCTGATAGTGAAGCTACGTCCGGGTAAAGGACGGTTAAACTCGCTGATCATTTTTGTATCGGTCAGGTTGTTTATTTTTCCCATAATGAAGTAGCGCCCATTGCCAAAGCTTTGCTCAAAGCCTATATTGCACGAGAGGGCTCGAGGTATGCGATGCTGCTGGAATTGGCTTTGTTCGAAGTCGTACAGATATTCTTCCACAAATGAAGCATCTGTGAATATGCGCGTATTCATCCCGCTGCCTCCGAACAGATTTTCTTTGTGAAACTCCAATCCTGCGTTTGCCATCAGATAGGGTATATTGGGCATACGGCTACCTTTGGTAGGGTTGGCAACAGTTGTATTTTGTTCATACTTACGCACATCTCGCAGATCTTGGTAAGTGGCGTTCACATAGCCATAGAGCCACCGTGTCATGTCGGCTTTCACCTCTGCTTCCATACCAAGAGTCCGCATCTCGCCGAAGTTCTGATACTGCGACTGCAAGAATCCGCCCGTAAAGCGAATCATGTCTTTGAGATGCATATAGTATCCGTTCAGTTCAATCTGTAAGTTAGAGGAGGCTTTTCCAGTTAAATCGAATAACATTCCTATGTTGACACTTATATTGCGTTCGGGAGTGAGATTGCCGGCAGGAGCTATCACGTATCCATCACCCAACAGTTCCTCTTCCGATGGAAGCCTTACATCATATCCGAACGAAGCTTTTGCCATCAGACTGGGTGTGATGCGGTAGCGAAGTGCATTGCTGATGCCGAAATCATTCTTGTGTGTGTCTATATCCTCTGCTGTCTTTACCAGGACACTTGCCATCCGCGTTTTCATCGAGTAGTAGTAATACTTGACGTTGAAAGAGTTAAGGAACTTATCGTTCGAGGTGCGATAGTCGTAATTCAAGCCTGCCACCCAACTGAACATATTGCTTGGAAAGTCGGTACGATAACCTATGACCTTGTCCTTCATCCCATCACGAGGGTTGGCATGAGCGTATTTCAGCAAAGAGTTGAAGTTTACCGAATGGTTCTCATTGACAAGATAGTTGAGATTCAATTTGTGCTGCAATTGATGCTTTTCATTCGTCAATAATGAAGCCCATTTGCCGATTTCGCCGCCGAATTCGGAAACTGCCGGATAATGCGTTCCATCCCAATGTGTGCGGTGCGAGGCGGTATCGGCAAAATGATAGTCGGTATAGATATACCCCAGCTGCCAGTCCAAGTCCAGGCCGTCTAAGAGGAAGTTTTCTTTCTCCATCTTATTGGCGAAAATAAAGGCGTTGGAATGGCTGTGTGCATGCCGGATGTTCGATTCTATCCCCTGTATATCTTTGTAAGTATGTATGAAAACGGGTTCAAACTCCACCAAGTCAAACCACCACTTCCGTGCCTTAAAGCTACCGCCGATGACTGTTTTTTTAAACTTGTCGTGATCGCGGGTTATAGTAAGCCCCTCTTGAAAAGGAGACTTCATCTTGTAGTCGTTGTCGGCATAGGTATAAAAACCTCCCAGCCCGAACTCGATTCCTTTTGGGGCAATGTTCATCTTGCTCACAACGGATGCATTGTGCGTATTGAAACTGCCGTAAGAATAGTTCACGTCCAAATATTTAGGCGGATACTCTTTGATGACAATATTGACCGCACCACCTACGGCAGAACCTCCGAACTTGGCAGGGACAACTCCTTTGTATATCTCGATGCGGTCGATCATTTCGACCGGAATATCATTGATGTCGATAAAATCGGAATTGTCGTTCATCGGATTCCCGTCAATGAAAAGCCCGATGCGTTTGCCTTCCAGTCCGCGCACCGATATGCGAGAGGTACTGCCCGTTCCACCCGTGGCACGCACGGTGATTCCGGCGGTTTTTGCCAGAATGTCTTGTACATTGTTAACCGTTCCTTGTATCTGGTTCATGCTGATAACGGATATGGGCATGGCCTGCTCCCGTAACTTACGGGCTTCGCTCTTACCCATCACTACCACCTCGTCCAACGATTTTGCTTCGGCTTTCAGGCGGATGATGATTTTTTTCCCTCTCTCTTTACCCACCGTGAGCTTGCGGGTTTGCGTGTGGTAGCCTATAAACCTTACAGTAAGCGTATAAGTGGCTGCGGGAACATCGGAAAGTAAGAACTCGCCATGCCCGTCTGTCACAATGCCCTTTTTCAGCTCTTCGATGAAGATGGTTGCGCCGGGCAGTGGTTCTTCGCCTGCATTGTCGATGACCACGCCTGCAATCCGTCCTCCACCTGTTTGGGCGGACACGCTGATACCTGTGAGCATCAGCGTGAAAAAGAAAAATAATACTTGCTGCTTCATTGTTTCTTGTTATGAATATTAAAGAGCAGAATCGGGTGCTTCGGGCAAATCTCCGGGATTCGGACTCGGTTTAGCCGATCCGGCCTCGCTTTCACGTATCACCACATGCTGTACGTTTTTTGCCTGATTGCGCATTTCGAGTTTGGGAAAAAACTGAATGCGTGGTGTTTTGAGAGTTTCGGCGGTAACGGCTTTTTCCGTTTCCACGCGTTTCCCGTTGGATACAACCTTAAATGACCCGAGGTTGGCCAGGTCAACGGTTCTGCCGCTGAGCATCTCTTCACGTACGATTTTCGCCAAGGCGGTGATGGCTGACCGCACGTCGGCACGGCTCAGGGCTGTGGCATTGACAATCCGATCCTCTAGCTGCTTGGTGGTAATCTTGTCTTGTGCAATGGGAGAGGCGTAATACATGGTTTTGCCCTTGTGTTTACCGATGCGCATCTCTTCTTTTTTTACGTTGTATAGTAACATGACTTTTGATGTTTTTGATGGTTATACTTTGAATAATTTTGCTGTTCTACTTAAACAGCTTCAGTAAACGGCTTTGATCGCTCCATTGGAACGTCTTTCACCGTTTAACTTAAACGATTCCGATTGCTTAAGTCCGCATTCTCTTTAACTGCTGTCGTATGTCTTCTTCATAATCTTTTCAAATTTTGTTTATGGTTATTAAAATGGTGTGGATCTCAAAAGTAGTATTTAGCCTTTGCCCATACTTCCGAATTGTGCTTATACGGGCCGAACATACCCTCGCTTCCTCCGAACCAGTCGTAGCCTGCCAAGAGGTGGATGTGGTCGTTCAGGGCATAGTCAGCCGTGAAACGGCTGAACCAGCCCTTGTGGTTGAGGTCGAAATAGGTGAAGTCGGAAAGCTGTAAGTTGCTGTCCAGTAACTTCTTCGACACGCAGAGCGTAAGGAGCGAATTATGGCGGGGCTGTGCGACGTAGCTTTCGTACTTGAAAATACTCTCGGAAGAGAACTGAGCCATCACTGTCCATTCATGAGGGGCATACCAGTCGGCCCCCACCAACCAATTGATGGTGTTGAATCCTTTTTGAGGGGTGGAGGCGGCTTGCTGTATGTAGCTGAAATGCTTCCCGAGGTTGAAGGCCGCTTCGCCGCGCAGCACGAACTGTCCCAAGGGCTTTGAGACATCGCCTCCGACGAATCCCATGCGGTAGTATCGGGGCGAAACCGTAAGTTGGGAGCCCGATGGTTTGTACTCGATGACGGGCATCTTGTTCCACGTATGCAGCGCGGCAAGCGAGAAGTCTACCCCCGGCAGGGCGAAAGAGAGCCTGCCCCCGTATTCTACGTTGGAGAGGCGTAGCTCGGGGCGGCTTCCCTCCGCGTCCCAGACAAGGGACCGGGGTGTTTCTTTAGGCAACACGCTCCACGGATTGGCGGCATCGGTGGGCAGCTTGTATCCTTCGAAAGTGGGAACGGCAAGCAGTTCGAGCTTTATCTTGTCGTTGAAGACGAAGAACCGCAGGGCATTGACGGGCATGCGGATGTCGTCGTAGTCTTGCGCCAAGAACTCGGTCATATCCATGGGTGAGACGAGGTCGGTGATACGTACGCCTTCGGCCGCACCCCAGATGACAAGTTGTCGCCCGAGACGAAAGCCCCAGTGCTCCTGCCGATGGTCAAGGTATGCTTCCCGCAGTTCAAAGCCGGTGCGCTCTTTCAGCAAGGCGTTGTAGGTAGCGTTGAACGAGACGAAGAGCGAAGAGCCTGCGAAGTTTTTGCCGACCTCGCCCCTGAGTCGGGTACGGGAAGACATCCAATCGTTCGGCTTTTCGGAGCGGAAGGCGTGGTAGGTGTCGACAAGGCCTTTGAGCTGCCACGACGATTCGCCCGCTCCTTGTCCCCAAACTCCATGCACGGGGCAAAACAGAAAGACCGAGAGGCAAAGCCCCGCGGAAAGACGATTGAACGCTTTCATCAGAACCTGCCTTTCTCTAACGTGGTCACGTTAAACTTGCTCTCCTCCATGGGAATGTTGTACGTCGGATTCTTGATTTCGAGAACCGTCTGATGCTCGGTTTGCACGTTGGTCATGTGCATCTTCCGGGCTACCCAGAAGCCCTCTACCTTGGCAATATCCGACATCTCGAGACGACGGTGTAGCTTGCCCATCTTGTCGTAATATTCCACCCTGACAGGTATCAGACAGTCCTGACGTATCAGGGCCGTTTTCCTGGAGTAAATATCACGCTTGTCCTTAGGCAAGGATTCCAGTTTCCAGCACTTCTGTCCGTCGACGGTTTCTTCGCCCAGGAGCGTGTGCGTATCCTCGTCCACGTTGCGGCTGCCCATGTCGTCGTAGGTAAAGTCGCTACCCATAAAGTAGTCTTGCTTGGCAGACGAACCGCTGATACGGCGCGTTTTCTTTATGGCGGGCAGATAGAGCCATTTGTCATCGTCCTTGTTTAGCTCATCATAATCCCACGTCAAGAAGCCCGTCCCCTTTACATCGCCGGGATATTGGAAGAACATGATGCTCTTGCGGTCTTTCTTTTCTTTGCCCACATCGATGGAGTAGGAAATGAGCTTGCGTTCGCGCACCGCTCCGCGTTTGTTGATTAACGTCATAACCATTTCAGACCGACGGGTATCGCCGTCGGGATGGTCTTTTACCTTTTGGGCAATCTCTCTGCCCGTTTGTGCGCATGTTGTGGCAGCGAACCCCACCACAAGCATGGCTACTACTGCGATTGATCTCTTCATTTGTCCTTTTTCTTTATAATTGATTCTGATTGATTCGATTTATATTCCGGTCTCCTTCTGCCGTGCTACCATGCGGGCAAATTCGCCGTTTCGGGCAAGCAGTTCGTCGGGTGCTCCTTGTTCTGCGACGGTTCCGTCTTTCAGCACCACGATATGATGAGCGTTGGCAACGGTGCGCATACGGTGTGCGATGATGACGACGGTCTTGTTCTTGATCAACTCCGATATACCGGCCTGTATCAACGTTTCGTTCTCTACGTCCAGACTTGCCGTTGCTTCGTCCAAGAGGATGACAGGAGCATCTTTGAGAAGCGCACGGGCAATGGATATGCGTTGGCGTTCGCCTCCCGATAGCGATTCTCCGTTTTCGCCTATCAAGGTGTCGTAACCGTTGGGCAGCCGGGCGATGAACTCATCGCAACGGGCAAGACGTGCTACCGCTTTCACCTCTTCCTCGGTAGCGTCTTTCTTCCCGATTTTGATGTTGTCCATGACGGAAGCGTTGAAAAGCAACACGTCCTGAAAGACTACGGCATAGTTTTTCAAGAGCATTTCGGGATCTATTTTTGAGATGTCCCGTCCGCCAAGTGTGATCTTTCCGCCATGAATATCCCAAAAGCGGGCAGCTAATTTTGCCGAAGTGCTTTTGCCTCCCCCCGAAGGTCCCACAAGTGCCGTTACTTTGCCTTGCTTGGCAGTGAAAGAGACGTTGCGCAGCACCTGCTTGCTTGTCTCGTAAGCAAAATCGACCTTGTCAAAACAGATGTCGTAACCCTCTACCGTGCAATCCTCATCGCCTTGCTGTGCGGGCATGTCGTTCATCTCACGTATGCGGTCGATACGCACATCGAGTAGTATCAGTGTCGCCATATGGTTGAACACGTCCATGATGGGGTTGTAGATGCTGGCTACAACGAGCAGGAAGACCAAGTAAGTGAACATGTCGATGCTGCCCAAACCAAGTAAATAAGCTCCCGCAATGATAACGCTTGCCAAACCAAGTTTCAGGATAGACTGTGCACTGCCCACAAGCCCCGCTCCGAGAAATTCGCCTCGCTGCAGAGTGGCTTCATATATCTCGAGCTGTTTGTCTAAACGGTCGCAATAGGCTGCCTCTCCGTTGTACGATTTAATCTCCTGCGCCGCTTCAAGCCCTTCCTGTATCTGCTCGGTCGTATCACGCCTTACGTGATAGTACTCCTTATTAGCTTTATCCATAAGCCTTTTTCCTAAGAAGATGACCGTTGTCGCTACCGGTACGACCCCAAAGAGAGCAAGGGCCAGTTGCCAGTTGTAGAAGAACATCCCGGTGGCAATCAAGATAATGCTGATGACAGAGGCGAAGAGTTGTGGAACTGTATGAGAGAAGAGGGTTTCCAACATGTTACAATCCTCCATCATCGTAGCGGTGAGATCCGAAAGATTCTTTTCTCCGAAGAAAGCCAAAGGCAATTTACGCAGCTTCTCGGCAATGCCAATACGACGGTTGGCACTCTCGGTATAGATTTTCGTGTAGGTGCTCTTGTACTGTATCATCGCAATCACAAAGAGTACCGTCATAAAACAGAGAGCCGTCAGCACGTAGTACCAGAGCCCGTGCGTCGTGCTGTTCCCGGCTTGGATAACAGGGTGCAGGTAATCGGTGATGAACAGAAAGATGAAGATTACCGGCAGCATCAGTGCCAGGTTGAGAAAAAGAGAAGCTATAACCCCTTTTATAAAGGTCTTTGCCCCGTCTTCCGATAAGGTGAATCTGTGTTGAAAATATTTACTAATATTCATAATGTTGTCTCCTGAGGTTTATACCGTCCATGTCACGGTTCGTTGATATTCATTCCACATGCTGTTATAGATGCCGTTTCGGGCTATCAACTCGCTGTGTGTGCCTTCTTCGGCAATCTTGCCTTGTGCTATCACCAGTATCTTGTCGGCATCCTGTACGCTAGTCAGATGATGGGCGATCATCAACACTGTCTTTCCTTTTCTCAGCTCGTGCAGGGCTTTTTGTATCAGGTGTTCGTTTTCGGGGTCGGCAAAAGCTGTTGCTTCGTCCAGGACAACAATCGGCGCATCTTTCAAGATGGCCCGGGCCAAGACAATGCGTTGCTGTTCCCCTCCCGAAAGGAATGTTCCATCTACTCCTATCTTCGTGTTCAATCCGTTGGGTAGCCGGTCGATGATCTCCCGACTTTGGGAAAGGTCTATGGCACGTTGCACGGCTTCATCACTCGCTGCCGGATTACCGTATTTGATGTTCTCCAGCAAAGAGGTCTTGAAGAGTTTTGTATTCTGGAAGACGAAAGCGATGTGGTTCATCAGGTTGTCTTTGGCAATGTTTTTCACATTTATTCCGCCAATCGTCACACTACCTGCTGATACGTCCCAAAAGCGGGGAATGAGTTGGGCAATGGTGGTCTTCCCTCCTCCCGATTGCCCCACAAGGGCAAAAGTCTTCCCTTCGGGGAGGTGGAAGCTGATACCGTCTACGGCATTTTGACCGGCATTGGGATAGGCAAACGAAACGTTCTCGAATGTCACATCGCAAGCGGTGATTTTCTCCGGATTTTCGGCTATTGGGAGTGGTTCGCTACTCGTCAGGTTTTCCACCCGGCTTATGGCTTGATCTGCCAGAAACATATCTTGTTGCAGATACATCACTTTCATCACATTGGTTGCTATCACCGGAGTAATCAGCACATACAGGAACATATCGGTGATGATGGGGGCAATGTTTTCGCTTTTGTTGCCGATAAGCAATATGACTACGGGGACAAGTAGGAAAGCAAAGCTATTGATGGCCACCGTGTAGAGTGACATCGGCTTTTGCCAACCCAGCGTGTATTTGGTAACTAAATCCCGGTAGGCGATGATGCTGTCGTAAAAACGTTTGAAAGAGAATATCGTTTGCTGGAACACTTTCACCACCGAAATACCACGTACGTATTCCACCGCTTCGCTGCTCATATGCTCTTGTGCTCCGAGGTATTCATTTTGGAACGCCTTCTGAGCAGTTGTATTCATCCGTGTCATGATGAAGACAGCCGCCGTGAGGGGGATCAGGCACGCCAGACCAAGTTGCCAGTTGAAGACGAAGATCAATATTATAACCGACAGCGGGGCTATAAAACTCCCCGCCAGGTCGGGCAAGAGATGTGCGACAAACGTGTGGGTTTCAGAAGCATTTTCATCAATAATCTTACGCATCTGTCCGCTGGTATTCCGGTCGAAGAAGCCAAGCGGCATCTGCATGATTTTTCTCATAGCCGTACGTCGCATATTGGTTTCTACCCGGAACGCCGCTAAGTGCAAAAGCATCAGCCCGGCAAAGTAAATGACAAGGCCGGCAACGGCTGTGCCTACCGCCCACCATGCATAGACGTTGATAGGGATTCCTGAGGCAACGCTGCCAGTCAATAGTAGCGAGCGTACGATAAGCCAAATGAAGATGAACGGCATAAGCGAGAGCAGACCGCTTAATCCCGACAGTGTCAGGGCTATGGGCATAAGCACCTTGCGTTTGCCCATGTAAAATTGAAGTTTCTTTAATGTATTCATATTAATTGATTGTTTCATTGGTTTCTATCTCTTTCCCGAATAACCGGAACTTTTGGAATAACACGGGTGTAACGCAGAGGTCGGCCACGAGTGCCGATACGATACCCGCTACGGAGAGCAGACCCATGTGTATAAAAGAGAGGCCTTCGGAAGTCATGTAAATAGCGAAGTTCGCACATATCACGACACTGGTCAGAATGATTGGTGTCCCGATCGTACGGAACGAGCGGAGAATGGCATCCCGATAATTACCTCGACGGTCGAACTCCAAATGCCCGTGGTTGATGAAGTGAATGGTGTCGTCGACAGCCAAACCGAGGATCATCGGCATAATGGTTGCGGTCATCATATCCAACGGGTAGCCCAGCCATCCCATCAGTCCGCCGACCACCAAAGCCGGAGTGATATTGGGTATCAAACCGATAAGCCCGATGCGTACACTGCCAAAGACCAACATCATTAGGATGCCGATAATAAGGAGAGAGATGGCAAATGAAACCATCTGCCCGCGAGCCACGTACTGCATCATCACGGTAAATTGCGGAATACTACCCACTGTAGTGACAGAAGCTTCGGGGAAGAGCCTGGCGGCATTGGCTGCAATATCGTTCAACTCTCGTTCTACCTCGCCGGAGTCAAAACTGCTGATCTCCACCATCAGGCGCAAACGTCGATAGTCGTAATCGATCCAATATTCCGCTTCGCTACCGCCTGCATTCTCGTAAAGGAGCAGCAGTTGTGCCACCTCTTCCGGATTCGTCGGAATACGATAATAAGCCGCATCTCCTTCGTGCAGGGTTTGATTCAGGTCTTTTAGGATATTCAGCACTGTAGTCGTTCGCTTGGTTAGCTTATAGCCTTCGGCCTTTTGTGCCAGAGAGTCTAAGCGTACAAGCATTGCCGGCGATTTTGTCAAGCCGTCTTCGGGCAGGTCTATCATGACGTCGTAGGTGTAGATGGATCCCAGTTCGCTTTCACCTACTTCCAGCAGATTGTTTACATAGGCTATTTTACGTCCCATGGTGCGTTCTATGTCAAAGGCGGTCTCTATCTTGGTGAATTGATAAATGAGTGCTGCGGTAAGCAGCCCTGCAATCCATAGGATCAATGTGCCATGCCGGAGTACGCTTTCTCCCAAACGCCCCAGTTGATGGTCGAGCCACCGTCCGCCGGTTTCCTGCACTTTGGGATGAGGTTTGCCGTTCTTGCCAAAACTCAACAGCACGGGCATCAGTGTAATGGCAATGAAGAAAGCCAGCATCACGCACGAGGAGGTAGCGATACCAATGAACCGCATGGGCTGCATCGGAATAGCGAGAAACGACAGCAGGGCGGCAAAGGTGGTGAGTGCACTGAACAACACAGGCCAGCCCATTTCACCCACGGTCTCTTCTACGGCTCGTCGACGTTCTCCGTGTAGAAGGAATTGCCGTTTGAAATAGGAAAAGATATGTATGTTATAGGCTATCGAGACGGCAAACGCCAACAGCATAGGTATCATCATCATACCGCTGTCTATCGTCATGCCGACATATCCCAACAGTCCATACACAATCACAATTGAGCCTGCCGCCGTGATAAGTGGAACGACAACGCCCCGTAGGGAGCGTGTTATGAGTAACAAAATAAGAATGGAAACGAGTGCGGCAATGCCCATCACACGGGGCATCTCTTTGCCAATCCATTTCATCTTCATGGCGGTAACGTAGGGCAAGCCTGTGCCTTTGGGATGGAGCTTTTGGTATTTGTCTTTAGTGATGATATGCTCCAGCTCATTCCCCGTTAGCACTTCAGGAGAAACGGCATTCTTACCTTTATTCCACACTGAATCTTTAGGAAAGGTACGCAACTTGAGAATAATCCACGAGAGCGTACCATCTTTGGAGACAAGCCGCTCGGCAATATGTGGCTTCATATAGGCTTTGCGACGTATCGTTTCCAGACTTGCCGCATCAGTGGGAATAAGGTCAGGCACTATCTGCTCGATAGTCATTCCTTCTTCATTCCCTACCATAAATTCGATGTCAGTGAGCGAAGTGATTTTGTCGGCGTATGAAATGCTATCCATCATTTCGTTCGTGAGTTCGCGGATGAGCTCTAAGTTCTCTTTCATAAACGAATTGTCGCATTGGGTCAGTACGGCGGCAAAATTGTCATTGCCGAATATATCCTTGAATTCTTTGGTCTTGACAAGCATCGGGTCGTCTTCGAGGAAGTAGTTTTCCCACGAAGCACTCACCTTGAAATATCTTAACCCTGTAAATCATATGGCGAAGACGAGGATAAACACGCTTAGTACAAGCCA
>ENA-UERG01002592-UERG01002592.1-human-gut-metagenome-genome-assembly--contig:-NODE-2592-length-12688-cov-3.749663_pt1 | contig 12688 bp, 9 predicted proteins | sample MGYA00242954_ERZ507954 | MGnify/ENA primary metagenome ERZ507954 (study PRJEB26167, sample SAMN06115478) | human gut metagenome | host: Homo sapiens | place: China:Sichuan | collected 2015-01-21... | reverse complement strand
ATATATAATAATCTGATATGTGACTGCTACAATTCCAATAATCATAATGAGCATATACATGTATCTGTTTACTCGTTCATTATCCCATGACTGATAATCATATACACCGCTGTTATAAGCTATGTTGTTCCTTATGCCACTTTCACTGGCAATACACTGATACATTGTATTATAGTCAGTCTCACTAATGAAATCACGCAGCCTGTATGCATATATATATGTTATCTCGTCTGCTATTACATCAGCCTGCGTATCTGTGACTATCACGCCTGGCAGACGGTTTCCGCTCTGCCATACATTAGTATAACTATTAATTATCCCGCAAATTGTATATGTCGTATCATCAATAGTCAGAATATCCCCTATATTCATCCCCTGTCCAAGCTCTATCAACGTATTCCTGTCAGCAGCCACTTCATTGTCCATCTCAGGCATATGTCCCTGTTCCATTGTAATGCTTCCCATTTTTATGAATTCATCTGACATTGTACCAACCATAATCTTATCAGTTGCAGAAATAGCTTCTATTGTGTTGTCGGAATCTACAGAAAGCGGTTCTATACTTCTGACAGTTACTGCTGTCACTGCCTGTTCAAGATATGGGTGATTCTTAATCACATCATTCTCACTCTTATTGGTGCTATTATAAAACATAACAAACCAGTTGCCAAAATGCTGTTTATTAATAGCTGTCTGCCACTTCTTCATATTTCCCGAATATAACAGAACTCCTGTAACAAACATAAATGATATCATTACCACCGCAACAACTCGTACTACTTCTCTCCAGCGTCTGCAAAGTCCCTTAAATGTCAATGCAATAAGTTCGCTGTTCATACACCAACCCCCCCTGTCACATTGCCATCTGTGATTGTGAGTATGCGGTCTGCATATTCTGCCATCTGCCTGTCATGTGTAACCATAACAATAGTCTGCTGATACTTAGACGCTGCCAGAGTAAGCATTTGGGCAACTGTTTCTGCACTCGCCGCGTCAAGATTTCCGGTCGGCTCATCAGCGAATATAACTGACGGATGTGTAATCAGTGCCCTTGCGATTGCAACTCTCTGCTGTTCACCACCTGACATCTGTGCAGGAAATTTATCCTTACAGTAATCTATGCCAAGTGATTCCATTAATTCAGTGACTTCCTCCTCATCAGCTTCCTCACTGTCAAGAATTAACGGAAGTATTATATTTTCATATGCTGTATATTCAGGAATCAGCTTATAATCCTGATATATGAACCCAATATGCGTGCGTCTGAATTTTGCCAGTTCTGAATTCTTAAGATTATCAATCTCTTTTCCTTCTATGTACACCTTTCCCTCATCTGGCTTGTCTATAGTTCCAAGAATTCTTAACAGTGTTGACTTGCCTGAACCACTCTTTCCGACAATTGCAGTAAATTCGCCCTTTCTTACTTCAATATCACACTGGTTCAGCGCATTAATCTTTACCTGTCCTGCTGTGTAAGTTTTAGATATACCTTTTGCGCTTAATATTATGTCCATACGTCTCCCCCTCTCATCCCCGATTTCTATCTGGGATAATTATATCTTACAAAACTTACACCCAGCTTACATGGACTGATATTTCGTCTTTAATCTGTACATCGGAAGCGTCACAACAAACTCAGCTCCGCCATACTTTTCACTGTTTCCTGCCTTTATGCTTCCATGATGTGCCTCAATAATAAGCTTTGACAGGTTAAGTCCGATACCTGCCTTAAAATCCGCCGCACTGCCATTAGTCTCAAATCTATTGAATATGCTGTTAAACTGCTCCGTACTTAATCCTTTGCCATTATCAGCAATCGTAACTACGCAGTCATCATTCTTTCTTGTTACATCAACATATACCTTAGTATTGTCATCTGCTAAATATTCCGCACAGTTGTCGAGAAGATTTATAAAACACTCAACAATCCAGCCTTCATCTGCGTACATACATAATTTTTCATTGCCATAATCCATAACAATTCTATTTCTGTCGACTACACTGCTGTTAATGCTTTCCTGAAGTATTGCCGCAACATCAACCTCATCACTTGTCATGACAACCTTTCCTGCCTCAAAGCGGCTTATATCAAGCAGCTTCTTTATAAAAGTTTTGATTCTAAATGCATTACCAGTACAATCAGCTATCTCTTTACGCTGCGAACTGTCATCACATTTTTCCTCAAGCATTTCCAGCTTCATAGTTATGATAGCCAGCGGTGTCTTAATCTGATGTGCTATATTCTCAATGAAATCCTGCATCTTCCTGTGCTGCTCTTTATTATAAATGTGTTCGTTCTCTAACTGCTTAGAAAGCCTCTCGTTATCTGCATATACATCGCACACTTTCTTTACAAAGCCCTTATGTCCAAGTCTGTAGCAGTTATATAATTCTGAACCGAGTGCAATTAAAAGGACTGCTGTTATTGCTATTAAAGCATACATTTCTCCATTAATTCTGCTCACATACGAAAAGCCATGGCTGCCGTATCCGGCACTTTCCATGGCTGTTCTACCCGCTCTGATATTGTTATCCGTTATCCCTGATGAAAACATTTTTCGTACAAATGTTTCACCATATGCATTATCATGTAAATACAATGCACCTGCCAATGCCTGCTCTTTAAGCCTGTAATACACTATAATTCCGGCTATAACAGCCGCATTAATCAATCCATATATAACAACGAAAACAGTCTGTCTTTTCCTGAATGCAGACAGTTTCTTCTTAACCATATTATCCATAAATCCCCCTGAAAGTTATTAGTCAATCCACCTGTAGCCCACATTTCTTATAGTCTCAATGTATTGCTGATGCTTCTCACCATATGTTCCAAGCTTTGCTTTTATTCTGCTCATCGCAACGGTAAGTGTGTTATATTCAACGAAATTACCGTGAATATCCCATATTTTTTCATATATAGCATCACGCCTTACGACTCTGCCTTTATTCTCTATAAGTATTCTTACAATATCGAATTCATTAGTCGATATATTTAGTTCATCACCCTGACGGCTTATCTTATATCTGTCAAAATCAACAACAATATCACCCTTCTTATAGATATTTCCTGCATTGAACTTGCTTCTTCTTAAGTTGGCACTTATTCTTGAAAGCAGCTCCTTCGTATAAAACGGCTTTGTTATATAATCATCTGCACCTATATCAAGCCCCATGACTATCTCTTCCTCATTATCACATGAGGTTAAGAATATAACCGGCACTTCGCTTGATTTTCTTATCTTCCTGCATATGTCAAATCCACTTCCATCAGGCAGCTTGACATCTAACAGAAACATATCAATCTGTGGATTGCCAATATATTTATCCGCTTCATCGCAGCTTCTGGCAGTAACTATCTCATACCCCTTCTCAGTCAGCAGCATTTTAAGGCTTTCACATAATTCCTTCTCATCTTCAACAACAGCTATCATAATTTCCGTTCCTTTTCACATATCCTGTCATACTGCTTATACATTTTCTGCACCTCGTTTTCAAGCAGATAATAATGCTTGATGTATGGAACAAGAAGGATAAGTATTGCAATCGCAAGCACAAGCAGTGGCATACTTAATGCAGAGTCAATTGCCCCTACTATCACATATGCGCACACTGTCAGCAGCTCCAATATTGCAAATGTTATGGTTACAATCAAGTGTACAAGCCTTTCATGCTGAAAGAATGCCACCTGTGTAAGATGCTCCTGTTTAATGTATTTCCAGTCGCAGTCCTTATCTGACTGTAATAATGAATCTATGTATTTTCTGTATGTTAAAATACGGTTTTTCATAACTATCACCTTCCCGATATCGCACTCTTAAACCATCTTCCCGTCTCAGACAAATCACCATCACTCCAGCCGCTCTTGGCACTGCAGCCAGATGATATAAGTGCTGATGTCTCTGCCTTATTGCTAAGACTCCATGCAATAAAACTCAGCTGATTGCTGTTCATGAATTCAAGCCACTCGTTGGCAGATGCATAATCTATTCCGCCGTTGCCTGATGCGTCACATATACTACATTCACTGATAAACACTGGAACTCCGGCATTAAGTGCTGTGCTTATCTTATTTCTTATATTTTCCTTATGTGTTCCTGCATAAAAATGTGCCACATACATAACATTTCCATCATCAAGCGTATTGCCGACAACGCTGTCAACATCCTGTGACCATGTATTAGTTCCTACAAGTATAAGTGAATGATCGTCGAATTGTCTTATTGTGCCTATTACAGTCTCAGCATATGGCTTAATGTTTGAATTCCAGTCAGCACCAACAGGTTCATTACATATTTCATATATTACATTGTCATGGCCTGAATACTTAGATGCCATCTCTGCAAAAAAATCACACGCCTCCTGAGTGTGTCTTGATGGTGCATAATTAAGCACATGCCAGTCTATGATTACATACATTCCAAGCTGTGTTGCATAATTAACACCGTTATCAATAATCTGCCTTAATGCCGCTTTATCTCCACCTGAAAGATATCCATTATATTCTTCAGGGTACATAGCAATTCTCACTACATTTGCACCCCAATCGTCCCTTAAGGTTGCAAATGCATCATAATTAACATAGTCTGGAAACCATGATATTCCGTGTGTACTTACCCCTCTTAGCTGGATAATGTTACCTGATTCGTCAGTTAATTTCGTGCCAGATACCTGAAGTCTTCCTGTTGGAACTGTTGTGACTATGCCTGCATTGCTTCCTGTATCAGAGTTATTTCCTGAATCATTTCCAGAATCACTTCCACCAGGCTGTGCTGTATTTCCATCTGACGGCTTCGTATCTTCTGGCTGTGCTGCTGTTGACTCTTCACTTGAATCAGCAATTTCTTCTCCTGCTTTATATGCCTTTCCATCATTAGCAAGCACAATCTCCACGCCTGATTCAAGCTTGAAATCAAGTGTATATTTCGTAAGTTCCTCCTTAGACGCAGAACTTATAATGAATCCGACACTATTCATCTGGGCCTGACTCTCAATTATCTTATTATAATCGACAGGCACAACTCTCCACTCTGAATCAGATGTATCAACTGTACAGTTCCAGCTCTGCTCTAAAGTTATACCACTTATTGTATTAAGCTTAAATGTCCAGTCCGATATCTTTGCCGTCTCTTTATTATCAATAACAAGGTCGTACTGTGCATAGAATCTGCCATTGCCCTCCCACGAATTAGACTGCTTAAACTGCATTGTTACAGATGTCTGTACCTGTTCTCCCGCATCTTCCTTAGCTGTCTCTGTCACAGAACCAGTCTGTTTCTCATTATTCACCGTACTTTCTGCATTAACATTTTCCTTATGTTTCCCTGATTTTGATAATACTGCAAATGTAACAGCTAATCCTGTTACAATTATAGCTATAACTATTATTATACATAATTTCTTTTTATTCATCATATGTTTTTCCACCCCAATTTTTTATTATAGCAAAATATACAAAAATACACCATATCCTGCATTATAATCAGAATATGGTGTTAAAATTATCTTTTTTCTCTGTCAATATATTCTTTTTTAGTTACAAGACTCTTATATGCAGGACGTATTATCTTATCTGTAGTTATTAATTCTTCCAGTCTGTGAGCACTCCATCCAACTATTCGGGCTATAGCAAATAAAGGTGTATATAACTCTCTTGGTATATCAAGCATATCATATACAAATCCACTATAGAAATCTATATTAGGACTTACTCCCTTATATATTTTTCGCTGTTCAGCTATAAGCCTTGGTGCAATTTTTTCAATATTATTATATAAAAGCATATCTTCATTGCGCCCCTTATCTGTTGCAAGCTGCTCCACGAATCCCTTAAACACTTTCTCTCTTGGATCTGAGATAGAATATACTGCATGTCCCATACCATATATAAGACCTTTTTTGTCAAATGCCTGCTTGTTAAGCAATTTATCCAGATATGCAGCTATTTCTTCTTCATCTGCATAATCTTTAACATGCTCCTTAATATCATCCATCATATTCATAACCATAAGATTAGCGCCACCATGTTTCTTTCCTTTTAATGATGACATAGCTGCAGCAATAACAGAATATGTATCAGAACCAGAGGATGTTACAACTCTTGTAGTAAATGTAGAGTTATTACCACCACCATGTTCCATATGCAACAGTAATGCGATATCAAGAACCCTTGCTTCCAAATCCGTAAAACATGTATCTGGTCTAAGCATTCTGAGGAAATTCTCAGCTATAGATAATTCCTTTTCTGGTCTGTGAATATACATGCTCTGATCATTTTCATAATGATTATACGCATGATAACCGTAAACTGCAAGCATCGGGAATATTGCAACAAGTGATAAGCACTGTCTGATATTGTTGTCGATGCCCGCCTTTGCTACAAGAGGATCATATGAAGCCAGTGTCAGTATACTTCTCGTCATGGAATTCATGATATCCTTTGACGGAGCCTTCATGATGACATCCCTCGTAAAGTTGGTAGGAAGGGTTCTGCTTCTTCCTAAAACCTCTGTAAACTCAGCCAATTCACTCTCAGATGGCAGCTGCCCGAAAAGCAGCAGATAAGCAATTTTTTCAAAACCAAACTCACCGGGCCTTAAGTTATTTGTAAGTGTCTTTACATTGTAGCCCCTGTACCACAATTGTCCGTCACATGGCACGCTGCTGCCATCCTCGCCCGTTTTAAATGAAACAATCTCCGAAATATTCGTAAGACCTGTCAGAACTCCCTTTCCGTTTACATCCCTAAGTCCTCTGTTGACACCATATTCCCTGAAAAGACTATCTGAAATTGTGTCATTTTTAATACAGATATCCTGTTTTTTTGCAGCGTAATCCGCTAATAAATTATTGCTTTTTGTCATCCATTCACCCTTCCTTTTTACCTTTTAGAATATATTATATCCGTTTTCTTAGAAATTGGCAAACCCATTCATGAATCCATAGCCAAAAATTTTATTCGGATAGTCGGTTTTTTCTTTTCTACGGCAGTTTCTTACCATGACATTTTTTATATCCACACCGTTTGCGAGCAAAACATTGCCTCTCACTATCATCCACTCCATGATGAGAGCCGCCACCGCTGCAGTGATTGCAGCAGCCGCCGATGTGCCACTTAATGCTATATACATTCCTCTTAGATTTGCCCCTGTGATATCCACAGCCGGTGCTACGAGATCCGGCTTTATTCCACCGTCTGCGTCAAAGCCCCTTCCCGACTCTAAAAGTATTGCATCATTTAGGGAATTATAGCCTCCCGCCGTTATCACAAGCTTAGCATCCGAAGGCATGGTCAGCGTGGTATCAGGCTCCGAGACAATAAAGCTCACATCAGCATCAAGAAGTCCTGTCATCGGGAGCCACATATTAAAAACACCTCCAATAGTACTAAGTGGAAATACCCTGATGGTCCACACTCCCTTCACCACCTTTTGAAAGCGGATAAATATAAGCAAATCCCTCGTCTGTCTGCCGGTCTGCCTGTAGTCAATAGTCACCTGTGTTCCCTCAAGCAGAAATGAGTATTCACCGCTGTCTATTCGCATTGGTACCCCGGCTGGATTTGATTGTCCGCTAGGCGATATGACAGAAAGCGTAAATAGCTCAGGTGAAAGTGCCCAGCATTCCAGATAAAAGCCATCCATATCCTGCTCAACATTTATCTCAATATCATCGACTGTATCTGTTATGCGCCCTTTATAATGATGCCTGCTGTTCGCCTCATTGCCCGCTGCCGCAACCACAGCCCTGCCTCTTTTTGCCGTGATATAGTCCAGATACTCTGAAAGATCCTCAGCTCCCGTGTGGCTTCCGTTATTGCAGCCAAGCGCCATGCAAAAGACAGCCGGTGCTCCCTTTTGACCTGCAAACTCATCTGCAAAATGCACTGCTCTCATCACATCAACCTCCGAGTACACCATTTTACGATCCGGAATAAAGTAGAAATCATACAGCTTTTGAGGTGCCCTTTTCAGCTTTACGACAATAAGCTTAGCCTGTGGTGCCACCCCTGCAAAATCATCCTGCGGTCTGTCATTGCCACATATCACGCTCGCCACAAACGTACCATGCCCATCCTCATCGCCCGGTATGCTCTCATATGGATTTTCCGATAAAATAGCAGCATTTATCTCATCCTCTGAATAAACCGTATCCGTATTCTGATCCCAGAGCACTGCAATCTTCGTCTTACCCTCAGGTGTCAAAAAAGCCTCCTGCGCATAATTCACACCTGTGTCAATAACCACCACATACACACCACTTCCGTAAAGCCCCGGAACAAACTCCCTTTGAAGCCTGAACACACCGCTCTTTACAAGCCCCTGCGTGGATAAAGGAGCCAGACACTTTGGAATAGCCGAATACGAATAGACTCCCACCAGAAGTGGTGGGAGTCTTTCGTAATCCTCATATGTCCATATCTCGTAATCAGCGCGCAATGTCTCTATGATATCAGGAGCTATTACCGGTGGAATGAACTCCTTTTTTGATACTATGAACTGCATATTTTACCTCATATGATATAATATTTAGATATGAGGGTCAAAAGATATTTTGACCCTCATATAATTATATTCTATAAATAAAAATATGCTACCATATTTATCTAATATAAGCAAAGCTTCGACCAAAATTTACTCGCGGCTTCCATGACATGTAAAATAAATCACCTGGTAATCCTGCGAAAGCACCGCCAGCAGCCTTCTGCCGCGCGCAAGCTTCTCATCATCAAGATTCACAAACGGATCGTCAAGTATGAGGAACGGCTTCTCGAGCGGATACATCGCATCCACAAGCGCAAAACGCATACATATGCCTATCAGGTCCTTGTAGCCTGCCGACATGGTTCTCACATCGCGAAGCTGCCCCTGCTCCTTCATCCTGATGGAAATATTGGCATCCACCTGCCAGTCCCTGTCTGTGTTTTCTGTCAGAATACCGAAATACTTCTGGAAGCCATTGGAAATAGGTGCCATATATCTGGCAGTAAACTGCTCCCTTGCCCTGGTCAGATAGTCTGATGTAAGCCCGAGTATCTCGTACTTATGCTTTTCCTCAGCCTGTATCTGCTTGCAGTTGCGATACTCCTGCTCCTTTTCATCCCTCATATCAAGCTGCTCCTGCAGATCATCCATCTGTCTGCCGTACTGCACTAAGGATGCCCTGATTTCATCGAGGCTGTTTTCCACCTTTGAAATCATCTCATTGAGCTCATCAAGTGTATAAGGACACTCATTTGGTGCAAGAAGCTTGTCCATATCGTTGTCATTCTCAAACTGCTTTTTCTTCTGCAGTGCACTGTCCATATTTTCCTTTGCAAAGCCAACCTCTGCGAGCTGCTTTTTCATCTGTGCAAGTGCCTGTGTATATTCTGTAGCGCTGTCATATCCATAGAGGCTTAAATACTCATCAAGCGAAGCCTTTGCCTTCTCATAGTCTGCCTTTGTCTTAGCGCGCTTTCCTATCTGCTCGTTGAAACGGCTGTAGTCGTGAGCCTTTGTGCGAAGCTCATAAAGCTTCTCCTGATACTGTGATTCATCTGCTTCAATTGAAAAGCTGTCAAAAAACTGCGATACCTCTTGCTCCATTGACGTGATGCCGTTTTGGATCTGCTCAAGCTGCTCCTTTAATTCCTGAATCGGTATCTCCTTCTGCTTTATATTTTCCTCGCGCTCAGCCATAAGCCTGATGTAAGCTCTCTGCTTTTTGTTGTTCACACGGATTCCATAAACCATCATAACAACTCCACAGAGCGCCATAGCGATTCCCGCTATGCCTACCGCAAGGAACATGATTTCCTTCACATTGTACTTCTCATTCAGGCTGAATACTGTGGCAACAACCGCTGCCAAAAGACCGATAACCATAATCACAATACCTGCCGGTACCAGCTTAGTCTTCTCCGGTGCCTCCGGTTCCTCCTCATCACCTGCCATCTTCGCAATGGAAGTCATCTGTGAGAGCTTGAGCTCCATGTGGCTGTACTCATTCTTGACACTCTGGATGTTAGCAATCTTCTTTTGCATCTCATCCAGCCCGTCATCAGATGGTACACCATCCTTAAACATGCCTGAAAGTGTATCTAAATACTGCTCCTCCTCAGGTGTAAAGCTCAGATTATCTTCTACAGCCTTTAAGCTTTCAAGCTCTCCGGCCTGCTTTGTTTTTTCCAAAAGCTCCGCATCATCCGGTGCTTTGTCTCCAAAAACTGCCGATGCTGCATTGTAATTGCTCTCTTTCTCCTTTGCAACGGCACAAAGCTGCTCATAGTTTTCACGAAGTGCCTGCTTTCTGCTGTCCTCAGATGCCACCTGAAGCGCCCTGCCGTACTCGGCTCTGATTCCGGTAAGCTCCTTCTTCTGGGCGGTTTTCTCATCTATTTTCTGTGAAAGCTGTGCTGCCGCCTCATCCGCGGCCTGATACCTCTTAAGCTCCTGTTCTAGGGCTGTGAGTGTATTCACACGCTTTTTGATGGAGCCTGTGATACGGTTTGGGGACATCTTGTTCATCATGTCCTTAATGTCCGCTGTCGCCGACTCGAAGTTGTTGATATCATTTGTATTTTCTGCCATATTGCCAAGCTTTGCGCTTATGCTGTCCGAGGACGAAAACATACAGTCTGCCTGTGCTATGTATATCGTTCTCTTGAACGAGCTGCGGTCGAGGTCAAAAAGCTCCTCTCCAAGTAGTGGTGAAAAATCATCACACTCAACCATGGTTGCAAGCCTGTACAAGTGAAAATCATCCTGCTTTTCTGTGAGGCCAAAGGTCCTTACAAGTCTGTACTCCACTCCATCGGCCTCAAAATCGAGCTCTCCACCATAAGTGCCGCCCTGCCATGGCTTATAGAGCTTTCTTTCCCTCTCAAAGGCGCCCGGCTCCTTTTTCGTGTCAAAGCCGTACAGCATAGCCTTCAAAAAAGCCGCAAGCGTACTCTTTCCCCAGCCGTTTGGCTGGTTTATGACATTGACTCCATCATTGAAATTGATATTAAGATCGGACAGCTTTCCGAAGTTGTTTATGTGACAAGCTATTAATTTCAATTTCTAAATCTCCTCCCCGCTAAGCGCCGATATACCGCATCTGATAACCTCAGACTTCTGCTCCTCGGTCATATCTGAGCCAAGCACCATCCGTATGAACTCACCCTTAAGTGATGCATCCTTTTCGTATTCACTGTAATTGATGAGAAGTCTTGTCTCATCATACACCTTTTCATAGTAGAAATATTCCTCGAACATATCCTTGAGGAAATCTGTGTTTATCTCACAATCCACGTCCACCTCACCTACAAGCACGAACTTTACCATGCTTCTCGATGAATATTCACTGTCCGAAATAGCCTTTTCCATTTTCACAGCCACATCCTGTGTGGTCATGGCTCCTGTCACATCCACATACAGCGTGTAGAGGCTCCTGTACGCAAACGGTACAAAGCTAAAGCCTGCCGTGAGCTTCTCATCATCTATATCGAGCACCACAAAGCCCTTTTGTCCACATTCATCAAAGCCTCTTCCCTCTAAACAGCCGCTGTAGCAGTACATGCCGCGGTTGTCAAGCTGCCCGCTCTGATACTCATGCACATGGCCGAGTGCGAGATAATCAATGCCCTTATTCTTAAGGTCACCTGTGGAAATCTCATCACCGAGCTGTCCGTGGAGAGTGACAACGTTGTAATTGTCATTGTCGAGCACAAGAGAATTGTACATGGCAGCCTGGTTAGACTTGTCTATCTCAAGACCTGTTATTGTGATATTCCCATAGCTGTATGAGGTCCACTGATTAGAAAAAAGCTTAAGGTTGTCAGGGATTTCATCGAGCTTCGATATGAAATTGTCCGAGTCGTGATTACCCTTAAGATAATAGAAATCGATATCCGGATTTGACGTAATCGAATCCTTTACCAGATTTCTGGCAGTCGCTGACACATTTCTCGTGTCAAATAAATCGCCTGCTATGATAATCGCCTTTACATCGTTATTTTTGGCGTACTCTATCATCCTTGAATATGTACGCAGTATTTCCATTTTTCTCTCTTTTGCCTGCTCCTTTGACAGATTCGAGGTCATCTTCGAATCCAGATGCAGGTCTGCACAGTGGATAATTTTCATTTTTCCAATTCCTCTTGATATATGAACGTTTATAAATCATTACAGACTACACATAGATTCATTACGCATAGCCTGGTTGCGTCATTTACAGCCAATTCACAATTTCATAATCATTTAACAATTAAACGTGCTGACTGTCTGCAAGCTCAGGTGTACCTCTCATCTGAATGAGCGGGCCGCCCTTCTTCTCCACATAGTCCTTAGTGATTGTAACCGTGCCGATATTGTCATCCTTTGGAATCTCATACATGATATCGAGCATGAAATCCTCTATAATCGCACGAAGAGCTCTGGCTCCGACCTTCTTCTCCTTTGCCATCTTAGCAATGGCATAGAGTGCATCATCGTCGAACTCAAGCCTTACCTCATCCATCTCAAGGAGCTTCTGATACTGCTTGATAATGGCATTCTTTGGCTCCTTCAATATCTTTACAAGCATATCCTCGGTGAGCGCCTCAAGTGAGAACATGATTGGAAGTCGTCCGATAAACTCAGGAATCATTCCGAATTTACGGATATCATCAACAGTTGCCTGCATGAGCAGGTTTTCATCCCCATCATACTTGTCCTTCAAATCA
>ENA-UERG01002580-UERG01002580.1-human-gut-metagenome-genome-assembly--contig:-NODE-2580-length-12740-cov-4.780226_pt1 | contig 12740 bp, 9 predicted proteins | sample MGYA00242954_ERZ507954 | MGnify/ENA primary metagenome ERZ507954 (study PRJEB26167, sample SAMN06115478) | human gut metagenome | host: Homo sapiens | place: China:Sichuan | collected 2015-01-21... | reverse complement strand
CTGGTTCACCATTCTGCGCTGACTCTACTGAAGGCGCATTGCTGGCTGCGGGAGTTGCTCCACTGCTCACCGAAACCGGATACCCTGCCCGACGATACAACGCTTTATCGACTAACTTCTGATCTACAGCCTTATTGTCTTTAAATTGCGTAAAGCCTGCTGGCAGTGTGTATGGCATTGTCTGAACGTTTTGCTGTTCTTCTGCTGATAGTGGTCGATGTACTTCAACATAACGGAATATTTCACCGGTTCGTTGATCACTTTCACCGGCGTTCCCGTCCGCACGCTGGAGAACAAGGCTTTAATATCCGGTGCATTCATGCGAATACACCCTGAACTGACGCGCAAACCAACGCTGTCCGGCGCACTGGTGCCATGAATGAGGTATTCGCCATTACCATGCGCGAGGCGCAGTGCGTAACGTCCTAGCGGGTTATTTGATCCGGCAGGAACGACTGGCGGTAATTTAATGCCACGCTCCAGCGAACGTTGACGAATGCCTGCCGTAGGCGTCCAGGTTGGGTTAGGGATTTTCTGCCCCACACGCGTTTCCATCACCGGCGTTTCCAGCCCCTGCAAGCCAATACCTATCGGATAAACCTGCACGATATTTTCTCCCGGCGGATAATAATAAAGGCGCAGCTCTGCAAGGTTAACGATAATCCCCTGACGCGGCGCATCAGGTAATAACAGTTGCGAAGGAATAGTTATCGTCGTACCGGGCTTTGGCACCGGGGCGATAGTGTTATTGGCTTCAAGGATCAACATTGCCGCAGTATCAAAACGTCGGGCAATAGCCTGAAGGTTTTTATCCCCTTCTTGCACCGTATACGTTTGATTTTGCCCAACCAGTCGGCTTCCGGTTGGTGGTAGCGGATAATCAACCGCCCAGGCAGCCTGGATGGCGCTAAAAGCGCCGATAAGCGTGAGTTTAAGCAAAGACGCGCGTTTCATTGTAAACCTCCTGTATTTGCCGGAGACTCACGCTGAAACGTCGGATGGCGCTTATGTTCACCTGAAACCAAAACACTCCTGTGCAGGTCAGTGTAAACATTGACCATCCGGCAATGTGAGCCAACCGGATGAAAGCTGTCCCTTTAGTTTAGCTAAGTGCAGCGGCTTTGGCGCGAATTGCGCGAATCATCGCTTCCAGACCTTGTGAACGAGATGGGGTGAGATGTTGGGTGAGCGCCATTTTTTCAAACCACGGACGCACATCGAAATTGACAATATCCTGCGGCGTCATCTGATCGTAGAGAATAAAGACGACCGCAATAAGCCCTTTCACAATCGCCGCATCGCTGTCGCCCTGCAATTCAATAATTCCCTGCGCATTCTGGCGCATGACAATCCACACCTGACTCTGGCAGCCCTGAATGCTATTTTGTGGGCTTCGGTCTTCGTCGCGTAATTCTGGCAGACGCTGGCCCAGCTCAATAATGTAGAGATATTTCTCTTCCCAGTTGGTGCAGCGTAAAAAATTACGCAGCAATTTTTCTTTATCCGGCAATACAGCCATAGTGCCTCCCTGTTATCCCAGCAGACGGTGAATACGTTGCAATCCGGTCACCAGACGATCCACTTCTTCATGGGTGTTATACATGGCCAGCGACGCCCGACACATCGCAGGGACGTTGTAATAGGCCATTAATGGCATAGCGCAGTGATGTCCGGTACGCACAGCAATGCCGTAATTATCGAGAAAACTGCCAACATCATAGGCGTGGTGTTTACCAAGATTAAAAGCAATAACGCCAAGCCTGTTTTGTGGGCCATAGAGAGTGAGATCCGGTACAGATTCCAGCTGTGATAGCGCGTAGTGCATCAGATTCTGTTCATACTCGGCTATGTTATTAAGCCCCAGCGCCGAAACATACTCCAGCGCCGCGCCAAGACCAATGATGCCCCCGGTATTGGGTGTACCGGCTTCAAACCGCCATGGTGCTTTGGTCCAGGTAGTGCCTTCACTCAGGCTGACGGTGGCGATCATAGAACCGCCCCCTTCCCACGGCGGCATCTCCTGCAACAAGGCTTCTTTCACATAAAGAATGCCAATTCCGGTGGGGCCATACAGTTTATGCCCGGAAAACACGTAAAAATCGCAATCCAGCGCCTGAACATCCACCGGATGATGCATCACCGCCTGAGCGCCATCCACCAGCACTTTTGCGCCATGCTGGTGCGCAAGCGTGATCATTTCCGCCAGCGGATTTTCTGTTCCCAGCACGTTGGAGACATGAGTAATTGCCAGCAGGCGAGTTTTCTCATCAAACAGACTAGGTAGCATCTCCAGTTGCAGCGTACCGTCGGGATTGAGAGGGATCACACGCAGCTCTGCGCCAACGCGTGCACAAAGCATCTGCCAGGGGACAATGTTAGCGTGGTGCTCCATTTGACTGATGATGATGTTATCGCCCGCCCGCACATTGCTGTTGCCCCAGCTATTGGCGACCAGATTGATCCCTTCCGTCGTGCCGCGGACGAACACCAGCTCTTCCGCCGAACGGGCATTAATAAACAGCGATGCCCGCTTGCGCACGTTCTCCATTTTCTCGGTCGCCTGGGCGCTTAAGGTATGAATACCACGATGCACCGCCGCGTAGCCGTGACGATAAAACTCAGCCTCGGCGTCAATCACCTGGCTTGGTTTCTGCGCACTGGCGGCGCTGTCGAGATAAGCCAGCGGCAAACCGTTCACCTCACGAGAAAGCACCGGAAAGTCGGCCCGCACTTTGTCGACGGAAAAAGTCATCTTGCACCTCCTGGCAGCCGTTGACCGATTCGGGCCAGCACCTGCTGTTTAAGCCCCTCATCACGCAGTGCTTCCGTCAGTTCGGCAGCAAAGGCGTAAATGATCATCTGCTGGGCATCCTGCTGATTGATCCCGCGCGAGCGCAGATAGAACATCTGTTCATCATCAATACGCCCCACCGTCGCGCCGTGGCTGCATTTCACATCATCTGCATAGATTTCCAGCTGCGGTTTCGTATCCACTTCCGCCAGTTTGCCCATCAGCAGATTATTGTTGGTCATCTGACCATCCGTTTTGATGGCGTGCTGCGCGACGTTGATCAAACCGTTAAATACCGCGCGGCCTTTGTCGCTGACGATAGTTTTGTGCAACTGTCGGCTGTTACAAAAACCTTTATTGTGTTCCAGCCAGGTACGGGTATCACACACCTCGTTTTTCACCGGCATCGCCAGGCTATTGATCCGCAGCGTGCTGTTTTCGCCATTGAGTTGCGTACTGGTGTTGTGTCGTAACACTGCGCCACCCAGCAGGAAACTGTGGCTAAATGCGGTGGCATCCTCAGCCAGCAACAAATCGTTATGGGCAAAGTGGTGACTGAGCGGGTTTTCAAACGCCAGCTTGATATGCTGCAAGTGGGCGTTCGCTGCGACGTTGATAGTGAACCGTGCCCCGGTAAAATGACGAGCATCATTCAGGCTGACAAAATGTTCGATCACCGTTGCTTCGGCACCTTCCGCCAGATCCAGATGATGTCGGTAATGGGCAGTGTTCACCTCTTCACCTGCCACGCCCTGGGTGATATGCATTAACAGCAATGGCTTTGCCGGCCGTTGACCGCGCTTCACGGCGATATGCGTCACGCTTTGTGCCAGGCTTTCCGTCAAATGCAGAAACACTTCCGCCTGAATAGCGTCGGGTAACCCCTGACGGTCGTCGTTAATGCTCACTTCATATCCGCTGCCTTCAGTTGCATCGCTCAGCGCAGGCACGTAACGTCCATCGACAAACACCAGCCGCACGGCGTCTAACGTTAACGCTAAGGCATCCCGCTGCTGTGGGGATATCTCCCCCGCAATGCTGACAAACTGGCTATTGGTCAGCCCTTCCAGCGGCGTATATTTCCAGTTTTCATGTTTACGTGTCGGCAGTCCGGTACGCAGCAATTGTTGTAAATGCTGCTGTGCTTGCGGTGAGCGTTTTGTCCCTTCAGCTTCAAACAAGTGATGCCACTGTTGCAGCGCATTACTGCTGTTCGGTAAGCCAGCCATAACCCTGCTCCTCCAGTTGTTTGACCAACGTGAAATCGCCGGATTTCACAATTCGTCCCTGATATAGCACATGAACGTAATCAGGCTTGATGTAGTCGAGAATGCGTTGGTAGTGCGTAACAATGATGAATGAGCGCTTGCCATCACGCAGCGAGTTCACGCCATCGGCGACCACTTTTAATGCGTCAATATCCAGCCCGGAGTCCGACTCATCAAGAATGCATAACTCCGGTTCCAGCACCGCCATTTGCAAAATATCGTTGCGCTTTTTCTCGCCGCCGGAAAAACCAACGTTTACCGAACGGGTTAATAAATCTTCCGGCATCTTCAGGAGAGCGATTTTCTCTTCCATCAAATCCTGAAAATCAAAGCGGTCGAGCGTTTCCTGGCCGCGATAGCTGCGCACCGCATTAAGTGCCGTTTGCAGGAAAAACTGGTTACTGACACCTGGAATCTCCACCGGATACTGGAAGGCCATAAAGATGCCTTCGCCTGCACGATCTTCCGGCGACAGTGCAAGCAAATCTTTGCCTTTGAACTCAACCGTGCCGCCCGTCACTTCATAATCTTCGCGCCCGGCAAGCGTTGCCGATAAGGTACTTTTGCCCGAACCGTTTGGCCCCATAATGGCGTGAACTTCGCCGGGACGAACGTCGAGGCTTAATCCGCGCAGGATAGCTTTATCTTCCACGCTAACGTGTAAATCTTTAATACTTAACATATTTATTCCTTATCCGACGCTGTGTTCAAGACTGATGGCGAGGAGTTTTTGTGCTTCAACGGCAAATTCCAGCGGCAGTTCTGAGAACACGTCTTTGCAGAAACCGTTAACAATCATCGAGATGGCGTCTTCTTCGCTGATCCCGCGTTGCAGGCAGTAAAACAGTTGATCTTCACCAATACGTGATGTCGTTGCCTCGTGCTCCAGTTGTGCGCTGTTATTGCGACATTCGACATACGGGAAGGTATGCGCCCCACAATTAGCGCCAATCAGCATTGAGTCGCACTGAGTGAAATTGCGCGCATTGGTTGCCGTCGGCATGATTTTCACTAGGCCGCGATAACTGTTCTGACTATGTCCGGCAGAGATCCCTTTCGAGATAATGGTCGATTTGGTGTTTTTACCGATGTGGATCATCTTGGTGCCGGTATCCGCTTGCTGATGACCGCTGGTCAGCGCCACTGAGTAAAACTCACCAATGGAGTTATCGCCGCGCAAAATGCAGCTGGGATATTTCCACGTAATCGCGGACCCGGTTTCTGATTGCGTCCATGACATTTTGCTGTTTTCGCCTTCGCACAAAGCACGCTTGGTGACGAAGTTGAGAATACCGCCGGTGTTGTTATCGCCAGGGAACCAGTTTTGTACCGTGGAATATTTCACCTCGGCGTTTTTATGGATGATGACTTCCACCACTGCCGCGTGTAACTGATAGCTGTCACGCACCGGAGCGGAACAGCCTTCAATGTAGCTGACGTAGCTGTCTTCGTCGGCCACCAGAATGGTGCGCTCAAACTGCCCGGTTTTTTCCGCGTTAATGCGAAAATAGGTGGAAAGTTCCATCGGGCAGCGCACGCCTTTAGGCACATAAATAAACGTACCGTCAGAGGCTACCGCCGCATTAAGCGCGGCAAAGAAGTTGTCATTCCCCGGCACCACGGTGCCGAGATATTTACGCACCAGTTCCGGGTGATCGTGGATCGCCTCACCAAAGGAACAGAAAATAATTCCCTGCTCCGCCAGTTTTTCGCGATAAGTGGTGGCAACCGAAACAGAGTCGAAAATGGCATCCACCGCCACCTCTTTGCCTTCCCGCACGGGAACGCCCAACTGCTCAAACGCCGCCTCCACCTCTTTACTTAAAAAGGCGTTCGCGCCAGTTTGCTGCACCGCGCCAGGTTCAGACGCACAAGTGTCGTCACAATTACCGCACGATGGTGCCGAATAGTAGCTGTAATCCTGATAATTCAGCTTGTCGTAGTGCGCTTTCAACCAGTGCGGTTCTTCCATCTCCAGCCATGCGCGATAGGCGTTTAGACGAAACTCCAGCATCCACTCCGGCTCATTACGCTTCGCCGAAATTGCGCGCACCACCTCTTCGTTTATCCCCTTTGCCAGCTCATCGGTGGCTAACTGGGTGAAGAATCCTTCTTTATAATTCAGCGGGCCGCCGGTCCAGGTTTTGACATCGTCAGTTGCTTCAGTATTACGAGACATAGTACCGCCTATACCCCAAAGCTTTCGCCACAGCCACATTCATTCTGGGCTTTAGGGTTGTGAAATTTGAATATCTGATTAAGTCCTTCACGAACGAAATCGACTTCCGTGCCATCAATAAACGGCATCGCTTGCAGCGGGACAAACAGCTTCGCGCCGTCGTGTTCAAACAGCAGATCGTCTTTGTCCGGCTCGCTAACACTGTCGAGCACATAGCCAAAGCCCGCGCAGCCCGTTTGCTTCACACCTAAGTGCACGCCGACCATACCTGGCTGCTTTGCCACCAGCTCGCGGATGTGTATCGCCGCTGCGGGTGTCAGCGTTAAGCCTTGCCAGGCGAAATCCTGTGGGTTAAAGGTTCCTGAATGCATGTCCATCTATTTACCTCACTTCATCGCTTTCAGCGTATAACAGCATGTTAGTGATAATGATTATCAGTTCAACCCAGCAAACGCAGGGGCTTTACCGTAAAACATGCTTTTTGCCTGCTTTTAATAAGCATAGACCCTGATGTGTGGGTTAACAGGCACGCTAAGAATTAGGTATCTCATTGTTAGATAATGGTTATTATCTAAGGAGCATTAAGGCTGTGATGAAAAAGAAAAAGTTGTATTGAAAATGACTATTTAAGAGATAGGTAAAAAAGTGCAGCGTTCAGAAATAAGAAAACCCTTAAGTCTGTGCGACACAGGCTTAAGGGTTTCTACCCCATCCGGCGCTTATCTCCGGCACTCTCAGTGGCTTAGCTCTTGAAGGGGCGATAAGAATAATCTCATAAAGCTAACCCGCCGTTTTAACACAAACTGCGATTAGTATTATTTTTGAACAATATCAGGCGGGTAGATAAGCAGTATTAAGAAGGTCATCGAACCTGGACGGAGGTTAATCCAGGTCGATTTGGCGAACTTGCGGCATTAAGTCAGGATCAATGCACGCCCAGACGCCAGGCAAAGTAGATTTCTTCTTTTAATTCAGCAGAAGAGAGAGTAAGCAGGTCAGCAAATTCAAGTTCTAGTTGTTTCAGACGTTTGAGATATTGGGCAGGTGAAAGATTGCTCTGGTCACGGCGTAAAAATTCAATGGCCAGCTGGGTGGGATCAAGTTGAGTAGACATAGCATCCTCGCTTTTAGACAAGACCTGCACAGTATACCACCGTTTACTGTGCAGATAATGACCAAAAGCAATATACGTCACACTTTTCTGGTGACAACGTCACAAAATGGCGGTCGTCAATCGTGACGAACAGCACAAACGCCCTTTCTCATCGAAGATTTCAATCTGCCAGACCTGGTGACGCGAACCGAGATGCAACGGTTTGCATACGCCGCGCACCCGCCCTTCTCGTGCCGAGCGGACGTGGTTAGCATTGATTTCCAGACCAACCACTTTTTGCTCACCTTCGGTACATAAATAACCGGCAACGGAACCGATACTTTCGGCCAGTACCACGGATGCACCTCCATGTAGCAACCCGAAAGGCTGCTTTGTCCGCGAGTCTACTGGCATTGTCGCTTCAAGGGTGTCATCACCAATATGTTCAAAGCGAATATCCAGTAACCCCACCATGTTTCCTTCACCCATGGCATTCAGTGCTTCCAGGGTGATTTTTCGTTTCCATATCATTTAATAATCTCCAGTAAAGCCTGCACAGGATGGCGTACCCCCGTACCTTCAACCCGTTTGACCTGACTACGGCAGGAATATCCGGTCGCCAGACAGCGGTTACGCGGCAGTCGCTGCATAGCCTGATGCCAGGATAACTCATAGATCCCGAGCGAATTTTTATGGTTTTTCGCTTCATGTCCGTAAGTCCCTGCCATGCCGCAGCAACCCACGCTGACATTTTCCAGTTTCGCGCCAAAACGGGCAAATATCGCGGCCCATTGTGCTGGCGCACCCGGCAAGGCGGTAACTTCGGTACAGTGACCAAAGAAATACCATGATTCACCGCTGACTGTAGCCACTGGCTGTGACTCAAGTGCGCTTGCCAGCCATTCATTCGCCAGTAAGACGTTAAACTCGCCACGTTCCTCGCCCAGTGCCAGTTTATATTCATCGCGATAACAAAGTACCAGCGCCGGATCGACGCCTACCATTGGCATACCCAGCTTCGCCATACGGTTGAGGAAATCCGCCGTCTTTTTCGCCGTCTTCGCAAAACGATTAAGAAAGCCTTTGATATGCTGGGCTTTGCCATTTGGTGAAAATGGCAGTAACACAGGCTGGAAACCTAATTTTTCGACCAGACGGACAAAATCCGCCACCACTTGCGCATCGTAATAGCTGGTAAAGGGGTCCTGCACCACCAACACCGTGCGCGCTTTCTGCTCTGCATTGAGAGCTTCAAGCTGTTCCAGCGTCATGTTTGCCGAGCGATGCCCCACCATTTGTTGTTGTAGCGAGGGGACCGACAGCAGTGGCAAATCAACCATGCCGATATGTTTTTCCGAGAGTTTGCGCACCAGCGGCTGGTTAATGAAGAAGTTAAAGGTTTTCGGCGCGCGTGCCATCAGCGGCGCGTAGCTCTCGACCGTAGCGACGAGGTGGTCGCGCAGCGGGCGTAAATAACGGGTGTGATAGAGCTGCAGGAAACGAGAGCGAAACTCCGGCACATCAATTTTGATGGGGCACTGGGTCGAACAAGCTTTACAGGCCAGACAGCCCGACATCGCCTCTTTGACTTCGTGTGAGAAGTCATATTCGCCTTTATTCGCATGCCAGCTATTGCGCGTGCGGGCAATTAACGTCCGCAAACTGACGCCGGATTCAGGCAGTTCTTGTTCCAGTTTGAGTGGATCAACGCCGCGATCCGCCAACAAACGCAGCCATTCACGCACCAGCGTTGCGCGCCCTTTCGGTGAATGAATCCGGTTCTGGGTGATCTTCATCGACGGACACATCGGACTACGGGCATCAAAGTTGAAGCATAAACCGTTGCCGTTACACTCCATCGCACCGCGCCACTGCTGGCGTACCGCAATGGGGATCTGCCGATCGAATGTACCGCGCTTCACCGCGTCCACTTTCATCATCGGCGCATCGAGACCTTCTGGCGGGCAAATCTTCCCTGGGTTGAGTCGGTTATGCGGGTCAAATGCCGCTTTCACTTTGCGCAGTTCTGCAAAAAGTTCCTCACCGAAAAACGCCGGGCTGTATTCAGCGCGAAAACCTTTGCCGTGCTCGCCCCACAACAAACCACCATATTTCGCAGTCAGCGCCACCACGTCATCAGAGATTTGCTTCATCAAAATCTCTTGTTGCGGATCGCACATATCCAGTGCCGGACGGACGTGCAAGACACCTGCGTCGACGTGACCGAACATACCGTAGCTTAAGCCGTGGCTGTCGAGCAGCGCGCGAAATTCAGCAATATAATCGGCCAGATGTTCCGGCGGTACGCAGGTATCCTCAGCAAACGGAATTGGCTTAGCGGCACCTTTGGCATTGCCAAGCAGACCAACGGCTTTTTTGCGCATTGCATAGATACGTTCAACCCCCGCCAGCTCACGGCACATCTGCCAGCCGATGACACCTACTTGATGACTGGCGATCAGCTCATCCAACCGCACACAGAGTGCATTTACCCGCTCGTCAATCAGCGCCTCATCATCACCAGCAAATTCCACAATGTTCAGCCCGAGCATCTCTTTGTCAGGCACATCGGTAATCAACTCGCTGACGGAATGCCAGACAATATCTTCCCGCGCTAGATTCAGCACTTTTGAGTCCACCGTCTCTACCGAAAGCGCCCGCGCCTCAACCATAAACGGCGCGTTACGCAGCGCTGAGTCAAAAGAGTCATATTTGACATTCACCAGACGGCGCACTTTAGGCAAGGGCGTAATATCCAGCCGCGCTTCGGTAATAAAGGCCAGCGTCCCTTCTGAACCCGTCAGAATGCGCGTCAGGTCGAACTCGGTCATCTCATCGTTAAAGACATGACGCAGATCGTAACCGGTAAGAAAGCGGTTAAGTTTGGGGAAGTTGTCGATGATTAACTGGCGTTGCTGACGGCAACGTTGATAAACCGTGTTATAAATTCGCCCGATTGTGGTATTGGATTTACCCAGCGTTTCCGCCAGCTCGACGGGTAAAGGTTGCGTATCGAGAATATCGCCCCCCAACAACACCGCGCGTACGCCAAGTACGTGATCTGACGTTTTGCCATAGACCAGCGATCCCTGACCAGAAGCATCGGTATTGATCATCCCACCGAGCGTTGCCCGGTTGCTGGTTGAAAGTTCCGGCGCAAAAAAGTAGCCGAACGGTTTCAGGTACTGATTGAGTTGATCTTTTATCACCCCGGCCTCAACGCGCACCCAGCCCTCTTCAGGGTTAATTTCGATGATGCGGTTCATATGGCGGGACATATCAACAATAATCCCCTGGTTGAGCGCCTGACCGTTAGTGCCGGTGCCGCCGCCGCGGGGGGTAAAGATCAGCGATGAATAGCGTTCCTGCGCGGCAAGACGGGCGATCAGCGCCACATCTGCGGTTGAACGCGGAAATACCACCGCATCGGGGAGAAGTTGGTAAATACTGTTGTCGGTCGACATTGTCAGACGATCGGCATAACTTGTCGCCGTATCGCCGGTAAAACCTTGTTGCTCCAGCTCTTGCAAAAAATTAAGCACCAGTTGAACGACGCCGGGTGCCTGGGAAATCTGTGGAATCATTATATTGACCCTTTCCTGCGGTCTGTGATGTAGGTCGATACACTATTCTTTCAGGCGGCTGCAATAGCGCACTGAAAGGTGATGTTTATTTACTCTATGGATTTCGAGTTGCAGGAAGGCGGCAAGCGAGTGAACTCCAGGAGCTTACAATAGTAAGTGACTGGGGTGAACGAACGTAGCCGCAGCACATGCAACTTGAAATACGACGAGTAAATCGTTTGCGTGTTGCCTGAGTTGTTGTACCACATTTTTTTCTAACACGCCCATCAGAATTAAGGGCAGAATCGGCCTGTTAAAAACCGCTGAAATTGCTCATCATTATGCAGGTGAGTTTCGCGTATTCACGTCGCGTCGACGATTTGACGCACAAAAAAGGTGAAAAGTAGTTATGGTAAATGTTCGTCAGCCCAGGGATGTCGCACAAATTCTGCTTTCGGTGCTGTTTTTAGCCATCATGATTGTGGCATGTCTGTGGATTGTTCAACCCTTTATTCTCGGCTTTGCATGGGCCGGTACGGTGGTTATCGCCACCTGGCCGGTATTGTTACGTTTGCAAAAGATCATGTTTGGCCGCCGCTCTCTCGCCGTTCTGGTGATGACGCTGTTATTAGTGATGGTGTTTATCATCCCTATTGCTTTGCTGGTTAACAGTATCGTCGACGGCAGCGGCCCGCTAATTAAAGCCATTTCCAGCGGTGACATGACGTTACCCGATCTGGCGTGGCTTAATACCATTCCGGTGATTGGCGCGAAGCTGTATGCAGGCTGGCACAACTTGCTGGATATGGGGGGGACGGCGATCATGGCGAAAGTCCGCCCTTATATTGGCACCACCACCACCTGGTTCGTTGGGCAGGCGGCGCATATCGGGCGCTTTATGGTGCATTGTGCGCTGATGCTTCTCTTCAGTGCCCTGCTGTACTGGCGCGGTGAACAGGTTGCACAAGGCATTCGCCATTTTGCAACCCGTCTGGCAGGCGTTCGCGGAGATGCCGCCGTGCTGCTGGCGGCACAGGCTATCCGCGCGGTAGCGCTGGGTGTGGTGGTGACGGCGTTAGTACAGGCAGTGCTTGGCGGTATCGGCCTCGCCGTATCCGGCGTACCTTATGCAACGTTGCTAACGGTGTTAATGATCCTCTCTTGCCTTGTCCAGCTTGGCCCGTTACCGGTACTGATTCCAGCGATTATCTGGCTCTACTGGACTGGCGATACCACCTGGGGAACGGTATTGTTAGTGTGGAGCGGTGTGGTTGGCACGCTGGATAACGTCATCCGCCCAATGTTAATTCGCATGGGTGCCGATTTACCGCTGATCCTGATCCTCTCTGGCGTTATTGGTGGTTTGATTGCTTTCGGGATGATCGGTCTGTTTATTGGTCCGGTTCTGTTAGCCGTTTCCTGGCGTCTGTTTGCCGCGTGGGTGGAAGAAGTCCCGCCGCCGACAGACCAACCGGAGGAAATTCTCGAAGAACTTGGCGAAATCGACAAACCGAATAAGTAATTTCTCATCAGGCGGCTCTGCCGCCTGATTGTTAACCCCCGCTAATTGATATTTGCTTGCTCTTCCCCATATTTTCCTGCTTACCGCCATTCAGCTGGTAGTACCTGTCGCAAATTCTTTACAGTTTTTAAACTAATGAGACGAATCTGATCGACGCAAAAAGTCCGTATGCCTACTATTAGCTCACGGTTATAAATCAACATATTGATTTATAAGCATGGAAATCCCCTGAGTGAAACAACGAATTGCTGTGTGTAGTCTTTGCCCATCTCCCACGATGGGCTTTTTTTTAACATTTTTCCGCTTCGCTACCTCGCCCCTCAC
>ENA-UERG01002577-UERG01002577.1-human-gut-metagenome-genome-assembly--contig:-NODE-2577-length-12775-cov-18.859584_pt1 | contig 12775 bp, 10 predicted proteins | sample MGYA00242954_ERZ507954 | MGnify/ENA primary metagenome ERZ507954 (study PRJEB26167, sample SAMN06115478) | human gut metagenome | host: Homo sapiens | place: China:Sichuan | collected 2015-01-21... | reverse complement strand
AAAGAGTCCGGTACAATACCGAACTCTTTCTATTACGGGATAATGTTTAACTTGTCCAACTTTTTGGGGTCACTTCACTTTGAGAAGGCCCTGTATCGTTCAGAAGAAAAATCTTATTCCAGTTTGTGAATCACCAGTCCCGAACGCAGTTTTGGTTCAAACCACGTAGTTTTCGGTGGCATGATGTTGCCCGTATCGGCAATGTCCATCAGCTGCTTCATGGAAACCGGATAGAGTGCCAGCGCCATCTTCATTTCGCCACTGTCCACACGTTTCTTCAGTTCACCCAGTCCGCGGATACCGCCCACGAAGTCGATACGCTTGTCCGAGCGCAAGTCCTTGATGCCGAGAATCTCGTCCAGAATCAGGTTGGAAGAAATCGTGACATCCAGCACCCCAATCGGGTCGTTATCGTCGTAAGTGCCCGGTTTGGCCGTCAGACTGTACCATTTGCCCTCCAGGTAAAGCGAGAAGTTGTGCAAGGCTGCCGGCTTGTAGATGTCCGCACCCTTTTCTTCCACTACGAAGTCCTTCTTCAGCGCTTCCAGGAACGCCTGCGGAGTCAGTCCGTTCAAATCCTTCACCACCCGGTTGTAGTCGATGATAGTAAGCTGCTCGGCCGGGAAACATACCGCCATGAAGTAATTGTATTCCTCGTCGCCCCGATGGTTCGGATTCTGAGCCGCCTTTTCAGCACCCACTAATGCCGCTGCCGCACTACGGTGATGACCGTCGGCAATGTAAAGCGAAGGCATTTCCTTGAACGCCTCTGTCACTGCCTCAATGTCCTTGTCGTCGTCAATCACCCAGAACTGATGGCCGAAGCCGTCATCCGGTGCCACAAAATCATACACCGGCTTCTGAGCCGTATATTTCGCCACTACGGCATCCAGCGTCTTGTTTTCCGGATAAGCAAAGAACACCGGTTCGATATTCGCATTGTTCACCCGTACATGCTTCATGCGGTCCTCCTCCTTGTCACGGCGCGTCAGCTCATGCTTCTTGATCACCCCGTTCATGTAGTCGGGCACGTAAGCTCCTACCACCAGTCCATACTGCGTCTTGCCGTTCATGGTCTGGGCATAAATATAGTAACACGGTTTGTCGTCCTGCACCAGCCAGCCCTTTTCCTGGAACATCCGGAAGTTTGCTACCGCCTTGTCGTACACACGCGGGTCGTGCTCATCCGTTCCCTCCGGAAAGTCAATCTCCGGCTTGATGATGTGATACAAAGATTTCTCGTTGCCTTTCGCCTCTTCGCGGGCCTCAGCCGAGTTTAACACGTCGTAAGGGCGGGAAGCCACCTGCTCCACCAAGTCCTGCGGCGGACGAACACCCTTGAAAGGTTTAACTATTGCCATAATGCTTGAAATTTCGTTTGAAAAATAACACTAACGTACACAGCGCATAAATGAAACACATCAGTGCCATGCCGCACAGAAACCCTTTCCAGAAATCATCCAGAAACGACCTGCACAAAGAATTCACCAGCAGCAAGGAAGATCCGAGTCCCAATGGAATCAGCGAATGCCGTTCGTATACAGTCAGTTTCATTTATGCGCAAATTAAAGAGTTATTTCTTGTTTACACGGAATTTCTCACAACCATCTTTCAGGAAGCCCACAATCTGACGGGCCGCTGCGATGCCGGCATTGATATTTGCCTCAGCCGTCTGTGCACCCATCTTCTTCGGAGTAGAGAAATAACGTCCCGGGAAATGATCGGCAAACTCATCGTGATGAGCCGGCATGATGTCGGTCACATACTTCAAGTCCGGACGGTCATTCATCAGGCGAAGCAGATCTGCTTCGTTAATCACCTCCTTACGGGCAGTATTCACCAGCAAACCGTTTTTCGGCATACGGTTCACCAAACCATAATCAATGGAGTTCTTGGTTTCGGCAGTAGCCGGAATGTGCAGTGACACCACGTTGCAGGTAGCATACAGTTCTTCTGCAGAATCCACCGGTTTCACGCCGTCGGCCACCATGGCTTCCTTCGGGCAATACGCATCGTAGGCATAAATGTCCATACCGATGCCCTTTGCGATACGAGCCACATTGCGCCCTACGTTACCGTATGCATGGATACCCAGTTTCTTGCCCATCAGTTCCGTACCCGATTTGCCGTCGTAGAAATTACGAACCGCCATAATCATCATACCGAAAGCCAGTTCGGCCACCGCATTCGAGTTCTGTCCCGGCGTATTCATCACGCAAACCCCGTGAGCCGTAGCTGCCTCCAGGTCCACATTGTCATATCCCGCACCGGCACGTACCACGATTTTCAGTTCCTTTGCCGCATCCAGCACTTCCTTGTCAATGATGTCACTTCGGATAATCACTGCATTCGCATCCTTCACTGCATCGAGCAACTGCTGTTTTTCTGTATATTTCTCCAGCAAAGCCAGTTCATAGCCCGCAGCTTCTATCTCTTTCCGAATACCGTCGATAGCTACTTTAGCAAACGGTTTCTCTGTCGCAACCAATACTTTCATAATACTTGATTTTAAAAAGAAAACAAGGACGTGTTATCGAAATTCCACGCCCTTATCTTCGGGTATAACAACAATTAATGCATTTTCTCAAATTCCTGCATGCAGTCAATCAGTGCCTGCACACTTTCTACCGGCATGGCATTGTAGCAAGATGCACGGAAACCACCCACAGAACGGTGACCCTTGATGCCCACCATACCTTTTTCGGTAGCGAACTTCAGGAAGTCGGCTTCCAGGTCCTTGTATTCATCGGCCATGACGAAGCAGATGTTCATGTACGAACGGTCTTCCTTGGCCGTTACGGTGCCACGGAACAGCTTGTTGCGGTCAATTTCGGCATACAGCATGTCGGCACGCTGTTTGGCACGGCGCTGCATTTCTTCCACGCCACCCTGTGCCTTGATCCAGCGCAAAGTCTGGAGAGCCGCATAAATAGGCACTACCGGCGGAGTATTGAACATAGAACCCTTGTCCACGTGTGTCTGATAATTCAGCATGGTCGGGATGTGACGGGAAACCTTACCCAGCGCATCGTTCTTCACGATAACGAAAGTCACGCCCGCAGGAGCCAGGTTCTTCTGTGCACCTCCGTAAATACAGATATATTTGGAAACGTCTACCGGACGAGAGAAAATGTCCGAAGACATATCGGCCACCATCGGCACATTGACATTCAGGTCGGCATGCAATTCCGTACCGTAGATGGTATTGTTGGTCGTGATATGGAAATAATCCACGTCGGCCGGCACTTCATAATCTTTCGGGATATAAGTGTAGCCTTCTTTTTCAGAAGAAGCCACCTCTACTGTTTCGCCGAATGCTTTCGCTTCTTTCAGCGCTTTCTTGGCCCAAGTACCCGTATTCAGGTAAGCCGCCTTCTTTTCCAGAAAATTATAGGGAACCATACAGAACTCCATGCTTGCACCTCCACCCAGGAACAATACCGAGTATCCTTCCGGAATGTTCAGCAATTCCTTGAACAAGGCCACTGCTTCATCTACCACCGGCTGGAAGTCTTTAGCGCGGTGACTGATTTCCATCAACGAAAGTCCTGAACCATTATAATCAAGAATAGCCTGAGCTGTCTTTTCTATCACTTCGCGAGGCAAAATAGACGGTCCCGCATTAAAATTATGTTTCTTCATTGGAAGTTTGTTTTGGTTAAACAATCATTTTAGCTAACACTTGCGAATTTAGTGATTATTTTTAGACTTCCAAAAGTTTTCGTGATAATTTTACAGCCTTATTGAATTTTATCTTTCAAATTACATACACAAACGCCATTTTAGTGGCATATTGACACGAGAATAGCTAACTATGGCATGGGGATGCTCACGAGTCATAGCAAAATGCGAGACAGCCTTCACCGCCGGAAGGCTGTCATGACACAAAGTTATTATTTTGCCAGTTCTATCAAAGTTTTTACCCTCTTTATCTTTTCATTTTGTATGAGTTTTAACGTTTGTTTTGCCTTTTTCCGAGAAATTGCCGCAAACGCATAGTGGTCTTTCACGTCCACACGTCCCACATCGTCCCGGCCCAGTCCACCTTTTTTCGACAAAAAGCCCACGATGTCAATCTTGTTGATTTTGTCTTTCTTGCCCTTTCCTATATATAAGGTAACAAACTCCGGCAAGGCAGGCTGCGGTATCGGCTCCGGCAGTTCAAACTCTTCCAGCGGACGAGGTACATAATCGGGGATACGCTCCTCATCGTGCAGAATCAGAAAGGCATTACCCTCGGCCTCCCAGCGCGCCGTACGTCCGTTGCGGTGAATGAACCCGTCCTCGGCCACCGGCAAGTGATAATGCACCACGTGACGGATGTCCGGAATATCCAGTCCGCGGGCTGCCAGATCGGTCGAGATAAAGATGTGGCAGCTTCCGTTACGGAACTTATACAGCGCCCGTTCACGGTCGTCCTGCTCCATTCCGCCGTGGAACGTCTCGCAATACACCTTCATGGAGTGCAGGTACTTCCCTACCCGGTCCACACTCTCGCGATGGTTGCAGAACACCAGCGTCGATTCGTTGCCCAGCGTACACAGCAGCTTGTAGAGCGTTTCCAGCTTGTCCTTCACCGGCGAAGTGACACGATATACCGACAAACGCTGTGACACCGTTTCCTCCGGATTCAGGAAATCCAGTTTCAGCGTGCGGTTCATGCCCGTAAAGCGCGGAATCTCCTCCGCATCGGTAGCCGACAACAGGAAGCGGCGACGCAATGCCGGCAACTTTCCGATGACCTCGGCCATCTCATCCTGAAAGCCGAACTCCAGACACTTGTCGAACTCATCGATGACCAGCGTACGCACGGTGCCCGCCTCGAAATTCTGCTTGTTCAGGTGGTCGTTCATACGTCCCGGCGTACCGATAATCACCGCCGGCGAAATGCCCTTCATGGTGCGGTGTTCCTCCATGGCCGGACGTCCGCCGTAACAGCTCATCACCGGAAAGCCGGTCGCCATGGCCTTGAACACCTGCTCAATCTGCAAAGCCAGCTCACGCGAAGGTACCAGTACCACGGCCTGCACGCCTTCTGCTCCCTTTTTCAGCGAACTCACCAGCGGCAGCAGATAGGCCAGCGTCTTTCCGGAACCCGTAGGCGAGAGCAGAATCAAATCGCTGCCTTCCTTCCAGGCATCGATGGAAGCCTCCTGCATGGCGTTCAACTGGTCAATCTTCAGGTTTGATAGTATCGTTTGTATGTCCATAATTTTTGGTTTTTTGTGGGTTAGTTAGCAAAGATAATCAAAATAAACTACAGGCACAATACCAGATCGGGCAGCAACACTGCCGTTTCCGCTTCCTCTTTCGGCGCATCCTTCGGTTTCCACGCCACCACGAAGCGCACGGAAGCCGACTTCACTTCATAGCCACGCTCCTTCCACTCGGCCAACTTCTTCTGCATATTCTGCGACAAGCGGGCTACCGGCTTTTGCGCCTGATTATACAATGTGTAATCTTTATAGAACAATGTATCACCCCCTTTCAGCGACAGCACCTCCCGTTTGAGATCCTTAAAAAATCCCAAGAAGACATCCTTATGCGAAAGCTGCAACACAATCTCACCAGGCATTGCATACTCCCGAGAATCTACCAGATACTGGTCTGCTTTCAGATTCGCAAAGCAATCTCCGTTTGTATGCACAAACAACCGTTTTTTGGCACGGGTAATACCCACATAATACCGGCGCATCTGATGCACATCTTTTGGGAACCCGTCCGAAACAAGCATATACACGTCGTCAAACTCACGGCCCTTTGCCTTGTGAATGGTTGATACCACCACATCAGCCCCTGACACGTCACAAAAATCTTCCATCGAAGACTCAAACACAAACTCCTTGAAATCCGTGAAATACTTCATCCGGTTAATTTCCTCAAACAATTCCACGCAACGCCTCACGTAAGGCAAGCCCAAACTCCCTTCATAAGCCGCAAACGTAGCACCCTTCGCCTTCTCCCAGAGTTCATCCGGAATCAAAGGCGTACTCACCTGCTTGCCTATATACTTCAGGAAATACCTCATCTCGGCCATATTCCAGAACAGCAAGCCCTCCATCGACTGAATCAGCTTGCTGCGCACACCACGCTTCCGCAACAGCGCCACCAGAATGACCGCCTCTTCATTGGTCTGGGTAAGCACACATGCGGTACCCTCTCCTCTATTCCGTAGCAGTTCCTCCACCAGCGGCTGATACATGCAGGCAGACTGATGGCGAGTCACCCCTACCCATCCGTCTTCCTTGCGCATCGATACAATCGGCATGCTTTTCAGCCTTCCGCCAATACCTTTCACAAAATCATTGGCCGCTGCCACCACATGACGTGCACTCCGGTAATTCTCCGTCATCTCCACAAAACGGCTTCCGGTCTCCTGCGTCAGTTGCCACATGTAACCGGAATCCGAGCCACGGAACTCATAGATATTCTGGTCATCGTCGCCCACAGCTATCACCCGCATCTCCTCATTGTGATGCATCAACGCCCTTACCAGCGCATGCTCTTCCGCGCCCATGTCCTGTGCCTCATCAATCACCAGCACCGTCTTGCCAATCCGGTTGGGCTCCACTTCCCCCTGTTCAATCATCTCCGCAGCCTTCCCCACCACGTTCTTTACTTCCTCCAGGTTACCAATCAAGCCCAACAAGTCAAAACAATAGGCATGAAAAGTCTTGATTTCCACGTAGTGCGCCGCATTGCCAATCAGTTCCATCAGCCGCTGCTTGAATTCCGTGGCAGCCGCCCGGGAGAAAGTCAGCATCAGCAACTGCTCGTGCTTCACATCCTCCAGCAGCAACAGCGAAGCTAACTTGTGCACCAGCACACGGGTTTTTCCGCTGCCCGGACCAGCCGCCACCACAATGCAACGCGACTCCTTGTCCGAAATAATCTCCATCTGCCGCTGAGACAACTGCCCGAACAACTGCTTGTACTTTTCCGGCGTGAGGTTACGCTGAATCTCGTTCACCCGCTCACCCTTGAAATATTTAGCAATAAATTTCCTGTAATCCATCTGGAAATAATCCTGCACATACTGCAAAGCCTCCTGATAATCCTTCACCATCAGGTTGGCATATTCTCCCACGATGTGTACCTGCTGAATCTTCTGCTTGTAGAACTCGTTCAGCATCCGGTAATCCTCCTGTTTGTAGCGCGACTTATTATCCTTTATCCGCTTGATGTCCATCGCATTGTAAAGCACCAGGAAACCACCTTCCAGCTTGAGAGCCCCAATCTTCGACAGATACAGAAGTGCTTCTTCCACATCTTCCAGCTGCAAATCTTCCATTCTGCCAAAAAGAGACTGAGGACTCGCTTTCAACTGATTCAAGAGTTCCACTACCGAGAACTGTACAGCCGCCTTCTCCGTTGCGGTTTCCTTACCCTCTCGCTCCTCCACCAGCTTATACAGCCATTCCACGGCAAAACGACTAATCTCCAACCGTTTCTCAAACCGTTTGATAGTAGTCTCCAGGTCTGCCCGGCGAGTAAGCTCCATGTTACGTGCAGCGTCTTCCTTCTTGTGCGTATACCCTTTTATGGTAAGAAAATACAACAACGTGCGGATGTCCTTTTCCTTCGACGTGACAACTCCGTCGTGCACCGCATTGTCGTTCAGCTGCTTGCATGAAATCCGCAGCGACTCATCCGGGATATGGTTGAGAATATACTGTTCCAGTTTCGCAAAACGCTCCAGCAGCATCCGCGACTTCCGTTCCGAGTCGCCCGCATCCTGCAAATAGGCCGAAATATCCTTACTGTCGGCCAATATACCCTCCTGCCGCATCCGCTCTACCACCGACACCACTTCCTTCTTGGTCAGTCCCAGAATATCGGCCAGGTAATCAATCCGCGATTCTGCTCCCGAGTCCTGTGCCTTGGCAATGTACTTCTGCGAAATCAAGGACGTAATGATTCTCACCGCCTTCTCTATCTCGTCAGTACCAAACAACACCGATGCCGTAATCCGCTTCCGTGCCTCGTCCATGTTCTTTACCGTGATACCGGTGGCATACACATGCGGCACATTGTTTCCCCGCTCCAGGTAACCGCTCTGCTCCAATGCCGCCAGAGCCGTCCGCACACGTGTCTCAATATCCGCTACCGAATCATCCCATCCCGCATTCCGGGCAATCTCCAGGGCCGAACAGCACACCCTCATGCGTTTCCTCGTCATATCCTTCACCGCCTTCCATACCTGCTGGATTTCACTGATACTCAGCTTCGTCTGATTCAATAGAATAAAATGCTTATCCAAGTCATTGTCACTGTAAAGCACGTAACAGCGTGCGTTAAGATGCGGGTCACGCCCGGCCCTTCCGGCTTCCTGCACATAGTTCTCCAGCGAATCGGAAATATCGTAATGCACCACCAGTCCCACATCCTTCTTGTCTACTCCCATTCCGAAAGCCGACGTCGCCACGATGATGCGCACCTGGTCGCTCATGAACGCATCCTGGTTGGCAATCTTCTCGTCGGCATCCATCTTTCCGTTGAAAGGCAGCGCCTTATAGCCGTCGCGCGTCAGTTTCGCAGCCAGTTCCTTGGTACGCCGTGTACGCGACACATACACAATGGTCGGACAACTGGACTCTGCCACCAGCTCCCTCAGTTTGGTATACTTATCCTCGTCCGTCTCGGCATGCACCACCGAATAGTGCAGATTCGTTCGCGAAGCCGTAGAGGCAAACAACTCCAAATCCAAGTTCAACGTCCGCTTGAAATAATCACAAATATCCTGTACCACTTTTTGCTTGGCCGTCGCCGTGAAACAGGATACCGGTATCGGGTTACGGCATCCTTTCTTTTGCTGATACTCCTGAATAAATTTACCGATATACAGATAATCCACCCGGAAGTCCTGCCCCCAGGAAGAAAAACAATGCGCCTCATCGATAACGAATCGCACCACGTGGCGCACCATCAGAATCCGCTCGATGGTTTTCGAACGCAACATCTCCGGGGCGATATACAACAGGGAAGCATCTCCCTCCTGCACCCTCTGAATGGAAAGCGCCCTCGTAATAGGGTCCAGCAGTCCGTTGATGGTCACGGCATCCGTAATTCCCTTGTCAGCCAGATTGTCCACCTGGTCTTTCATGAGCGACTGCAACGGCGAAATAACCACCGTAAGTCCATGCACCGCCCGTGCCTCCATAAGTGCCGGAAGCTGGAAAGTCAGCGATTTCCCTCCCCCTGTCGGAAAAATGGCCAGCAAGGACTTCCCCTCTACCGCCGCCCGAGCTGCCCGTTCCTGAAGCGGTTCACCCCCGTAGGTACGGAACTGGTCATAGCCAAAGAAAGCTTTCAGGTTACGCAACACATCCAGCTGGCTATTGCAATAGGCACAGCCTTCCGCGCAACGTGTACGCCGCAACAGTTTCATCACATATTCCACTTCAGGATAATTGCGAAGCACCCATCCGGGAGTCACGGAACGATGGTCAGTCGTATCAACCAATGCCAGCGCATAAGCCAGTTCACACGGATAACGCTCAATCAGCATCTCCACATCGGCATGAGCACATATCTTTCCCTCATAAAACCGGCGTATCAGTCCGGCCAGTCCCCAAGCCACCGTTTCGGCTCTCACCATGCTGAAGAATCCCCGGAACTCCTCCTTCCCCTTCAGCAACGAAGCAAACACCTTTCGCTGCTCATCGGGCAATGAATTCCACCGGGTAATCTCATCCAGTAACAAATCGCGCGCCTTCTCACAATCGTTCACCGGATTGTTCATCTGGTCCGCAGCCAGTTTGTCGTCTTTCACCAGCCGGTGATAAGGACGTTCCGGAAACAGCAACGGCGAGACGTACAGCGTATCCACCAGCGTCCAGCGACAATCCTTGTCGGGGAACAGGTATTTCGCATCGTGGTGAATGATATTATGTCCGCAAAGGTAATCCGTATCGTGCAGGAATTCGAACAACTCTTCCTTCGATGCCTTATGGAAGGTGGCACCGTCCTGCCGAAGAGCCCCTATATCATGAATTTTATGGTCCTTTAATCCTACCTCTACGTCTACAATGGCATAACGCGAGGTTTTATTTCTTGTAAATATATCCCAGATTGCCATAGATTGTGTTTCTCAAAATAATCACAAAAGTAAGAAAATCCGGCAAGAATGGGAGGAAATGAAGAAGAATATTCGGGAGATAGCTAGAAATCTATAAAAAGAACGGTGAAAAGAAAAACTAAAATCTTATCCATCTTCTCCAGCGGAAGATTCTAAAGAAGCGAGGAAACCAGTTTATCACCGGTCGAGGGCAATCCCAGTTCCGACTTTGCACGTCTGCCACATGACTCGCCACAATGGTCGGATTCTCCCCGTTACGCACAGCTTCACGAAGCACACGGGCTATCTCTTTTTTATCCGTATATTCCGCCTCACCGAATCCTTTGATAGTTTTCAATACCCGCATGATATTGTTGGCATAGCCTACAAACGTACCAAACTGCGAATAACTAACGTCTTTCAGCGTACAATCCCCGTCAAACAACACAATGTTGTAAATGGGGAGCTGAGCAAACTGTGCCGACTGTTCTTTCAATGCTTTTATGTGACCGGCATTCTGCATAATCGGGTTGTAGAACCGGTATTTCTCCTTGCCATAATTCAGAATCTGTGTCCAATAGCGTTGCCTTTCACTTCCAAACAGCCAACCGCTATAATCCTTTACTTCTACCGCCACCAATCCTTGCGGAGTAGCCACCACAAGGTCAATTTGGGAATATCCCCCACTCTTTTTTTCACGTACAAGTCATGAAAAATTGCTTTCGGATGCACTCCTTTCTTTAGCATCTTGATAATGAGCTTTCTTTCCGCTTTTGTTCCTCTTGTAGGAGAAGACACAGAGCAGAGCAGTTTCATATCTCTTCGATGACTGAGATACGAAACGATAGCAACAGCTATAATTAAGAAAAGTAATAGATATTCCATAAACAAGTCATTTAACATACATCTCCATCAATAGCCCAAAGCCCTTTTTCCGGAGCATCGCCACTATTTTTTCATACTCAATAATCACTTTTGAATTAGAACCATTTTCTTTTACCAAACGACGTAATTCACCTGTCTTTTTGTTCTTTACTTCAGTAACGCAAGAGGAAACTATCTGGTAAAGCACCTCCAGGTTCAGCTTCATACCGTCCACTGAACTCAGTTCTAATTTATGGAGATTCATGATTATATGTTATTCTTATTTGTTTTCGTTATATATTTCTGTGTAGGGGCATTTTTACTTTGAGAGAAAGTCATCTCCAGTAATTCACCAAGAATGGGGTCAATGTACATACGCTTCATTCTATTTCTGTCAGCATACCCTAAGTAATCGGCTATCTCTTGCAATGTACGTGGCTCTTGACAAAAAGCGATCAGTGCCTCCCGTATTTGAAGTTTCTTTTGTGCTCTTGTGGTTACTCCTTGACTTTTACTCCTTGACTTTTTTACTCCTTGACTTTTACTCCTTGACTTTTTTACTCCTTGACTATAATCAGAATTAATGGAGTAAGAGGTCCATCGCCCTCTATTGTTAGAAACAAGCATACCCTTGTCAACCAGCGCATAAAGAATTCTTCCTACTTCCAAAGAATTTTTACCCAATAATTGCTGTATACGATAATTGGATATGTTATCCTCCGTAATAGCTGTAGCCAAAACCAGTTGACATTCTTTGTCAAGTCTGCTGTAGTCACTACCATAAATCTCATTTAAGACACGATGACATTCATCCGGAATAAGAGATACCATAGAAAGGGTTAGTTCAACGAGATGTAAATCAGTCCGTTCTACTAAAAACGGTTTACGCCAGTTCTCTTTTTTCCATGTGTTCAGGATAGTAGGAAATCCGGAACCAATGTTATCGCCGAAACCTATCATTCTCAGCATTGATTGCATATTCGGATTTCTTGCCTTTGAATTACCACCGGCATAAATATCCATAACGGGTATTTTAAGTGTGCCTGGGTTGGAAAAGACAAAACAGTCATCGTGTTTCTCCACTTTGAGTATACCTGTCACCATATAATCTGCATGGATAACAAGGTTGGTCAATGCCTCACGAATAGCTTTATGCACAGAGGTATCGTCTATGCGCTCCATACCTTCCAGCCTGAAAGGACGTTTTATATCGCTGACTAGTTTAACCTGTACACGCATAAAGAAATTATACAGATTATTCTCCCAGCGTCCGTCGTATGTCAGCCGGTCACTCCATCGGCTGTCAGGCTGCAAATTGGTCATATCAAGATAATCCATGCGGATATTGTCAAACCGTTCTCTTATGGGAAGCCCTTTACCGAACATCAGTAAGCCAGCTAAAGTCAGCCCTTCTCTGCGTGTATTTCTATCAACGATATATCCGCCCATATTCAACAGGAATTCCCTGTCGGAATATTCATTCCACACATGATCAGGATTCGCTGTACGAAAACGGTTTCTATAGGCCGCAAGAGTAGGTGCATCAATATCATCCATGGTATAATTTTCCATCAATACAGAATCATTTCCGCTATCGTTTGCATCGCGAATCATAGCTTTTACATCATCTTCCGTACAATGGTAATCTCCTTCATAATTCCGTTTGAAAGACCCATTCATCATATTTCCATTAATATAAATAGGGCGTTGACGATAATCAGCCTGCGGTACATGAATACATAACAAATTACAGCCTTTGTAGGGTATGATTTCTACAGTAACTATTCTATTTTCCGCCATGACAATTTTATCGGCTGTTTTTCAGCCGATAAAATAAAAATGTCCGCAAGAAAA
>ENA-UERG01002568-UERG01002568.1-human-gut-metagenome-genome-assembly--contig:-NODE-2568-length-12812-cov-3.541657_pt1 | contig 12812 bp, 5 predicted proteins | sample MGYA00242954_ERZ507954 | MGnify/ENA primary metagenome ERZ507954 (study PRJEB26167, sample SAMN06115478) | human gut metagenome | host: Homo sapiens | place: China:Sichuan | collected 2015-01-21... | reverse complement strand
AGCTTGTCTGCGTAGAGTTGCGCCATCGACATGGTCACTTCTCGATTGGGGTAACCCAAGATCACATCGTTGTGGGATCGAATCTCCTTTATCGTCAGGCCTCCCGCTTGCGTGAGAAGAGCTGTCCGGTCGAAGTCTTCGATCGGTCGCGGGCTTGCCAGGTCGTACAGACGACACGTCCGAGGCTCGGCAAAACTCGCGGGCTCTTCCTGCTCGTGCTTCAAAAGTTGATGGAGCACGGTCGAATAGTCGCTGCCGGCGAACCAGTCGTTTTGAAAGCCGCATTCCGGACAGTCCAGAAAATGGAGCACCGACCAGGGACAGGCAACACGATGCCGAGACGTGTCCTCGAAGCAATAACCGCCGTATTGCCCAAGAAGATTGTCGAGAAGCTGAGCTGTCGTTTGCCCCAACGATTCGGCGGCGCGTTCGAGATGGAACGGAAAATTTCGGAGAATTTCCTCCTTGGTGAAACCTAGGAGCGTCCCGAATTTCGGATCGAGCGATAGGTTTATGCAAGGGTCGAAGTTTGAGAAAATGCTAGTGTCGTAGCACTTTGTGGTTCCCGTGAGAAAGAGGAAACGCAGACATCCGGCTTCCGACTTGAGGGTTGCGAAAAAATCGCTCATGTGTCCGCGAACGGCCTTAAAGAGTTCGACGTCGTTCCAACACGCCGTGAGTGGCGCGTCGTATTCGTCAATCAGAACGACGAGCGATCCTCTTTCGAGCTCACTCATCCAGGCCGAGATCTGAAAGTTCAGATCCATGGAGTCGTCTGTGCGTCGGAATCCGACTTCGGCAAAGGCGGCGAGCAAGATGCCGCTGAAGGTCTCTCGAAATTCCTCTTCGTCGGCAAATTGCTTGCAATCGGAAAAGTCGAGACGCACCACGTTGTAGGTTCGATCCTTCCAGAGCTTTTCGATGGCGAGCCCCCGGAAGTCGCGAAGGCCGTACCTGAAGAGCGACTCCAGAGTGGACACGAGGAGAGATTTGCCAAAACCTCGGGGACGTATGAGAAGCACGGGCACGAACGAAGATGCGAGCTCGCATACCAGCTCCGTTTTGTCGACATAGACGGAGCCGCTTCGCCTGAGGTGGAAATAGTCAGACTGTCCCAACGGAAGGTGGGGGAGGAGGACCGTCATACGGATGTTTTCCCTACGGATGGTTATGAAAGCGGGCGTACGCACATTGTAGCCAAGGGGAACCTTCCGAAGGATTTCGCAAACAACGCCGGATCAGTCTTCCCAGACTGGTTTCACGCTCAACAATCGTTTTCGGGCCAAAAGCACCTGAGGATCCTTTTCGCCTTCTTCGAGTTGATGCAAAAAGGCCTCAAATTCCTGAGTGGAAAGACGAGTAACGCGATCTTCTTCTTGCGATGCGTGGTACAGAGAACGAAGTCCGTCGATCACGAGCGCAGTCTTGGTTTTTCCCGTGTTCCGGACAAGGTCCTCCAACATTGCTTCGTCGAATTTTTCGAGTTCTACTGTAAGAGTGGGCATTGCGGACATCCGTATGGCATTCTTTCGAATCGATTGTACTGCTGAGGGCAATATTGCGTCGGCTATTCTTCCGTTGTGTTCGCATGCGAAAAGATTTGTCGCACGGCTCCTTTAGAATGCAGGAACGAAGAGGCCTTTTTCCAGGGCCGTGCCGGAAATAAAAATGATCCATACCTACTATTCGAACGCCTTTGAAGTCCTTTGGGAGATCCTGCGCACGAATCTCGAGTGGGACGCGAAGGAGCGCCGCAAAGCGGGCGGATTCGCACCGCTTTTCGCCGAGGACCGCATCCTGATTCCCTCGAGAGCGGTGGCCGCGCGTCTCACGCAGCTCCTTGCCGAGTCGGAGGGCATCTGCGCGGGCGTAAAGTTCATTTCGTCGAACGAATTCTTTGAGTCGCTCAAATGGTATCCGGCGGCCAACAGTCTTTCGGGCCGCGTTCTCGACTGGGTCGTGTGGCGCTGGCTTGCAAACGACGGGTTCGTCGGGCGTTTCCCGCGGCTCGAGCGCTTTCTCAAGGGAAAAAGCGGATCGGAGCGCTACAAGTTCGCGCTTCGCGTCTCGCAGCTTCTGACGAAGTACGCCTCTTACCGTCTCGACTGGCTGCTTCGCTGGACGGACCAGAGTGCGGTGTCTCCCGCGGTCTTTCCGGAAGCGGCCTTGTCGATCGCCATGCGCGAAGAAGAGGCGACGCTGGCGCGCCACCCCGACTTCCCCTGGCAGAAGGCCCTGTGGCAGGAGATCGTGAAGGAAGCCCAAAGGGCGAGCGAATCCGATTCGGGCGAGGGCGGTTGGCGCCGGGCCCTGCAGTTTCAGCACATCGAGCGGGTGCTCTCCAACTCCCCCGAAGGAGAGAACCTCCACGTCTTTCTTCCCTTCACGGTCCCGCCCCTGATGCTTCCCTTCCTCAAGGAAATCGGAAAGCGCGGCACGGTGCGGCTCTACCTCATGCAGCCCGCCAACGGCTTCTGGTTCGACGCCGCGGCCGAAGCGGGAACGCCCGCCCTTGAATACCTGCGCCGCAACGCGGCGAGTTCGCGCGCGACGCTCGACCGTCTCTGGCGCTTCACGGCGGACGTGCCGCCGCCTGCGGAAGCGCTTCCCGACGCGCGCGGCGAAGTGGCGAACGTTCCGGCGGAAAAGCCCTTCTCCTTCCTTCGCAACCGTCTGCAGGACCTTCGCGCCGACGAAGAGGGCGAAACGGACAGTTTCTATCTGCGCTTTGCCGGCGACGAAGCCCCCACGCTTCTCACCCGCGCGCAGGATTCGCTTCTTTGCGCGGACGAAGGGGATTTGTTCGAACGTTCGATGCCCGATCCCTCGGACCGTTCGGTGCGCTTTGTCGAAGCGCCCACGCCCGTACGCGAGGCGGAGAGCCTCGTCGACTATCTGACGGCTCTCTTTGCCCGGGACGAGACGCTCAAGCCCTCCGACGTCCTGGTCACGACGCCCGACGTCGCGACCTTCGCGCCGGTGCTCGAAGGCGTGCTCACGGCCCTGCCGCCCGAACGACGTCTTCCCTTCCGCATGGTGGGAAAGCCCCTGTCGATGGAAAACAGCGCGGCTTCGGCTCTTCTACAGCTTTTGGACCTCCTTTCGGGCCTTACGACGCTCTCCGCCTTTGAGTCCTGGTTGGAACTTCCCGTGGTCGGGGAAAGTCTCGGCTTGAGCTTCGGCGACCTCTCGGTTCTTCGCGAGTGGGTGAACGACGCGGGCTTTCGCGAGGGCCTCTCCGAAGCCCAGCTTGCGGCGCAGAGCGAAAAGCTCGGCGCCTCGTTCGGCGGCGCCTACGGCGAAGCCGAGCGCCGCGGCGCCGTGGACGGCACGCTTTCGCGGGCCTTGGAGCGACTGTCGGCGGGGTTCCTCTTTGACGAGAGTCCCGCGGTCGACTGGGCGGGAACGCTTCCGGTGCGCCGCTCGCGCGCGCACTACGAACGCGTGTCGGACCGACCCGATCTGCTCGAAACCCTTCTTACGCTCTACAAACGCCTCGAACACGCCCGCGTCGCCTGGAACGCCGTGAACGACGCCGCTCCCGGCGCTCGGGACTGGGCGGCCTTCACCGAAACCGTCGTGGACGACTTCTTCGCGGGCGCCGACGTGAAGGCGGCGCGCGACGAACTTCTCGGCGTCATCGCGCACCTTCGCATCGACATGGAGGAGGGGATCGGTTCGGAAACGACGGTCGACTATCAGACCTTCCGCGCGGCGCTCGGCGCCTCCTTCGGCGACCCCGTGTCGGGCGCGATGCCGAGGGACGCCGTGACGGTCGCGGACATGTCGGCCTTTCGGGGACTTCCGTACCGCGTCGTCGCCTGCCTCGGGCTCTCGGAAAACTCGAGTTTTCCGGGGCTCTCGAACTTCGAGGAGTTCGACCTCATGGCGCTCACCGCGCCCGGGCAAAAGGGCGAAATCCGGTCGCTTCGGCGTCCGGGGGACCGCGACAGCCGCGCGGACAACCGCAACGTCTTTGCGGACCTCTTCCGCTCGGCCCGCTCGAACTTCTACGTCTCCTGGTCGATCGGAACGGATCCGGCGCAGCCCGCGCTTCCCTCGGTCGTCGTGGAGGAGCTCGAGCGCTTTTTGCTCACGCTCCTTCCCGAAAGCACGCCTTCGGACGCCCTTCGCGTGCGGCTTCCGCTCACGAGCGTCGCCGAAGAAAACTTCCGCCCCGAGGGACTTCGCTTCTGGACGAACCGCGATCCCGAACTCTTTGCGGCCGTCGAGGTCGCGCGCCTCACGGATCGGCGCGGCGATCCCTCGCCCTTTGCCGACGATGCGGTGCTTGCGCCGCCCGAAGACGGAACGGTGCGCTGGCAGGAATTCCTGCGCTTTTGGACGTCTCCGGGCAAATGGCTCTCCGGTCGGACGGGCGTCCGGGAAAAGGATTTCGAAACCTCCGAAGAAACGGGCGTGACGCCCGCCAAATCGCGCCTCGAGGAGGTGATGCGAAAGCGTCTCTTGCGGGGGCTCTTTGAAGAGGGCGCCGACGTCGAGCGCGCGACGCGGCTTCTCGCGGAAAACCCTGTCAACGGCGATCCGGGCGTTCGCGGCTGGTGGTTTGCCGAAGAGATCGCCGAGGCCGACGAACTCACCCGACGGTGGAAGGAAATCACCGAAGGCCGAACGCCTTCCAAACTCTCCCTTGCCGTAAACCTTGCGGGGCGGCATGTGCGCCGCCTGACGGGCGAGGTCCGGGTCTATCCGGAAGCGGACGGAACCTCCGCGCAGCTCGTTCTCGCCGATTCGAACCGTGCGGAAAAGGAAGCCCTGCTCACGCACGTCTTCCTCTCGGCGGCGGGGGCCGAAACGGCGCTCGGCGTTCTGAAGAAGGAGGACAAGAGGGTGGTGTTCGTGCGCTACCGACCGATGGAGGCCGACGAGGCCGAGGCAATACTGCGGCAGTGCGTCCGACTGCTCGACGAAAGTTTCGACCGGCCCGTCATCTGGCCCGATTCCTTTGAGGGCGGCGTCTTCTGGCGGGGACTCGACATCAAGAAGGCCCGCGATCTTCGCAAGCGGGTGGAGGATGAAATCAAGGCGCTCCTGGCGCCTTTGGCGGAGGTGACCGCGGCGTCTTCCGACGAGGCGTCCGAATCGTCGGGCGAGGCAAAGGCATCGGACCAACCCAAGAAGGGCAAAAGCACAAAGAAGAAGACTTCAAAAAAGAAGGAACCCGAGTGCACACCCGAGGAAAAGCGGGAGAAGGCACTGACCTCCCTCGCCGAAAGCGTGGAGGCGCTCGTTGCGCGCAACTATTGAGGAGAGTCCCGTGAAGGAAAAGGATTTGCAGCTTTGGCAGGATGAAGTGCCCGCGGATTTTCCCTCTTCGGAGATCGGCGGGAACGAAGATTGGATCGAAGTGCCGCCCGAAGACATGCCTTCGGATCTTCCCGACGACTGGGCGCTGCCCGTCGGGGGCGAATTCGAGCCCGAAGCCTTTTTCGAGGCGTCGGCTACGGACGGTTTTGCGCCCGTCGCGGAGGAGCTTGCCCCGGCGGCTGCAGGGCCCGCGCAGTCCGGCGCGGCGGAGCCGCAGACGGACGAGGATCCGAACGGGGACTTCAAGCTCCTCGACGACCCGCTTCGCGGCCGGACCCTGATTGAGGCGAGCGCCGGGACGGGGAAGACCTATTCGCTCGAGCACATCGTGCTTCGTCTCGTCGTCGAGCGCGGGATCGCGATCGGGCGCATGCTCGTCGTCACCTTCACGAAGGCGGCGACGGCGGAACTCAAGAGCCGCATCCGCGGCAAGCTCATCGCCGTGCGCAAGCTCGTGACCGAGGGCGTCCCGCCCACCGACAAGAATCTTCTCGAGCAGTTCGAGCGTTGGGACGAACTTGATCCCGATCTCATTCGCGAGCGGCTTGACCGTGCGGTGCGCGAATTCGACGACGCGGTGATCCTCACGATCCATTCGTTTTGTCAGAAGACGCTCTCGGACTTCGTTTTCACGTCGGGCGGAAGCTACGGCGTCGACTCCGGAGAGGAAAACGATCTTCTCGACCGCACCGTGGAGGAATTCCTGCGGCTCGAAGCGAGACGCGCAAACGAAAACGGGTGCACCGAAGCCTTCCGGGCGCTGCAAAACCTGAAGCTCGACAAGGCCCTCTCGAAACTCGCCGCCGAACCCGAATCGGCCCGAAAGCGCGCGATTTTTTCGGAGGAAGGTTTTCCCAAGAATCTGGATGCGGAAAACGCCGCGGCTTACGAGGAAATGCTTTCGCGCTTCCTCACCTGGGCGCCCGCGCGCTACGAGGCCCTGAAGCGCGAGGCGTCGTATCAGACTTTCGACGCCATGCTCGTTCGCACCGAGGCGGGGCTCAAGGCGGATCCGGCCTTTGCGGCCGTCGTGCGCGATCATTACGACGTCGTCCTGATCGACGAATTCCAGGACACGGATCCCCTGCAGTACGGGATCTTCTCCACGCTTTTCGGGGACCCCGCCTTCGGGAAGACGGTCTTTTTCGTGGGCGACCCGAAGCAGGCGATCTACAGCTTCCGAAACGCGGACTTCGAGACCTATCGGAAGGCGTCGGACGAAATCGGGCGGCACCGAAAGCTCGCGAAGAACTTCCGGACGACGCCGGTGCTCATGCACTTCTTCAATCTCTTTTTCGAGCGCCCGGGCACCTTCCTCGGTTCGGGCATTCGTTACGACGCCGTGGCGGCGAACGAAGACCGGCCGCCTCTCATCCGCGTCGACGAAAACGGGGTCTTTCGTCCCGAACCTGCGCTCGTCGTGCGCCTCGGGGACTTTGAAAAACCCGTCAAGGACAAACTCTTTCAGTGGGAGGCGGACGACATCGCCAACGAAATCGCCTCGATGCTCTCGGAACGCGACCGCCACTTCGTCAAGGGGCGTGCCCTGCGCCCGGGCGACATCGCGATTCTCGTGCGGACCCGCGCCGACGGGATGCCCCTTTACGACGCCCTTCTGGCGCGGGGCGTAAAGGTGCGTTTCCCCTCCGACGAAAACGTCTTCGGTACCGACGAGGCCAAGGAACTCTGCACGGTCCTCGAAGCGATGGCGATGCCTTCCGAGCGCAGTTTTCTCGAGGCCGCCCGCGCAACCCGCATCGTGGGAGACGGACTCTCGACCTACACCGACGAGAAAAAGCGCACCGAACGTCTGGTTTTCCTGCGCGGCGTGATGGAGGCGGCGGCCGAGCGCGCAAGGCGTTCGGGCCTCACCGCGGCCTTCGGGGAACTTTTCCGCGTCTGCGAAACGGAACGCCGTCTTCTGCCCGCAGCGGGCGGCGAGCGCGCGCTCGCCAACTATCGGCAGCTGATCGAACTCCTCTTCGGGATGCAACAGTCCGCCAAGACCCTCTCGGGGCTCGTGCGGCGCTTTGAAAAGCTGATCGCCAAAGGGAAGGAGCCGACCGTGCCCGATGGCTATGAAGTCCGACCCGATTCGAATGACGACCGCGTCGTGATTCAAACGATTCATTCGAGCAAGGGGCTTGAGTACCCGATCGTCTATCTGCCGGGCTGTTGGTGGGGATCTCCCGTCAAAAACACGGCGGTTCCCCTGGTCCACGAACGCGACGAGGCGGGCGAACGACGGCTCGTCCTCTTTCCGGGCGAAGTGAAGCCCAAGGATCTCCCCGACTTCAAGCGCGCCCAGATCGAGGAGTCGGTGCGACTTCTCTACGTCGCCTTCACCCGCGCCTCCGCACGCCTGACGCTCTACGGCCTTCCGAAGTGGAACGGAGGCGGGAAGGAGCTCTACGCCCATTCCTGTTCGGCCTTCTTCCATGCCCTCGCCGCGCGGGAAAACCTTGCGGGCTGGTGTCGGGACGAGTATCTCGCCGTCTGGGACGAATTCCAAAAGGGAATGCTCGGGCGCGCCGCGGACTTTGCGGACGTCTGGTCGAAAACGGCCGCACGCTTTGCGGGCGAACATCCCGGCATGACGGTCGACCCCGAAACGCTCAAGCCTCAGACGGACGAGACGGGCCCCTACTGGTCGATCGCGCCCTGGGCGCCCCGGGAGGACGGTGTGCCGGTGATGCTCGAATCTCCGGAAGCGCAGGCTCTTCCCGAGCCCGAGTCCGTGCGCAGGGTCGATCCCTCTTGGGTGCAGACGAGCTACACGGCCCTGAAGAAGGGCCTCTTCGGCGCGCATGACGACACGCATCGCGACGAGCGCGCGACGCTCTCCGGGGAGGACGAAACCGAGGACGACGAATCCCTGGAACTGCGCCGACGAATCGAGGACGGATCGCCCATGGCGCGTTGGCGCTCGGGCGCCGCATTGGGCGTCACGATCCACCGACTCTTCGAAGTGGTCGACTTCCACGGGTTCGAATGCCGCCGCGTGCTCGCAACCGACGAGGAACTCGCCGATCCAGGACTCTCTGACGAAATCCGTCGAAACCGTTTGCGGCAGAGGAATTACCTTCTCTCGATCCTCGGCGCCACGCCCGATCTGGTGCGCCGCGGTGAAGGCCTCCCGGCCGAGACGCCGGGCGAAGACCGGCTCTCGCCCGAAGGCGCAAAGCGCCTCGAGGAACTGCGCACGCTCTTTGACTCGGTTCTCTCGCTTCCGATTCTTCCGGACTTCCGACTCAAGGATCTGAAGGCCGAATGCCGCCGCTCGGAATACGGTTTTCTTCTCCACACGAAGCCGAATCTCTCGAAGACCGCCTTTGCGAAGAAGGCCGCGGAACTCGGTTGGAAGGGACTCACGGAGGAACAGCTCTCGGGCTACCTCACCGGGTCGATCGACCTTCTTTTCGAAGCGAACGGCAAAATTTGGATTCTCGACTGGAAGACCGACAACCTCGCCGCGAACGCGGCGCTGCGCGAAGCCTTCCCGGAGGCGAAGAACTGGCGGGACTTCTACGCGGAGGACGCCGTGGCGCTTCACATGAAGGAGGCCCACTACGACATTCAGTACCTCTGCTACCTCGCCGCGGCGAAGCGCCTTTTGCGCGCCCGTCTGGGCGAAGGGGCCGAGGAACGCTTGGGCGGCGCCCTTTACTTCTTCGTGCGCGGCGCTTCGGCCGGGCGCGGCGTTGCGGTGCTCCCCTATGAAGACGTGGCCGAGCGCGTGAAGATCCTTGAAGAAATGCTGGGGGACTGAGATGAGCGAAGAGAAGAACGAAAACTTGGAAAAGGCTGCGCTCTCCGACGAAACGACCGCGGACGAGACGCCCTACGTCGTGATGGGGGAACTCCTTTTGCGCGCGGTCGAACGTTCGGGCGTGGCCGTGGGCGATGACGACCGTACGCTCGTTTCTGAGACGATGCGTCTTCTTGCGGCGGCGATGGAGGCTGGAAGCCTTTGCATCGCGGTGCCGAAAGAGACCTGCGCGCGTTTTGAAAAACTCCGCCTCTCCGTGTCGGGAAACGTCTTTTCTCGGGAATCGTTGATGGAGGACGTCCGCCGCACGCTCATACTCGACGAGCGCGCATCCGTTCCCTTTTTCTACGACGACTCGGGACGTCTCTATCCGCAGCGCTTCTTCCTCGAAGAATTGACGCTCGCGCAACGCTTCTGCCGGCTCGCCGCGATACCCGCAGTCGCTGCCACCGAGGCGCAGACGGGGTTGCTCGACGCGATGGCCGGGGCCGACCGCGCCTGGGTCGAATCAACGCTCGCTCCGGAACTCGCGCCGGAGCTTCGCGCTCGGCGTTTGGCGGAAGCGAAGCAAAGCGAAGCCGATCAGCGCGCGGCGGTGCTTTCCGCCGTGACGCGGTGCTTCACGGTCGTCTGCGGGGGGCCGGGAACGGGGAAGACGACGAGCGTCGTGAAGATGCTTCTCCTGCTATTCCTCGAAAATCCGATGCTGCGCGTGTCGCTTGCCGCTCCCACGGGGAAGGCGACGAGCCGCATGATGCAGTCGGTTTCGGACGGGATCGCCCGCTACGCACGGCTTTTTGACGAAAGGGCGGGCGAGGCGGGGGCCGCGATCCGTTCTTCGGACCTCAAAACCCGCATTCGCGAGCACACGATTCACAAGTGGCTCACGATGCCCGTCTCGGGCGCTTCGCGACCGAGCGCGTCGGCTCCGATGGAAACGGACGTCCTCGTCGTCGACGAAGCCTCGATGATCGACGTGGGACTCGCTTCGCAGCTCTTTGCCGCGGTCGACCCCGAACGTACCCGCGTGATTGTGCTGGGCGACCCCTATCAGCTCGCCGCCGTGGGGCCGGGGGCGGTCTATGCGGACCTTGCCGACGAAAAGGGGGCGCTTCGCTTTTGCCGGGCGTTTCTGACGGTCTCCCGCCGCTACGGCGCGGCTTCGCCCGTGGGACGGCTCGCGCGACTCGTGAACGACCCCGACGCGCCCGCGGAGGCGCTTGAAGCGTCCTGGGAGGAAGGAACGGCAACGAAGGAGAGCAGTGCGGAGTACGTGCGTTGCGCGCCCGCCATCGGGCGAGGGGGCGAAATCAGCTCGGCGCTTCGCGGATGGATGCGCCGTCAGCTCAAGCCTTTTGTTCGTTCGGTGCAAAGGATGGTCGAGAAAGGCTCTTTTGACGGAGAAGACGACTATCGCTCGCACGCCGACGCGGTCTGGCGCGCGCTCGCGCGCTTCCGACTTCTTTCCGCGCAGCGCGCGGGACGTGCGGGCGTGACGGCGCTCAACGAATGGGCGGCCGAGGCGGTTTCGTCCGAACTCGGGCGAGAGGGCGACTGGTTTCCGGGGTTCGTCCTCATCGTGCGCACGAACGACGACACGATCGGGCTCTTCAACGGGGACGTGGGCGTGTGCCTCCCCGACCCGGAGAATCCCGCGCAGACGATCGTGTGGTTCGGCGACAAGGGACCCACGGTGAAGGACTGCGCCTTTGCGCCGGGGCTTCTTCCGCGCTTCGACGCGGCCTACGCCATGACGATTCATCAGTCGCAGGGCTCGGAATTCGACGAGGTCGCCATCATCCTTCCCGAAGACGCCGAATCGGGGCTTGCGACGCGCGAACTTCTCTACACGGGGATTACGCGCGCCAAGCGCGGGGCCGTGATCTTCGGACGAAAAGAAGTCTTTCTGCGGGCGGCGTCAACCCCGACGCTTCGCGAAGGAGGCCTGTCGGACCGTCTGCGGGAATTTTGGAGCGCCTCCGACGACGAAGCGCAGAATGCCTGAAAATAGAGAAGGAGTCTTCGGATTCCTTCCACGGGTATTTTTCGAGTTGGAACCATGAACTTTCGCGATCTGAAGGCTTTTCTCGTCGTGAGCCGTACCGGCAACATCACGCTGGCGGCCGAACAACTGCACATGTCGCAACCGCTCGATCGAAACCGGCAAGGATCCGTGGCGTCCCGTGGTCGACCCGAAGATGAAGCCGCACACCGAAGGGCCGTGGTACGTCTCGCGCCTCTCGCCCAAGGTGCACCACACGATGGGCGGTCTCTACACGACGCCCAGGGCGGAAGTCGTCAACGTCGACGGCAAGGTGATTCCGAGGCTCTACGCCGCTGGGGAGGCCACGGGCGGCGTGCACGGGGCGGTGCGTCTCGGCTCGAACGCCACGACCGACTGCATCGTCAACGGCCGCATCGCCGGCATGGAAGTGGCGAAGCGCTGATTGCGCATGACGCCTCCGTCCTCCGCGCAACCGGCCCGTTGCGGGAGGACGGCTTCCAGAAGAAGGAGCGGGACGCTTTCGAGCGTCCCGTTTTCCGTGGGGCGCGGGTCGGGAGTGCTGGCGAATAGAAGATTGTCTGTAGGTACTTCGGCATAGTTCACCGCATTTCCGTCAAGAAAAGCGCATGTTTCTGAAAAAAGCCGCGCGAAGGCCGCGTCTTCCCGCAATTTTTGCGTGATAGTGAAGTGGCCTTAGGTTGATAGAGGCGCGGTTGCGATGAGTAGCGAATCGGAGGCGGCAGCCCGAGAGGATTCGCGAAAGGCAAAACCGCCGAAACGGTCGAATCGGCGGATTCGACGAGTTGGGCGCAGGCGAAAGACGTCTGCGACTCCCGTCGGCAAGGGTTGGAGCGCAGAAGCGCCCGTCCCAAACCTTCGGAGGAGCTATCGATCCAGTCGGCGCGTTTCGCTCAACAAACCGTCTCGGGACGCCTTTCGCAAAGACGCGGCGGTCCCGATCGAAAGAAGCGGCGCGTCGGTTGCGTCGATATGGATGCAACCGACGGCGCCATCCAAAACCTTCTTTCGGAGAATCAAAATGACGGCCATGCGTCGCGAAATCGGCCTTTTCGGCGGCATCTCAGTCCTCGCCGGCATCATGATCGGCTCGGGGATCTTCTACATCGGCGGCATCGTCCTCGCGCGCTGCGAGATGAGCCTCGGTCTCTCTCTTCTCGTTTGGCTTGTGGGCGGTCTCATCACGCTCATGAGCGGCGTCTGCTACGCCGAGCTCGGCGCCATGATGCCGAAGGCCGGCGGAAGCTACGTCTACCTTCGCGAAGCCTACGGCGAACGCACTGCGTTCGTGAGCGGCTTCTCGAACTTCATTCTCTCTTCGAGCGCGTCGATCGCGGCGCTCGCCGTCGCCTTCGCCGGGGCGCTCGCCACGGTTTTGCCGCTCGGCCCCGTCGCGCAGAAGGTCGTGGCGGTCGGCACCATCGTGGCGCTCTCGCTCGTTCAGATCCGCGGGATCCGCACGGGCGCCTTCGTGCAGAACGTCTTCATGGTCCTGAAGCTCCTTCCGATCGGCCTCATCATGATCGCGGGGCTCTTCTTTGGGACCGAGTCGCCTGACCTCCTCGCCATGCCCTCGGAAACTCCGTCGCTCACCGCGTTCCTCCCGGTCGTCGCCTTCGCGGTCGTCGCCACGCTCTGGGCGTATGAAGGCTGGCACAACCTCAACAGCATCGCCGAAGAAATCAAGAATCC
>ENA-UERG01002565-UERG01002565.1-human-gut-metagenome-genome-assembly--contig:-NODE-2565-length-12819-cov-5.642207_pt1 | contig 12819 bp, 6 predicted proteins | sample MGYA00242954_ERZ507954 | MGnify/ENA primary metagenome ERZ507954 (study PRJEB26167, sample SAMN06115478) | human gut metagenome | host: Homo sapiens | place: China:Sichuan | collected 2015-01-21... | reverse complement strand
CCGTAGTAATGGCTTTTGATGAAAAAGGACAGGCTGACACTGCTGCGCGTAAAATAGAAGTTTGCGAGCGTGCTTATCGTCTTTTGGTTGATGAAATAGGTTTTAACCCTCACGATATTATTTTCGATCCGAATGTGCTTGCCGTAGCTACGGGTATCGAAGAGCATAACAACTATGCGGTGGACTTCATCGAAGCTACCGGTTGGATTAAGAAAAACCTTCCCGGAGCGCATGTCAGCGGGGGAGTAAGTAACCTTTCTTTCTCTTTCCGTGGTAACAATTATATCCGTGAAGCCATGCACGCTGTGTTCCTTTACCATGCCATACAGCAAGGAATGGATATGGGGATTGTGAATCCGGGAACTTCCGTATTGTACACTGATATTCCGGCTGATGTCTTGGAAAAGATAGAAGATGTTGTCTTAAACCGTCGTCTGGATGCGGCGGAACGGCTTATCGAATTAGCGGAATCTCTGAAAGCAAACATGAGCGAAACTGCCGGACAACCGGCTGTCAAGCAAGATGCCTGGAGAGAAGGAACTGTTCAGGAACGTTTGAAGTATGCCTTGATGAAAGGAATTGGAGATTTCCTTGAACAGGATTTGGCGGAAGCATTGCCGCTTTATGATAAAGCAGTCGATGTGATTGAAGGCCCGTTGATGGATGGAATGAATTATGTAGGCGAGTTGTTTGGTGCCGGTAAAATGTTCCTTCCCCAGGTTGTGAAGACTGCCCGTACGATGAAAAAAGCCGTAGCTATCCTGCAGCCGATTATCGAATCGGAAAAAGTGGAAGGAAGCGCCGCGGCTGGAAAAGTGTTGCTGGCAACTGTAAAGGGCGATGTGCACGATATTGGAAAAAATATTGTAGCGGTGGTGATGGCTTGCAATGGTTATGATATTGTAGACTTGGGAGTGATGGTGTCGGCGGAAACCATTGTGCAGCGTGCCATTGAAGAAAAAGTGGATATGATCGGATTGAGTGGTCTGATTACTCCCTCTTTGGAAGAAATGGCGCATGTGGCTTTGGAACTCGAAAAAGCAGGACTGGATATTCCTCTTCTGATTGGTGGGGCTACTACATCGAAAATGCATACGGCATTGAAGATTGCTCCTGTCTATCACGCTCCGGTGGTACATCTGAAAGATGCTTCCCAGAATGCAAGTGTTGCTTCCAAATTATTGAATCCACAGCTGAAAGCCGAATTGGTGAACGAACTGAATAGCGAATATGAGGCGCTTCGTGAAAAAAGCGGTCTGCTGAAACGTGAAACGGTGTCATTGGAAGAGGCGCAGAAAAATAACTGGTCTGTTTCCATTGCTGTTGCCGATGACGGCGGTCATCTGCTGGCGTTAAGTCGCATGGACGATTGCGCGCCGATTGCGGCTTACATCTCCCAGGAGAAAGCGCGTACCGCCGCGCTGGGGCGTCGTGAAACTAAGGGCTATGAAGAGATGGTGAACAACGGACGTACCGCGTTCGTGACTGCGCCGTTATTAACGTCGCTGGAAGGCGGCGTACCGGTTGTTGTTGATGGGCAAATTATTGGTGCCGTGGGCGTTTCTGGTTTAACCGGAGCACAGGATGCGCAGGTCGCGAAAGCGGCAGCAGCGGTGTTGGCGAAATAAGCGAAAACGAGGAGATAAACAATGAGTCAAACCATAACCCAGGGCCGTTTACGCATTGACGCCAATTTTAAACGTTTTGTGGATGAAGAAGTTTTACCGGGAACAGGGCTGGACGCTGCGGCGTTCTGGCGCAATTTTGATGAGATCGTTCACGATCTGGCACCAGAAAATCGTCAGTTGCTGGCAGAACGCGATCGCATTCAGGCGGCGCTTGATGAGTGGCATCGCAGCAATCCGGGGCCGGTAAAAGATAAAGCGGCCTATAAATCTTTCCTGCGTGAACTGGGCTACCTGGTGCCGCAACCGGAGCGCGTGACGGTGGAAACCACGGGCATTGACAGCGAAATCACCAGTCAGGCGGGGCCACAGCTGGTGGTTCCGGCAATGAACGCCCGCTACGCGCTGAACGCGGCGAACGCTCGCTGGGGCTCACTGTACGATGCGTTATACGGCAGCGACATCATCCCGCAGGAAGGGGCGGTGGTCAGCGGCTACGATCCGCAACGCGGTGAGCAGGTTATCGCCTGGGTTCGGCGTTTCCTCGATGAATCTCTACCGCTGGAAAACGGCAGCTATCAGGATGTGGTGGCGTTTAAGGTGGTCGATAAACAATTACGCATCCAGTTGAAAAATGGTAAAGAAACCACGTTACGTACCCCGGCGCAGTTTGTCGGTTACCGTGGCGATGCCGCTGCGCTGACCTGCATTTTGCTGAAAAATAACGGCCTGCATATTGAACTGCAAATTGATGCCAACGGGCGGATTGGCAAAGACGATCCGGCGCACATCAACGATGTTATCGTCGAAGCGGCCATCAGTACCATTCTCGACTGCGAAGATTCGGTCGCGGCGGTTGATGCGGAAGATAAAATCCTGCTGTACCGCAATCTGCTGGGCCTGATGCAGGGGACTCTGCAAGAGAAAATGGAGAAAAACGGTCGACAAATCGTGCGTAAACTGAATGACGATCGTCATTACACCGCCGCCGATGGCTCTGAAATTTCTCTGCACGGACGCTCGCTGCTGTTTATCCGCAACGTGGGTCATTTGATGACCATTCCTGTGATTTGGGACAGCGAAGGCAATGAAATCCCGGAAGGCATTCTTGATGGCGTCATGACTGGCGCGATTGCCCTCTATGATTTAAAAGTGCAGAAAAACTCGCGCACTGGCAGCGTCTATATTGTGAAACCGAAAATGCACGGTCCGCAGGAAGTGGCGTTCGCCAACAAACTGTTTACCCGCATTGAGACAATGCTCGGTATGGCACCGAATACCCTGAAAATGGGCATTATGGATGAAGAACGTCGGACCTCGCTGAACTTGCGTAGCTGTATCGCTCAGGCGCGCAACCGCGTGGCGTTCATCAATACCGGTTTCCTCGACCGTACCGGCGATGAAATGCATTCGGTGATGGAAGCTGGCCCGATGCTGCGTAAAAATCAGATGAAATCGACGCCGTGGATCAAAGCCTACGAGCGTAATAACGTGCTTTCCGGCCTGTTCTGTGGGCTGCGCGGTAAAGCGCAAATCGGTAAAGGCATGTGGGCAATGCCGGACCTGATGGCAGACATGTACAGCCAGAAGGGCGACCAACTGCGTGCCGGGGCAAACACAGCCTGGGTTCCGTCACCAACCGCTGCTACGCTCCATGCGCTGCACTACCACCAAACCAACGTACAGAGCGTGCAAGCCAACATTGCCCAGACCGAGTTTAATGCTGAATTTGAACCGCTGCTGGACGATCTGCTGACTATTCCGGTTGCTGAAAACGCTAACTGGTCGGCGCAAGAGATCCAACAAGAGCTGGATAACAACGTGCAGGGGATTCTGGGGTACGTGGTGCGCTGGGTGGAGCAGGGGATTGGTTGTTCAAAAGTGCCGGATATTCACAATGTGGCGCTGATGGAAGACCGCGCAACGCTGCGTATCTCCAGCCAGCATATCGCCAACTGGTTACGTCACGGTATTCTGACCAAAGAACAGGTGCAGGCGTCGCTGGAGAATATGGCGAAAGTGGTTGATCAGCAAAACGCTGGCGATCCGGCTTACCGTCCGATGGCGGGGAATTTCGCTAACTCGTGTGCTTTTAAAGCTGCCAGCGATTTGATCTTCCTCGGCGTGAAACAGCCAAACGGTTATACCGAACCGTTATTACACGCCTGGCGTTTACGCGAAAAAGAAAGTCATTAATAGCGTCAAAAAAGCCCCGGCAAGTTTTATTGTCGGGGCTATGATAGTAACTGCGGTAGTACATTTATCCCGGAAATAACCGGAGCGATTATCAGGGTTTAACAATATTAAATACCCGTAGCGCATTACTAGCGGGCCTAAAACAACAATATGGACATCTTAACGATACTCTGCGCCTGCGTGTGCGGAACAGAAACCCTTACCCGATATACTTGTTATGCCAGAGGTAGCAATTGCGTTAGCGGCGTACTGTTGCTGTAAAGTATAACGTCTATATTTTACAGTTCAGTCCTCTTTTGCTTATTACAACCTTAAGTATATCAAGCATATAAAGATAATAAGAGACTGAACAATATGGTTACCTGGACCCAAATGTATATGCCAATGGGAGGACTGGGGCTATCCGCTCTGGTCGCCCTGATCCCGATAATATTCTTCTTCGTTGCACTCGCGGTATTACGTCTGAAAGGACATGTCGCTGGAGCAATAACCCTTATATTATCTATCCTGATTGCAATATTCGCCTTTAAAATGCCGATTGATATGGCATTTGCTGCTGCGGGCTATGGCTTTATTTATGGATTATGGCCAATTGCGTGGATTATTGTCGCGGCGGTGTTCCTGTATAAATTAACCGTTGCCAGCGGGCAGTTCGATATTATCCGCAGCTCGGTTATCTCCATCACCGACGATCAGCGTTTGCAGGTGTTACTGATTGGTTTCTCCTTTGGTGCGTTGCTGGAAGGAGCGGCTGGCTTTGGTGCTCCGGTGGCGATTACGGGTGCGCTGCTGGTGGGCCTGGGCTTCAAACCGTTATACGCGGCGGGGTTGTGTCTGATTGCCAACACTGCGCCAGTGGCGTTTGGTGCGTTGGGCGTGCCGATTCTGGTCGCCGGTCAGGTAACGGGAATCGATCCGTTCCACATTGGCGCAATGGCGGGACGCCAGTTACCGTTCCTGTCGATTCTTGTGCCGTTCTGGCTGGTAGCAATGATGGACGGCTGGAAAGGGGTGAAAGAGACGTGGCCAGCGGCGCTGGTTGCTGGGGGAAGCTTTGCTGTCACTCAGTTCTTTACCTCTAACTATATTGGTCCGGAACTGCCGGATATTACTTCGGCGCTGGTGAGTATCGTCTCACTCGCTTTATTCCTTAAAGTCTGGCGGCCGAAAAATACCGAAACGGCAATCAGCATGGGGCAATCCGCAGGTGCGATGGTGGTAAATAAGCCATCTTCTGGCGGTCCCGTGCCTTCAGAATATAGTCTGGGGCAAATCATTCGTGCGTGGTCACCGTTTTTAATCTTAACGGTGCTGGTCACCATCTGGACCATGAAGCCGTTTAAAGCGTTATTTGCTCCGGGCGGCGCGTTTTATTCACTGGTGATTAATTTCCAGATCCCTCATTTGCATCAACAAGTGTTGAAAGCGGCACCCATTGTCGCCCAACCAACGCCAATGGATGCGGTGTTTAAATTCGACCCTCTCTCGGCTGGCGGCACCGCTATTTTTATTGCGGCGATTATCTCTATCTCCATCCTCGGTGTTGGGATCAAGAAAGGTATTGGCGTCTTTGCCGAAACGCTAATTAGCTTGAAGTGGCCGATACTGTCGATTGGCATGGTGCTGGCGTTCGCCTTCGTCACCAACTATTCTGGCATGTCCACCACGCTGGCGCTGGTACTGGCAGGTACAGGCGTGATGTTCCCGTTCTTCTCACCGTTTCTCGGCTGGCTGGGCGTATTCCTTACCGGCTCGGACACCTCCTCTAACGCCCTGTTTGGTTCACTGCAATCGACCACGGCGCAGCAAATCAACGTCTCTGACACTCTGCTGGTGGCAGCAAATACCAGCGGCGGCGTAACTGGCAAGATGATCTCCCCGCAATCTATCGCCGTGGCCTGCGCCGCGACGGGCATGGTGGGCCGGGAATCTGAACTGTTCCGCTACACCGTGAAGCACAGTCTGATTTTTGCCAGCGTTATCGGCATTATCACGCTGTTGCAGGCGTATGTGTTTACCGGGATGTTGGTAAGTTAATAGAATAGTTATGCCTGACGTTAATACAAACCCAGTCTATCAGACTGGGTTTGTTAGTATTTCCGATATCAGACAGGGAAAATGCCTGGTCAGAAATGGGGCGTAATTCGGTTTTCTCAAAAAAGTAAAAAACGCCTTGTGGGCGGGGGATTATCTTACGACATGTAATTTGTTCCATACTTTTAAACTCCCCATTGTTATGAAGTAAAGGCGTTATCTTTTTATCCGTTCAAACTTTAGCTCAAATTTGTAGCATGCAGATTCCGGTATTTTTCCTGATACCAGAAAAAAGTCACTGGATGAAAGGTTGTGATAAAAATCACAAATTAAGTCAGGTTACTGGAGATAAAGTCTGCAACAGAGAATTATCGTAGTCTGTGTACCTCAACCAGTATTTTAAAGGCTCTGCTACATGGAAGAAAACACAAGGCAGCGTACAGAAAATTATATTTCAGCAAAAAACCAGCATCCCGCCTGGATACTCCTTGCCACTCGCCGTGCTCCACTGGTATTGAGTTGCCTGAAAACGCTTTTTGAAAAATCACATGATGGCATTCCCCTTGAGGAAGCTATTCAGTCTCTTTCCAGTATTCTCATTGAGCATGTGAGTCAGGAACAGTATGACATTAATCAGGACAATCCATTTCTTCAGGCCAGTCGTGAACTGCGGGAGTGGATTAAACGCCGTTTAATTGTCGAACGGGATGGCCGTATTTTTGCTACCGATGCGCTTGAGGTCGCGATTACGTTTGTAGAGTCTCTGGATAATCGTTTTATGACCTCTACGGCTTCCCGTTTGTCCACCGTTCAGCGAGAAATTGAAAACCTGGAAACACGGCTTAATCCTAACCCGGCAAACCGGGTTGCAACCTTACGTCGTCGTATTTCTGAACTGGAACGCGAACTACAGGAGGCAGAAGCCGGGCATATTGAGGTGCTGGAAACGCACCAGGCGGTTGAGCATATTCGTGAGGTCTACAATTTAGCTTCCAGCCTGCGGGCTGACTTTCGTCGTGTTGAAGACTCCTGGCGTGAGGCTGACCGCGCTCTTCGCCAATCCATTATTGGTGAGCAATATCATCGCGGCGATATAGTAGAACGCCTGCTCAACGATCAGGACGCGCTGCTTAATACGCCGGAAGGAAGAGTTTTCGACAGCTTTCAGCAACAGCTCCGTCAATCTTCTGAACTTAAAGCGATGAGTGAACGATTACGTGTGATCCTTAGCCATCCTTCTGCTTCTGATGCGCTTAACCGTCTACAGCGTCACGATCTGCGCTGGCTGGTTAAACGTCTGGTCGATGAATCGCAAACTGTCCTCCAGGCTCGCGCCCGTAGCGAGCGTGATGTCCGTGGTTTCATGAAAACCGGTCTTGCTGCTGAACATCATCGTGTTGGTCATTTGCTTAATGAGTTTCTGAATCTGGCGTTAAAACTCGACTGGCAGCGCCAGATGATTCGTAAACAAGAGGTGCCGCTACCTGCCGTTGGTGTGGCGGTAACAGGCATCCCCGCTATTGAACGTTTACGTTTTAAAGAGGTGGATGATGAAGCAGAGCAGACGTTGGATCTCAGTAATCATGCGGCGGATTTAACGCAGATTGGCGATGATTTCTGGGATGCCTTCAATGGCCTCGATCGTGAGGTGTTGATTCAGCAGACGTTGCAGCTTCTTGCAAAAGAAAATCGCCCCGTTGGCCTGGCTGAACTGGCGGCGCTGTTACCCCCGGCTCACGATCTCGAAACATTCGCCGTCTGGATTGGTATGGCAAGAGAAGCGGGTATTGAGGTTATTGATTCACAGCGTGAATTTGCAGAGCTTAGTGATGGGGAAGGTCGCCGCTGGCGATTTAATCTGCCCACCACCGGTCTGGAAAGTCAGGCATTAATGGATATCGATTGGGAGTAACAGGTATGACGGGCTTTTTTGACAGGCTGATTAACCGGAGCGTTACCGCAAATGCAGGCTGTGAACCAGAACCATCGGATGAGGAGGTTACCGATGAGTCGGTTGAAGAAAGTTTGGCCAGTAGTGAAACGCGGACGCTAAAAAAAATACGTGAAGCGACTCAGGAATTGCTCAAATACGGCCTGCTGGAAGAGGCCAGTAAGCCCAATCTGTACCGCATCGTACTGAGCCATCCTGAAGAGGTTACTCGTATTCTGGAGCCTCTCGATCTGGATATCGGCATTGATGAGATCCGTGGCCTGCTGTATGTCAAAGTCAGGCTTGATGAAACGCCTGCGCAGGATGAATGGGCCCACCCTCTGGTGAGGCGGCAACGACTAAACCTGGAACAATCTTTATTAGTTGCCATACTGCGCCAACATTTTGTGGCCTGGGAGCAGGAAAGCGGAACCGGTGCCAGTCAGGCACAGATCGCCATCGATGATCTTCTCCCTCAACTCCAGATTTATCTTGGCGACCCGGGCAGTGAATCAAAAGAACGCACCCGATTGCTTACCCTGCTGGATCAATTAAAGGGGCATGGGCTGGTGACGTCGCCGGATGCACATGAGCGGATCGTCATCCGTCCGATCATTGCTCATCTTGCCGATCCGATCAATCTTCAGGCATTACTGGCATGGCTGCGAGAGCAAATTGCCCAGCAAACCTCTCCAAATGACGCGCGAGAAAAGGATAGCAGCGAGGAGGACGTATGAATCAGGTATCTGGCCTGGCTGGAAAGGAATCTTTCATTCTTACCCGTATTGAGTTGTTCAACTGGGGCGGTTTTCATGGATTGCATCAGGCAGCAATCCATCAGGATGGTACCGCCGTTATTGGCCCAACCGGGAGCGGAAAAACAACGTTGGTCGATGCCCTGATGACTCTGCTTTGTGCCAATCCTCGCTACAATCTGGCCTCAACTGGCGGGCATGAAAGCGACAGGGATCTTATCTCTTACGTCCGCGGCGTATCCGGTCCTGGCGATGGCGGTGAAGGGCAATCGCATATTGCCAGACCAGGTAAAACCGTGACAGGTATTGCTGCTACGCTGGAGCGCGAAGGAAAACAGGTCCGTCTGGGGGCGTTATTGTGGTTTGATTCCACCAGTTCCAGCGTGACGGATATGAAAAGGCTCTGGCTGTTCAGCGATAATCCCTGGCAGACGCTGGAGCATTGGCTAAACGTTTACCATGAGGGAGGTACACGTTTGCTCCGACAGATGGAAAAAGAAGCCATCGGGCTCTGGACATACCCGAATAAAAAGCAGTATCTGGCGCGCCTGCGGGATTTCTTCGAGGTGGGGGAAAACGCGTTTACGTTGTTAAACCGGGCGGCAGGGTTAAAACAACTCAACAGTATTGATGAGATTTTTCGCGAGCTGGTGTTAGACGATCACTCCGCCTTTGATCGCGCGGCTGAAGTGGCCAATAGTTTTGATGGTCTGACTGAGATTCATCAGGAACTGGAAACCGCTCGCAAACAACAGCAGTCTTTACAACCTGTCGCCCTGAGCTGGGAGAAGTACCAAAAGCAAGAGCGTCAACTGGCTGACTGGCAGACGCTGGAATCGCTGTTACCCCTCTGGTTTGCACAACAGGCAAACCACCTCTGGCGGGAAAAGATTAACCTTCTTAACGCAAGGCTCGCTGAGGCACAAACCAGCGAAGAACAGCTCCAGTCACAGCTTGATTTGCAAAAAAAGGTGGTTAGCGACTGTATGCAGCGTTATCTCCAGGTCGGCGGTGCCAATATTGATGAACTGAACGAGCGTATCAAGGACTGGCAAAAAACGCTCGGCAGTCGAGAGGCATTGGCGCGTCAATATCAACAGCTGACCCGTAACCTTGGATTGCCGTCTGATCTGATCCAACCACAGCTGGAGGCGAATCAGCATGAAGCCGCGGCCCTATGTGAGCAGATCGCCGTTGATATAAAGTTGAAACAGGAAGAAGCGTATCAAAAAGGTGCGCTTAGCCATCACATTACCGAAGAGCTTCGGGAACGGGAAAATGAACGCGCCGAGATCGCGCGTCGTCCGGATTCTAACCTTCCCGCACATTATCAGGCGTTTCGTAGCGAGCTGGCAAAAGCGTTGAACGTGGATGAGTCTGAACTGCCTTTCGTCGCTGAACTGATACAGGTTAAACCGGAAGAGGCGCAATGGCGCGGTGCGATTGAGCGTGCTGTCGGGAGTAACAGGCTGCGTATTCTGGTTGCGCCTGAATCGGCACAGGAAGCGCTGCGCTGGGTAAATCAGCGCAACAACCGTCTGCATGTGCGGCTACTGGAGGTCAAATTACCGCACTCTCCCGCCCGGTTCTTCGACGATGGCTTTACCCGCAAGCTGTTGTGGAAAGATCATCCGTGGCGAGAGGCCGTCAAAGCATTACTGGCCGAAAGCGACAGGCATTGTGTTGACAGCCCTGAACAACTGCGTGACACGCCTCATGCTATGACGGTGCAGGGATTAATGTCTGGTAAACAGCGTTTTTATGACAAGCATGATCAGAAACGCCTTGATGAAGACTGGCTGACGGGATTCGATAACCGCGATCGCCTGAACTTCCTTGCTAAAGAAATTACCACGCTTCAGGAGCAGGTTAAAACCGCAAACGCGGCATTTGAGTTTGCGAAAGGCGAGGTGGGGCTTTTGCAAAATCAGGCTGCTTCCTTCCAGAAAATAGAACAAATTGATTTCGATAGCATCGATGTTCCCGGCGCGAAGAGCCAACTGGACGCGCTCAGGGAGCGGCTGGAAAATCTGACCCGCCCGGATTCTGACGCCAGTGTAGCGAAAGCAAAACTTGATGAGGCTCAAACGGTTGAATCTGAACTCGATAAGCAGCTCAGAGCTGCCAATAAAGTCACTAACGTGCTGGATACAGAACTCACATCAGCCCGTGCCGCGGAACGTAAGGCCCAGCAAACTGCACAACAAGGTATGAAGGAAGAAGAGCGAGAGTTGTGCGCGTCACATTTTCCAGTGGTGACTTTGGAGCAATTGCCTGACATTCGCGATTTAGAACGTCAACATGAGCGGGGAATTCAGCATGAAATTGAAAGAGTTAAAGCTGAACTACATCGACTGAACATTGAGTTGACCAAACGTATGTCTGAAGCCAAACGTGTGGATACCGGGGCGCTCGTTGAGGCAGGGACTGATTTGGACGATATTACTGTTTATTTACAGCGTTTGCAGGAACTGACCGAAGAAGCCCTGCCGGAAAAGCTCAATCGCTTCCTTGATTATCTTAACCGTTCATCCGATGACGGCGTAACACAACTGCTTAGCCATATTGAGCATGAGGTGCTGGTGATTGAGGAGCGCCTCAATGAACTCAATGAAACTATGTTCAGGGTTGATTTTCAGCCGTATCGCTACCTGCGTCTGGATACCAAAAAAGTTGTCCATGAAAGCCTGCGCACGCTTGAAAAAGCACAGCGTCAGCTAAATGCCGCCCGATTTGTTGATGATAATGGCGAGAGCCATTATAAGGCTTTGCAGATACTGGTGGCGCAATTGCGGGATGCTTGTGAACGAAACCGTACCCTGGGAGCAAAAGCGCTACTGGATCCCCGTTTTCGACTGGAGTTCGCCGTATCGGTGATGGATCGTCAGAGCGGAAATGTGATTGAGTCTCGTACCGGCTCACAGGGTGGTAGCGGTGGAGAAAAAGAGATTATCGCTTCTTACGTGTTAACAGCTTCACTTAGCTACGCACTTTGTCCTGCGGGGAGCCGTTATCCGCTTTTCGGTACCATTATCCTTGATGAAGCCTTCTCCCGCAGTTCTCATGCGGTGGCGGGTAGGATCATTGCCGCGCTTAGAGAATTTGGCTTACATGCAGTATTTATCACCCCCAATAAGGAAATGCGCCTGCTGCGTGACCATACTCGTTCGGCGATTGTTGTCCACCGGCGCGGTCAGAATTCCAATATGGCTTCTCTGAGCTGGGAAGAGCTTGAACGACACTACCAGCGACGGGGGAACGCGTAGGATGTATTCCCCAGATGAATTGCGTGAAAAGCTTGCCCGGCAGTGGGATAGCGCAAAACTTCGGGCTGAACGCTTACTGTCCCCCGGTAACTGGCCGCTCTGCCTGCCTATTGGTAAACCTTCCACGAAAATATTTGCAGAGCAGACTCAGCGCGTTTTGCAGCACGTACAGCGATGGAGGCAAGTTGCGGTTGGGCACGTGGAATGGGAAGCGGTGAGTTATCGGGCAAGTGATACACCAGTATTAATGCCGTTGCGCTGGATTCTGAATAGCCCTTCTGAGTGGATCAACGCCGCTGCGGATCCGGTTGTGAGCCGGGAATTTCGCTTGCTGGAAGGAATTATTGAACAAGTTAATCCCATTTTTCACCCGCTGTTGGTAAAGCATCGCTCTCTCTGGCGGCACAAAGATCCGCAGGGCGTCATCAGCGCCGCCACGCTGGCCTGCCGATTAGAGCCGGGCTGCGCAAAAGGGCTGCCGTTAAGATTGCTTTCCGGGCAAGGAGTGGATACCAAATTTATCGAGAATAATATTTCGTTATTAACCCGACTGTTAGACGTGCGGTTTTCAGGAGAAGCCAGCGAGCAGGGATTAACAACTTTTCTTGATGCTTTTGATGAGTCCAGTCACTGGGTTTTAGTTGTACCATTATCACCCGGCTTACTTCCTTTTAAAAAATGCCGGGTAACAACGGCGGAACTGGCAGAAACAACATTACCTGCGTCGCAAGTACTGGTGGTTGAAAATGAGCAGTGTCTGCATCATCTTCCAGCATTATCTGACACTATCGCGATTTTAGGCTGTGGCCTGGACGTGCAATGGCTATCCAGTTCTGTTCTGGATGAAAAACGCGTTGCTTATTGGGGGGACATGGATAGCTGGGGATTACTGATGCTGGCGAGAGCCAGGCGCTGTCGTCCGACGCTTGATGCCCTGCTCATGAACCGTGAGTTGTTTGAGCAGTATGCCAGTCATAGCGCCGTTCCAGAACCGGTCATAGCGAAGGAAGCTG
>ENA-UERG01002561-UERG01002561.1-human-gut-metagenome-genome-assembly--contig:-NODE-2561-length-12834-cov-4.808654_pt1 | contig 12834 bp, 7 predicted proteins | sample MGYA00242954_ERZ507954 | MGnify/ENA primary metagenome ERZ507954 (study PRJEB26167, sample SAMN06115478) | human gut metagenome | host: Homo sapiens | place: China:Sichuan | collected 2015-01-21... | reverse complement strand
ATTTCCTGGTGAAGAGTAATTTTGAGGTGCTGGAGGCCGGAGACGGCGAGGAGGCACTGGATATTTTTTATAAGGATTACATACACGAGCTGCCGGTTGGAGAAGTAGCAGCCGAGGTTAACGCGGCACTGAGGCATAAGCCGCGCGTGGTGGTCACGGCACCGCCGGGTGCGGGCAAGTCCACACTGCTGCCGCTAACCATTATGACCGACACGCCCGAGGGCCGAATTCTGATGCTGGAACCACGGCGGTTGGCAGCCCGACAGGTGGCCCAGCGCATGTCCGACATGATCGACGAGCGTGTCGGACAGACCGTAGGCTACACCATCCGTTTCGAGTCCCGCGTATCAACCCGGACACGCATCGAGGTCGTGACAGAAGGCATCCTGCAGCGGATGCTGGTAGACGATCCCACGCTTGACGGCATTTCCGTAGTGATTTTCGATGAGTTTCACGAGCGCAGCCTATACTCCGACATCGCATACGCCCTGACTCTCGAAGCCCAGCGACTGATACGCCCGGACCTGAAAATCGTCATCATGTCGGCCACAATCGACACTGATTATATATGCCGGCGTTTTGACGCTCCGCTGATCGAAAGCAAGGGACGAGCTTACGATGTGGAGATAATCCGCGCGGCCGAGTCCGACGCCAATACCTGCGTGGCCGACACAGCCTCTGCTATCCGTCGCGCATTACGCGAACAGTCGGGTGACATCCTTGCCTTCCTCCCCGGCCAGGGCGAGATAATGAAATGTCGCGATCTTCTCGCGAACCTGCCATCTGATATTTACATCCACACTCTCTACGGAATACTGCCGTTTGAGGAGCAACGGCGCACCCTGGCTCCTTCCCCTGCCGGCACACGCAAGATTGTGCTCTCCACTCCTATTGCCGAGACTTCACTTACCATCGAAGGAATCCGCACTGTAGTCGATTCGGGTTTCTACAAAGGTATGGTATTTGATGCCCGAAGCGGCCTCAGTCATCTGGAAACGATGCGCATATCGCTCGACATGGCCCGGCAACGAAGCGGCCGTGCCGGGCGTCTGGCGGAAGGTGTATGTTATCGTCTGTGGTCCAACCCTGTAGAACTGCGCATGAAAGAAAGCCGCGTGCCGGAAATCGAAGAAGCCGATTTATCGTCAATGGTACTGGACATTGCCGCATGGGGCGAAAGCGATGTCTTCGCTTTACCCTGGCTCACGCCTCCGCCTCGCGACAAGGTGTTCAAGGCCCGTCAGCTGTTATGCAGCCTCGGTGCCGTCAACGACAAAGGCGAAATTACACCCCACGGCAGAAAATTGACCCGTATCCCATGTCATCCTCGCATAGCGCAGATGCTGACCGTAGCCGACGAAAATGTCTCAAAGGCATTGGGTGCAGACATAGCCGCCATCCTGGATGATAAGGATCCGATAAACGACGAGAACGATTGCGACATAACCACGCGCATAATATTGCTAAGAGAAGCGCGTCGCCGTGGCAACAGCGGCAGATTCGGCCGCATCATAAAGATTGCTGAGCAGTATCGCCGCCTGGTCAACGCCAAGGAAGACAACACAATCCCTGACCAGACCGCCATAGGCGCGCTCGTAGCCCTGGCATATCCCGAACGTACGGCCATGATGGTGGCCGACTGTCGTTACAGGTTGGCCAACGGCGACGAGGTGCGCATAAATGCCGAAGATGTGTTGTCATCCAAGAAATTCCTGGCGATTGCTTCATTAGGAAAGAGAATATTTCTGGCCGCACCTGTTGACGAGACGGTGCTGAGGAATATGGGCACATGGAACGAAAAGCTACATTGGGACAACAAGCAGGGGCGCGTTGTGGCACGTCGTGAGCTACGTTTAGGCGCATTACTGCTTGACACAGCCGTTTCGGATTCCATTGATCGGGCTCGGATCATCGAGGCTATATGCGAGGCAGCTGCCAAGGATGGCCGCAGCATGTTCGATTTCTCAGATGACGTCACGCGCCTTATCCAGCGGATAGAAACCGTGGCGGGCTGGCATCCTGAACTGGATTTGCCTGACGTATCGGTCGACAGACTATTGGAAACAGCCGGCGAGTGGCTACCTTTATATATTGGTGATGCTGTGACTGTTCGCGAACTGAAACGCATAGACATCTGTCAGGTGGTATGGGGATTCCTGACATACGACCGGCAACAGTCGGTGGATGCCATCGCTCCGTCGCATTATCGGTTACCGAATGGCCGTAACGTACGTCTTGATTATCGTGTCGGTGCAGACTCACCGATTCTGAGTGCACGTCTTGAGGATTGCTTCGGCATCCGGGAGACACCGCGCGTTGACGGGGGCACACGGCCTATGCTCATGGAATTGCTTTCGCCGGGCTATAAGCCGGTTCAGCTCACCAAGGACATCGCAAGTTTCTGGAGCACTACCTACCACGAAGTCCGCAAGGAACTGCGCCGCCGCTACCCTAAACACCCCTGGCCGGAAAATCCATGATTTTGTCCATCCGAAGATTTTTCGTAATTTTAGGGTTAATACTTTGACGTTATGACAGAAATCAAACAAAAGAACAATAATATCGTAGATTGCGACGCCAACCGTGAGCGGCAGATATACCGCGTCACGCTGATGGGCAGCGTCATCAACGCAGTGCTCGTGGTGTTCAAGTTCGTGGCCGGTATCCTGGGCCATTCGGCGGCCATGATAGCCGATGCGGTGCATTCCCTCTCCGACTTCCTCACTGACATTGTCGTAATAGTGTTTGTCCGTATCGCCGGCAAGCCGGCCGACAAGGACCACGATTACGGACACGGCAAGTACGAGACGCTGGCCACGGCCATCATTGGCCTGGGCCTGCTTGGCGTCGGCATCGCCATTTGCTGCAACGGCGTCTGCAAGATATATCAGGCCTTCATCGGCAATCCTCTGCCCCGTCCAGGCTTCATTGCCTTTGCCGCCGCCATACTCAGCATCATCCTCAAGGAATGGGCATATCGCTTCACCGTCAAGGCTGGCAAAGAGGCCGGTTCGCAGGCAGTTGTGGCGAATGCCTGGCATCACCGCTCGGACGCGTTCTCGTCGCTCGGCACGGCTTTGGGCGTAGGCGGCGCATTGTTCCTCGGTGCAAAGTGGACGGTGCTCGATCCCATCGCTGCGGTGATTGTCAGCTTCTTTATCGTCGGCACTGCCCTCAAACTTCTTAAACAGGCGCTTGACGAACTGTTGGAGCATAGCCTCCCCGATGACGTGGAGAACGAGATAATGCAGATTGTAGAGCAAGAACCGTGCGTCACCAACATACACCATCTGCGCACGCGCCGCATCGGCAACAACATAGCAATGACCATGCACCTGCGTCTGCCGGGCGACATCAGCCTTTACCACGCACACGAGCATGCTTCGAATATCGAGCGCAAACTTCGCGAACACTTCGGCGACAAGACCTTCATCGGTCTACACATCGAGCCGGTCAAGGTAGACGGCAAATATCAGGAGCCCGACCACACTACATCTGTCCATAATCCGTAAAAGTGATAATTTATTCCGTATTCGGGATACTGACATCTTGACAATAACATTGTAATTTTGCATCGTAGATAATAACTACATACCGCAATATTGATATACGATATGAAGCAACTTATTTCAGCATTATTACTCGGTATCTTAACATTCAATGTTATGGCACAACAGAAATTTATACAGACAGCCGGACATGACGCGCTCAGCGACTTCGCGCCCAAATTCGCGGAACTTAACGATAACGTTCTATTTGGCGAGGCTGTATGGAACGATTCAACTCTCTCGCTTCACGATCACAGCATGGTCACCATCTCCATCCTGCTCGGCAAGGGGATGATCGATTCATCGTTCCGCTCCCACCTGATGATGGGCAAGAAGCACGGCATCACCCGCAAGGAGATAGCCGCACTGCTTACACAGGCCGCTTTCTACGCCGGATGGCCCAACGCATGGGCGGCCTTCCGCATCGCCAAGGAGGTGTGGGCCGACGATGATGCCGCAACGGAGAAAGAGCGTTTCCTGCAGGAGATGATTTTCCCCATCGGCGAGCCTAACACCGCTTACGCCAAATACTTCATCGGCAACAGCTACCTGGCCCCCCTGTCAAACGAGCAGGTCAACGTGTCCAATGTCACATTCGAACCCCGCTGCCGCAACAACTGGCACATTCATAAGGCCACCAAGGGCGGCGGTCAGATGCTGATAGGTGTGGCAGGCCGCGGCTGGTATCAGGAGGAAGGCAAGCCCGCACAGGAGATTCTCCCCGGCACCGTAATCCATATTCCCGCCAATGTAAAGCACTGGCATGGCGCCGCGGCCGACAGCTGGTTCGCACATCTCGCCTTCGGCGTTCCCGGCGAGAATACCGAAAACGTTTGGCTTGAACCTGTCAGCGACGCGGAATACGACAAACTGCCTTAAGGCAATTTTTAGGAGTTGAACTATGCGCAACAATTACAATCAGGACACTTTCATAACTTGAAACACCCCGTTGCCGACCGGCAGCGGGGTGTTTTAATTGTGCTCATTGTCTGCGTTATTTCTTCTTGCGGAATGGCCACGTCACGAGGATGTACAGCTCGCGTACCCAAACCACCGCCGACGACGCCAGGATTATGATGCCCAAGTCCTCGGCACCTGAGGGATTCCACTTCCAATCGGCCGTCCGCAGCATCGGTTCCACATTGAAGAAGTTCGGCACCAGTTCGGAGATGAACAGCTGTCCGATTACGATAATCAACACTATGGTCCAGAATCCCTGGCTCATCTTGAGCCTGAACAGACTCTTGGAGGTTTCGAACGCACGTGCGTCGAACATATACCAGAAATGAGTCCATACGAATATCGAGAACAGCAGCGTCATGTCGTAAACCGACATCGGAGCCTCAGGACCCCACGTAAAGTGCTGCAGATCCCTCAGCGACTTGATGTCAACGTGATTGAACAGGATGTAGAATCCGAACGTCAACGCGAAGAATATCACTCCGACGCCAATGAGTTCGAACAACATCGGACGGTTGATGATGAAGGCGTTGCGATTGCGCGGCTTGTTCTTCATCACACCGGGCGACGGCGGCAGCGAGGCGAGAGCCATGGCGCCGAAGGTGTCCATAATCAGGTTCACCCACAGCATCTGCGTCACGGTCAGCGGCGACTCCTTGCCGAAGAACGAACCGAACATCACCAACAGGCAAGCGGCCACGTTCACCGTGAGCTGGAACAACAGGAAGCGCTGTATGTTCTGATACAATGACCGGCCCCACATCACGGCGCGTCCTATAGACGAGAACGAATTGTCGATAATCGTTATGTCGCTTGCCTCTTTGGCAACCGACGTGCCGTCGCCCATAGAAAGGCCCACATGCGCGGCCCGCAGAGCCGGAGCGTCGTTGGTGCCGTCTCCGGTCACGGCCACGACCTCGTTGTTGGCCTGCAGAGCCTCTACGAGTCGCTTCTTGTCCAACGGTCTCGCGCGTGCTATTATCTTGAGTTCACCCACGCGGTCGCGCAGTTCCTCATCGCTCATCCCGGCCACTTCCGGACCTGTGATTATGTTGACGTCGGAATCCACGGCATCATCCCACAGGCCGACCTGACGGCCTATCTCCTTGGCAGTGCCGGGAGTGTCGCCGGTCACTATCTTGACCTTGATGCCTGCGTTCAGCACCTCACGCACCGCATCGGGCACATCGGCACGAACCGGATCGGAGATAGCCATAATGCCGAGGAATGTCATGTTGCCGTATTCAATTTTTCCGTTGTTCAGCACTTCCTTGCCGTCGGAGGGAAGCTCGCTGTATGCGAATCCTAATGTACGCATGGCCATGCCCTGATATTCCAGCAGCCGTGCGTCTATTTCCTCCTTGGTCACGCCGGCGGTGTCGCCGCACATGCCGAATACTATCTCAGGCGCGCCTTTTACGTACAATATCCGTTTGCCGTCCGTTGACCTCACAACCGTGGCCATGTATTTGCGTTTGGTACTGAAGGGCAGTTCCTCAAGGTGCTCGGAGTTCTCGCGCAGCGTGGTGTAGTCCACTCCCCTTTCGCGCAGCCACAGCAGGAGGGCGCCTTCCGTCGGATTACCGAGTACCACCGGCTTCTCTTTTGAGACGTCGAGCTGCGCCGTGGAGTTGGCTGCAATGCCTTCATATATCACCTGATCCGATGGATTGCCGAAAAAGTCGGCCTTATATACCTGCATCTGGTTCTGGGTCAGCGTACCGGTCTTGTCGGTGCATATCACGGTGGTGGCACCCATCGTCTCGCAGGCGTGCATCTTGCGCACCAGGTTGTTGGTCTTGAGCATGCGACGCATGGAGTAAGCCAACGACAATGTCACCGCCATAGGCAGGCCTTCGGGCACCGCCACGACTATTAGCGTCACGGCTATCATCAGTGTCTTCAATACATGTGCAAGTATCTGCGGCAGGCTCATGTCGCCCATCTGAGGCGCAAGATGTATGATTTGCCCCACAATCACCAGGCCCGCAACTATATAGCTGACATTCGAAATCCATTTGGCCAGCCGGTCCAGCTGCTCGTTTAGGGGCGTCTTCACCGATTTGTCAATCTGTGCTTCCTGGAATACGCCGCCCATCTCGGTGTCGTCGCCCACCTTCAGCACGCGCATCACGCCATGACCTTCCATCACCTTGGTGCCTCGCATCACGTGGTTGGACGGGTATGTGGCATCCTTGTCGAACTGTTCGGGGTCAATGGACTTGCGCGCCGACGGTTCGCCGGTCAGCGACGACTCGTCCACGCTCAGCGTGATGCAGTTCAGCAGCTCGCCGTCGGCCGGAATCTCGTCGCCCGTATTCAGCATCACGATGTCTCCCACCACCACGTCCTTGCGCGGTATGGTGGTCACCATTTTGTTGCGCACCACCTCCACTGGCTCGTCGTCGTTCACCTGGTTCAGTATCTTGAACGCCTTGTTGGCACGTGCCTCGAATATATACGACAGTCCCGTGGCCAGCGCAATGGCCATAAAGATGCCTACCGGCTCGAAGAATACCTCCCTGCCCTCATGGAGCACTGCGTATTCATAAACTGCAATCCCGATGGACAACGCACCGGCTATCAGCAGGATGATGATGAGTGGGTCGGAAAATTTCTCGAGTAACAACTTCCACCATTTGGCCTGAGCCGGTGGTGTCAGAATGTTGTTTCCGTGTATCTTACGGCTCTCGGTTACCTGCGAGTCCGTCAGTCCGGCATAATGTCTGTTTGGTGTCATATAGCCACGTTTCCTGTTTCGTACTTGATTATTATCTTGTGGTTGTCGATTCACTTCTGTATAACAACCCAACACCCCCATTCTACCTAAACTCAAAAAATAATATTTTATTGAAGCGTTGCCCCAACTTCAATATGTACATTTGCACAATTGCTAATTAATCTCTAAAATAATGGCTTCAGTTAAAGTAAAATTTCGACCCTCGACAGTATCGGGACACGAAGGCATAGTCTACTATCAGATTATCCACGAGCGCAAGGTGCGTCAGCTTCGCACGGAGTATAAGGTGCTTGCATCCGAATGGAATGAAAACCGCTCGACCGTCACCACAACCCTGCACAGCGAACGCAAAGGATATATTCTCTCCATCCGCGAGAAAATCCGTCTCGACATAGAGAGACTCACCAAAATAGTCCACCGCCTTGATGCCAGTGGGCTTATTTATACCGCCGATGATGTCATCGACGAGTTCAGCCGCTACGAACTGGAATACTCTCTGTTCAGTTTCATGGAAGCCATCATAGTCAGGATGCAGCAGAACGGCAGACACCGCACATCCGAGACCTACAGGTCCACTCTCAACAGCTTCAAGCGATTCCGAAACAACGAGGACATAATGCTTGACTGCATAACCTCAGGAACTATGGAGGACTACGAGGCATGGAACAAGAGCAGAGGCGTGATTCCTAATTCCACATCCTTCTATATGCGCATTCTCCGTGCCGTATACAACCGCGCCGTCGAAAACGACATTATAGAAAATAGAAAGCCCTTCCGACGGGTATATACCGGAATAGACAAGACCATAAAACGGGCGCTTCCCCTCAGGGATATAAAGAAGATTCAGGCGTTGAACCTATCGTCGACGCCATGCCTCGATTTCGCTCGCGACATGTTCATGATGAGTTTCTATCTGCGTGGCATGAGCCTGATAGACATGGCGTTTCTAAAGAAAACCGATCTCAGGTACGGTTATGTCTCCTATCGCCGTCAGAAGACCGGTCAGCGACTGCTAATCGCCTGGACTAAGGAAATGCAGAAGACACTCGACAAATATCCCGAAAACACCAGCGAATACCTTCTGCCCATTATCCGTAATCCCGGCACCAACGAACGGAACACCTACCGTAACGTAGGTTATAATATCAACCACAATCTGAAGCGCGTAGCCATGATGGTCGGACTTGACTTCCCGCTTACTCTTTATGTGGCGCGCCACAGCTGGGCCTCTGCCGCCAAAGCCAAAGGCATTCCGCTTTCGGTGATTTCGGATGGACTTGGACACGACAGCGAAAACACCACACGCATCTATCTCGACAGCCTCGACACCGCCGTCATCGACCGCGCCAATTCCCTTATCCTTAAAAGCCTGAAATAGCAATACCCATAGTTCTTAGCCGCAAAACAAATAACTACTCAGTATCAACCGTACAACCGTCCGCGATAGCGTATTGAAGCCTGCCTGTATAAGTTCTAACTTTGCCGTAAAAATTGAATTATGGACAAAGTGGAACTATACAGGCAGGTTTTCGCATCCTTCCGTACACTCTGTGCCGAAGGGAAACAGCCTTCGTCATTCAATGCCTACTGTAAGGCTCATGGAGTAGAGCAATCGTTGATGCGTCACATACTAAAAGATGAATTTCAAAATGTGAAAACCCTTTCAGGTTTTCAGTTCAGCAGGAGTGCCGGGGACCACGCGGTTGGAAAAATCTGTTCTCAGATCTATGAAGAGTTCAAACGTCTTTGTGCGGAAGGACGCCAACCGGGAACTTTCAAGGCATATTGCCTTCAGTATGGCATAACGCGCAAGCAGATGCATGGTTATCTATATCGCAATAAACTGAGAGTCGCTGGACTTCCGGGATTTAAGGGGCCAGCGGGAGCGGGAACGTTAAGCCATAGCTGTCAGGAGATTCCGTTCGAGGAAGTGATCTTCGAGGAGGCAGGTTTCCTTCCGGCTGAAGGATGCAATATGATAACGGTAAAGGTAGACGGTCATGTCGCCGTCAGTTTTCCGGCGGACACTGATGTGGCCGTCATTGCAAAGTTTGTCAGGAAGATTGGAAAGGAGGCGGGACATGTGGGGGCTTGAGCAGGGATTGAGGCTGTGGGTATGCCAGCAGCCGGTATCGATGCGCTACGGTATACGCGGTCTGACACAGATGGTATGGTCCTGGAAAGGACATTCCCCGGCATCGGGCGATGTCTATGTGTTCTTCTCAAAGGACCGCAGGACCATGAAGGCATTGAAGTGGGACGGCGATGGATTTCTGATGTATGTCAAAAGGCTGTCGCAGGGTCGTTTCCGGGAAGTGCTGAAAAAGGGCGATGACGGTGTCCGCAGGCTTCAGTGGGACGATTTCTATATGCTGATGAGGGGCCTCACGCCTGTGAAGGTGACTGTCGAGAAACGCTTCAGAATGGCTGTCAAATAGCGCATAATAGTTTATTATTCATTAAAATAAATGATGTAAAAAGTTGCGGATGTCAGATATTTTTCGTAACTTTACATCATGAATAAGAACGAGTTGATAGAGTTTTTGCAGCGTCAGGTCGGCTTCCTCCAGGGGAAACTCGACGAGGCGCTTGCCTCTGTCAGCTCGCTTACTTTGGCCAACGAGAAACTGACCGCCACTGTCGATGAACTGCGCACGCAGATAGCCTCCTTGGAGGAAGTCATAAAAGGCAAAGGCGAGGAACTGAGCAAACAGAAGGCTGCGCGTCAGGCTATGCGGCGTCTTCAGGAATCACCGTCGGAAAGACTGTCGAAGCCTGCGCCTTCTGCATCGGGCGACTCTTCCGGAAAGAAACCGGAAAAGAAGCATACCAACAATGGGGCCAAAAGGAAGACGCATCCCGAATGCGAGGTCGAGACCGTAGTGGTCGAGCCTGACAGTCCCGACTTCAGGCCGGAGGCGGCTACGTTCCTAGGCGAGTGCGATGTGGTGCGTTACGTCATGGAGCCGATGCGCTTCAGGAAAATCATCTACAAGGTCAGAAAATACGTGCAGGACGAGAAGATATACAAAGGCTCCACTCCGGCCACACCTTTGCTGAACTCGCAATATACCGCTTCCTTCATCGCCGGACTCGCCGAATTGCGCTACCTCCACTGCATGCCGCTTGAAAACGCCGTCGAGTACTTCCGTTCCCACGGCTTCGATCTCGACAAGGGGACGGCGCAGAAACTCGTCAGCAAGGTAAAAGTACAGTTGGAGAATCTATACAAGGCACTCGGAAAGGCAATAACGGAGGATGACTATATCTGTGGAGACGAGACCTATCAGAAAGTGCGCCTGCAGGTGGCCACGCCCTCGGGAAGAAAAATCAAGAAGGGTTACATCTGGGTGTTCGTCGGCATGACGACAGGTCTTGTATACTTCTTCTATGATGACGGCTCACAATCGGCAGAAGTCTTCGAGCAGCACGTCAAGGGCTTCAGCGGTGCCTTCCAGTGTGATTATTACTCCGGATACCGGAACATCGGTATCGGGGAGATGGCCGGAATAAGACGGCTGCCGTGCCTGCAGCACATCAAGCGGAAGTTCCTGGACATTAAAGACAATCCACAGGCACAGGAAATAGCAAAACTCTTCGGGCTATTCTACCACTTCGAGCATAAACACAGAATAGGCAAAGACCAATGGACGGAAGAAGATAATCTCAAATGGAGACAACGGTACTCCAGAATAATGCTGGAGAAAATCCACATGAGACTGATGGCCGTCAAAGGCCGCACCGGTGTGCCACCTGATGACCCGTTGCTTGCCGCAACCGAACATGCCCTCAAACAATGGCACGAGATACCGCGCATCTTTGAGTCTCCGACCTGCCGTCTCGACAACAACGAGGTCGAGCGGATCAACCGCTACATATCGCTTACACGCCGACGGCTGACAATCGGCTCCCACACGGGAGCTGAAGCCGCCGCCCTGTACCACTCGCTGGCCATCACCTGCAACCGGCGCAGGTCAATGCGTTCGCCGCGTTCGTCCAGCACATCTCGAAGGGCGTCCGCATTGCCGCCGTAGTAGTCCGGCAGACAGAGCAGCTTTTTCAGCATCCGGTGGACGGCTTTCCCATCCGAGAACTGCCGCCCGTCAATCGTCAGAACGTGCGTCAATTGGCGCTCACCGTGCCCTTTTCGCCGTCCACAGTCACAACCGCGCCGGATTTGAGGATATTCGTGGCGTTCTTCGCGCCGATGATGACCGGAATGTCCAGCGACATGCCCGCAATCGCGCCGTGTCCCTCCGGGTTGTCGTCCTCCAGCACAATCGCGGAGGATTTGCGCAGCATGGAGAACATCTCTCGCGTCGTCTGATGGCAGACAATCACGTCGCCGGTGTTGAAGTCTTTCGCGTCCTTTTCCAGATTGCGGATGACACACAGCGGTGCAACCACCTTGCCGCCATGCAGCCCTTGCCCGCGCGACAGCAAATGCCCGACGACATGCACCTTCATCAGGTTTGTCGTGCCGGAAATGCCCAGCGGAACGCCCGCCGTCAGCACAACCAGTTCGCCATCATGCACCAGCCCGTTTTGCACGGCAGCATCCACTGCGTGTTCAAACAGGTCGTCGGTGTTGCTTTCCTCGGCAATCATCAGCGGCACCGTGCCCCACGAAAGCGCAAGCTGGCGCCAGACGTGCTTCTCCGTCGTGCAGCCGACAATGACGCACGCGGGGCGGTAGCGGCTGAGGATTCGCGCCGTCGAGCCGGACTTGGTGACGGTGATAATTGCGCTGGCGTTGAGGTCGTGCGCGGAAGTGACCGTCGCGTGGCTGATAGCATTCGTGACGTCAGTCGAGGCGGACGTGTCGCGGGAGAAGCGGCGGATGTAGTCCATATCGGCTTCCGCGCGCAGGGCGATGCGCACCATCGTCTCCACTGCCTCCACCGGATACGCACCGACCGCCGTTTCGCCGGAGAGCATGATGGCGCTCGTGCCGTCGTAAATCGCGTTGGCAACGTCGGTCGCTTCGGCACGGGTCGGGCGCGGGTTCTTAATCATCGAATCCAGCATCTGCGTCGCGGTGATAACAGGCTTGCCCGCCGCAATGCCGCGCTGAATCAGCTTCTTCTGCAGGCTCGGCACGTCCTCCAGCGGCACTTCCACGCCCAAATCGCCGCGCGCCACCATCACGCCGTCCACCACGCGGAGAATCTCATCAATGTTCTCCACGCCCTCCATGTTCTCGATTTTGGCGATAATGTTGATGGTATGGCAGTTATTCTCCTGCAGGATGTGACGAATCTGCATAATATCGTCCGCGCAGCGCGTGAACGAAGCCGCAATGAAATCATAACCATTCTTGATGGCAAAGAGAATATCCTGATGGTCTTTTTCGCTGATGAAGGGCATCGACAGGTGCGCATTCGGAATGTTGACGCCCTTGTTGTTGCTCACCACGCCGCCGTTGAGCACGCGGCAGACGATGTCCGCCCCATCAATGCGCTCCACCTGCATCCCAATCAGACCGTCGTCAATCAGAATGCTGCTGCCGACAGCAATGTCCTGCGGCAATTCCTTGTAGGTGATGGACACGCGCTCTTCGTCGCCCTCCACCTCGTCAGTCGTGAG
>ENA-UERG01002546-UERG01002546.1-human-gut-metagenome-genome-assembly--contig:-NODE-2546-length-12876-cov-4.857411_pt1 | contig 12876 bp, 17 predicted proteins | sample MGYA00242954_ERZ507954 | MGnify/ENA primary metagenome ERZ507954 (study PRJEB26167, sample SAMN06115478) | human gut metagenome | host: Homo sapiens | place: China:Sichuan | collected 2015-01-21... | reverse complement strand
GAGGAATTGAGGGAAAGCGCCTTCTCACGCAGTGAATCAGCCTAGAGTGAATAGATGGATAGAGTCACACTTTGTAGGTTTTATCTTTCGCGGCCTTTTCCGAGTGACCGATCTGGCGATGAAGATTTGATACTTCGACAATGTCATCGTCAACGATAGTGATGTGACCTAGTTGTTATGAGAGATGAAAGAACGCACCCACACCGCTTCCGGCGAGATAGAGAACTACCGGAGATCCCAATCCCCCCGCACCGATTACCAACACTCTCGCATCTTGAATCCGCTTCTAGTTGAGAGATCACCACAATGACGTACTTGACCCTCAGTTCCGATACCATCGAGACGAATTTGTCTGGAGTAACGTTCTGTATCGATGCAATCCCGTTTCTCCGAGCGACGCTCTCGTATTCCATTTTCACTTTCTGCTACACTGTGAATGGAGATGTGCAATTCAACACTTGAAAATCGTTCTATGAATCCGACCTGATGAGGTCATTCCATTACTCATTCCATTCAATCCTCTTATTACAACATCTCCTCGAAAGAGCCTCATAACGTGCTCAGTAGGGTAAAATCACTTATCCCATTCATTTCGCAAAGCGAAGAAAAGGGCGGGAAACACATAGATTTCCTGACATGGCGGAGATCCGGAAGATGTCGATTCAGGGGATCCGGGCCTTTTCCCCCTTTGAGTCGAAGACGATCAAGTTCCTAAAACCGCTTACCATTATTGTGGGAGACAATGGGTGCGGGAAAACAACGATCATCGAGTGTCTCAAGATTGGCTGCACGGGAGGACTGCCTCCGAATGTGGCAAACGGCCAGGTAGGATCATCCTTGTATCCTAACGGTTCTAGTCGTTCGTCTCGGATCCGACACTCTCTCATCAGGAAGAGGTGAAAGGACAAATCAGGATGGAGTTCCTCAGTCAAGATGGACGAACCGTGCTCTGTATTCGTTCTTACTCGCTGCGTTTGAATGTATTCAACTGGAGAAGGAGTTTCTGATTCTAGAAAGGGAAGTTGGTTTTCAAGACGCTTGATCAAACACTCAGCGTTATGGACCAGCACGGGAAAGCGGTATACTAGCATCCATTTTGTGATCGGTAGACGTCAATTAGCAATCGCGGTCGAGATATCGACCTGGTCATCCCCCAGATGCTGGGCATGTCACGAGCGATCATCGAGAACGTCATCTTCTGTCACCAGGATGAGGCGAACTGGCCCCTTTCCGACGTAGGCTTCGACGAGGGAGATGACGGAAGAGTCGGGAGCTGAAGAAGCGCTTCGACTCCATCTTTGAAAGTACATACTACACCAAGTCGCTGGAGGCGATTCGTAAGGAGAAGAAAGACAAGAAGGACGAGTTGACGGATGCGGAGAAGGACGAGATTGACAAGAAGAACAAGTACCTCCAGGCGCAGAAGATCCGGAAGGAGATGAAGCAGATCGAGGAGGAGATTACGCGGTCGCAGGAGACTTGGAAGAACCTCAGTGAGATCCTGCAGCTGCAGCGCGACAAGAAGACGGGAATCGACTCCCAGGTGCAGTCCTACATGCAGATCCAGCGCGACGTGGATCGCTGTCAGGAGGAGCTCAGCGTGCAGAAGCGAGTAGGGTTTGGACTTTCGGACTCACGTAGCGATGCAACACACTCCGCCAGTCGCTCACGGAGGAGCTGACGATGGACGAGGAGGCGATTCGCAGCGAGCTGGCGCTCATCCAAGCCAACTCGAACAAGCAGGCGATGGATTCGAGGGTCATCGATAGAGACTTGGAGCAGGTGCGCGTGCTCACGGAGCAGAAGCGACAAGCGGAAGTGACCCTGCATCGCCTTCAGAGGTAGGTGTGGTAACAGGTGTTCATGGAGCGAGCTTGCTACGATGCAGCAGACGATCGCGGCAACGCAGGCGGTGTTCCAAAGCGACCTCGCGCAGCTCGGCTTGCTTCTCGCCCGTCTGGTGGCACAGATGGACTCTTCCGAGGCGGAGGCTCTTCAGGCGCTGCAGGCGGAAGTCGCTGCACAGACGCTCACGCAGCCTTGTTGGGAAAGTGTCCTGGCAGCGGTGGAGAAGACGCGTCTCGAGAAGAGCCGGAAGTGCGAAGCGCGAAAGAAGGAATACGAAGAGTCAAGACGCGTTTTCCTCGACGCGCTGAAGACGGTGAAGGAGAAGGAGGCTGGGGAGGGCGGACAGCAAAACGTTGACAGAGAGCTGGAGACGGCTCGGAAGAAGCTGCAGCTGCTACAGGAGAAGCAGGAAGTGGGTGTTTGTGCGGATGATCAGCGCAGACGATCGGTCGTCAGATCCATGACCTGGGGTTTGTCGGGAACGAGTCGTTCAAGGAGTTGCTGGAGGAGAAGCGAAGGGAGCGATCGCAGACGGAACAGGAGATGAGCGAAGTCGATGCGTCGATGCGGGCGTTGGACTCGTCAGAAGCGATGAACCAGCTGCGGGATCAATACAATCGCTCCCAGCAGGTCCATCTCCAGGCGAAGCGTGTTTACGAAGCTGCCTGGAAGCGCCAGATGGCGCAATCCTCCGCTTCGGTGAATGCGTTACGCGACCACTTGAGTTCGTTCCGTGCGAAGGAAGAGGATGCGTGCGTGGAGGCGTTGCAGAAGGCGGGCTACCAGCAGCCGCCGGAGATGGTTCGCGCGGAGTGGCTGCAAAGCCAGCGGTCGCTGCTGGAGCCGTCAATTCGGGGTCTTCAGACGGACATGCAACACATGGAGAGAGAAGCGATGGAGCTGAGTCGAGAGGCCGGCGTGGCGCAGGGCCGACTGGAGTCCGCGCAGCAGCGTCAGCAGCAGTTGCACGCTCACGTGGAGTCGCTGGTCGAAGAGATCCAGAAGGACTACGCGGGAGTGGGGATGAAGGTCGAGGTGACGGAGGAGGGTCTTTCCTCCGTGGTCAGCGCCATCGTGTACCACGCGGGGCCTCTCGTCTTCCAAGGCCCTCTGTCCTCCGTCCTGCTCACGGCTGTGAATAAACATTACTTCGTGATGCAGCTGCAAGAGCAGGAGTCTCTGCTCGACACGCAGGTGGTGTCGCTCGCGAATCAGGTGAATGTAGAAGTACAAGGACGCTCTCTCGTAGGCAGCAAAGAAAAAGCACCAGGTGAAACTGATGGTGCTGGAGTCCGCACAGTCGAAGCTGCAGGAGCTGCGCTCGCTGCGAGAGTCCTTCGACCGGTGGTCTCTGCGCTGTGCCGATCTGGAGTCGGTTGGTGAAGAGAAGACGGAAGGAGATGACTCGTCGGACGTGGTTTCACTGGAAGCTGCTGCTGGGGAGGCGAAGAAGAAGGAGGAGGAAGCGCTCGCAGCTCTCCAGCAGGGTCTCTTTGAGGAGTCGCACAAGCGACGGGAGCTGCAGAGCCGAAAGGAGCAGCTGTTGAACGTCCTTCGCGGTTTGGACGCGACGCTGCATCGACTGCAGCGTGCGGTTGGTAGGGAATGAACGCGGAATCCACTCCAGATTTGGAGGAAGAGAGACAGAAGAACGGGAAGGAAGGCGAGGAGTTAAGCAGACAGGTGGAGCTTCTGGAGGAGAAGCGGAGCGATCTGCAGAAGCATCACCAGTCGGACGCAGCGCTCGCGGAGGCGAAGAAGGCCGCGAAGGAGGCGGAAGACCGTCTCGTGTGTTTTCGCCGCGTCATTGATGCGTAGAACCAGATCGATTCTGCCTCGCGCGAGGAGGAAAACAAGCTCCAGCAGTTCGTCAGCGATCTGAGAGTTCTGCGGTCGATGAACCGAATCGATGTACAGTCGACGATTCAGCGAAGGAGAGAGGAAGCGGACGCGATCCAGAAGAAGGTTGCTGCGCAGCAGGAGACGCTGCAGACGTTGCAGGTGGGTTTGTTTGGAGTCTGTGAGTGGAGACGTCGCTGACGACGCTGAGCTCGCAGACGGACTCGATTCGGCTCCGCGTGGCCGTTCTTCGCGCCAATCTCCAGTGGAGGACGGAGATGAAGGCGGTGACGGCGATCATGGTAGAGGAGAATAGAAGAAATGACTCGCAGGAGAAGCTGACGGCCCTGCGCAACCAGCAGATTGCCGTCGACATCGACACGCTGCAGAAGGAGCAGCGTCTCCTCGAGAGCTCCATCGTCCAGAACAGCGCGAAGTGGTGATTGCAGTCGCGTGAGAGGTAGATGCAACCAGGCGGAGGGCGAGATTCGTCAGCTGCAGAAGCAGAAGGACGCGTGCAACGTAGGCGAGAGGCGTAGTTTTCACCCAGCTGGAGCTCCACTCGCGCGAGTACGAGGACATCGACAAGAAGTACGTGGTGGTGCAGACGCGCGTGCGGTTCCTCAGCGACGTGATCGACGACTTGGAGCTGTACGCGCGGTCGATCGAGGAGGCGCTGCTGAAGTACCACCAGAGTAAGATCAAGGAGATCAACGAGCGGATCGCGGAGCTGTGGGGGGCAACGTACCAGGGCCGCGACATCGAGTCCATTGAGATCGAGAGCAAGAGCGTAGTGCGAGGGAGCAAGAAGCTCTTCGAGTACGCCGTGTATATGGTGAAGAACCACGCGCGGCTGCAGATGCGTTCGCGCTGCTCCGCCGGACAGAAGGCGCTGGCTGCGTTGGTGATTCGCATGGCGCTGGCGGAAGCCTTTTGTACGGGTTGCGGCGTGCTGGCACTTGATGAACCAACGACCAACTTGGACCAGGAGAACAAGGTGGCGCTGGTCTATTCGCTCGTACAGATCATCAAGTACCGGCGGGAGCAGAAGAACTTCCAGCTGGTGGTGATCACGCACGACGACGAGTTCGGGCGACTGGTAGGCTTTGTCGGAGAGCTTGAGCGCAGCTGACACAAGCGGACTTGGGAGATCACATGTACTACTACCGCGTAAGTCGCGAGGAATCCAGCCACGTTCCAGGTCTGTACGTAAGCAACATCGCTCGACAATCTTGGTCTTGAGGTGTGTGTTTGAAAACACGAGGAATAAAGGGATTTCACATCTTCTCCTTGGGAGGGACAAAGAGCTTCTCGCGCTCCTCCTTCTTCTTCTGCGACTTGATCTTGGCCTCCATTCTACGCTCGACGCATCCCAGAGACCCCACCTCTTCTTGGTCGCCGCACGCTCCGCCTTCTGCTTCTCGCTCAGGAAGTACTCTCCGCTCTCGATCTGCAGATCCACCTTGCTGGGCGTGATGTGGTTTTCCGGAGGGAAGGGCGTGTATCTACGGGTGACCCGTCGCCGACGACTCCACTTCTTCTCCTTCACCACCGTCTTCTTCTTCGCAGGCTTGTTCTCCTTCTTGAACTTGGGCAGGAAACGGTCCCAGTTCTCGTTCTTCATGCTGGGGTCCTACCTGTGAAGCAAAAGAAACGTAACCACCTTCGCCAGCTCGCGCTTGATCATCAACGTCTTGATCGCGTAAATCGGGTGGATGTTCTTCATGCAGTCGACGACGATCTTTCGCACCGTCTTAAGTCCCTGGTAGCTTCCCATCACGGCCACCGTGTTTCCCTGGACCAGCACGTAGCAGTCCGTTAGCAACTCGATCGCCTTCAGTGTGGCGCCTTCCGGTCCCAGGAGACGTTGGCGACGCTTGATGAAGCGGTCCTTCGAGGTGACGAAGCCTCCGATCTTGATAATATCGCACTGCATGTTGTCGTCCAGAATCTTGATGGCTTGGTTGTAGGGCACGCTTCGCGCCAGGAGCTTTAGCAGGTCGCGCGCCTTCAGGATGATGTATCTACGCTCGACGAAAGGCCATTCGCCTACGGATCCTTCGTTTTGCGCGTGGTTTTCACCGTCATCGTTCCCTCAATGCAGTCAAGCTCACAATACACGCCATATTTCTATGCATGCACAGACTCCCCATTTCGTACATCTAATTCCTTTGTAATAGTCGGCCATATCTCGCGGAGGTACTGCTCGCGGTAACGGGGAAACATGGTGGCGAATGAGCTCTCCTCGAGAAGAGGACTCTTCATGTCGTCGTCCTTCCATTCCTACGCGTTCCCTTAGCGACAGAGACACCTACCTCGATCTTCCAGTGGTCAATGTGATCGCCGTCCCAAGGTTTGTCTTTTCTGTAGTTCTTTTTCTTTTCGGTTTTCTTTTCCTCCTTGGGAACTTGGTCAGCGGGTTTTGCCTCCGTTTCCATTCTGATTCTGTTTGCTCGAATCACCCAATTGGGTGCGAATCCGCTGTTTCCTTGCAAAGAGAAGTGGGATGAGAGGAGAAACAGAGTGTTCGCGGATCAACGGCATCCTGACTGTAACAAACAGAAACCTTAATAACTATTTCTAATAATCTCACAAGCCACATCCGCATCAATGTCTCCGTCCTCTCCGAAGTGGACATTCTGAGCAACAAACTTCTTGTGAACCTCCTCGATCCAAGCCTTGTCCTGACTGTACTGGGGATACTCGCTGATGTGAGTAGGAACACCCATCACCTTCGAGTAGAAGTCATCAATCCGCTGAATGCAAGCACGCGCCTTCTCCTCCACGCTTCCCTCCTTGATCTCAAACACACGCTCCGCCATCTGAGCGAGTTTCGCCTTCTTTGCCTCGAACTTGAATTCAAACACTCTGCGCTGAATGCAAGCGAGCGTCTGACCGTGGTCCATTCCGAGGAAGGCAGTCAGCTCGTGACCAATGTAGTGAGTCGCCCAATCGGAGCGCACTCCCTGAGCAATCCAGTGATTCAGCGCCTGGTTGGCAGCCCACATGATGTTGGCTCTCACGTCGTAGTCGGTAGGATGGCTGCGAGCCAGACGACCGTTTTCGTAGAGAACCTTAAGGAGTGACTCAGCATAACGATCCTGAACGTCCGCGTGACGGCAGTCAATCAGATACTGCTCGCAAACATGAACGAAAGCGTCCACAACACCATTGGCGGTCTGCTTGTAAGGAAGCGACATGGAAGTGTTGGGATCCAGAATGGCGAACTGAGGGAACGAAGCAGGGTTCAGAATACCAAACTTGCCGTGAGTGCGACGGCACGAAATCACACAGCCGTGGTTGGACTCGGAGCCCGTAGCAGGAAGCGTCATGATCACTCCCAGAGGGACAGAGCGGTTGAGTCCCGCTCCCAGCTTCACCAGAATGTCATTGTAAGGATCGGAGCCCTTGTACATGGCAGCCAACGCGATGAACTTGCAACCATCGGAGATGGAACCACCTCCAACAGCCAGAATGAAGTAGTTCTCAGGTCCATTCTCCTTCAGAATCGCTACAGCCTTCATCAGAGTATCATAATCGGGGTTGGGCTCGATTCCACTGAACTCGGTGATGTCATATCCCTTCAGAGCGCTCATCACTTGTTCATACACTCCGTTCTTCTTGATGGATCCGTGTCCGTAACACATGAGGACCTTCTTGTCCTTGGGAATATAGTTGGGAAGTTGAGCAATCTGACCCTCTCCGAAGATGATACGAGTAGGGTTCTGGAAGTTGAAGTTAAGCATCGACATGATCTATAAAAAGCAAATAAAAGAAATAGTGAGTGAGGAACGGCAGATATGACAGTGCCGCGGGGATTTCCATGAATCACGAGGCTCACAAATCTTGTGTCTGTCAATTACTTCGATTTGTATGTTCTCGAATCGATGGTTTAAGATGTGCAACACATTTCTATGGCATGCAGGCCTCAATAGAAGTATTAATGGAGTTTAGTGAGCTCGTTTCCGATTATCACATGGAAACAAAAGAGACTGCAATCACTCGTAAGACCGATCACATCAACTCCACTCCGCTACCTCCCTTCATCAATTCTCACATCCAAATCATTTCTGAAATCAGAATATCTCATCCAACTCTCTTCAATAATGAATTCCTCATTTATCCATTCTCCACTTGGTGGTCATGGCGAGTGTATTGTCTCGGATTCGCGGATCCCTACTAGGAGGTGCGTGTGGTGATGCTCTGGGGTATCCAGTGGAGCACAAAACGATCGACACGATTCGGGAGTTGTATGGTGAAACGGGATTAAGGGAGATGGAAACATGCAACGGAGTAGCCATGGTTACGGATGACACGCAAATGACCATCTATACCGCACAAGGACTTCTCTATGCCGGAAAGAAGCATTGTGACTACGGGAACACGGTCCGGGAGGTTCACAAGTCCTATTTGCGCTGGATCGCGTCTCTTCTCCCAACCGAGGATGTGTTTTCAAGATACGAATCGATGTACCCGAGAGAAGAGCTGGAAAGAAACGAGCTGCTGGAGAATGGAGCGAATCCGGGACTCGACAAGAAGATGTGTCGTGGAGGATCCACGTTCAGAGCCCTCCTCAGCGGAAAGTTGTACTCTGTGAGCAATCCCGCAGACGAGGGCGTGCGCTGTGGGACGACAATGCGTTCGGCGCCTGTCGCCATCTACTGCTACAAGAATCCATCATTAGCATTTCGGTTAGGTCGCGACTGTGCCGCCATCACCCACGGATACGCCTCTGCGTACTTGGCGGCAGGTGTGATGTGTATGGTGATTGCTCGCTTGATAAACGGAAGTGAGATGGAGGAGGCGATCGAGGAGTCGCTGGACTATTTGAAGATACAAAAGGACGGAGAGGAGTTGTACGCTGTTCTGAGGAAGGGAGTGGATCTGAGTCGTCACCCCAGTGAAAAGCCTCTGAATGATATCCAGACCATCGGACTCGGGTGGCGTGCGGACGAGAACCTAGCCATCGCCTTCTACTGCTGCCTCCGTTTTGGAAGAGATGTGAAATCTGCGTTGCTGGCATGCGTGAATCACAGCGGAGACAGCGATTCCGTTGCCGCCGTGTGCGGAAACATGTTGGGGGCGTACGTGGGGGAAGAGGGTCTTCCCTCCGAAATCGTCGAATCGATCCAATTCAAAGAGCTGCTCTGCCAACAAGCAAACTCTCTCTTCTCCTGCGCTGTTTCATCCCTTCCATCTTCGTCTTAACTGAATCGTTCTTTTCTGTTTGTACGAACATCCTCCCTCTTCTCTACCCATTTCCCATTCCTTTCACCCATACTCCATCCATGTCCCCAACTCTTCTTCTCTTCCGCTTCTTCTCCTTCTTTCCACTCCAAACCACTCCCCTCTTCCTTCTCTCATCGCAGATAATCCCCAACCAATTCGTTCTAGAAGGTTCCATTGGTGGAAAAGGGGTTTGACGGTGCATTATTTCTTTATCATTTTGTGTAACCAATGTCGGACCAAACGGAAACCTTTGCTTTCAGCGCCGATATCACTCAGTTGATGTCTCTGATCATCAACACGTTCTACAAGAACAAGGACATCTTCCTTCGTGAGCTGATCTCGAACGCTTCGGATGCGCTGGACAAGATTCGTTACGAGTCGTTGACCGATCCCTCGAAGCTGGAGTCGAACCCCGATCTGGTGATCGATATCATTGCGGACAAGACTAACAAGACGCTGACAATTCGCGATACCGGTATCGGTATGACGAAGGCGGATCTGATCAACAATCTGGGAACCATCGCTCGCTCTGGAACGAAGGCGTTCATGGAGTCGCTGCAGGCGGGAACGAGCGACGTGAGCATGATTGGTCAGTTCGGAGTGGGTTTCTACTCTGCGTACCTGGTGGCTGACCGCGTGGTTGTGACGTCGAAGAACAACGATGACGAGCAGTACACGTGGGAGTCGTCTGCTGGCGGTTCGTTCACGATCCGTCCTTCGACCGACGAGCCTCTGGGCCGCGGAACGAAGATCACTCTGTACATCAAGAGCGACATGGAGGACATGCTGGAGGAGCGCACGATCCGTGACCTGGTGAAGAAGCACTCGGAGTTCATCAGCTTCCCGATCCGTCTGTGGGTGGAGAAGACGACGGAGGAGGAGGTGCCTGTGGACGAGGAAGAAGAGGAGAAGAAGGACGAGGGCGAGGAGAAGGAGGAGGACGAGCCCAAGGTGGAGGAAGTGACGGAGGAGGAGGCGACGAAGGACAAGAAAACGAAGAAGGTGAAGAAGGTGACCCACGAGTGGGAGATTCTGAACAAGCAGAAGCCGATTTGGATGCGTCCCAAGGAGGAGGTGACGGAGGAGGAGTACAACGCGTTCTACAAGAACATCTCGAACGACTGGGATGATCCTCTGGCTCACGAACACTTCTCGGTGGAGGGTCAGCTGGAGTTCCGCTCGATTCTGTACGTGCCGAAGCGCGCTCCTTTCGACATGTTCGAGTCGAACAAGAAGCCGCACAACATCAAGCTGTACGTGCGTCGTGTGTTCATCATGGATGACTGCGAGGATCTGATGCCGGACTACCTGAGCTTCGTGCGCGGAGTGGTGGACTCGGACGATCTGCCTCTGAACATTTCGCGTGAGGTGCTTCAGCAGAACAAGATTCTGAAGGTGATCAAGAAGTCGCTGGTGAAGCGCTGTCTGGGCATGTTCGATACGATTGCGGAGGACAAGGAGAAGTTCAAGACGTTCTACGAGCAGTTCAGCAAGAACCTGAAGCTGGGAATCCACTCGGACTCGGCGAACCGCGAGCGTCTGGCGAAGCTGCTGCGCTTCAACAGCAGCAAGTCGGGCGACGAGATGGTGAGTCTGGACGAGTATATCGAGCACATGCAGGAGAAGCAGCCCGGCATCTACTACATCACGGGCGAGTCGCTGGAGTCAGTGAAGAACGCTCCGTTCCTGGAGAAGCTGAAGAAGAAGGGCTACGAGGTGCTGTACATGGTGGACGCCATCGATGAGTACATGGTCCAGCAGCTGAAGGAGTACAAGGAGAAGAAGCTGCTGTGCGTGACGAAGGAGAATCTGAACCTGGAGGACGACGAGGAGGAGAAGAAGCGTCTGGAGGAGGAGAAGAAGGAGTACGAGGACCTGTGTGTCCTGATGAAGGAGGTGCTGGGTGACAAGGTGGAGAAGGTGCAGGTGTCGAACCGTCTGGCGGACTCTCCTTGCTGTCTGGTGACGAGCGAGTACGGCTGGTCGGCTTCGATGGAGCGTATCATGAAGGCGCAGGCGCTGCGCAACAACTCGTTCGGCATGATGACGTCGAAGAAGACGATGGAGATCAATCCCGACAACTCGATCATCAAGAGTCTGAAGGAGAAGGCGAAGGCGAACCGCAACGACGCCGTGGTGAAGGATCTGGTGTGGCTGCTGTTCGACACTGCGCTGCTGACCTCGGGCTTCTCGCTGGAGGACCCCGTATCGTTCGCTTCCCGCATTCACCGTCTGATCAAGCTGGGCATGAACGACGAGGAGGACGCCGATCTCCCTCCTCTGGAGGAGACGGAGGAGAAGAAGGACGCTCCCAAGGAGGAAGAGCCTGAGGGCGAGATGGAGGAGGTGGATTAAGTGTAATAGTATGTGGTTTATGGAGTGTGTTTGTTGAGAGAAATGAGAAATAACCGTGACTACGGCTAGGCTCGTGGTATCGTAGTGACCATTTCCTGCTTGAGGTAATCGAAACTAGAGGAACCGTTGTTGGAAGAAACAGAGGAAATCTCTAAACCAGCGTTTCCGTCCATGTCCTTGGAGTCCACGCGACTGCGATGACGATAGCTCTTCGTCGACACGATGTTGTTTCTAGCTTCCTCCGACTCTCCCTCTTCGTCGCTCTCGATGCGAATTTCACTGGAACTTGCCTCCAGCTCCACCGTACGCAGATCCTCCCGCACACAGCGATTGGTTGTGATAGGCGATGCGGAAACATCTCCGTAGAGGAGTCGAATAAAGAGACAGGACAGGAGAATCGTGGTGACGAGGAGACTGGCGATGATCGCCTTCACCGAAAACGTAGCATTGATTCCCTTCTAGGATGAACCACCGTCCATGACGCCCACATCGAACAGAATGTCGTTACCGATGACGGTCGCGAGCGGCTTCCCCGTCCCAGCCAGACGGTACACGAACGAAGTATCTTTGAATTCCACGAACAACAGGAGACGGTAGACCATCACGGGCGGGAAGGCGAGGGCCAAAAGGGCTTCCCAGCCTCGAACGTCCCACAGATTGGAGGCCGTGGGGACGAACTGGAGAGCGATGACGAGCGTGATGATGAATCCGAACGAGCGACTCGTGATGTTGTCTGATTGTGAGCAAGGAGAAGCGGTACGAGTGAGTGCAAATACAATAGAGAAGAAGGAGGCAGCTACAACGAGAACAAAGAGGAGGAAGAGTATCTTCGATATGTCGAACGCGTGTCCGTCGTTACAGAGACCCGTCATCGGCACCACCAATCCCACCTGCCTCACAGACAGCCAATACACGTACGAAAACGACAGAGGGAAGCAGTCGGTTGATCACGAGGTCCGTAGTCGCGACAACGAGGAAGTAGGTGGTCGTTGAAATGTAGCCGGAACGCGCGTCGCGCAGGAAGATCGGACGGTCCTGCTTGTACCAGATACGAGAGGTCGACGAAAGAACGACGACGTAAAACACAATGAGGAGCAGCAAGTTCAAGCGTTGAGAAACGCCCTCGCTGTTGTGCGGGAGGTGCCAGAAGAAGATGCCTGTCGACACCGCAAACAGAACAGAGGTGTCGGTTCCGGAATCATCAGCGACGTGATCCTTTGTCTGAAATCATCTGGATATAAAGAAATCCGGCTTGGCGTTGACAAGGGAAACCCACAGAGCTATTCGTTCTGGACAAAAAACAAATTCACTCCAATCCGTGAAGATACATATATTTTAATGGGACTTCGGATATGACCTGAAAATAATTTCAAAAAACCTATTGACTCCTACGCGGCGTAATAGTTTAGAGTGTCCTCATCGAGCGGAGGAAATGACCATGATGACAGTAAATGAAGTAAACAAATTGACGGGAGTGAGTATACGCACTCTGCAATACTACGATACCATCGGACTTTTAAAACCCGACGGTTATACTGCGTCCGGCTACCGACTGTATGACGATACAGCATTAGAGCGGCTGCAACAGATTTTATTGTTTAAAGA
>ENA-UERG01002541-UERG01002541.1-human-gut-metagenome-genome-assembly--contig:-NODE-2541-length-12895-cov-5.052894_pt1 | contig 12895 bp, 9 predicted proteins | sample MGYA00242954_ERZ507954 | MGnify/ENA primary metagenome ERZ507954 (study PRJEB26167, sample SAMN06115478) | human gut metagenome | host: Homo sapiens | place: China:Sichuan | collected 2015-01-21... | reverse complement strand
TCCTGTCCTCCGGGGAAAACCAGTAAATCCACTCTGAGTGTACCCTCAAAAGCTATGCTGATACACCCAAAGTGATGCGCTTGTTTTCGGTCGGCGGAACCGTCAGAAAGGAAGGTAACTACCATGAAGTTTTCCTGTGACAAGGCCGTGCTGTCTGCCGCGGTCTCCAATGTATCCCGGGCTGTGACCACCCGCACTGCCCTCCAGGCGCTGGAAGGCATTCTGATCCGGGCGGAGGGGGATACCCTCACCCTCACCGGCTATGACCTGGAGCTGGGCATCACCACCGTGATCCCCGCTGAGGTCTCCGAGGAGGGCAGCATCATTCTCGGTGCCCGGCTCTTCGGCGAGATGATCCGCAAGCTGGAAGGCGGCGAGGTGTTCGTCTCCTGCGATGACAAGCTCCTCACCGAGATCCGCGGCGGCGGCGCTGAGTTCACCATTCTGGGCATGGACGCAGCCGACTATCCCGAGCTGCCCGGCCTGGGCGACGCCGAAAGCCTCACCCTGCCCCAGCACGCCCTCAAGTCGATGATCGAACAGACCCAGTTCGCCATCTCCCAGAACGACACCAAGCCGGTGCACACCGGTTCCCTGTTCGATGTCATGCCGGACAGCGTCACCGTGGTATCGGTGGACGGCAACACCTATACGGTGACGGCGATAAAGGAGACTCTGGAGCGCAGCAACTTAGGCCGGCTGGAGGTCGGAAGCCTGGTGAACGTGGAGCGCAGCATGCGCATCGACGGCCGTCTGGACGGTCATATAGTGCAGGGTCATGTGGACCAGACGGCCATTTGCGTCAGCGTCGAGGAGGAGGAAGGCTCGTGGCGATATACTTTCCGATACGAGGTGTCGAAGGATATGGCCCGTCGCGGATACGTAACGGTAGACAAGGGCTCGGTCACGGTGAACGGCGTCAGCCTTACGGTATGCGAGCCGAAGGATATGGAAGGGGAGAATAAAGAAATGATGACATGCCTGTTCAGCAATGCCATCATTCCCTATACTCATGATCATACTAATTTCTGCGACATCAAGCCGGGCACGGTGGTAAACCTGGAGTTCGACATCCTCGGCAAGTACCTGGCCCGCATCGCCTCCATCTGACAGAGGCGCGTGTGTTTAGACAGGAGAACAGGAGAAACAGGAGAGCCAACTGAGTGGATTTACTTGCGGTTGCGGTTGCCCAGGATGTTGATCAGCGTGCCGAGGCTGCCGGAGCCGTCGGACTGATTGCTCTGATTACTCTGAGTGTTCTGATTACTCTGATTATTCTGGCTGTTGGAGTTGCCGCCGCGCAGGATGTTGCCGAGGGCGTCCAGGGCCGACGAGCCGGTGGATTGCTGTTCGCCGGCTACGGTGCCGGTCTTCTCGGTGCGGAAGCCCACGCAGAGGCCGTCGTACATGTCCAGGATCTTCGTGATGGCGCTCAGCGTCTTGATGTTGACTACTTTGGATACGGCCGACAGCAGGTTCTTCAGCTTCGAGGCGTCGAACATGATGTTCAGCGTCTTTGATGTCTTTTCGGCGTAAGTGGTCACGGTGGCCAGCTTCATGCCGAGCAGGGTGAAGTTGAAGTCGAACACGCCTTTGCCTTTGGAGCTCTGGGTGATGGTGCCGTTCAGGGTCAGCATCTTGGTCTTCATCGAGAATGTGCCGTCGGTCTGGATGGTGATCACGGTGCCGTTGAGTCCGAGTTTGGAGTAGTAGGGCGAGAGTTCCTTCTCGACCATGGCTGCGGCGGCGATGCCTCCGGCCTTCTTGAGCATGTTTTCCGACTGGAAGCACACGGCTGGTCCGTTGCTGGTCCATACGCCGGCCAGGTCCTGCACGGTGATGTTGCTGCTGGAGAACACGCCCTCGAGCAGATTGCCCAGGGTGTTGCCGCCACCGTTGCCGGATGTGGTGGTCTGCGACGAGTTGCCGCCCAAGTTGCCTAAGGCTCCGAATATGTCAGACAGGTTCTGGGCCTGTGCGCCGGCGCTTGCGAGCAGCACCGCGGCTGCCATTGCCATTCCTTTTAATTTCTTCATCAGTTTCGTTGTTATTCTATACTTAGATACACTTCAGCGCGCAAGGTTTAACTATAGACAGGAGAACAGGAGGAACAGGAGCGCCAATTGAGTGAGTTTTTAGACAGGAGAACAGGAGAAACAGGAGCAGTTGACTGGGATGGCGGTGTCCTCACTGGCAAAATATAAATCTCCTGTTCTCCTGTCTAACAATACTCGGGGAGCAATATAAATCTCCTGTTCTCCTGTTCTCCTGTCTGACAATACCCTCGGAACAATATATTCTCCTGTCAACGCTGGTCAAATGGGGGCGCGGTTTGTCGAAAGGGGATATGATGCGAATGTTGGGACGGAATTTGGCCGATTTTAATGGTCATATTGGCGCAATGTTCCGATTATGGGCGTTAAAAAGTCTGAATTCTGAAATAAAGTATTAATTTTGCACCCGTTCTCAAGGGCTATTATGGTCCAAATGAATGACGATTTGCCATAAATTGCTGAGACACACGCACATTATTGCAATTAACAACAAAAACAACACATAAAGTATGAAAAATTATCAGAAAGGGTTACTCCTGCTGGCGCTTGTGCCGGGCCTCGGCCTGACCGGCTGCAGCGACGAGAGTCCCTGGAGCGGCTCGGATGATATGGGCGGCATCGCGCTCAACCTGGAGTCCGACGGTCGCCTGATGCGTCACGGCACGCGTGCCGACGACACTCAATGCCCCATCGTGCCCGATGCCAACGCTTTCGGCATCAAACTGACAAAGAGCGACAACACCTACAGCAAGACCTGGAGCTCGCTCGAGGGTTTCAACAAGGAATCGGAATTCCCTATCGGCGACTACACCATCGAAGCCGCTTACGGCGACGTAACCGAGCAGGGCTTCGAGCGTCCCTGTTTCAAGGGCACCAACACACTGCATGTATCTCCCGGCACGACAACGCCGGTGAATGTGACCGCCACCCTGGCCAACGCCATGGTGACGTTGCGTTATACCGACGCGTTCCTTGCCAATTATTCCACATATAGCGCCGCAATCGAGACTCCGAACCATTCGGAGCCGGTGCTGTTTCCGCAGGGTGAGACGCGTTCGGCTTTCATCGATCCAACGGGTGAGGGTTACACCGAGCTGGTGCTGACGCTTACCAACGACCAGGGACAGACGGTAAACCTGCGTCCCGCCAAGTTCGTGGCACAGCCCCGCCGCAACTATGTGATCACGGTGAACGTGACCGGCAACGTCAGCAAGGGCGACGCCGTGCTTGAAATCGGATTCGAGGAGGAAGTGACTAAGGAGACCATCACCATCTCGCTGGGCGACGAGCTGTTCACTTCGCCGGCACCGGAGGTGCGTGCCGTCAACTTCACCGCAGGTACTCCCGTCGAGCTGATGGAATTTGACGAACTGTCCGTAAGCCCGCAGTTCGACCTGTACGCGTTCGGCGGATTCCGCGAGGTGAACCTTAAGGTGGCCAATACCAACAGCACATACGTGCCGGCGTTCGGATCGAACGTGAACCTGGTCAATGCCGACGCCACCACGCAGGCCCAGCTGGCCGATGCGGGTGTGAAGGTGTCCGGCCTGTTCCGCAACCCCGACAAGATGGCCGTAGTCAACGTAAAGGATTTCTTAGGCAATCTTCCCGCCGGCGAATATTCGGTCAAGGTGGAGGTAGTCGATGCGCTGGGCCGTCTGTCGACCGAGACAGTGGAGAATCCCGTGGAGCTGACGGCAAATGTAACCAAGACAGAGTATTCCATAGTAAGTGCAGGCAACATCGATTATCTGGCCAACGAGGCGCAGGTGGTGGTCAACACCAACTCGCAGCAGCTTAAGAACCGAATCAAGTTCCGTGTCAACAACGCCGAGGCAACGGTGAAAAGCGTGACCGAAGGCGGAGCCGCCCCCGCACCGAAGCGTACGCGCACACGCGCCGACCTGCCTTACACCTATACCTATACTCTGGATGTGCCGCAGGCCACGACCGCTGCCGTAGCCATCGAAAGCTCGTACGGCAAACTCAAAGCCACGGCCAACGTTACAGTCAACGGACCCGCATACGAGGTGATGTCCGATGCGTTCGCACGTTTCGCGGTGTTCGGCATTGAGACGGAGAATGCCGAGATGAAGGAATATCTGACCAAGAACCTCACGGTTTACAACGGCAGCGCGGCCGTCACCCCCGGCAACATCACGCGCGACGTTCAGAATGGATTTATCACTGTCAAAGGACTGAGTGCCGGAAAGGCATACGATAACATTTCACTGAAACTTGGCGATGGCTTCGAGAAGCCGGTTCCCTCATTCACGACTGAAGCGGAAACAGATGTGCCTAACGGCTCTTTCTCAAATAATGGGAATCATATCTATTTCACTGATATTAATACGGGTGGTAAATTCAGGTCTACATTGCCTCCGGATTATCAGCATAAAACAACAATAGACAGGTACGAGCCGGCAAATTGGGCAACATTGAATGCGTTCACAGCATACGCTGGCTCGACAAACATGAACACATGGTTTGTAGTTCCATCGACATATCTTGATGGAGGCACCTGTATAGTCAGAACTGTTGGATACCATCATAATGGCACTGATCCTGCCAAAGACAATTTCGTTTTTGCCACATACAATAGAAATGCACCTAACGAACTAAATAGGTCGGTGGGCGAACTTTTCCTTGGTTCGTATAGTTTCAGCGGCACGGAATCACGACAAAACGGTATCGATTTCACTGCGCGTCCCATGACAGTGTCTTTCGATTATAAATACTCCCCGCTTAATGGAGAGCAGGCTCAGGCTGACGTTCAGGTGCTGGATATATCTAATTCCGTTATTGCGTCACATACGGAATATCTTTCTGCAAGTGCCGATATGGTGACCAAAACGATTAAGATTGCAAATTATCCTTTCGGAAAAAAGGCTGCCAAGTTGTATGTCAGATTCCGTTCTGTGAAAGAAGGATTAAATCCTGAAATCAGTATACCAACCGGAGGAGACCTCAATGATGGCAAAACAGGCAATCAATCGGTTGATGCCAATAAATATAAGGCACTGGCCGTTGGCTCTGTCCTTACTCTCGACAATGTTAAACTCGGATATGCGGATGCTGCGACTGTTACCGCCGCGCCCCGTCGCAAATAATTAGAACAAATAAATGAAAAAGATATATTTGATACCACTTCTGTCGGCAGGGCTTCTGATGGCCGGATGCTCGAAGGAGAAAGGATTCGATGAGGAGATGTCGGACAACGAGGGACAGGTGCTCAAAACCGCTCTCGACATGTCCACCACTTCGGACCAGATAATGGTGACACGTGCCGAGTCGGGCGTGGACCTCAGCAATTTCAAGATCAACTTCATAAAGAAGGGCGAGACCGTCGCCGCCAAGAGCTACACATACAGTGAAATGCCCGATGTGGTGACGCTGAAGGTAGGCACTTATACCGCTACGGCTGAGTTGGGTCAGGATCTCAACGCCGAGTGGGAGAATCCCTACTTTAAGGGACAATCGGAAGAATTCGATGTAGAGGCATACAAGATTACCTCGTTCATATCTCCGATAGAATGCGAGCTGATGAACATCAAGGCCACCATTGCCTTTGACGAAACCCTGTTGGCCGCAATGTCGCCCGATTCGTATGTGGAGGTAAAGGTAGGCGATAACCCCGGACTGAACTTCACATCCGCCGAGGCAACCTCCGGAAAGGCCGGTTACTTCAAGCACACGAACGAGAATACGCTTGTGGCCACGTTCCACGGCAAGGTCAACGGCTCGGATATCGTAGAGAGCAAGTCGTACGAAGGCATCGCCAAGGGGCGCTGGTATAAACTGACGTTCAAGCTCCACCAGAACAGCGGCGGCGACCCCACGGGCGGTGCGAGCGGTGAAATAGTGGTGGACGCTTCGGTCACTACCGAGGATGTGAACGCCGACGTGACTCTTGAAGACGACGCGCCTCTGGACGATAACGAGCGTCCCAACTGGGGTGGCGGCGACGACCCCGAGCCTCCCACGCCCGGCGAAGAACCTGAAATAATAGCACTTTCATCCGGCCTGGTATTTGATACTCCCTGGAATGTGCCTTCTGATCCGGATTTGGCAAAATGTGCCTTCAAGGTCGTAAGCCATGCGGAAGGTGGCGTTCAGGAGCTGACATGTGAAATAGTTTCAGATATGCTTAATGCGGATGAACTCGGAAATGCCGGTTTGCCAACGTTCCTGGATTTAGTGAATGCTCCCGCTGCTGATTCTGCATTCCCCAATTATTGGGTTGCATTAAGTGGCGATGGAACAGCTTCAAATCCCGGACTCGGATTCCCGACAAATGTAAGAGGCCGGAGTGAAATCAATTTCGATATGTCGCAATTTATGACGCTGATGTCAATCTGGCCGGGAGAAAAGCATACCTTCAAACTGCATGTCAAGGATGCCAACGGCGTGTGTGACAAGGATCTGATTCTTCAATATTAACTCAAGAGCAATGAAAACAATAGTAAAGTATATCATACTTCCGGGTGTCGTCCTCGGCGCCACGGCGTTGCTCCCGAGCTGCGCCATGGATGCACCCTTCGGAGAGGGTGGTGAAGGTTCCCTCTCCATCAACACCGAAATCAACGGCGAGGTCAAGCAGACCCGCGCCGAGAATAATCTTGACAATGCCGAATACGTACAGTCCCTCCGGGACAAGTGTGTGGTATTCATAGAGAACAGCCGTGGCGTGATGCGTAAGTACAAGGGTCTGGCCAATATTCCCGCGTCCATCAAACTGTCAACAGGACAGTATGTGTGCAACGCCTGGACAGGCGACTCCGTAGCCGCTTCGTTCGACAGCAAGTTCTATCGCGGTCAGCAGCCTTTCGAAATAATCGAAAACGAGAGCACGTCTGTATCCATGAAGTGCAACATAGCCAACGTGGTTGTGTCCGTGGACGCCGCCTCGGTTGCCGAGACCGGATTGAAAAATCCCAAGATCACGTTCACGTCGAGTCGCGGTTCCCTGGAATTCGACGAGACGATGCTTGCCGACAACAAGGGTTACTTCATGATTCCGTCGCCGCAGGACGCGAAGAACTACACGGCCGAGAACAGGACGATAACAGTCAATATAGAGGGTACCACCGAGGACGGTCAGGCCTACAGCAAGGAGTCCAAGATCCAGAACGTGGAGCGCGCGCACGAATATCAGATCGCGTTGAGCGCCGACAAGCCTTCCATCGACGAGGGCGGTGCGTTGATTCAGCTGATCATCAAGGATATTCCAATCATTGACGATACCGTCGAAATCTTCCCCGCACCTATCGTGAAGGGTTATGGCTTCGATATTGCCGAACAGTTGATCAACACCGACCGGACGTTCAACGACCAGAAGCTCTACATATGCGAGTATAAGGGCACCAAGAGCGTGCAGGTAGGATTCAGCGAGAACTTTACCGACATGACCGACGGCGACCTGCTGAACAATACTTATGTCGAGCAGTTGCAGTCCAAGGGCATCACCGTAGAGCGTCAGAACAGCAAGGATGCCGAAAGCGGCGTGGACGTATATGAAATGTATGTCACATTCCCTGCGGCGTTCCTCAACGCGCTTCCGTCGAGTTCGACGCAGTACACGGTTGCCATTACGGCTACCGACTCCCGCAACTTGGTTACGTCGGCTTCCCTGCGCATCGCCAACAGCAACGATGCGGTAGAGAAGATTGACGATGTTATAGCCGATCCGGCCCCCGATGCCGATACCGATCCTATGGCCGTCCTGGCTACTAAAGCCACTCTGACAGGTACTCTCTACAATGCCGATGCCGTACGTTATGGCTTCAAATACCGCAAGGCCGGCGAGTCTACATGGAACGAGGCTGTGGCAACAGGAGCTAACGGCGCACCGCGTCGCACGCGTGCCAACAAGGGAACGGCATATTCCGTAACACTTAGCGGTCTGGAAGCCGGCACTACATACGAGTTCAAGGCATTCGCCGATGATTTTGAGTCCACAAACATCCAGACATTCACAACCGAGGCTAAATATATCATTCCCAATGCCTCTATGGAGGAATGGAGCACCTATCAGGCTCAGACTATGTTGGGACCGAAAACTGTAACGTTCCCGGGAACCGGCGATGTTACAACGCATTGGGATTCCGGTAATGAAGGCGCGGCAACAGCTAACGGGATTCTGACAAACAAATCGACGGATATGGTCCATAGCGGAACTTACAGCGCCCGCCTGGAGTCCAAGATTATATTTAAAATGATTGCTGCCGGTAACCTGTTCTTCGGAGATTATGTGAAGACGGACGGTACCAACGGTGTGCTGGCATTGGGTCGTGAGTACAATGGATCACATCCCACAAAACTAAGGGTCTATGCCAACTATCGTCCGGGCACAAATTTATCTATTAAGGATGACAACAAGGATTATGTCGGAGACCTGACGGATTCGGGTTGTGATAACGGCCAGATTTATGTAGCCCTTACAGTGGGGGCAGTAGACATCCGCACCAAACCGGCAGACAGAAAACTGTTTAATGTTGATGACGAGCAGGTGCTGGCATACGGTCAGGTTACATGGAAAGAGGCTTTCGGTCCCGACGGTCAGTTGCAGATGGTCGAGATTCCGATTGAGTATAAGGCGAATGCCCGGACCACACGTCCTACGCATCTTGTAATCACCTGTTGTGCCTCCAAGTTCGGAGACTTCTTCTCGGGTGCCGATGGGAGTGTGATGTATCTGGATGACTTTGAGTTAGTGTATGAATAAATCAATCTGGATAGCGATAATCATATCCATAATGACTCCGGGCTTGACGGCCCGGAGTCAAACTGTATTGGATGTTGAACCGAAAACGGAGGTGGCCGACACCCTGCACATCACGCCGGCCATGATCGACTCCATGCGCGCCGCACGCCCCGTGGTCGAGTTCGAGCGCAAACTGGAGTCCGTGGTATTGGTGCCCAAAGGGCAGTGGATTGCCGGTATCTCGTTCGGATATTCGCAGTCGGACCAGAACGACTATCAGTTCCTGGTGTTCGAGAAGATAAACGGCGATACCTACAACGTCAGCGTCAGCCCCAAGCTGCTGTTCGCCTTCAAGGACGACATGGCGGCGGGCGCCAAGTTCAGCTACACCCGTTCGCTGGTGAAGCTGGCCAGTGCCGACATCGTGTTGGGCGAGGACACGAACTATGACATCAATCATCTGTATTCGCTGTCGCACAATTACTACGGCACGCTGTTGTTCCGCAACTATTTCAGCCTCGGACGCACGCGCCGCTTCGGCATCTTCAACGAGGTGCAGCTGCAGTTAGGCGGCGGCCAGAGCAAGGTAACCACCGGCCGCGGCGAGTCGCTGACCGGCACGTACGAGCGCAATTTCCAGGCCGGCATCGGCGTGATGCCCGGACTGGTGTGTTTCCTGAGCAACTACAGCGCAGTCGAGGTCAACATCGGCGTGCTCGGCTTCAATTACCGGCACACCAAGTCCATCAAGGACCAGATATATGTGTCGCACCGCAAGACGCAGTCGGCTAATTTTAAAATCAATCTGTTCTCCATCTCGTTTGGAGCAGCTTTTTATCTATGATCATGGAGAAGATATCAAACGGATTGAACAGATTGACGGTCATAGGGCTGACGGCCCTGGTCTGTCTGGGTGCCTACGCCGCGCCGGCCATTGAACCAACGCCTGCCCCTGCCGTGTCTGTGTCGCAGGCGACTGTGGCGAAACCCGCGGTTTCGCATCCCACGGGTTCCGTATCCCCCAAAGGCGCGTACATTTACATCCCGGACTCGCTGCAGAACGACGTGCTGCAGCTGCTGCGCGGCCACAGCCGCGTGGTGGACGACAACCTGGACCTGGACCTTGAGGAACAGACCACATACCGTGGCGATACCATCCCGATGGTGCTGAAACAGCGCAATCTCGGCCGCTACGACCGCGGTCTGTCGGCGCTGCTGTATGTACCCAAGGGGCAATGGTCGTTCGGACTGACAGTCAGCTACGGCAACCTGTCGACCAAGGACCTGGAGATATTCGACCTGCTGAGCGACATCAACATCGGCGCACACGCATTCCGCATACGCCCGTATCTGCAATACACCGTCCGCAACAACCTTGCGGTGGGTATGCGCTTCGGCTATTACAACGCCAGGGGCAACGTGGATTCGTTCAAGGTGGACATCGACGAGGACATGAACTTCAGCCTGCACGACATCGGCTATAAGGCCGAGTCGTACACCGGGGCTGTGTTCGCCAGCCAGTACATCGGACTGAGCCGCCACGGCAGGTTCGGTATATATAATGAGATAGAGCTGGCGTTCGGGTCGGGAAGCAGCGACTTCAAGCGCCCGTACGGCGGCAACCTGCGCACCACGCACACCACATGGACCGAGGCGCAGCTTAACTTCTCGCCCGGTGTCCAGATGTTTATCATGAAGAACGTGTCGTTCCATATCTCGTTCGGCGTGTTCGGCTTCAACGTCAAGAAGGAACGTCAGACCGAGGACGGCAAGGACACGGGCAACCGTCTGTCGTCCGGAGCAAGTTTCCGTTTCAATTTGTTCAACATAAACTTCGGCATCGGCGTCCATATCTAATATGAAGAATCGAAATATATTGTATATAGCGGCGGTGTTGCTGCTGACCGTGGCGGCCTGCATCAAGAACGACCTGCCGTATCCGCGCATCATCTGTAACATAACGTCGCTGACGGCCGAGGGCGAGCTGCGCCCGTCGTACATCGACTCGGTGTCGCAGGAGGTGACGGTATATCTTAAGGAGACCGTGGACATCGACCATGTGCGTTTCACGGAATTCACCATGAGCGCCGGTGCCCGCTGCGACACGAATCTGCTGCAGGGCACGTACGACATGTCCCGGCCGTTTTACGTGAAGCTGAGCCTGTATCAGGACTATATATGGAAGATTCAGGCCATTCAGGACATAGAGCGGTACTTCGAGGTGGACGGCGAGATGGGCAGCAGTGTGATCGACCCGGTGGCCCGCCGCGTGGTGGTGACCATGCCCGAAGGCACCGACCTGCACAATCTGCGGCTGGTGCGGGCCAAGCTCGGTCCGGCCGGAGTGACGCAGTATGATCCGCCGCTCGAGCCGGGTCCCATCGACCTGTACGAGCCTAAGAAGATAACCCTGAAGTATTGGGACCGCGAGGAAGTATGGACCCTCTACGCGCAGATATCGGAACTGGTGGTCAGCACTTCGAGGGTCGATCCCTGGTCGCAGGTGGTATGGGCTTACGGTATGGGACCGGCCGACGCGAAGAACGGATTCCAGTATCGCAGGAAAGGCGACATCGACTGGATCGACGTGCCTGAGAGCGCCATTACGCAGACACAGGGCAGCTTCGCGTGTCACATCGACCACCTGGAGCCGCTGACAGACTATGAGGTGCGCGCCGTGTCGGGCGAGAACGTGGGTAACATCGTGAGCGTCACCACACAGGCCACCGCCGATATACCCAACGGCGACTTCGAGGACTGGCACAAGACCTCCAAAGGCATGTGGTGTCCATGGGCCGAGGACGGCACTTCGTTCTGGGATACGGGCAATACAGGCACCATGACGTTGGGATCGAACAACAGCGAGCCTTCCGACCATACGCCTACCGGCACCGGTACCGCAGCGCTGCTCAATACCCGCTTCGTGGGCATCGGCATTATCGGCAAACTCGGCGCCGGATCCATATTCACCGGTGTGTTCGCTAAGGTTGACGGCACCAACGGCATCCTGAACTTCGGGCGCCCGTGGAACCTGAGGCCCACCAAGCTGAAGGGATATTACCAGTATCAGGGCGTAAACATAGACTATGCATCGTCGGAATGGGCGGACCTGAAGGGACGTCCCGATACGTGTCAGATATACATAGCGCTGACCGACTGGACCGCGCCGTACGAGATCCGTACCAACCCGAAGAACCGTCAGCTGTTCAATCCGAATGCCGACTATGTGATAGGCTACGGTGAGCTGCTTGATGCCGGCACCATGGACAGTTACCAGCCGTTCGAGGTCGAGATCAAATACCGCGACACGTCGAGGGTGCCCAGTTATCTGGTCATTTCCTGTTGTGCCTCCAAGTTCGGCGACTACTTCACCGGCGGCAACGGCTCCAAGCTCTGGGTCGACCAGCTCTCCTTCAGCTACGACTACTGACGATAGGACAGGAGAAATAAATATAACGCAAATTGGTTATTTAGACAGGAGAACAGTAGAAACAGTAGATAAATGAAAGCAGAATATCTTCGGTTCCTCCTGTTCTTCTGTCAAAAATAAATCAGGACGATCAATGGACACTCCTGTTCCTCCTGTTCTCCTGTCAAAAATTATTTTTTTATTATGGAGATATCTCAACTCTTGCAATTAATCAAAGACGCAGCCTATGAAGTGCGGCTGCATCTGGCACCAGGTTTTCTTGAATCTGTTTATCAGAATGCATTGCAGGTAGAATTAAGGGATAGAGGCCTGTCAGCAGAAAAGGAAGTCCCCATACCTGTAATGTATAAGCAGCGTATAGTCGGAGATTTCAGGGCAGACCTCCTGGTGAGTAATTCCGTAATAATTGAACTGAAGGCGGTAAAGGAAATTACTCCTATACATGAAGCCCAATTAGTAAACTATCTTACAGCAACAGGACTCGATTATGGGTATATTATAAACTATGGAGGGGATAAATATCGTATTATTTTAAAAACAAGGTTGTATAATAAGTAGATATTACCTTTAGACAGTAGAACCGTAGAAAATAATTACCATACAATTTGGTTATTTAGACAATAGAACAGTAGAAACAGGATATGTATTTGAGATTTGATCGATTCTTCTGTTTCTCCTGTTCTTCTGTCAAAAAACAAAATACCAGGC
>ENA-UERG01002539-UERG01002539.1-human-gut-metagenome-genome-assembly--contig:-NODE-2539-length-12901-cov-4.963818_pt1 | contig 12901 bp, 13 predicted proteins | sample MGYA00242954_ERZ507954 | MGnify/ENA primary metagenome ERZ507954 (study PRJEB26167, sample SAMN06115478) | human gut metagenome | host: Homo sapiens | place: China:Sichuan | collected 2015-01-21... | reverse complement strand
TGATCATCTTGCTTTTTGTATGAAGATTGTGAGAGGATTTCTCGCACATAAAACACGTCGTGTTGATGTTCCAGACGATGCCATTTCTGTGGAGGAAAAGAAACAACTGTTCCTAGTCTACGAGGCAGTCAGTATGGCTGTTAGATTGGCATCTTCTCCTTTCTCTCTGCTTCATCTCCCTGTAGATACTTTCTTCCTGAAGGTAGGATTGGATGGTTGGGTTGAGGAGTAGTATATCCAATTCCGTCGTTTCTTGAGTGATTATTATGATCTCATGACGAACAGAGAGTAAGGAGAGATCTTGATCACGATGATGTTAGTGATAATTTATCCCTGTTTCTTATTTGAGTACCTATTATACATGAAATACTCACAAAGAGAACTACGACGATATGAACAATTCAATAAATAACCGCGATTGCTAATTCAGTTATAAGCCAGTTGTCAACACTGGAAATGGTCAGTTGTACTTGTCGCTAATCCAATTTAATGATCTAGTTGATTCATACAATATCACTCCCGCTGACATCCTCCTTCGTGATTACCTCCCAGATTGTCACCCAACCCCCTTGTCCCGTAATGGCAAGCAATATGAGATTGAACGGTATCAAGGAGATCACGCTTCCGAGTATTGTGTATATGAAATGAACAATGGAAAGCGCAATGGAACGGCTCAACTCTTTGATGATGGAGTGCTGAAATTGAAATGGAATATGAAGAATGGCGTTCGCGATGGCAGCTATGTCCTATTCGATAAGGGGATTGTGGTAAGAGAAGGAAAATGGAATGATTTGGGTAAGGAGGAAGAGCGAATGATTACGAATCACCAAAGTGGGCTGAAAATGACAATTCGAAACAATGGGGTAATAGTATACGAAGGTGGTTTCGATGAGGAGATGAAACGAGATGGATATGGATTCGAGTATGCGAATGGAGTGTTGAAGTGTTATGGGAAATGGAAAGATGACCAACTCGTTGAAGTGAAACAACGGTTCCTCAATCCCTCAGAAATGATTGAGTATGCTCCTGGAGCCACATCCTATCTTCTTTCTCATCAACCTGTGTATGTCGGAGGATATGAAATGGATGAAGCAAGTGGAATTGTGAATCGAAACGGTCATGGTCGTGTGATGGATCCAGACACGGGAATCTGTGATTACGAGAGTGAGTGGGAGAATGGAAAAGAAATCGAATCCAAACGCATTTCACTCCATGACGGTTGGTATCACGTGCCCATGTCCAATCAGCCAATGATTGCGACTCCCTCCATCATCCCTTCTCCTCTCACCATTGAAACTCTAACCATCGGAGACAACAGTCTTTGCGATCCCACCGTTTCCACTCTCCATCTCTCCAACCTTCCCAATCTGAAGAGCATTGAAATCGGGGATAATTGTGGAGTGACGATCAGCGACGTTCTTTTAGAATTCCTCGATTCCTTCCACTCACTGAGAATAGGAAAGAAGTCCTTCACCACGTGCGAATCGAACTGGCCAATCGAACGTTCCAATCGAACATTCACTATTCATCACTGTCTTGTTCTCGAATCCATTGAGATTGGCGAATCCAGTTTTAGCGACTATTCCTCGTTTTCCCTCAATGACCTTCCCTTTCTTTCCACGCTTTCCCTCCAATCGCATTCGTTCATTTTCTCACCCATTCTTTCTCTAACGAGTAATTCAGTTTCATTCGTTAATAGGAGATTTACCGAAGCTGAAATCGGTTTTGTTAGGACAATGTTGCTTCTATTACTGTCATTCCATTCGTTTTGAGAGTCGTTTCTTTCTTCTCTGTTCATCAGACCTTCCTCTTCTTCAATTCCTTACGCTCCAGTGGGGAGCACTTCGCGGAGATGACAGAAAGGACAGAAAGCGAATCGATTCTCCTCCTTTCAACTTTTCCAATTCACTACAAATGAAATGTGAGATTCTTCTGTAGAAATCAGTTGAGGTCTTCCTTCTCTCATCTCCTTCCGAGCCGAGTATCTCAACTTCTATGCCATCGGTCATGTTGAGTTGAACGGTTGATTCATCTTCGCACTTTCATTCTTAGCATTTCCGTATCCTCCACCCGGTGGCTACTGGTTTTGCGATCATGTGTTTGAGTACGTGATAACCTTGGATGCAACCTGTATCCTTTTATTCTGCTCCATATGTAGCTTCTCCTGGTCTTGCTAACTATCTTCAACGGAATTGTTCCTATCTTCGGTCAAACAATGACCAGTCAAGTGAATCAAGAGAGTAAATCTGAAAACCAAAACAAGACTGTATAGTGCAGTGGCTAACACGCTCGCCTGACACGCGAGAGATCCCGAGTTCGAGCCTCGGTATAGTCATTTTTCTTACAACAAACCATGAACGCATAAAGGACTAAAACCGCTCCTTCTGACGAGCAGCGACTTGCTTCATCTGGTTGTACACCTTGTTGGGAGGCGATCCCATGATCAGATTGCAGATGGCGTTGCGAGCCACCGCAATGTTCGCATAGGAGCCGAGAATGTGAATGCTGTGAATGAATACGATGCACTAGACCAACGTCTGATCAGCCAGCACGATTCGGCAACGCGTTGCGTTCTCGATGGCATACTTGGTCTTTCCCATCTAATCATAACTCCACTGTGATAAGCACACCTGACCGGCGATACGACCAATCGCACGACTGATGTGGTCTCCGTGAAGAAGACGCACGTCCTTAATCTCAAACGTCTCTAATTATCACCACAATCCTCTACTCCACACCGATATACAAATCGTCCATTCGCAACAGAGCGACAGCGTCATCAATATCAAATCCCAGCATAAACGCATGAATGTAGTCCTCTCCCTTCTGCAAACAACTGCTGTCCACCGTATGAGGAGACGTCTACTTCTCACTCCATATACCACGGAACTACCTTCAACTCCACACAGCGCGTCTTGGGGTTGAACCGGATGAGCAACTTCAGCTGGTCCACGATCGGACGCATCAGCTTCTCCCAATTGTTCTTCAACGGGGTGTATTCATGAAGGAATGCATATAAAGCATAATGAAAAGGATATGAATCGATTCGGAGGGCACCGAATGCGACGAATCTCCTCCACTCCCTACAATCATCAATCCACCTCACCAATCGATACAGCCATGTCCTGCGCAGACAGCGCGGGAAAGCTAGGTCCCTCCTCGCCCATCTCCTCCGTCGTCTTGTCTGCGACCTTCTCCTCAATCTCTCGCACGCTCACCGTTGTCTTCTTTTCTTCTTCCATGGCGAACCAGTTTTCGAGTGGTTGATTGTGATCTGCACAACAAACAAATCGAGTCAAAAATCATCACTAGCATCCTCTCTGCCATTCATCACTAATCACCCAGACAAAAGAAAAGGAGCAAAAGGAATTCCCACACCGGGAATCGAACCCGGATCGGCAGGGTGAGAGCCTGCTATCCTAACCAATTAGACTATATGGGACCTAGTTTGCTTTTCTGAGAGCTTCCTATGAGACTGAATATGGAGAGAGAACAGGAAGACAGTTATGCCTATTGACTTGAACCTCCTTCGAGCATTCAAGGGAGGAGTCCCTGATCTTGTTCGCTTGTCGCAGAAGAAGCGATTTGCAAATGTGGGACTGGTCGATGAAGTGATTGCGTTGGATGAGGTACGTTTGCACCACTGCTCCGATTCTTGTAGAAGTGGAGAAAGCTGGTCAGTTCTCTCGACTCCATTAACAAGGAGAAGCGACTAGTATCGAAGGAAGTGAGTTTTGCTATTTCGGGTAATGCAGATAGGAAAGAAGCGAAAGATGGGAGTCGACACCACTGAGGAGACACAGAAGGTCGCCGAATTGAGCAAGCAGATCGCTGCAACTCAAGAGCAAATCGCGGACGCTCGAACGGTGAGGGACAAGGCCCTGGGGAGAATCGGCAACATCATTTCCGACACGACTCCCGTTGCGAAAGACGAAGTACGACTTGAGTAGACTCTTCCCTGCAGAAAGACAACGTTGAGGTCGCGAAATGGGGAACTCCCCGTGAGATGACGCGCGAGATGTTCTGCCACCACGAGCTGCTTTGGAAGATCGACGGCTACGAGCCGGAGCGTGGCGTGCGTGTGGCCGGTCACCGCGGCTACTTCCTGAAGGGCAACGCGGTTCTTCTGAACCAGGCCATCATCATGTACGCGATGCACTGGAACAACCAGCGCGGCTTCACGACGCTGCAGACGCCCTACTTCATGAACCGCGACGTGATGGCGGGCGTGGCGCAGCTGGAGGACTTCGACGAGGAGCTGTACCACGTGGAGGGCGAGGCGGGCGACGAGAAGTACTTGATCGCCACGTCGGAGCAGCCGATCTGCGGCTACCACATGGGCGAGTGGCTGGACGAGAAGGACCTGCCGCTCAAGTACACGGGCTTCTCGACCAACTTCCGCAAGGAGGCAGGCGCGCACGGTAAGGACACCTGGGGCATCTTCCGCGTGCACCAGTTCGACAAGGTGGAGCAGTTTGTGATTTGCAAGCCGGAGGAGAGTTGGGACATGCACGAATACATGATCAAGAACAGTTGCGAGTTCTACGAGTCGCTCGGACTTCCCTACCACGTCGTCAACATCGTTTCGGGCGCGCTGAACAACGCTGCCGCCAAGAAGTACGACTTGGAGGGCTGGTTCCCCGGCTACAACGCGTATCGCGAGCTGGTGTCGTGCAGTAACTGCACCGATTACCAGTCGCGCGCGATGGAGATTCGCTGTGGCTCGACGAAGAAGGCGAACGAGGACAAGAAGTACGTCCACATGCTGAACTCGACGCTGTGTGCGTTGACGCGCACGCTGTGTTGCATTCTGGAGAACTACCAGACGCCTGAGGGAATTCAGATTCCCGAGAAGCTGTTGCCGTACATGGATGGAATCACGTTCCTTCCGTTCAAGCGTGAGTTGCCTGCTGACATGTTGAAGGCGAGAGAGGAGCGTCTGAAGCAGATGAAGTGAGGTGTGGTGTGTGGTTGGATTGTTTGTTGGATTGATAGAACCATGGATGTCTGTTGTCGTGTAGAAGTAGTATCTTCGACTGTTCTCACTTCCAATCCTCAAGTACCTATCGACGCCCATTCTCTCAAATCAGCCATCAAGTATAAGGAATGGCATGCTCATTGACTCCCTTTCTCTTCCCAATCACTCATGATCACACCCTTCCCGACTCATCATCATCTCCATCCACCACCCTTTCATCTCCCATACTCCCATTTCCAAATACCAAATGGAACATTCTCGAAGCATGCGAAGACAGCATGTCAAGTTGTCATTCTTCGCCTTGAAGTCCATCTCGTACAGACGATTCTTCTTCCTTCCGTCGCTCCCTTCCTTCACTATTTTTTATATTTCTTGAAATGGATTGCCTATTTATGCTGCCTTTTGGTTTTATGATGATGCCCGTGATCGCCGATGTGGTCGGTGCATTCATCCATTTCCTCCCCATCATCATGTTCTCTGCACTCATCGCCAAGATCATCCTGTCCGTTTGTCCTGGATGCGATAATGATCTGCGTGAGAAGTGGGAGCATGCGAAGGAAAAGTGTTGCTCGACCGCCAAGTCCGTCAAGCAGCAAATCAAGGAAACTTGCTGCTCCATGAGACGTTCCTTCAACCTTCCCATCGACGTATTTGAGAGGGACAATTCCTACGTCATCGAGATGGACCTCCCTGGAATGAAGAAGGAGGATATCAAGGTGGAAATCGAGGAGAACAGAGTCACCATTTCGGGTGAGCGGTCGAAGGAGGGAGCGGAAAACTGCATCTCGTCCAGACTGTTTGGTACGTTCAGCAAGACGATCGCGCTTCCCGAAGCCGCTGACATGGAGACAATGATGGCCAAGTACGAGAATGGAGTTCTCACGCTGATTGTGAATAAGAAGGCGGAGTATCAGAATAGAAAGAAGAACATTGTGATTGCGTTCCTTGTTTGTTCAACACCCCCTTTTTCTCATCATCAAAGTCCCGTCAACCATCCACTCTCGTAAACTGTCTAGGCAAACTGGTTCTTCCAAACTCCATTTGTTGATCATCAAGAGCCATCAAACCACTGAACGTGCGGTCTGACTCGCTCTCTCTTCTCTTCCTTCATTCTTTTATTTCACAATGCTGTATTTTCCGAATCTGCCCTTTTCCTATCCAATGAATCCGTTTCTGTATATCCTCATTTCGCTCCCCATCATCAACACCCTCCTCTGTAAAGTACCTCTCACCGTCCTGATCATCTACCTCTTCAAACTGTTTTTTCACGTGTTTGACTACTTCGTGGAGAAGAAGGAAGGCGCGACTGTGAAGGAAGGACTCTCCCAAGGCGCCACCAAGGCGTACCAAGAAGTCAAAACCACCTGTATCGACTTGAAGGACCGCGTCTGCGAGGTTGGAAAGGAGTTCGTCCGCTCCATGGAAGCCAAGCACTATCCCACAGAAGTGAAGGAGTCTCCGAAAGAGTTCACCGTGTTCCTCGATGCTCCTGGAATGAAGAAGGAGGACTTCAAGGTGGAAGTGGATGGAACGACGCTGTTGATTTCTGGAAGCCGCATCGCCTCCGAGAACGCGGAGGAGAAGACGATCTACTCGGAACGTGCGTATGGCAACTTCTCCAAGAAGGTTCCTCTCAACCAGGCGGCAGACATGGCTTCCGCTGTTGCCAAGTACGACAACGGCATGCTGACGATGGTTATTCCGAAGAAGACAGAGTTTGTGAACGACAAGAAACATATCAAGATTGAATGAACTGTTTGTTTCAATCTCTCTTTTCCTTTTGGTAGGATTCAGTCAGCGGCAGCGGGACAAAGAGTCTCTTCAAGTAATCCAAACAGAAGGACACTACCACACCCATCATCCGCTCCATTCCGTCGAAGAGGAAGAAGACGATGAAGCAGATCAACTTCGCAGTTAACTAGGGAAAAGACAAAAGGGAACGACACACAGGGTCCAGCGGAGTGATGAAGGGCAACGGAAGGAAACCGATCGCTGCCTGATAACACAGGGACATCGTCAGAAGGTGCTCCATCTCTCTACAACTTAGGAACGAAAGCCACACACACTTCTTCTTCGCCACGATCACACGCGTCACCTTGTCCATCCACGCGTCACTCGGAGTTGCATCCAAGAATAGAGCCGCCAGAATGCCTCCACCACATCCAGTGGCAATGGAAGCGAAACAGGCAGACACGATGCTTCCGTTGTTTCGCACCGCCGTATCGACTCCCCACGATGTCACACAATGCACTCGCAGAAACGCGTCGATGAGAAACACCACACTCTGGTATTCAGAAAGTCACTCAAGTCGACATTGAAGATGGAATTGGAATACAAGGAGTCAATCAGCGACTGCGGAAGCCACATGACACTCAACCTACCATCCATCGTCCCACAATCCTTTACACACCCAACACGTAGGAGAGGAAACTCGTTGATCGACGCAAGTATCCCATCATCAGCCCGTGGGCAATACTCGTCAATGTGGATCCACCTATCCCTCATCCCAATCCGCTGTACTGACCGAAACACATGAGGAATGCACAGAAATAGAACGGAATTCCTCGCATATACGACTTGTACCGGAATCGCAAATAGAGTGCCGACGTCAACGCGCACAGATAATCGGCAACGTTGAGAAACGCAAACGGCTCCAGCGATTGGAAACCCTCTACCTAGAACACAGGTTATCCCAGATTATACCACATGGACGGCGCAGTCAAGGAGAACGGTTCGATTCAATGCAATCGCTTCCATGAAAGAACGAATGATTGACAACAAACAGCTTCACGTACTATACACCTATTCCTCCACAGCCCACTTGTTTTCCTCACGAATCTACATGAAACTACATCCGTTTCCCTACCTTCGCCTCCTCCTCCGGAGTGAAGTCGTTCGCAATGCCAAAGGTACTGCGGATCTCCTCCGGACTCTTTCCCTTGATCATACTCGCCACCTTCGCACAACTGAAGAGTGTACGCAAATCACAACGCCTACGTCAGATCCAGCAGCGGCTGCACAATCAAAAAGTTGGCAGCTACGACCAGGTCGAGAAGCTCCTCCGTCGGGATGTTCACGAAATCGGCGTCCCATTCAGATACCACGTCGCGCATGTTGCTGCTCTTCAGGGGACGTTCGATTTCCGCCAACGGCTTGTCAAGATGGTACGTGCCTACGACGATAATCACCAAAACGCAACGCTCACAGAAATCGATGATTCGCTTCAGCGAAACCTCCTTGATATTCTCCAGAGAAATCGTGTTGCTCTTGATGGACCCGCTCTCCTTCATCCCCTTGAGGTACTCCGACATGTCCAGAATGGCAAGGTCCACGGGATGCTTCTCTCCCTCCATGCTTACCAGCACAATCTTGTCTCCGTTCTCCATCTTGATTCTGTCTTTTTGACTCCAGGCGGTGCCCGCGGATATCACCTCGATATATCGACTCCGTCCTAACAAACAACCGAGAGTACAAATCCAATCAACTACATCACAGAAACCAGAATGTCGCCGTAGCTTTCCTTCTGCGATACTTCCAGCTGCTCCTTGCTCGCCGCCACCAGAAGATGGAAGAAGTTGGCGGCTGCGGTGTGGCGTGTGTTGTAGGCAGTGTACGTATCCCATGAAACACCTTTCTTTCCATCCTTCAACAGAGCGTCATCGATCTTCTCCCGAATATCGCTCATAAAGCTGTCGTAGTTCATAGCTTCCTCCACGGCTTCCCGCTCCACGGCTTCAGAAGTGGGATGAACAGTCTCCGGTTCGTTGGGAGGGAGCATCTCCGAGGACGCAGGAACGTCCTCTCCCACCGATATCGGTTCAATGTCCATTTCCGGCATCTCGTCGTCCATGTCCTGCAGTTCCTCTTGTGCCAGAGGACGCGATTTCGTCTCGGTTTGTCCTGAGAGGAGACGACTGGTCAGCAGCTTCTGCAGACACACTCCGTAGCGATCGCCTTCCTCGTTCATCGTGTCCAGAAGGACGATGCGCAGCTCGTTCAATCTTTGTCGCTTTGCACGCGCATTCTGAAGTGCCTCGCGCAGTTTCTGACGCGTCGTCACCACACCTGCCATGGGCAATTCCAGCGCTACCATTCACCTCACGAAACACAACTACATTTGTCCAGCCGCAGCGCCGGTCGTTTCCGCTGTCCGCGACGCACCGTCTTCTCTTGTGGCTTCAGAAGCGTCGTCTGCATGGTCGCATCTGCCACCGAACTACCTAACAGATCGCCCTCATCCCTACTCGCCACCGGAAAGCGGCTCCACGTCCATGTCCATCGCCCCGTCCCAACTGTCCTCTAGCCGAGCGATGGGAGCCACAGCGTTCTCCGGAGCGAGTCCGGGAAGCAGCATTGTTGAGTCGAATCCAGAGGCAGCTACTTTTAAGCAACCACCCCGTTCCTTACCTCCACGTCGCGTTTCCACCTCCATCTCCTGTGCCATCAGCGACTGCTCTGGCTGCGCAGGAAGCAACTCGTCCAGAATACTCTCCTGCGTGTAGCGCTGGAGCATGTCCGTTTCCACGTCCAACAGCTCGTCCTGCTGGTTCAGCGACACGTTGAGACTCCCGCTCAGCGACTCGCTCACGAGCTGGTCTCCGGCAAAGTTCTACGCTCTCAGCTCTCGTACAGTCCACTACCGCGTTGATCCACCGATCTACCGCCTCGCCTTGATCAAACGAAATGTCCACGTCGTGAGAGGCGCGCGCCATTCCGCTGTTCAGTGTGATTTGCTGGTCGCTCGCCACCACAAGCTCCTTCGGGAGATCGTTGGACGTCAGCGACATCACGTCGCCGAGAGCGCTTTGAATGCGATAGCAGTCGTTCAGGAGGAGCTGTGCCTTCTTGCCCAGAATATGTGACAGACCCAGCAGAAGCAACGCACGCATTTGGAGGGGAAGATCGGTTGTGGAGTCGGCGATGGTGTCTGCGCAGCTCTTTCCGTTATCTATATCATGTGTTGACCTACCGGAATCGACACATCCAGTATCACGCGCTTCGAGACCTTGTTTGGCGATTGAGCAGCCAGGCAGACTTGCGTGAGCGCGCCCTTCTTGTCCTTCAAGAATTTGTAGTACAGCATGTGTATCTGCAATCCAACTCTCGGAAATGGGCGATTCAAAAATGGCGGGGAGAGAAAAGAGGCGGGAAGTGCTAATTGGTTCCGTGAAAGGTGCGTTTCGTGTGCAACGACTGATTCACATCGTGATTATTCATGGAATGCTCATCTTTCATTTGTCAGATCAAACAAATTCTTATCCAACTTTCGCTGAAAACCATTCCGGCACCAACTCGGGAATCCAACTGGCTTCGATGGCCGTCACACCTCGATAATAGTCCTTCGTAGTGTACACGAGTTCGTGAAATGAAGGACTGAAGGACTTAAGACAACAAGGATATCGTATAGACGATGGCTTCAGGATACGGTTTTTTCTGAAAGAGGACGGACGCAGGATGGATGGCAGCCGTCTTGTTTCCCAGAATGGTTTTGTACTCGGCGCGACTGTTCTTCACGACCTCGGTGACCTTCTTCGCGATCTGAACGAACATGCCGGCAGTGAGGCACCGCCGTACTTGGTCCAACTCGCCTTCGCAGCTCTTCCGTCACGTCTGCCACTCACGCCTACGGCCTCTCCGATTCCGAGCTTCTCGCAGTAGCCCACGAGCTGTTTTCGTATCTCCATCGCTGTTTTCATCGAGCGCGGGTTGATGAAGTTGTCGTAGCACCACTGCTGGCTTCCTCTTGCCTCCCTGCGTGAAATCCCTTCCTCAAACCTACCGATACGCCTGGAACACGTTGAGGAAGGTGAGATGGTCGCCATACACCGACGCGAAGCGACGATGCGACACGTTCGCCTTCTCTCGTTCCTCCCTCGGCGAGTAGAAGATGGTCTCCACCGACAGCACCGCGACGATGTCCAGAATCTACGGAGCGACGTCTCTCCGCCTCCCACCTCCGCCGTGCAGTGGAAGTCCTTGCTCAGAATGAGCAGTCGCGCGTACACAGGGTCCAGCGGGAGCGTCGCCATCGACCGTCCCAGCGCCGTCAGCGCGCCCTGTGTCGTGAGACGTCCGCGAGACTACAGAGCGACGATCGACAGCTCCTAGCATCAGGAGCTGCTGCAGCGCGCGCTTCAGCGAGTCGCGCGAGGGAGCCTGCAGGTAGTTGAAGTTGAGCACGTCGTTGATGCCGATGGTTTTGAGCTGCGGGAGAGGGGAGAGATGAAGATACCTGAAGAAGGATGCTGGCGAGATTGCAGCGCTGGATCTCGGGAATGGAGTCTTCTCGAAGCGACAGGAAGGAGTCTTCCGTGAAGAGGCGGAAGCACTACGTGCGAACAGTTGAATGCAACTACCTTTCCCTCGCTCTCTCGACCGGCACGACCCGTTCGCTGCCACGCGTGCGATTTGGAAACGGGCACCACGAGCAGCGACTCGAGTCCCGTCGCCGCCTGCGTCACACGGAGCTTCACCATTCCCGTGTCGACGACGTATTTGATTCCGGGAATGGTCACGGAAGATTCGGCGAGGTTCGTCGAGAGAATCACCTTGCGCGTGTTGGGTGGCGGAGGCGTGAACACAACCAGCTGCTGCTCCGGAGGAAGCGCGGCGTAGAGCGGAAACACCTACATGGGAGAGGGAGAGAGCGAGGACGAGAAGCGAGGACGCGTTCGGAGGCAGCAATTTCAGTTTGTCCTGCAGAAGCAGCGCCAATGACTCGATCTCCTCCTGTCCCGTGAGGAACACCAAGATGTCTCCGGGAGGCATGTCGAGGTGGAGCTACGTCGCAGAGGGAAAGCACAGCGACCTGTAGGATGGTGATGAGTGCCGCTTCGATGTAGTCGGGCTCGGGCGCCGGCGTGTAGCTACGTCGTGGGGAAAAACGATGACTACTAGACTTCGACGGGGAACGTGCGACCCTCGATTTGAATGACGTGGTTGGGGAAGCTGCGTCCGGTCTCTCCGGGGTAGTAGAATTTGTCGAAGAGGTCGGACTGGAGCGTGGCGCTCATGACGATCAGACGCACCTTGCGACGCTCCTGGATGGACTTGACGAAGGAGCAGAGAATGTCGGTCTGCAGCGACCGTTCGTGCGCCTCATCGATGATGATCACGCTGTATCTGGGTGGGAGGGAGGAAAGACGGCTACTGGCTGAGTTCGTTGTCCATCATGGCTTCGCGCAACAGCATTCCGTCGGTGATGAACTTGATGTAGGTGTTGGGACTCGTGCAGTCGTCGAAACGGACGCTGTAACCGACCTCTCCGCCCACCTTGCACCCGCGCTCCTCAGCGACTCGCTTTGCGACGGTGATGGCTGCAACACGACGCGGCTGCGTGATTCCAATCACGCCATCTCTACTCCTGAGAGGATGGATGAGGATGAACTGGAATAGCCCCGACTCGTGAAGATACTGCGCGATTTGGGTGGTCTTACCGCTTCCCGTTTCTCCGACGATAATCGTTGTTGGATTGTGCTGAACAGAGCGAATGATCTGCTGTCTGTACTGGTACACAGGGAGAGCGCGCCGCTCCTTTTCCAGCTACTCCGTAAAGACAAAGAGCAGATCGTACTTGACTCAGTTCCCTTTTCCCTCGTTTGGGACGATAGGCTCCAGAGGACTGCGTTTCGTTTTCGTCGAACACAATATCTTTCACTTGTTTTCTCCTCATTGCAACTCCGCTATCTATCATTCACATTGAGCAGCACATAGTTTACTGACTCGAAAACCAACAAATGAAAAGCGATGAACTCGGGAGAGTGCAAAACAGAAAGACTTGCGGAGCCCGCGGTTATTGATCGTATATGACGGGGCGGCGGAACTGCTCTTGTTCACATCTGTTTGGTATTGTCGGGACGATTGCGTCATTGTCGAGTCCTTCACTGATTGTAGGAACTGGGTTGATGATTCGAGTCAGTAAAC
>ENA-UERG01002538-UERG01002538.1-human-gut-metagenome-genome-assembly--contig:-NODE-2538-length-12906-cov-5.377582_pt1 | contig 12906 bp, 8 predicted proteins | sample MGYA00242954_ERZ507954 | MGnify/ENA primary metagenome ERZ507954 (study PRJEB26167, sample SAMN06115478) | human gut metagenome | host: Homo sapiens | place: China:Sichuan | collected 2015-01-21... | reverse complement strand
GCGCGGCACGCGGGTTTCACAATCCGTGTGGAGAAAGCGCGAATCGGCGCATATTCTGGAATGAATCGGTGCATTCCGGGGAAAGGAGACGTAATATGTCTTTGAACAATACGCATCTGGGAACGGAGGGGCTGAAAACGCTGCTTGCCCGTTGCCGCAGGCTGTTTTTCATCGGGATCGGTGGGGTGAGTATGTACGCGCTGGCGCTCCTGACCCTTGCGGAGGGCGTGGAGGTGAGCGGCTCGGATCGCACGGAAAGCGTGCGCCTTGACCGGCTGCGGCAGGCGGGGGCGCGGATCTTTCCCGGGCATAACGCGGCGCATCTCGACGGTTGCGACGCGGTGATTTATACCGTTGCCATCGCAGAGGACAATCCCGAGTATCTGGAGGCGAAGCGGCGGGGACTGCCGCTGATTTCCCGCGCGGATTACCTCGGCTACCTCATGATGCGCTTTTCGCACCGCGTGGGCGTGTCGGGGATGAACGGCAAAAGCACCACAACGGCGCTCCTTGCCCATATCCTTCTTGCGGGCGGAGATCCGACGGTCATGGGCGGCGCGGAATCGGTTGAGTTCGGGGATACTTCCTGCCGCATCGGGCAAAAACGGGAGGAATTCGTTTTCGAAGCCTGCGAATACAAGGATTCCTTTCTGGACTTCAATCCCACGCTTGCCGTAATCCTCAATGTCGGCATGGATCATGTGGATTATTTCCACAGCATGGAGCAGGTTCGCGCGTCCTTCCGTGCTTTTGCGGGGCGGGCGCTTGCCTGCGGTGGGCGTGCGCTCTGGAACGCGGACGACGAGGAGACGGCGCGCGCCATGCACGACCTGCCGCCCGAATCGTCGGTTACCTTCGGACTGTGCGAAACGGCGGACTTCCGCGCCGCGAACGTAACCGATTGCGCGGGCTTCCGTTCGTTTGACTTTCTTTATAAAGGAGAAAAACTCTGTCGCCTCACGCTGTCACAGCCCGGAGAATTTCAGGTGTACAACGCGCTTGCGGCGGCATCGGCGGCATACCTGTGCGGTCGGAGTCCCGCGGAGATCGCGCGGGCGGTTGCAAGCTTCCAAGGCATCCGACGGCGGATGGAGTACCGCGGAAAGCTCGGCGGCGCGACGGTCTATGACGATTACGCACACCACCCGAGCGCGATTGCGGCAACCTTGGCAGGTGCGCGGGAGTTGGGATATCGGCGGGTTCTCTGCGCCTATCAGCCGCATACCTACAGCCGCACGGCGGGGCTGTTTGAAGAGTTCACGCACGCATTTGACTTGGCGGACGAGGTGTACTTTGCGGAAATCTACGCCGCACGGGAAGCCAACGAGAGCGGCGTTTCCTCGGCGGACTTGGCGCGCGCCATCGGATCGCGGGCGGAGTTCTGCGGAAATGTTGCCGACCTCGCGCGGCGCTTGCCCGATGTCGTGCGCGACGGGGATTTGCTCCTTGTGATGGGAGCGGGGGACATTGAGAACGTGTTCGATACGTTGCCGCTGAAGAAGGAGTAAGGAATCTTTCCCTTGCAACAAAAACGAGTATAAAAGGAAACAGATGCCGTTCGGCATCTGTTTCCTTTTGTTATTCGAGGTGCTTTTCGACAAAATTCCCGTAAATAACGCCCGATTAAACAAGAATAAGACTAAAACCGATTCCGAATTACACGATCTGGAAGAGATAAAATTTCAGATAGTCGGTCTCGGGAACGTTCCATAGAATCGGGTGGTCGGGGGACTGCTGGCGGGCTTCGATCTGCCGCAGTCCAACGCCTGCATCCTCGGCGGCGTTGTGGAGCATCTGGCAGAAGTAGGTGTTCGTCATGAAGTGCGAGCAGGAGCAGGTGGCAAGATACGAGCCGCGGCGGAGCAATTGCATGGCGCGACGGTTGATTTCACGGTAGCCCTTGATGGCGTTGCGCAGGGTGTCGCGGCTCTTGGTAAAGGCGGGCGGGTCAAGGATGATGAAATCGTAGCCGTGGTTCTGCGGGAGCGCGGAGAGATAGTCGAATACATCGGCGCAAACGAAGTCCATGCGGTCGGAAAGCCCGTTTTGCGCCGCATTTTTCTGCGCAACTGCCAGAGCGTCAGCCGAAATATCCACTGCAGTGACGTGTTCCGCGCCCGCCTGCGCCGCATTGAGCGCAAAAGAGCCGGTGTGCGTGAAGCAGTCCAGAACACGCTTGCCGCGCGCCATGGTGCGGATCGCCGCGCGGTTGTATTTCTGGTCGAGGAAAAATCCGGTTTTCTGCCCCTCGATATAGTCCACGGTGTAAAGAATCCCGTTCTCGGTGATGGTTGTCAGCCCGTCGGTATCGGTTCGCAGACCCTCGCCGCTCCAAAATCCTTTGGCTGTTTCCATGCCCTCCAGTTTTCGGATGGGGGCTTCATTCCGCTCGTACAGAACCGTGATCGTCTGTCCGAATTCTTCGCGGAGCAGACGGACGAGAATAGAATAAATCTCATTCTTGATCTTCTCCATGCCAAGCGACAGCACCTCGGTGACGAGAACGTCGCCAAACCGGTCTACCGTCAGGCCGGGGAAGGCGTCGGCTTCGCCGAAAATCAGGCGGCAGCAGGCAAAATCGCGCTCGCCCATGACCGTGCGGCGGTAGTCGATTGCCCAACGGAGCTTGCGTTCCCAGAAGGCGGCGTCAAAGCGGTCGTTCGCGTTTTTGGAGATGATACGAACGCGGATTTTCGAATTGGAATTGTAAAAACCCGTGCCGAGATACTTGCCCTTGGGTGAACAGACATCGGCAAGCGCGCCGTCCTCGGGTGTGCCTGTGATGTGGGTCACCTCATCGGCAAAGACCCAGACGTGACCGCCGCGCAGAAAATCCGCGCCTTTCTCGGTAAGGGTCAGAATCGGATAATTTCTCATGATTGTCCCTTTCTGTGGTGGAATAACGGGTAGATTATACCACATTTTCCGTGTATTTTGGATCGCAAACCGCTCGGTTCACAAACTTTTAACATATAAATGGCGGTTTGCACTTGCAAAAGAATGGAAAAAAGGGTAAAATAGAATGCTAAACGAAAACAAAGAGGATGCAATTCATGCTTGAACTCAAGAATTTGTCATACACCGTTCCGGACGGAAAAGAGATCATCCGAAACGTAAATCTGAAGATTGATGACCGCTTTGTGGCGGTTACCGGACCGAATGGAAGCGGAAAATCCACGCTTGCCAAGCTGATCGCGGGCATTTACCGCCCGACGTCGGGGCAGATCATTCTGGACGGCGAGGATATCACCGACCAATCCATTACCGATCGCGCCCGCCGCGGGGTCAGTTTTGCTTTCCAACAGCCCGTCCGCTTCAAGGGGCTGACGGTCAAAGATCTGATTTCACTTGCGGCAGGGGAGAAAATCACCGTTGCGCAGGCGTGCAACTACCTCTCCGAGGTCGGACTTTGTGCGAAAAACTATATCGACCGCGAATTGGACGCGTCGCTCTCGGGCGGTGAATTGAAGCGGATCGAGATTGCGATGATCAACGCCCGCGGAACGAAGCTGTCGCTGTTTGACGAGCCCGAAGCGGGAATCGATCTGTGGAGTTTCAACAACTTGATTTCGGTGTTCCGTTCCATGTACGAACGGACGAGAGGAACGATCCTGATTATTTCGCATCAGGAGCGGATTCTTGACATCGCGGACAAGGTGGTTGTGATCGTGAACGGCGGGATTGCGGCATACGGACCGAAGGAGGACATCCTGCCCGAGTTGCTCGGGACAACCGCAGGATGCAGACTGACCGTAAAGGAGGGGGCAACGGTATGATAACCGACGTGCAGAAGGCACTTTTGCAGGAGATTGCGGGAATTCACGAAGTTCCCATGGGGGCGTATTCCCTCCGCATCAACGGCTCGCTTTACGGCAAGAACGATTCGGAGCACATTTCCATCGTCAAAAAGACCGATAAGCCCGGAATCGAGATCCATATCAAGCCCGGGACGAAGAACGAAAGCGTGCATATCCCGGTTCTGATCTCCGAAACGGGACTGAACGATATGGTCTACAACGATTTCTTTGTGGGAGAGGACTGCGACGTGACCATTGTTGCGGGGTGCGGTATTCACAACTGCGGAACGCAGGAGAGCCGGCACGACGGGATTCATACCTTCTACCTCGGAAAGAATGCAAAGGTGAAGTATATCGAGAAGCACTACGGCGAAGGGGACGGCAACGGAACAAACGTGATGAACCCGCAGACCGTTGTGTATCAGGAAGCCGGCAGCCACATGGAAATGGAAACGGCGCAGATTAAGGGAATCGACTCCACGGTGCGTTCGACCACAGCGAAACTGGGCGACGGCGCAACGCTGGTGATTCACGAAAAAATTCTGACGCACGGACATCAGGTGGCGGAAACGCATTTTGTGGTGGATCTGGACGGCGAGGGCTGCGGAACGCACGTGGTGTCGCGGTCGGTTGCAAAGGAGGACAGCCACCAGAAGTTCTTCTCCAATGTGCGCGGAAATAACCGTTGCTCGGGGCATACCGAATGCGACGCCATCATTATGGATCGCGCTACGGTTGCGGCAATCCCCGAAATTGAGGCACGACATACCGACGCGTCGCTGATCCATGAGGCGGCTATCGGAAAAATCGCAGGGGAACAGCTGATTAAGCTGATGACTCTGGGATTGACCGAAAAGGAAGCCGAGGAAGAAATCATCAACGGCTTTTTGAAGTAACCGCTACAATCATCCATTATGCTCTCTCAGGCTTCACGATGTGAAGCCTTTTTATTACCTAAAATCAGGAATTGATTGGAATTTATGGATGAAACGGGCGGATTTGTGCAACCTGCGAGGATGTAGAAAATTTGGGCTGAAATTTGTGCGAAATGTACAATCGTTTTCTCTCTGCGGAACGGTTTCGACAAGGAAAACCGTTTTTTGAATGGGTAAATAGAATTTACTGTTTCAAATTTGCAGGGTTTGTCAAGTGGTTTTAATTAAAAATAATCACCAAAAATGGCGGATTTTGCTTCCCGCGTTGCGGAAAATGCCGTAAATTACATTTACTATTCTGTTTTCATGAAATGTCGGTTAAAAAGACACAAATTGAAATGTAAACTTTTTTGGGGGTTACGTTGTCGAAACTGCGAACCAAAGGGCGGGAATTTTGATCTCTGTGTGACGGTCGGCTTCTTTTTTTGCTTGACAATCGGTTTTTTTTGTGATATGATATAGAAGTTAAAAAGGTATCGCTGTACCTGTTTCTCATTTTCGGGTGCGGCTGTCGGACCTCTCTCGCGTGGCAGGCGGCGGAGGCGGCGGATGCCGGATGAATTTTTCAGGAGGAAACACAAATGGGAAAGAAAAGATTCACAAGATTTGTCAGCTTCGCATTGGCGGTTCTGTTTCTTGTGAGCGGCTCCGCGATCGCCGCGGGTGCCGAAACGTCCAGCGTCACCGATAAGACCATCGGCGACTACGAGAACGCACGCGATCTGCTGTCGTATGAGAAGTATCTGGAGCGGGTCTGCGCGGATGCGGAAAGTACCGACAAGACCGTGACGACCTCGGCGTTCAGCGACCTGACCTTCGTCAACGCCGCAGGCGACACCGTAACCGTAAAGGACGGCGTCTGGACACTGACAACCAAGAACGGCACGGTCTGCACCGATCCCGAAGCGTTGCCCGAGGGGTATGTGCTGAGCGACCTTGTGCATCTTGAGGAGTATGACGGACGGAAAGCGGTTTACACGCCGAGCGCCGGAAGCACGACATGGAAGATCAATCTTTCCGCGTCGGGCATCACGGAAAAGGCGTTGTACAACATCATGCTGTCGTACTACCCGATCAATAACAAGAACGCCTCTCCCGAGCGCGAGTTTTACATCAACGGGACGGTTCCGTTCAGCGAGGCACGGTCGCTGACCCTGCCGAAGAACTGGTCCTCCTACCGCTCCGATGAGGGCGATGTGCTGATTGCCACCTACCGTCCGTCGAAAAAAATCAGAAAGAATCAGGAAAAGCTGGATGCAGATCTGGCGCAGGCTCTTGCCGAAGCGGAAGCGGCCGGTCTGACGGCGTACATTTCCGGCGAGGGCGCAGAGAAGGTGCTGAATGTGGAGCGCCCGACGGTTATCACGAGCGCGATCAATGCGCTGATCGACAAATTCGAACTCCGCTTCTTTGTGACCGACGCGCTGAACAACGAAATGCGCCCGACCATGCTGCAGGATCCGAAGTGGATGGAGTACACCATTCACGACAGCGACGGCTACTACTCCGCGCCGCTGAAATTCGCGCTGGAACCGGACGAGAACGGATGTGTGACCCTGACGCTGTCCGGCGTGAACGAGCCGGTTGCGCTCGATTCTCTGACATTGACCGCCTGCCATACCAATCCCTCCTATGAGGAGTATCTCGAGCGGCTGAAGAACAGCGGAGCTTCTCTGGAAGAGGGCAAGGATGTGGTTCAGATTGAGGGCGAGAACACCGTCAACACCTCTACCAACGTGGTTTATCCCGTTGAGGACCGTTCCGACGCGCTGACCTCTCCGATCGACACAAGCCGCACGATGCTCAACACCATCGGTACGGAGAAGTGGGAGACTGCGGGTCAGTGGATTCGTTACCGGTTCAGCGTGAACTCTTCGGGTATGTATGAAATCTACTCCCGCTTCAAGCAGAGCTACCTCGACGGTATGTATGTCTGCCGCACGCTGAAGATTTACACGAACGGTTACGAGTCCGAGGACGCGTACAAGGCAGCTTTCGGGAACACGGCGGGCTATTACGACGGCGTTCCGTTCGAGGAAGCTACCCAGTTGCGCTTTGATTACAACAACGCATGGCAGGTCAAGGGACTTTCCAAGGGCGGCAACAAGGACGAAACCTATCCTTTATATTTTGAAGAGGGCGTGACCTACACCTTGCACTTTGAGGTGGCGCTCGGCTCTATGAGCGAATTGGTTCGTCAGATCGAAACCATTCTGAATGCGTTGAACGATGACTACCTCAGCATCATCAAACTGACCGGTTCGTCTCCCGACGACTACCGCGACTACAGTTTCACCCGTCTGCTTCCGAACACCATGTTGGATATGCTCGAGCAGTCGGTGGCACTCGGTCAAGTGTCCGACTTCTTAAAGAAGGACACAGTCGGCGTTGCTTCCTCTTACACCGGTATCTGCGACAAGTTGCAGACGCTGCTTGAGAAGATGGGGCGTGACGAGAACGCAATCGCGAAGAACCTTGATAACTTCAAGTCCTACGTCGGTTCGTTCGGTACGTTCCTGACCGACTCCAAGACGCAGCCGCTTCAGATCGACTACTTCCGCATTCAGGGCGCTTCGGTGAAGAAGCCGAAGGCGAAAGCAAACTTCTTTCGCGCAATCGGACATGAAGTTTCCAGTTTTGTGATGAGCTTCTTCCGCGACTACAACAGCATGGGCTCGATGGATACGGGAGAGACGACCAAAGAGTCTATCAACGTCTGGTTGGCTTACGGTCGTGACCAGTCGCAGGTTATCCGAAACCTCTGCACCAACAAGTTTACCGCAAGCGGCGAATACGGCAACATTCCTGTTGACCTGAAACTTGTCTCGGGCGGTACGCTTCTGCCCTCCATTCTGGCGGGCATGGGCCCTGACGTTTATCTCGGACTCGGACAGACCGACGTCATCAACTACGCAATCCGCGGAGCGCTGATGAATGTGGAGGATCTGGACGGCTTTGAAGAGGCGGTTCGGAACTTCAACGACGCAGCAATGACCGTGCTTTCCATCGGCGACGCTGACGGCGATATGCACACCTACGGACTGCCTGAGACGCAGGCTTTCCCGATGATGTTCATCCGTACCGATATCCTCTCCGACCTCCAGATTGAGATCCCCAAAACGTGGGAGGACATCTACGTGGCGCAGTCCAAACTGGAGTCCAACAACATGGAAATCGGTGTGACCACCGACTACAAGATGCACCTCTATCAGCTTGGCGGCGCGCTCTTCGCGGACGACGGAATGCGCATCAATTTGGATTCGGTTCTGGGTCTGAAGGCGTTTGAGACGATGTGCAATATGTTCACGCAGTATTCGTTCCCGTATAAGTACAGCGCGGCAAACCGCTTCCGTACCGGTGAGATGCCGATCATCATTTCCGACTATACGTCTCTGTACAACCACCTCAAGGTGTTTGCAACCGAACTTGACGGCTGCTGGACCTTCGTTCCGCTGCCCGGTTATGAGACGACCGGCGCGGACGGCAACAAGACCATCAACAACTGCGCCGTTTCCTCGGTCACAGCGGCTGTTATGATTAAGGAGACCAACAAGGATTACACCGACGCATGGACATTCGTGAAGTGGTACACCGACAGCGATTGTCAGGCGGAGTACGCAAAGGAAATGGTTGCGATTCTCGGTGATTCCGCAAAGCACTCCACTGCAAACAAACAGGCGCTTGAGAGTATGCCTTGGACGAACGAGGAATACGTCGAAATCAACCGTCAGTTCAACAATCTGGCGTCCATTCCGAACTATCCCGGCTACTATATCATCGACCGTTACACCAACTTCGCATTCCTCGCGGCTTACAACAATGACGCAGATCCCAGCTCCGAACTGCTCAGCTATATCAAGACCATCAACAAGGAAATCACGAGAAAACGCGAGGAGTTCAAACTGGAAACGCTGGAAATCGGACAGACGCTCGCTTCGAAGCGTTCCGAACAGGTGTTGGAAGCAATGGAGTATCTGACCTCCGAATATATTAAGGAAGGCAATGACAAGTACAGCGCGGTTTCTTCTGCGGTACTTGCCGCGAAGTACGCGATTGCGAACAGCAAGATCAATCAGCTGAATGACGCCGCGCTTTCCTTCAAGGCAATTCTGGATTCCTACGGTATCACCGGAACGATGACCATTACCAAGGCGGACGGCAAAACCGCTGAAGTTCCGACCTACTATGTCAACATCGGTAAGCAGACCGCAGAGCCCAAGAACGGCGGTTACAGCATCAAATCCCTGAACGAACAGCAGTTGATCTACTTCATTTCCGCGGGTCTCGGTGACATTGCAAATGCACTGGCTTCCTACTGATTCGTTTTCATATTTTTCAAAATCTGAAAAGGAGAATGCAAAATGTCAAATAAAACAGCACCGGCGGGATCGGATAAAGCTGCTTATCAGGCCGTTTCGAGAAAAGACCTGACCTACCGCCAGTGGATCTGGAAGGAAATGAAGCGGAACTGGGTTGCATATGTGATGATCGCTCCCTACGTTATCATTTTCACCCTGTTCACGGTTGCGCCCGTTGTCCTGTCTATCTTCTTCAGCTTTACCGACTTCAATATGTTACAGGCTCCCAACTGGGTCTGGTTCGATAACTACATCAACCTGTTCTTTGCAGACGATATTTTCCTGATTGCCTGCAAGAATACCTTCATTTTTGCGGCAATCGTCGGTCCGACCTCCTACCTGATGTCCTATCTGGTGGCGTGGTTCATCAATGAACTGTCTCCCCGCATCCGTGCGGTGGTGACCCTGATCTTCTACGCACCGTCTATTTCGGGTCAGGTCTACCTCATCTGGGGTACTCTGTTCGACGCCGACTCGCAAGGCTGGGTCAACGCAACGCTTTTGGAACTGGGGTTGATCAGCGAGCCGATCGCGTTCTTTCAGGATGCAAGCTACGTGATGCCGCTGTGTATTGTGGTGGCACTCTGGACGTCTCTCGGTACTGCGTTCCTGTCTTTCATCGCAGGTTTGCAGGGCGTTGACCGCTCGCTTTACGAAGCGGGCGCAGTGGACGGCGTGCGCAACCGTTGGCAGGAACTGTGGTATATCACCCTGCCGAGTATGCGCCCGCAGCTGATGTTCGGTGCGATCATGTCGATTACCGGTTCGTTCGGCTTCGGCGGCGTGGTTACCGCGCTGTGCGGTTTCCCGTCGGTTGACTATGCCGCGCATACCATCATCCACCATCTGGAGGACTACGGTACACAACGGTATGAAATCGGTTATTCTTCTGCGATTGCGGTCATCCTGTTCGTGATCATGATCGGCGCGAACGTGATCGTCAACAAAATTCTTTCAAAGGTAGGTACTTGACATGGCAAAGCTAAGAACCAGAAAACATAAGGTTGTCCTGTCACGGTCTGCCGGAGGTGATGTGGGAATCACCATCATCCTGTTTCTGCTTGGCTTGTTTATGGTTCTGCCGATGGCTTATGTCATCATGCAGTCCATTAAGCCGCTGGACGAACTCTGGATGTACCCGCCGCGCTTCTATGTCATGAATCCGACCTTTACCAACTTCAAGGATCTGTTCAGCCTGATGAATACCTCGTGGGTTCCGTTCTCACGGTACATCTTCAACACGGTGTTTACCTCTGTGATGGGAACTTTCGGTCACCTGTTCATCGCGTCCATGTGCGCATACGCACTGGCAAAGATCAAGTTCCCGGGCGGGAAGACGATCTTCAAAACCATTCGGACTTCGCTGATGTTCCACTCCACGGTTACGGCGGTCACCAGCTTCATTCTGATGAGTTTCTTCCATATGATTGATACCTACTGGGCAATCATCGTGCCTGCGTGGGGCTACACGCTGGGACTTTACCTGATGAAGCAGTTCATGGATACGGGCGTGTCCGACGCGGTTCTGGAAAGCGCACGGTTGGACGGTGCAAGCGAGTTGCGAACCTACTGGACCATTGCAATGCCGATGGTTAAGCCCGCGTGGCTGACGCTGATTGTGTACAGCTTCCAGACGCTGTGGAACGCAGGTTCGTCCATCTACATTTATTCCGAACAGTATAAGTCGTTCAACTATGCGATCGGTCAGATTACGGCAGGCGGTATCAAGCGCGCGGGCGCTTCCGCAGCCGCAACCGTTCTGATGATGTTGGTTCCGATTCTCGTGTTCGTCGTTACGCAGTCGAACATCATTGAGACCATGGGAACCAGCGGCATGAAAGATTAAGGGAGGGCAATATGAAAAAACTCAAATTTGCGGTATTGCTCGTCCTGTGCGCGGTGATGCTTTTCCCGCTGTTTACCGTCGGCGCGTCGGCTTCCTCCGCTTACCAGACCTACACGTATTCCATCGACGGCAAAGCACTGTATTCACCGGACGCTTACTCCGCTTCCAAAACCGTCGGCTCTGCCGACCTCGCGTTCGCGAGTTTCTATCCCAATGCGAGCGCGGATTCGCTGAAAAAACTCACCAAGCTGGATAACCCGGGCGATATGGTTACCGACTCCGAAAAGAAGGTGTACATCGCCGATTCGGGTAACAACCGGATCGTGGTTCTGTCCCGTTACCTCGAGCTTGACTACATCATTTCGGACTTTATCAACGACAAGGGAAACCCCGACTCGTTCACGAATCCGCAGGGTGTGTTTGTGGTCAATCCCAAGGACGGGGACAACGGCGAAATCTGGGTCTGCGATACCGACCACAACCGTTTGGTCGTGTTCGACCGCGTGACCTTTGAATTCAAAAGGATCATCGACCAACCGCAGAGCCAGTTGTTTGATGCCGATGCGGTCTATAAGCCTGTTGCGATGGCGATCGACCAGTACGGCAGAATCTATGTCGTTTCCTCGACCACCTATCAGGGTATCATCGTAATGGACAGCGAAGGCGAATTCGTCGGCTTCATCGGCGCGCAGGCGGTTACCATCTCCGCATGGCAAATCCTGTGGAGAAAGCTCCAGACAGACGAGCAGAAAAAGGTCAGCGCAAAACTGATTTCCACCGAGTATAACAACATTTCCATCACCGAGGACGGCTTCGTCTATGTGACAACCTCCTCCATTGCGGAATCATCGGTTCAGGGCGCGATCAACGGCAAATCCAAATCGGGTACCTATCTGCCGGTCAAGTTGCTCAACCCGTCGGGTGAAGAGATCATGCGCCGCAACGGCTTCTGGCCGCCGGCGGGTGAAATCGATTACTCCACAGACAGCACGGATACCTACCACGGCGTTTCGACCATTACCGACGTTGCGGTCGGACCGGAAAAGACATGGTCCATCATCGACGAAAAGCGTCAGCAGAGTTACACCTACGATTTCAACGGAAATCTCCTGTTTGCCTTCGGCGATAAAGGTTCTCTGCTCGGAAGCATTTCCAACATCGAAGCGATCTGCTATCAGGGAGCCACCCTGCTGGTGTTGGATAAAGGAAATGACGGTTGCATCGTGGTTTACGAGCGCACCAAGTACGGCGACCTGCTGATTCAGGCAATCAGCGCGCAGAACTCGTTGGATTACGACGAAGCGATCGACTGCTGGAAAGAAGTCCTGCAGCGGAACTCCAACTTCGATGCCGCGTATGTCGGAATCGGTAACGCAATGTATCGGAGCGGTTCTTATAAGGATGCGCTCGCAATGTACGAGGTGGCTTACGACACCGAAAACTGGAGCGAGGCTTATAAGGAAGTTCGGAAAGAATGGATGTCCAAGTGGTTTCTGTTGGTCATCGTTCTGATCGTCGGCGTGATTGTCGGTGTGATCAAGTGGTTCCAGTATGCCGCAAAGGTCAACAAACGCGTTTCGACCGACGGTCGCGCGAAAAAGACCTTCGGGCAGGAACTGATTTACGGCTTCTATGTGATCTTCCATCCGTTTGACGGTTTCTACGACCTCAAGCACGAGCATCGCGGATCGGTTCGCGCGTCGTTGGTGTTCATCGCCGTTGCGGTGCTGACTTTCTTCTATCAGGGCGTCGGGCAGGGCTATGTGCTCAATCCGACAGGGAAGGTGACCACGATCATGACCCAGTTGATCTCGGTTGCTGTTCCGCTTATCCTGTTCGTGCTGGCAAACTGGTGTCTGACCACGCTGTTTGACGGCGAAGGCAGCTTCAAGGATATCTTCATTGCAACGTCTTATTCGCTCCTTCCGCTTCCGCTCCTGATTATCCCCACGACCATCGCGTCGAACTGG
>ENA-UERG01002537-UERG01002537.1-human-gut-metagenome-genome-assembly--contig:-NODE-2537-length-12909-cov-66.959710_pt1 | contig 12909 bp, 5 predicted proteins | sample MGYA00242954_ERZ507954 | MGnify/ENA primary metagenome ERZ507954 (study PRJEB26167, sample SAMN06115478) | human gut metagenome | host: Homo sapiens | place: China:Sichuan | collected 2015-01-21... | reverse complement strand
CCCTTCTGAACCAAGACGTGGCGATAGAAGCGGCCCATCTCGTTGATGGCGAAGATACCGATACCACCGAATGAACGGGTAGGAACATCGAGTACCTCACCCTCTGCGATATAAGAACGGAGGTTACCCTCTGAATCGCACTGCAGACGATAGAATGTGATATCTGATGCAGCGATGTCACCCTCCAAAGTACCACGGGTGAAGTCTGGTGTGCCACCATTCTCCAACAAGCGGTTCTGGATCAACTGATACTTGATCTTACGGCTAGAGCACATCTTGCACTGTGGAGTGTTACCGCAGTGGAAGCCCATGAAGGTATCAGTCAACTTGTAATCGTACTTACCCTTGATGTCCTCATCATAGATATACTGAGGAACAGAGTTGTTGATGTCGAGCAATGTTACAGTATCATCAGAAGCACACATACCGATGTACTCAGACAAAGCACCATAGATATCTACCTCGCAAGCTACAGGAATACCGCGGCTAACGAGACGGCTGTTAACATAGCAAGGCTCGAAACCGAACTGGCTTGGGAAGGCTGGCCAGCACTTGTCGGCGAATGCTACATACTGGCGAGAACCCTTGTGAGCCTCTGCCCAGTCGAGCAATGTCAACTCAAACTGTGCCATTCTGCGGCTGAGGTCAGGATAGTAGCATCCCTCGCCCATCTCCTTGGCCATATCAGCGCAAACCTCGTCGATACGTGGATCGTTCGCGTGCTCCTTATAAGCTACGAGGAGGTCGAGCTCTGAGTTCTCCTCAATCTCTACACCCAGTTCGTACAAGCCCTTGATTGGAGCGTTGCAAGCGAAGAAGTCCTGTGGACGTGGACCGAAAGTGATAATCTTCAAGCCCTTCAAACCGAGGATGACGCGAGCTACTGGTACGAAGTCCTGAATCATCTTGGCTACTTCTGCAGCTGTGCCTACAGGATACTCAGGGATGTAACCCTTCAGGTGGCGCATGCCGAGATTGTAAGAGCAGTTGAGCATACCGCAGTATGCATCACCACGACCATTGATCATGTCGCCGTCGCCCTCAGCGGCAGCTACGAACATAACAGGACCGTCGAAATTCTTTGCAATCAAAGTCTCAGGAGTCTCTGGACCGAAGTTACCGAGGAAAACCACCAAGGCGTTGCAGCCCTGCTCCTTTACCTCGCTCACAGCCTTGAGCATATCTTTTTCGTTCTCAACTGTAGTCTGGCAGTTGAAAATCTCACCTTTGTACTCTTTTACGATGTTCTCACGGCGCTGTGTAGAAAGCGCGATTGGAAAACAGTCACGGCTAACGGCAATGATGCCGAGCTTTACTTGTGGAATGTTGTTGCTTACCATAATTATTATGTTTTATATTAAGTTTTTGTATAATTGCTTATGAACTGCTTGTTTTTACTGAGCGCAAAGTTACTAATTATTTTTATCCCAGCAAACGTTTTTTGCGTTTTTTTGTGGTGAAAAAAGTTAAAAAAGGGGGGAAAACGTCTAAATGTAACATCTGATAAAGTTCCTGAAACATTTCATGCACCCGATATGATGCCTTATAACAAATAAAAACATAAAGATTGATGGTTTTTCAAATTATTATTGTACCTTTGCACCGACAAAAACAGATAAACGATTATGAATAAAGTCAAGACTATCTTTGCCTGGATATGGCATAAGTTTCGCGCCAGTTGGACTTGGTACAAGAGTTTGTACCAGGGAAGGGCTTGGTACACCAAGACGGTTGTCGCCTTGGCTAGTTGTATCGTAGCCTTTATCCTATACTTGGGTGCAGTAGATATCAACTTTCTGTGGCTCTTCGGTAAGTCACCTGGTTATTTTTCGGGTATTCTGAACCCGCAGACTTCGGAGGCTTCCCTGATTTACAGTGCCGATGGCAAGCTCATCGGTAAGTATTTCAACGAGAACCGTACTCCTGTGGAATACGAAGACGTGAACCCTGCCTTCTTCAAGGCACTGGTAGACACCGAGGATGAGCGCTTCTACAAGCACATCGGTATCGACCCTATCGGTGTATTCGCTGCTGCCAAGGATGCCCTGCTGCATCATAGCGGGCGTGGTGCCTCAACCATCACCCAGCAGTTGGCAAAGAACATGTTCCGTGTCCGTTCGCAATACTCCACCGGTTTGCTCGGCAAGGTGCCTGTGCTGCGACTGCTCATCATCAAGAGCAAGGAGTGGATCATCGCCGTGAAACTGGAGACGGTTTTCTCCAAGAAGGAAATCATCACCATGTATGCCAACACCGTGGATTTCGGTAGTAACTCTTACGGTATCAAGACTGCCGCCAAGACTTACTTCAATACCACGCCAAAGGAGATGACCACCGACCAGGCTGCCATACTCGTGGGTATGCTGAAGGCTACCACCTATTATAATCCACGCACCAATCCGGAAAACAGTCTGGCTCGCCGCAACACCGTATTATATAATATGGTGACACATGGCGACCTGACCCGTGCCGAATACGACCAGCTAAAGACGGAGCCTATCAAGCTCGACTTCAAGGTAGAGGAAAACTACGACGGACAGGCGAAGTACTTCCGTGAGGCTGTGGCCAACTACCTGAAAGACTGGTGCAAGGACGAGGGTTATGACCTCTACACCAGTGGTTTGAAGATATACACCACCATTGATACCCGCATGCAGAAGTATGCCGAGGATGCTGCCCGCAAGCAGATGAAGCAGGTGCAGCAGAACTTCAATAATCACTGGAGCATCCGCCGCACGCAGGCAGGAAAGGGCAATTGGCTGGGTCAGGAACCTTGGCAGGACGAGAACCACCAGGTGATTCCTAACTTTATCCAGGGCATCGCCGAGCGCCAGCCATTCTACAAGGCATTGCTGGCACGCTTCCCTAACGATCCAGATTCCGTGAACTATTATTATAAGGAGTGGGTTCACCCAGTAAAGGTGTTCGATTACGACAAGGGAAGCATTACCATCAACATGACTTCGGAGGATAGTATCAAGTATATGACCACCTTCATGCACAGCGCTTTCGTGGCTATGGAGCCACAGACGGGAGCCGTAAAGGCATGGGTGGGCGACATTGATTTCGACCACTGGAAGTATGACAAGGTAACAGCCGAGCGCCAGCCGGGTTCTACCTTCAAGCTCTTTGTCTATACCGAGGCGATGAACCAGGGACTCACTCCTTGCGACAAGCGCCGCGACGAATACATCTCGATGGAGGTTTATGACAAGAAGAAGCACGAGATGACCACCTGGAGACCATCCAATGCCAGCGGTTCGTTCTCGGGCGACAGCATCCCGCTGAAGAGTGCCTTTGCCAAGAGTATCAACTCCGTGGCTGTGCGCCTGGGTCAGGAGATGGGCATCAAGCGCATCATCGAGACCGCCAAGAAGATGGGTATCGACAGTCCGCTGGATGACACACCAGCTCTTGCCTTGGGTTCCAGCGATGTGAACCTGCTGGAGATGGCCTGTGCCTACAGTACCATTGCAAACAATGGTAAGCACCACGACCCAGTATTGGTAACCAAGATTGTGGACCATGACGGAAAGGTGGTATATGAAGGTCCTTCTACAGAAGAGCAGGTGATTCCTTACAAGAGTGCCTTCCTGATGCAGCAGTTGCTTCAGGGCGGTATGAAGGAGCCGGGCGGTACATCGCAGAGCCTTTGGGGCTATGTGGGCAACTACCGTGATACTGAATTCGGCGGAAAGACGGGTACAACCAACAACCACTCAGATGCCTGGTTCATGTGTGTAAGTCCTAAACTGGTGGTTGGTGCCTGGGTAGGTGGCGAATACCGCTGTCTGCACTTCCGCACCGGAGCCTTGGGACAGGGTGCCAGAACAGCATTGCCTATATGCGGTTACTTCCTGCAATCCGTATTTGGCGACCCAGCCTTCAAGGAGTACCACGCCAAGTTTGACAAGCCGCAGGATGCCGACATCACACGAGATATGTATATCTGCGCAAGCTATGCGCCAAAACCTAAGGTAGATACCACTCGTGTAGACAGCACCGCCTTCAACGAGGAAATCATCCTCGATGAGAATGGCAACCCTGTTGTCAAGGAAGTTCCAGTGAACAAGACCGAGGGAGCATCCTCTACCCCAAGTTCCGGAACAACAGAAGAAAAGAAAGAGAAGAAGAAGGCTAAGCCAACAGAGCAGCCTATCAACTTCGATGACCTCTAATATTTTAACATGATTGATCTCGACAATGCGGAGTTGCAGAACGCACTCCAAATCATACAGTTTACCCGTCGTTCGCTTTTCCTCACCGGAAAGGCGGGGACGGGTAAATCCACTTTTCTGCGATACATCGCAGCCAATACCAAGAAGAAACACATCGTCTTGGCGCCTACGGGCATCGCTGCCATCAATGCCGGTGGCAGTACCCTGCATAGTTTCTTCAAGTTACCCTTCCATCCGCTGCTGCCCAACGACAGCATGTATTCCGTGCGCAATATCAGGAATACACTGAAATACAATTCTGAGAAAATCAAGATTATCCGCGAAGTGGAACTCATCATCATCGATGAGATCAGTATGGTGCGTGCCGACATCATCGATTTCATCGACAAGGTGCTGCGTGTGTATTGCCGAAACATGAGGGAGCCGTTCGGAGGTAAGCAACTCTTGCTTGTGGGCGACATCTACCAGCTAGAGCCTGTGGTAAGGGAGGACGACCGCCGACTGCTGAATCCTTTCTACCGCAGCAGTTTCTTCTTCGATGCCAAGATATTCCAGCAGTTTCAGCTCGTGAGCATCGAACTCACCAAGGTATATCGACAGAGCGACCCCGTATTCATCAGCATCCTCGACCATATCCGCACCAGTCAGGCGCAGATGAAAGACCTGCAGCTGCTCAACCAGCGGGTGGGTGCCCAACTCGACGAGAGTGATTCCAAGCTTGCCATCACCCTCTCTACCCGCCGCGACACCGTGGATTACATCAACGAGAACCAGCTCAAGCTTCTGCCGGGTGAGCCAACGCTCTTCCGTGGCAACATCCAGGGCGAGTTCCCCGAAAACAGTTTGCCTACCCCTATAGAACTCTATCTGAAGACGGGAGCACAGGTCATCTTCATCAAGAACGATATCGAGCACCAGTGGGTAAACGGCACACTGGGCACCATCATCGGTTTTGATGATGAGGATGATGCCAAGATATATGTGCGCACGGAAAATGGACTGGATGTGATGGTGGAGCCTGCAGCCTGGAGCAACATGCGCTATCATTTCAACGAAGTAGAGAAGAAGATTGAGGAGGAGGAGATTGGCAGATACGAGCAATACCCTATCCGCCTTGCCTGGGCGATTACCGTTCACAAGAGTCAGGGCTTGACTTTCAACCAGGTGAAGATTGATTTTACGGGTGGCGTCTTTGCAGGTGGTCAGACTTACGTGGCTTTGTCGAGATGCACCAGTCTGGAGGGAATCAGTTTGCAGGAGCCTATCCGCCCAAGCGAGATATTCGTCCGCAACGAGGTGAAGCAGTTTGCCCGCCAGTATAACAACCAGAATACCATCAACACGGCATTGACGCAGAGCAAGGCAGACAGGCAGTATCACGATGCCGTAAAAGCGTATGACAAGGGTGACATGCAAGCCGCCCTGGATAATTTCTTCCTAGCCATCCACAGCCGTTACGACATAGAGCATCCGCTTGCCAAGCGATTCATCCGCAAGAAGCTGAACAAGGTGAATGAGTTGCAGGCAGAGAACGAACGGTTGAGAGAAGTAATCAAGCAGAAGGATGAAGAAAAGAAGAAGCAAGAGAAATTCCTGAAGCGCCTTGCCACGGAGTATGTCATCATGGGTAAGGAGTGTGAAAAGGAGGGAATGAAAGAAGCGGCGATTATCAATTACAAGAAAGCGCTGACGCTTTATCCGAGCCATCCGGAGGCAAAGAGAAGGCTGAAGCATCTGAAGGACTAATTAGCCCCTTCACAGCTTTTATCATAGCGTATTTTTATTTTCCCTTAAGGCTAGAAATATTTAGCCTTAAGGGAAAATATTTTTTTCCTTAAGGCTAAATAATTTCTTTTTATTCATCAGAACTTAACCTCGTAGGTCTTGCCCTTCTGAGTCTTCATCTTTTTCACCTTATCTCCATATCTTACCTGGCATGGTTCACCGGAACCGGAGAGGATGACTGCCTTGGTAAGGCGACCGTTATCCCAATAGATATCTACCGTGAAGTTACCCTTGGCACGGAGGCCCTTGATGGACCCCTTCTGCCATGCATCAGGCAGGGCTGGGAGGAGATGGATAAAGCCCATGTGACTCTGCATCAGCATCTCGGTGACACCCGCAGTGCCGCCAAAGTTACCGTCAATCTGGAATGGGGCGTGCGTATCCCAGAGATTATCCAGCGTACCATTCTTCAACAGGTTGCCATAAAGCTTGTAGGCATGGTTGCCATCGTGCAGACGAGCCCACTGGTTCAACTTCCAACCCATAGACCATCCCGTGGCACCATCACCACGATGCTCCAACACCACCTTGGAAGCCTTTGCCAGCACAGGAGTGGTGATAGGCGAAATGGTGCGGCCCGGATGCAGACCGAAGAGATGGTTCACATGGCGATGCTCATCCTTAGGATCATCGATATCCTTAGACCACTCCATCAACTGACCATAGCGGCCTATCTGATAAGGGGCAATGTGCTTCAGGGCATCTTCCCACTGCTTGCGATCCTTGGCATCCCTGCCCAATATCTTGCTAGCCTCCACCGCATCGAGCAAAATCTCACGAATCACGGCATGAGCAAAGGTGGCACCCTCGTCTATCGGTCCGTGCTCTGGAGATGTGGAAGGAGCTGCTGTATAGACACCATCCTTGCGATGCCACAGATAATCCGTAGCGAAGTTGGCACTTCCCTTGATGATATCGTATGCCGTATCGCTCAGGAACTTCTTATCGCGGGTATAGTCGTAATAATCCCAGAGATGGGTAGCCAGCCATGGACCGGCGAATGGAGAGAAGTTCCACGACATATCCTCGCTTGACAGCGGAGAGGTAAAACCGAAGATATTGCTGGATACAGATGTGGTCCAGCCACGGGTACCATAATATGACTTGGCAGTCTTTTCACCCGGCTTCACCTGTGTCTGGATAAAGTCGAAGAGCGGAAGCTCGCACTCGCTCAGGTTGGTGGTGCAGGCTGGCCAATAATTCATCTGAAGATTGATGTTGTTATGGTAGTCAACACGCCAAGGACCATCCACGTTGTTGTGCCATACACCCTGCAGGTTGGCTGGCATGTTGCCAGGACGGGAAGAGGCGATGAGCAGATAGCGGCCAAACTGATAGTAGAGCTGCTCCAGATAGAAATCCTTGGCACCCTTGCGATAGTTGGCCAGGCGCTGGTCTATAGGCATATCGTTGGCTTTATCTACATCGTTCAGGTTCAGACTTACCCGATTGAACAGGCGGCTGTAATCCTTATAATGCTCATCGAGCAACTGCGCATAGCCCTTGCCTTCAGCCTTGCTCACCCAATCCTGGGTGGTAGCCAGTGGATCCACGCCCACATAGGTCTTAGGATCATTGTAATCCGGATTATTGTTTGCCTTGTAATCGGTATCGGCAGAAATGAGGAAAACCACCTCATCAGCCCCTTTCACGGTCAGTTTTCCGCCTTCGTTAGAGAGGCTACCGCCCTTGTTGATGGCACGGATGCGGACGGCATACTGCATATCGTTGTTATCGAGACGGGCATCCCAAAGCAAGCCGTTTCTGCCGTCAGCCACCATTCTGCCCGTAGAAACAGGGTTAGGCGCATAGGAGAACACGAGATTCTGCTTGCCCGGACGGGAAGCCCTATAGCGGATAGCCATCACATTGGCAGGATAAGAGATGAAATACTCACGCTGATATCTTACGCCATCCTTGACGAAGGAAACCGAAGCCAAGGCTGAATCAAGCGACAAGGCACGGCGATAATCCGACATGCCAACAGTGCTCAGTCCCGTCTCGATATACGCCTCGCCCATCGTGGTAAAGCTACCGAAGCGGAATGGGTCCTCGGCATAAGACTCGTAAGGCACAGGACTGTTGAAGTTCTTGCGGGTGAGCTGGGATGCCTTTTCCCAATCGTTGGCAGCGAAGGCATCTCTGATTTCCTGCATCACATGGGCAGAATTCTTGTTCACATTCCAATAATAGGCAGCACCCTTCCTGGTGTTCGGACCGCCACGCCAGAGTGTCTTCTCATTCAACGTGATGCGCTCAGCTTCCACGGAACCCAGGATGTTGGCACCGATGCTGCCATTACCGATAGGCAACGACTTAGACTCCCAATCAGGATCAGGATTGCGGGCGGTATCACCAGCCGAGATAGGCTTCTTGTGCGTCCATTTCTCAGGATGGCCACCATACCAGATCTGCTGTCCCTTCAGGGTGACAGGCGTGTCGAACCAATAAGATAACTGTGTCTGATGCTGTGCTGAAGCCTGAAGTGCCCCCAGCATAGCGAAAGTTAGGATAGTTGTAATTTTCTTACTCATGGTTTTATAAATTTACGTATAATGTTTATTTTCAAAATCTTCGGTACAAAAATACAATTATTATCCGAGATTACAAAATATATCATAAAAAAAACGAGGAAAACTAGCATTTTTTCAATACTAGCTGTCCTCGTTTAGTTATTACTCTGATAATTTCTCAGAATATCATTCGATAATTCTCAACTTAATACCACTGCACGGCGTTAGAATAGCCGCTTCGCTTATCATACTTCAAGGCATCCGTCAATGTGGCTGCATTGCATCGGAAGGTGAAGTTGTAGCTGGTGTATGGTGCAAGTACCACCGAACAGCTCATGTTGAAGCAGTGGAGGTCGCGTGCCAGACTGGCTGTGGTCATACTGATTTTCGAGTTATCGAAATCGTAACCAGAAGAGAAGCTGATGTTCCAGCCGTCGCTGATGCGGATGTTACCACTCATGTTCAGCGTCTGGGTGAACTTATATGGATAGCGCATTGTCTTCTCGTTGAACTTCTCACGGCGGGTATCCTCACGCATGGTGACACCATATCCAAAGGTGAGTGACCAAGGCATCTTGAATGCCATGTAGCCATCCGAATCAGTCTTGGCCTTTCCGCCTCCGCTCTTCTTGGCAGCCGTCTTACCCTTTTCTATATTATCATCCACGTTGCTCTCGATGTCGGTATCCAAGCCTTCATCATCGTCGCCCTTACGCTTGTTCTTATCGCGGTCGTCCTCATCGCTGCCGCCACCGAAGAGTTTCTTCAGTTTTTCCGGATTCAGCGTGAACGAGAAGTTCTGCGACATACCTTGGAATCGTCCGAATCGACCTTTGCCCCACTCTGTGTGGTTACCCACATACACGTTGCCTTTATCGTCCATCTCGTAGGCATAGGTAGCGAACACGGCATTCATATTGAATGTATAGTTCTTCCACCACTTCAGGCGCAGGTTGATGTTCATATCACTCCAAGGGCGCACCTTGGCTGCGGTGTTATAGCTCATGTTGATATCGAACGCATCAATGAGGCTCACCTTCTTCAAGCTGTCGTTCTTATCCCTCCATTTCATTTCCAGGTTGTTGCCCAGGGTAAACGAGATGTTCCCGCTCTTTCCCTTGCCCGGCACACCATAGAGGGCGTTCTGATAAGGCGAATAACTTACCAGCGACACATTGCCGTCGGCATCGGTCTTCTGATAAGTATCCCAATAGCCATAGCGAGACGCTCCGAAATCTGGCGCATAACTGAAATTCACCGTTGGGGTGATGACGTGGCGGATCCTGTCTATCCTATTGCCGAACAACTTGCGATTAGGAATCCAGAAGCCGTAAAGCTTCGTACTCATTCCCACACTCATGTTCCAGTTATATACGTTGTGGAAGCCGTAAGTAGTATCGCACACCTCTTTCTGCGCAGTGGCATCCCACGATTTCTCCACCTTGTTGGTGTACATACGGTCGGTGAAGTTGAACGACGGCGTTACATTCAGATACTTGAAGAGGGTGAAGGATGCACTCACCGGAATCTGATGCTGCCATCCGTTGCGCCAGTCCTTGATCAGGGAGCTGTGCATCAGCTTATCCTCCTTGGTATTGATGCTGTTGGAAATGTGGCCCGTATAGCTCATGGCAATCTTCTCGTACCATTTCTCGTCGCCCACCATCTTCTTTCTGCGGAACGGATAGAAGCGCGAGATGCTGATGTTCAGGTCGGGCAGCGTCATGGCTATCGATGAGTCGCGCATATTCTGCGAGAGGTTGGCGGTAGAGCTGAGCGACATTCCGATGCTCGAGAAGTTGGTGCTCCAGCTAACGGAAGAGGTTCTCGTACTCTGCGTCATCGTCTGCGGGTTGTAGAGCGAGTTGAGGTTGTTACGCTCGTAGCTCGATGTGGCGAAGTTGACACTTGCCGAAAGCGAGCTGAACGGATTTGCCTTCGAGTCCTGGCGATGGCTCCACTGAATCTTGAAACTCTCCTGCTCGGTGAAGTCAGGCATGCCCTTATCGCCGTTCTTGGTATCCTGATAGCTGAAATAGAACGAGCCAGAATACTTGTATCGCTTGCGATAGTTGCTGGCTGCCGAGATACCCCAGGAACCCTTGGTGTAGATTTCGCCCAACAGTTTCAAATCCCATTTATCGTTCATGGCGAAATAATATCCGCCATCACGCAGATAGAAGCCTCGTGCCGTTTCGTCGCCATAGGTAGGCATGATGAAACCGCTGCTGTAGCTCTTGGTGAACGGGAAGAATCCGTATGGGATGGCAAGCGGCATAGGCACATCGCAAACCACAAGATAGGCTGGTCCGAAGACCACGTCCTTGCCCGGTCGCATCTTTGCCCTGGAGAGCGAGATATAGAAATCAGGGTGCGGATCATCGCAGGTGGTATATCTGCCATGCTGCAGATAGATGACACCCGAGGAATCTCGCTTCGACTTCATACCCGTGAGGAATCCATCCTGCTGCTCAGTATATACATTATTAATAAGGGCCTTCTTGCTCTTGAAGTTGAACTTGATGGTATCGGTGTCGTAGGTATCGCTGCCCATCTTGAAGACAGGTTTACCCTTCACGCCACCCTCCTCCGTAGAGTCGGCTGTACCGCTCGCCCTGACGTTGCTCTTGTCCAAATCCATCGAGATGCGGTCGGAGGTGAGGTCCATGTTCTCGTACTTCACGTTCGAGTTGCCATAGAGATGCGCCACCTTGCTGTGGGCATCATACACCAGCGAGTCGTCGGCCTGATAATTGACAGGTGCGTCGATGCCGCCCGACTTCTTTCGATTGATACTATCGAGCCGGATGCTGTCATCCACCACCTTATTGTGTTTCCATATAGCCTTCTGCAGGGAATCCATCTTCGTGGTATCGCTGGCGGCATCATCCTCCAGGGAATTGACGACGGCAGGCATACCAGGGTTTGCCACCATCATGGTAGCGATGGAGGCAAGCAACAGAACAGCTATGGTTGATTGTTTTCTCATTCAGAAAAATATTAGAGTTTCATAAACCCAATAAAACTTCAGAAAATTATATTCTACTTTTCAAACATCCGCTCCCACTGTTGGAAGCGCTTTACTCCTTCCTCGCCAAACTTAGCGAGACTTTTCTCTGCCTTTTCTATACTCTTTTCCTTATCGAGATGAGTCTTGCTGAAAAATTTATCAGCATAGCAGATTACCTTCTCCTCCATGGTTTCAGGCAGAAAATCCTGGTGAGGCAGAGGCAGTTGCTGCTTCTCTATCTGCTCTTTGGTGATGCCGGCACCGGTGTGGCGCTCGCATACCCGAGCATGTCGCTCATACCCTTCCTTGCGCAGGATCTCGGCTCCCAGCCTTCCATGGCAGATGTATGGCTGCGAGCCAAAACACTGAATGCCAGGTGCATCTGTGAGGAAGATTCCCAAGTCGTGAAGCATGGCTGCTTCCTCGATAAACTGTGCGTCGAGCTGCAATTCGGGATGATACGAAACAATCTGTAGCGCTTTTCGCGCTACAGATTGACTATGTGTGATGAGGATATGGCGAAGCTCATTATCCTCAGGATAATACTTATCAATAATTGCTTGATAATTCATAAATTTAATGTTTACTCAGCGTTGCGCTCAATGTAAGCGATGACATCACCCTTGCGGATCTTGCTGCCCTGCTTAGCATTGATTTCTACGAGTTTACCACCCAAAGCGGCAGGTACAGTCTCAAACTCACCCCATGGAGTGAGGATGTAGCAGAAGGCATCACCTTCGTTGTACTCCTTGCCAATGAATGGCTCTACAGCTGGCTGGCACTCACCCTCACCCTGGAACTCCCAGAAAATCTGACCGGCTACTGGTGATACGATGGCATCAGCCTTGGCGTGCTTGAACTCAGCGAGCTGAGCTGGAGTCAAGGTGCTGCCGAGCTTAGCATCCTTTGCCTTCTGGAGGTCAGCCAGGAAGTTCTTCTTAGCCTGACCACTCTTGAAGTTGCGATACTGCTCTGGGTGCATAGCGAGCTCGAAGAGTTCCTCGTCGTCCTGACCATACTCCCAACCATTCTCGTCCATCTCCTTCTTGAAGTCGTCGAGTGCATTAGTAAGCAATGTGTGAGCATCTACATCTGTGAACTCACGGCCCTGCTTCTTGGCAAGCTCTACGAGTTCTGGATCAATCTCTCCTGGAATCTTACCACTCTTACCGAGAATCATACCCCACATAGAATCGTCCATCATCACGAAGCGGCCCTTGCCCTGCTCCATGGTGAGGAGGTTCATCAATGAGATGTTCTTTACATACTGGCTGAATGGAGTTACCAATGGAGGGTAACCTACGCGTGGCCATACATACTCTACCTCGTCGAAGAGCTTGATCAGGAGGTCGTCCATAGACAACTCTTCCTCACCCTTCTTCTTGCGGATGTTGTTGATGGTCTGACGCATACCGCCGAGGTC
>ENA-UERG01002535-UERG01002535.1-human-gut-metagenome-genome-assembly--contig:-NODE-2535-length-12916-cov-5.014331_pt1 | contig 12916 bp, 14 predicted proteins | sample MGYA00242954_ERZ507954 | MGnify/ENA primary metagenome ERZ507954 (study PRJEB26167, sample SAMN06115478) | human gut metagenome | host: Homo sapiens | place: China:Sichuan | collected 2015-01-21... | reverse complement strand
TAATTTGAAACTCAGGATAATATGAAAGTAACGATTTGTATGGGCAGCGCGTGCTTTATAAAGGGCTCGAAAAAAATCGCCGATGCGTTCATTTCGCTCGTCGACGAATACGGGCTTAAAGATAAAGTCGATCTTTGCGGGGCGTTCTGCATGGGGCGTTGCAAAGACGGTGTAAACGTCGACGTCGACGGGGAACTGTATTCGGTGACGCCCGACGGTGCCGTCGAATTTTTCAAAAACAAAATTCTTTCGGAAATAAAAAAGTAAATCAAACCGAGAAAAGATATAAAGGAGATACAATATGAACAAAGTTACCGTAATAGGCAGCGGAAGGGTAGGTTCTACCATAGTTTATTCGCTTACTTGCAGGGGTCTCGCCGACGAGATAGTCTTAATCGACATCAACGGCGACCGCGCTCTCGGCGAAGCCCTCGATATTCGTCAGGGTCTTTCTTACGACAGCGCGAGCCGCGTTTACGCAGGCACCTACGAAGACGCGAAGGGTTCCGATATAGTCATAATAACTTCGGGTATAGCGAGAAAGCCCGGTCAGTCGAGACTCGAACTCATCAAGACTAATATAAGCATACAGGAATCCATTATTCCAGAAATAACCAAAGCCGCGCCCGATGCGGTATATATCATGGTCTCCAATCCGGTAGACATACTCACTTATTCGTTCTGCAAACTTTCGGGCATTCCCGAAAGCCACATCATCGGGTCGGGTACGATTCTCGATACCGCACGCCTGCGTTCGCGTCTGTCCGAGTACTACAACATCAATCAGGGCAATGTGCACGCATATGTGTTCGGCGAGCACGGAGATTCCTCTTTCATTCCGTGGTCGGTTGCAAACATTTCCAATGTGCCGATCCGTGACTGCGGCAAGCTGATTCTCACCCCGGGTCTGAGCAGCCCCGAGCTGGACTTTGACGAAGTAGAGCAGTATGTGCGCAAGTCCGGCGGACGCGTGATTGCAAGAAAGGGCGCAACCTTCTATGCCGTCTCGGTTTCGGTCTGCCATATCTGCAAGTGCATTTTTGACGGTATGGATACGACCATGACCGTTTCTACGATGATGCACGGAGAGTACGGCGTGAGCGACGTCTGCCTGAGCACGCTGAACATGATCGGTCACGACGGTATCCGCGGCAAGGTCAACGTTCCGCTGACCGACGAAGAAGTTGTGAAGCTCCGTCACAGCGCCGATACGCTGAAGGAAGTTATCAACAGTCTGAGCATCTGAGGTGAACGAGATGGAATACCGGATTGAACACGATTCGATGGGCGAGGTCAAAGTCCCCGCAGACAAACTCTGGGCGGCGCAGACCGAGCGAAGCCATGAGAATTTTCTCATCGGCGTCGGAACGGAGACGATGCCGCGCGAGATTACGCACGCGTTCGGCATTCTCAAGCGCGCAGCGGCGATGGCAAACGCCGAACTGAAGCCCGAAAAAATGACGGCGGAAAAGCTGCGGGTGATTACCGAGGCTTGCGACGAGGTGATCTCGGGCAAGCTCAACGAGCATTTCCCTCTGGTGGTCTGGCAGACCGGCTCGGGCACGCAGTCGAATATGAATGCGAACGAGGTCATCGCCAACCGCGCCAATCAGTTGGCGGGCACAAAACTTTGCCACCCGAACGATGATATCAACATGAGCCAGTCCTCCAATGACACCTTCCCGACGGCAATGCACATTTCCGCCGTGATCGCAATCGAGGACAAGCTGATCCCTGCGATCGAGACGCTGATCGCAACCTTCCGCCGCCTGGAGGAAGAGAACGAGGGGATCGTCAAGTCGGGCAGAACACACCTTCAGGACGCGACTCCGATCAAATTCAGCCAGGAAATTTCCGGTTGGAGAAGCAGTCTGGAGCGCGACGTGGAGCTGTTGAAGCTTGCCGTCGGTCCGCTTCACGAACTGGCGCTCGGCGGCACGGCGGTCGGTACGGGACTGAATGCTCCCAAGGGCTTCTCCGAACTGGTTGCGGCAAAGGTTGCGGAACTGACCGGCAAGAAATTTGTCACCGCGCCGAACAAATTCCACGCGCTGACTTCCAAGGACGAGCTGGTCTTTGCGCACGGCGCGATCAAGGCAACGGCTTGCGATATGATGAAGATTGCAAACGACGTCCGGTGGCTTGCAAGCGGACCGCGCGACGGTCTGGGCGAGATTCACATTCCCGAAAACGAGCCGGGTTCGTCGATCATGCCGGGCAAGGTCAATCCCACGCAATGCGAAGCGGTTACCATGGTTGCCGTGCAGGTCATGGGCAACGACGTTGCGGTCGGCATGGCGGCATCGCAGGGCAACTTTGAGCTGAACGTGTTCATGCCCGTTGCGGCTTATAACTTCCTGCAGTCTGCGCGCCTGTTGGCGGAAGCGATTGTTTCCTTTAACAAAAATTGCGCAGTCGGCATTACGGCGAACAAGGATAAGATGTATCACAACCTGCACAACTCGCTGATGCTGGTCACGGCGCTGAATCCGTACATCGGATACGAAAATGCGGCTAAGACCGCAAAGAAGGCGTTCAAGGACAATATTTCGCTCAAGGAAGCCTGCGTGGAGCTCGGATTCCTGACGGCGGAGAGATTCGACGAGGTATTTCATCCGGAACAGATGGTCTGACCGGAGATTGGGAGGGTACTGTTTTGGTAAAAGTCAGTTATTTCCCGGGTTGCACACTTCGCACCAAAGCAAAAGATCTGGATTGTTGGGCGCGCGAAAGCGCACTGGCGCTCGGTGTGGAGCTGTGCGAGATCCCGGACTGGCAGTGTTGCGGCGGCGTGTTTGTCAGCGCGAAAGATGAGATCGCAACCAAGCTGTCAAGCGTTCGGGCGTTGATTGCGGCGCGGGACGCGGGACAGCCGCTTCTGACGGTCTGCTCCGCCTGCCACAATGTCATCAAGCAAACCAATCACGCCATGCAGACGGATGAGGTGTTCGCCGACCGTGCGAACCGCTATCTCGCGCAGGACAAAAACGCGGGCGAGCCGTATCACGGTGAAGCGACGGTTCAGCACTATCTGGAAATGCTCCGCGATACCGTTGGGTTCGACGCTTTGCGCGCGGCGGTGAAAAAGCCGCTGACGGGGCGGAAAATCGGCGCATATTACGGTTGTATGCTTCTGCGCCCCGGGAAGGTCATGGCGTTTGACGATGTTGAAAATCCCCGCGTGATGGAGGATTTCATCCGTGCGCTGGGCGCAGATCCTGTCGTTTATCCGCGCAGAAACGAATGCTGTGGCGGGTATGTAGCCATGGAGGACGCGGAATCGGCGAAGAAAAAATCGTCGGCTGTTTCGGACAGCGCGGCGGCGCATGGCGCGGAACTGCTTGTAACGGCTTGCCCGCTGTGCAAATATAATCTTGTGAAGAACGGAAGCCGTGTTCCGGTAGTTTATTTTACCGAACTGCTGGCGGAAGCGCTCGGAATCAAGGAGGAGTCCCATGCAGAATAAAAAGGAATTGGAAACGGAACAGGTTCTGCGCATGAGCGGTGTCAATCCGCGCAAATGTATGCGGTGCGGCAAATGCTCGGGAACCTGCCCGTCGTATGATGAGATGGAATACCATCCGCATCAGTTTGTTTATATGGTGGAAACAGGCGACGTGGAAACGCTGATGAAGTCGCCGTCGGTTTACAAATGCCTGTCCTGCTTTGCCTGTGTGGAGCGTTGCCCGCGCGGCGTTGAACCTGCAAAACTGATTGAAGCAATCCGCTTGCTTGCAATCCGTGAAAAGGGTGCAAACCACATGACGGCGGATGACATTCCCGCACTGGTGGATGAGGATCTGCCGCAACAGGCGATCGTCAGCGCCATGCGCAAGTATTCCAAATAAGAAAGGAGAAAACAGACCATGCAAAGAATCGGCGTATTCGTCTGCCACTGCGGTACAAACATCGCAGGAACGGTGGATGTCAAAGCGGTTGCGGAAGCGATCGGTCACGAACCGGGTGTCGTTTTCTCCACCGACTATCAGTATATGTGCTCGCAGGCGGGGCAGAACATGATTGTCGAATCGGTCAAGGAACATCACCTGACCGGAATCGTTGTCTGCTCCTGCTCGCCGCGTATGCACGAAGCGACCTTCCGCAAGACCGCCGCGGCGGCGGGGCTGAACCCCTATATGGTGGAGATCGCAAACATCCGCGAGCAGTGCTCATGGGTGCATAAGGATATGGCAACGGGAACGGAAAAGGCGATTATCCTCGCCAAGGCGGCGGTCGCGAAAGTCAACCTCAACGCGCCGCTGACGCCGGGCGAATCTCCCGTTACCAAGCGGGCGCTTGTTATCGGCGGCGGTATCGCGGGCATTCAGACCGCTCTGGATATCGCGGACGCGGGCTTCCCGGTGGATATCGTGGAAACCAAGCCGACCATCGGCGGTAAGATGGCACAGCTCGACAAGACGTTCCCGACGCTGGACTGTGCGGCGTGCATCCTGACCCCGAAAATGGTGGATGTGGCGCAGAACGAGAAGATCCGCATCTTCTCCTATTCCGAAGTGACCGATGTTAAGGGCTTTGTCGGCAACTTCAAAGTGACTATCAAGCGCAAGGCTCGCTATGTGAAGGAAGACGTCTGCACGGGTTGCGGTCTCTGCACCGAAAAGTGCCCGCAGAAGAAGATTCCGAACGAGTTCAACCTTGGCATGGATAACCGTCATGCCATCTACATCCCGTTTGCACAGGCAGTGCCGAAGGTGGCAACCATTGACCCGAATGCCTGCATGATGCTCAAGAGCGGCAAATGCGGCATCTGTTCAAAAGTCTGCGGCGCGGGTGCGATCGATTACAAGGCAAAGGATGAATTCGTGGAGGAGCAGTACGGCGCAATCGTCGTGGCTACCGGCTTCAATCCCATCTCCATGGAAAAGTTCGACGAATTCGCTTACAGTGAATCCAAGGACGTGATTACCTCGCTTGAGTTGGAGCGCCTGATGAATGCGGCAGGTCCGACGGGCGGAACATTGCTTCGTCCTTCCGATAAGACCCACCCGCATACCATCGTGTTCGTGCAGTGCGTGGGTTCGCGTTGCGCGGCTTGCTCGGAGAAGGGCAAGGAGTACTGCTCCAAGATCTGCTGTATGTACACGGCGAAGCACGCAATGCTGATCCGCGACAAATATCCCGACACCGAGGTTTACGTCTTTTATATCGACGTGCGTACCCCCGGCAAGAACTTTGACGAATTCTACCGCCGCGCAGTTGAGGAATACGGCGTGCACTACATCAAGGGCATGGTCGGCAAGGTAGAGCCGGAAGGGAACAAACTCAAGGTGCAGGCATCCGATCTGCTTTACGGAAAGCAGTTGCACATTGACGCCGATCTTGTGGTGCTTGCCGCGGCGATCGAGCCGGACAAGTCGGCAAGACATCTGGCAACGATGCTGACCGCAAGCATGGACACCAACGACTTCTTCACCGAAGCGCATCCGAAGCTTCGTCCCGTGGAAAGCCCGACGGCGGGCGTGTTCCTCTCGGGTACTTGCCAGGGACCGAAGGATATTCCCGAAACGGTGTCTCAGGCGGGTGCGGCGGCTTCCAAGGTCATCGGTCTGCTCTGCAAGGATAAGCTGACGGGTAACCCCTGCGTGGCGCATTCGGACGAGATGATGTGCAACGGGTGCTCGACCTGCGAGAAGGTCTGCCCGTATGGCGCGATTACCTATATCGAAAAGGAATTCCGTATGCCCGACCGTACCACCAAGGTGCGGCGTGTGGCGCAGGTCAACGAGGCGGTCTGCCAAGGATGCGGCGCCTGCACGGTTGCCTGTATGTCGGGCGCGATGGATCTGCGCGGGTTCTCGAATAAACAAATCATGGCGGAGGTGGACGCAATATGCAAGTAACCGAATATAAACCGCTGATTGTGGCGTTCTGCTGCAACTGGTGCTCCTATGCGGGCGCGGATCTTGCGGGAAACAACCGCCTGAATTACCCGGCGGATGTCAAGATTATCCGTGTGCCGTGCTCCTGCCGTGTGAACCCGATGTTCATTCTCCGCGCGTTTCAGCGCGGAGCGGACGGTGTGATTCTGTGCGGATGCCACCCGGGCGACTGCCACTATACAACCGGAAACTATTACACCCGTCGCCGTATGGCGCTCCTGTTCTCCATGCTCGATTACCTCGGCATTGAGCGGGAACGCACGCGCGTGGAGTGGGTGAGCGCGGCGGAGGGCGCGAAGTTCGCCGCCACGATGAATGATTTCGTCAGCACCGTTGCGGCGCTTGGCGAGAACAAGAGACTGGAGGATCTGCGATGCAAGAAATAAAGCGCGAAAGCCTCGTGGATAGAGCGGTCGCTCTGCTTGCGGACGGAACGGTTGACCGCGTGCTCGGTTGGGGCGCGGGCGAATTCGCTTACGACGTGACGCCGACGGTGTTCCGGTCCGCCGAGGCTCTGAAAGAAAATTTTGTGTGGAACGGGTTCTGCGGTGCGAACTTCTCCAAGTATTTGGTGAAGGAGACTGCAAAAGGCGAGGGCAAGGTATTGGTTTTCCTCAAGCCCTGCGATACGTACAGCTTCAACCAGCTTCTGACCGAGCATCGCTTCGACCGCGAAAAGGTGTATGTCATCGGCGTTCCGTGCCACGGTATGATGGACGTCAACACCCTCAAGCGCCATGCGGAAGGCGTTCTTTCGGTCACAGAAGAAGGGGACACCGTTCAGGTGGAGACCCTGTATGACGGTATCAAGACCTTTGCGCGCGACGAGTTGGTTTCGGAGCGTTGCCTGACCTGCAAGTCGAAGAAGCACGTCGCATATGACGAGCTGCTCGGAGACGAGGGTGAGGTTGTCGAATCGGGGCGCTTTGACGAAGTGGAAAAGCTGGAGAAGATGACCCCGGACGAACGCTTTGCGTTCTGGCAGAATGAGCTGTCCCGTTGCATCCGTTGCAACGCCTGCCGCGATGTCTGCCCCGCGTGCACCTGTGAGAAGTGCGTGTTCGATAACCCGAACTCGGGCGTAGAGAACAAAGCCGCATCCAATGAATTTGAAGAAAAAATGTTCCACATCATCCGCGCGTTCCATGTGGTGGGGCGTTGCACCGACTGCGGCGAATGCTCGCGCGTTTGCCCGCAACACATTCCGTTGCATCTGTTGAACCGCAAGTTCATTCTGGATATCGACCGCAACTACGGCGATTATCAGGCGGGCGCAGAGGTTGGAAGCCGCGCGCCGATTGTCAACTTCACGCAGGACGATCCGGAGCCTGTCGAAGCCGTGGAAAGGGGGAGTCATCATGCGTAAGCTCTCGCTTGAACATCTGAACGATCTGTTTGCCGCGATTGCGGAGAGCAGAACGCTCTATCTGCCCGTTGACACTGCCGCAGGCGCAAAGTTTGAGCGTTGGGAGAACGGAAAGATTCTGTCTGACGCGCTGAACACGGTTCGGAGCGCGAAAGATTTCTTCTTCCCGCAAACCGAAAACCTGATGGATTTCAAAACCGCAGGCAAGAAGATTGAGATCGTGGACACCCGCCGCGAATGCGAGGATTTCGTTGTGTTCGGCGTGCGCGCCTGCGATGTCCGCAGCTTTGATGTGCTGGATAAGGTATTCCTTGCCGAGCCGGTGGATTCCTACTATAAGAACCGCCGCGAGCACGGCGTGATCGTTTCGCTTGCCTGCACGAAGCCGCACGAGACCTGCTTCTGCACGACCTTCGGGATTGACGCGGCTGCTCCTGCGGGAGACGTGACCTGTTGGAAAACAGAGGACGCGCTTTATCTGGAAGCGAACACCGAAAAGGGAACTGCGCTTCTGGATTCGCTCTCGGCGCTGACTGCCGACGCGGACGGAAAAGCCGTTGCAAAACAGCAGAAAGCAACCCGCGAGCGCATGAAGAAGCTGCCGCTTGCGAACCTCACCGCAGACAAATTCGGCGCGGACAAGACAAAAGAATTCTTTGGTGACCCCGCATGGGCGGAACTGTCGCAGTCCTGCCTCGGATGCGGAACCTGCACCTTTGTTTGCCCGACCTGCCAGTGCTACGACATCAAGGACTTCAACACGGGACATGGCGTCAAGCGTTTCCGTTGCTGGGATTCCTGTATGTATTCCGAGTTTACCAAGATGTCGGCAGGACAGCCGCGTCTGACGCAACTGGAGCGTTTCCGTCAGCGCTTCATGCACAAACTGGTCTATTTCCCGACCAACAATGACGGGATGTTCTCCTGCGTCGGTTGCGGCAGATGTCTTGCAAAGTGCCCGATTCAGATGAATATTGTCAAGGTTATGAAGAAGTTAGGAGGGCAGGGCAATGGCTGAGATGAAAGAACCTCTGATCCCGAAGATCGGCGTTGTAACCGACATCCGCATTGATACGCCGGATGTCAAAACCTTCCGTGTGGTCACGCCGGACGGCAAAAAAGCATTTGACCATATGCCCGGGCAGTGTGCGATGCTTTCGATTCCGGGCGTTGGTGAGGCGATGTTCTCCATTACCTCCTCTCCGACCAACACCGAATTCATGGAATTCTCCATCAAGAAGTGCGGTTGTGTGACCGAATGGCTTCACTCCATGGAAGTGGGACAGGAGATCACCATCCGCGGTCCTTACGGCAGACCTTTCCCTGTGGATACCGCGTTTGCGGGACACGACCTGCTCTTCATCGCCGGCGGTATCGGACTCGCTCCGCTCCGCTCGGTCATCAACTACTGCCGCCACTATCGCGACCGTTACGGCAAGATCGACGTTGTGTACGGCTCGCGCAGTATGCAGGATCTGGTTGACTACCGCGAGATCATTGAGGAGTGGGAAAAGGACGAGGGCGTCAATGTGCATCTGACCATTGACCGCGAACAGCCCGAATGGACGGGTCACGTCGGCTTTGTCCCGAATTATGTCAAGGAATTGGGACTGGACAACAACAAGATCGCGATCCTGTGCGGTCCGCCGATCATGATCAAGTTCACACTGGCAGGACTTCAGGAGTTGGGCTTCGAGAAAACGCAGGTTTACACGACGCTGGAACTCCGCATGAAGTGCGGCATCGGAAAGTGCGGAAGATGCAACGTCGGCGCGAAGTACGTCTGCAAGGACGGTCCTGTGTTCCGTTGCGACGAGTTGGATGAGCTGCCGAACGAGTATTGAGGTGAGAGTATGGAAAACATGGTAAATATTTATCTGTTCGGGAAGCAGTATACCGTTCCCGACAACCTGACCATCATGCGCGCGATGGAGTACGCAGGCTATCAGCTGATCCGCGGATGCGGATGCCGCAACGGTTTTTGCGGCGCGTGCGCGACCATTTATCGCATCAAGGGCGAGCGGGAGCTGAAAACCTGCCTTGCCTGCCAGACCAAGGTTGAAAACAATATGTATGTTGCAACTCTGCCGTTCTTCCCGCTTGTCAAGCAGGTCTACGACATGGAGAAGATCAAACCCACCGAGCAGATTATGATGCAGCTGTACCCCGAAATCTACGCCTGCGTCGGTTGCAACGCCTGCACCAAGAGCTGCACGCAGGGGCTGAACGTGATGCAGTACATCGCATATGCGCAGAGAGGGGAGTTCGACAAGTGTGCCGAAGCTTCCTTTGACTGCGTGATGTGCGGCGTTTGCTCCTCCCGTTGCCCTGCAGGCATCTCCCATCCGCAGGTTGCAATGCTTGCGCGCCGTCTCAACGGAAAGTACCTCGCTCCCAAATCGGAGCATCTGGAAAACCGTGTGAAGGAGATTCAGAACGGCGACTTCAACGATCTGATCTCCGCCCTGATGGGCAAACCGATTGAGGAGCTGAAGGAGCTTTACAACAATCGGGATATCGAGAAATAAGGAGGGCGGAAGAATGTACGCAAAGGAATTTGAAGAATCCCTCGCCAAGGTGGAAGCCGCGCGCGAGGCGAACATTGCATACGAGCCTGCCCGTATGACGGCGGATGAGAAGGATGCGCTTCTGGCGGCTTACCATCCCGATTACAAAAAGAGCGAATTCGCAACGCTTGAGATCGGCCCGAACAAGGGTGAGGCAGTTCCGCACGAGTTGTGCGAGATGTTGGAAGCGCACAGCCGCATCAAGGCGAGCGATGTGGATCTGAACGATGTCCGCTATGATGTGGATGTCCTCATCATCGGCGGCGGCGGCGCAGGTGCGTCTGCGGCAATCGAAGCCGACAATGCGGGCGCAAAGGCAATGATTGTGACCAAGCTCCGCATCGGTGACGCAAACACCATGATGGCAGAAGGCGGGATTCAGGCGGCGGATAAGCCGAACGATTCGCCCGCCATCCACTTTGTGGACGCGTTCGGCGGCGGTCACTATGCCGCAAAGCGCGATCTGCTTGCCAAGTTGGTCTGCGAAGCCCCCGAGGCGATTCAGTGGCTTTCCAACCTCGGCGTGGAGTTCGACAAAGCCCCGGACGGCACGATGATTACCACGCACGGCGGCGGAACTTCGCGCAAGCGGATGCACGCGGCAAAGGACTATTCCGGTGCTGAGATCATGCGAACCCTGCGCGATGAAGTGCTGAACCGCGGGATTCCCGTGGTGGATTTCACTTCGGCTGTGGAACTGATTCTGGATGAGAACGGTCACGCGGCGGGCGCAGTTCTGATGAACATGGAGACCAAGGAACTGATGGTCGCGCGTGCGAAAACGGTCATTATCGCCACGGGCGGTGCGGGACGGATGCACTATCAGGGCTTCCCGACTTCCAACCACTACGGCGCAACGGCAGACGGTCTGGTGCTCGGCTATCGCGTGGGCGCAAAGTTGCTGTATGCCGATACGCTTCAGTACCACCCGACCGGTGCGGCTTACCCGCAGCAGATCTTCGGCGCACTGGTCACCGAAAAGGTTCGTTCGCTCGGTGCAAAGTTGATTAACCGCGACGGCAAGGTGTTCATGCACCCGCTTGAAACGCGTGACGTTGCGGCGGCGTCCATTATCCGCGAATGCTCGGATCGCGCGGAGGGCGTTGACACGGGCAGCGGACAGGCGGTCTGGCTGGATACCCCGATGATCGAGAAAATCGGAGGGGAGGGGACAATCGAGCGCCGCATTCCCGCTATGATGCGGATGTTTGCAAGCTACGGAATCGATATCCGCAAAGAGCCGATCCTTGTCTATCCGACCCTGCATTATCAGAACGGCGGTCTGGACATCAATGTCGACGGCATGACCCCGAACGTGGAGAATCTCTACGTTGCAGGTGAAGCGGTTGGCGGTATCCACGGTCGGAATCGACTGATGGGAAACTCGCTGCTCGATATCATCGTGTTCGGCAGAAGCGCCGGACAGCATGCCGCAGAGCAGGCGAAGAATGTTAAGGTCGGTAAGCTGACGCTTGACCACATCGCGAAATTCGACAAGGAGAGGGAAGAGGCAGGCATCAAGACCGACGCCGTTTCCCCAAAGCTGTTGCCGGATTATCGCAGAAAATTCAATTAAGAAAGCTGTGAAACAAAATGGTTGATTTACTGGAAGCGTTGACAATTTTCTGCTTTGGTCTGTCGTGGCCGATTTCCATCCGCAAATCCATTGTTTCCCGAACAGCAAAGGGAAAAAGCCTGTTCTTTGAGGTGTTTCTGCTGATCGGCTATGCCTGCGGCATTGCAAGAAAAATCATTCAGATCGTGAGCGGTTCCTCCGGATTCCTGTTCTATCTGAGTTTCTTCTTCTATGTTCTGAACTTCATCGAAATTTCGATCGACGTTGCACTCTACTTCCGCAACAAGAAGTTGGATGCGATTGCAGATGCAAAAGCTGCCGCACAGCAGCTCGGCATGAACTGACATACCAAGAAAGAGCACGATGCCTTTGCAGGCATCGTGCTCTTTTTGTGTAAAAAATCTGCGTTCGGGGTTGCAAAAAGTCCGGAAAAGTGATATAATAAAAAGGTATGAAAACCAAAGGGGACTGTTGAAATGGTGATAAAAGAAAAATGGCGCGAGGTCGTGGTCGATTACCTGTTTATTCTGCTTGGAACATTGATTCTTGCCGTTGGAATCAATGTGTTCATGTCGCCAAACAAGATCTCGGCAGGCGGTATCACGTCGCTCGGGACAATTCTGTTGCATCTGTTCGGAGTGAGAATGTCCATTACAAACCTCGTTTGTAACGTGGCGCTTTTTCTCTTTGGTTTCCGAAAACTCGGAAAATACGCGGTGATTCAAACCGCATCCGGAATCGTCCTGCTTTCACTGTTTCTTGAACTGACCTCGCTGATCCCGACCTTTCACGTGGAGAATGACGGGGATTTGCTGATCGCATCGGTGACAGGCGGCGTGCTGATGGGAATCGGCGTCGGTTTGGTTGTCAGACAGGGAGCGTCCACAGGAGGCAGTGACTTTGCAGGGTTGATTCTCAAGCGTCTTTTGCCGCATGTTCCGCTCGCAACCATCATTATGGTGATTGACTGGACAATCGTGTTGGTTTCCGGAATTGTGTTCAAAAGTTTGTCTGTAACGTTTTATTCTTTGTTGGCACTGTTTGTCTGTTCGCTCTTGACCGACAAGATTATGACCTTTGGAGACAATGCAAAAATGGTGCAGATTTTTTCGTCGCACGCACAGGAAATTACAGACCATGTACTGACGGATTTTGAAAGAGGCGTAACGGGAATCCATTGCGTTGGAATGTTTGAGAAAAACGAGGCGCTGATGTTGGAATGTATCGTCAAACCGCGTGAATTGCCGCTGTATCTCAGCATGGTTAAGAAGATTGACCCAAATGCGTTTGTTATCATTGCAAATGTACAGGAGGTTCTGGGGGAAGGCTTCAAGAAGATGGAGGACTGAGGGAGAACCGAAAACCGAAAAGAGAAAGCAAATTCCGTTTCGCACAGATCGGAAGAGCGTCGTGTAGGAAAGAGTGTACGTCCTGGTGTAGATCTCGGTGGTCGCCGTATCATTAAAAAAATTTTTTCTAACCGAAGACCGCCCACCCGATATGAACT
>ENA-UERG01002533-UERG01002533.1-human-gut-metagenome-genome-assembly--contig:-NODE-2533-length-12919-cov-6.381638_pt1 | contig 12919 bp, 9 predicted proteins | sample MGYA00242954_ERZ507954 | MGnify/ENA primary metagenome ERZ507954 (study PRJEB26167, sample SAMN06115478) | human gut metagenome | host: Homo sapiens | place: China:Sichuan | collected 2015-01-21... | reverse complement strand
GCCCGGTTTTATTTTAGCACATCCGCGCGGCGCTGTCAAGAGCGCCGCGCGGAAAGCATTCCGAAATTATGTAAAACTTGCGGCTCTGCGGAAATTCGGCAAAAGATACACTTTGCAAAACCGAGGAAATCCTGTATAATAGAAGCGGAAGAATCCGGGAAAACGAAAGGAAGGAAAACGGTGTGAACGAAAAGATTCTGATGGGCGGCGCGGATTTGCCGCTGGTCTGGACGGAGGAGAACCTCCGCGCGGTCGGGCTGAACGGCAAAACCGTGACAAAAGAGGAAATTCTCGCCTCCCCCGCGCAATATCGCGACACGCGCTATCTGTTCTCCACGTGGGGAATGCCGCGTTTTGAAGAACAGGAGATCCGGAACTGCCTGCCCTCCCTGCGGGCGGTGTTCTACGCGGCGGGGAGCGTGCAGAGCTTTGCCGCGCCGTTTCTTGACGCAGGCGTTGCGGTCTTTTCCGCGCGGGCGGCAAATGCCGTTCCGGTTGCGGAATACACCGTGGCGCAGATTCTGCTTGCAAACAAGGGCTGTTTCCGCGCCTGCCGCAGTCTGCATACGGGCACGGACTGGAATGCCGCCCGTGCTCTCTCGAACCGCTATGCGGGAAACTACGGCGCAACCGTCGGCATCGTCGGATGCGGGATGATCGGGCGCATGGTTGCCGAACGTCTGCGGGACTACCGCCTGCGCGTGCTTGTATACGACGCCTTCCTCCCGGCGGAAGCGATTCACGAACTCGGCGCGGAGAAGGTCACGCTTGAGGAACTGTTCGCCGCTTCCGATGCGGTAAGCAACCACTTGGCAAACGTCCCCGCAACGGTGGGAATGCTGAACGGCAAACTCTTCGCTTCCATGAAACCCTATGCAACCTTTCTCAATACAGGAAGAGGCGCAACCGTTCGCGAGGACGAGCTGATTGCGGTTCTGACCGCGCGTCCCGACCTCTGCGCTCTGTTGGATGTGGTCGACCCCGAGCCGCCCGTGCCAACCTCTCCCCTGCTCACGCTTCCGAACGTCTTTCTGACCCCGCATATCTCGGGCAGTCAACAGACCGAATGCGCGAGAATGGGCGCTTATATGGCGGAAGAATTCCGCGCCTTTGACGAAGGCAGAGAGACCCGCTTTGCAGTCACGCGGGAAATGCTTGCCACGATGGCATAACAAACAACAAGGAGAAAATACCGTGTATAAAAGACCTGTGAATCCTGCGGAGTTGCCGAAAGAGCTCCCTTATCTGGACAGCACCGCGCCCCTTTCCGCCCCCATCCGCGCGGCGGGACACACGCTCCCGAACCGCATTGTCTATCAGCCGATGGAAGGTTGCGACGGCGCGGGGGACGGCACGCCCGGAGAGCTGACCGTCCGCCGCTATTACCGTTTCGCGCACGGCGGCCCCGGGCTGATCTGGTTCGAAGCCACCGCAATCCTGCCCGAAGCGCGGGCGAATCCCCGTCAGATGATGCTGACCGAAAAAAACGCAGACGCATACAAAAAACTGCTTGACGGAATGCGGGAAATTTCCGTGCGGGAGAACGGCTACGCGCCGCTGATTATTTGTCAGCTGACCCATTCGGGGCGCTATTCCAAGCCGAACGGCTACCCCGAACCTCTGGTTGCGCAGCACCGTCCGCTGTTTGAGGGCGACAAACCGCTCTCCGAGGATCGCATCCTGTCCGACGATTCCCTCGCCGCGCTCCCCGAGCGCTACGCCTATGCGGCGCGGCTTGCCTCGGAGGTCGGGTTCGACGGCGTAGACATCAAGGCTTGCCACGGCTACTTACTCTCCGAACTGCTCGGCGCTTACGGCAGAAGCGGCCCTTATGGCGGCGAAGCCTACGAAAACCGCACGCGGCTTCTGCTCTCGGCGGTGGAAGCGGTCAGATCCTCAGCACCCGACAGCCTTCTGCTCGCCTCCCGCTTCAACGCCTACGACGGCTTCCCCTACCCCCACGGCTTTGCGGCAAGCGACGAAGCGGGCGTTCCCGATCTGCGCGAGCCGCGGCGGCTTGCGGGCGACCTTGTCGCGCGAGGCGTGCGGATTCTCGACGTGACGATGGGAAATCCCTATCAGAACCACGAGGTGAACCGCCCCACCGCGTTTGCCGAGGCAGTTCCGCCCTATGAAAGCATTCTGCGGATGCGGGCAGGCGCGATTGCCGTCTCGGAAGCGGCGCGCGCGGTTGCAGCCGACGCGCTGACCGTTGCTTCCGGCTTCACCTTCCTCGGCGCGGAAGCACCGCACGTTGCGGCGGCGGACATCGACGCGGGGAAATACGAACTGATCGGCTTCGGTCGGCAGAGCTTCGCCGATCCCGATTCCGCACGGGAGATTCTGCGGAACGGGTGCGCAGATCCGCGCCGCCTCTGCCTGACCTGCGGAAAGTGCACCGCGCTGATGCGGGCGGGCAAAACGCCGGGGTGCGTAATCTATGACAAGGAAATTTACGGCTCTCTCTATCGGGAGACCTTTGCAAAACAGGACGGAGGAAACAAGGCATGAATTATGCAATCGTAACCGGTACGCTCGGCGGAATCGGGCGCGCCACGGCAGAACTGCTGCTCTCCCGCGGGTGGGGCGTTGTGGGAATGGATCTTCCCGAGCACCCCGACCTTTCGGGCTTTTCGGAACACTTTACCTACATCCCGGGCGACCTCTCCGCGGCGGCTGACCGCGAGCGGCTCGTCGCCCTGCCCCCGCGCCTTGACGCACTGGTCAACGTTGCGGGCATCGCGCCGCGCGTTCGCGCAGACCTGTTGGAGATGACCGAGGAGAGCTACGATCGCGTGATGAACGTCAACACCAAGGGCACGATGTTCCTCACGCAGGCGGCGGCGCGGCGGATGCTGTCCCAGCCGGTGACGGACGGCGTGCGCGGACGGATTGTCAACGTCTCCTCCTGCTCGGCATACACCAGTTCGACCTCGCGCGGCGAATACTGCGTTTCCAAAGCGGGCGTAACCATGCTGACCATGCTCTATGCAGACCGTCTCGCGTCGGCGGGCATCACGGTGAACGAAGTCTGTCCCGGCGTGATTCACACGGGCATGACCGCAACGGTAACGGAAAAATACGACCGTCTGATCGCGAACGGACTGGTTCCGATGGGGCGTTGGGGCGAACCGCTCGACGTCGCGCGGGCGATCTGCGCGCTTCTGGACGGCAGTCTCGGCTACACCACCGGGCAATCGATCGCCGTGGACGGCGGGATGCACATCAGACGGCTATGATGAAACGGAGTTATCACACCATCGTAATCGGAAGCGGCTGCGCGGGCTTTGCGGCGGCGGAGCGGCTTTGGTCGCTCGGCGTAACCGACATCGCACTTCTGACCGAAGGTCGGAACATGGGCACTTCGCGGAACACGGGAAGCGACAAACAGACCTACTACAAACTGTCGCTCTGCGGTTCGGAAGGCGACAGCGTGCGCGAAATGGCGCAAACACTTTTCGACGGCGGCGGAGTCAACGGCGACAACGCCATGTGCGAAGCGGCTTATTCGGTTCGCTGTTTCATGCACCTTGTGGAACTCGGCGTTCCCTTTCCCTGCAACGAATACGGCGAATACGCCGGCTACAAAACCGACCACGACCCGCGCACACGGGCAACCTCCTGCGGTCCGCTGACCTCGAAATACATGACCGAGGCACTGGAACGCGCGGTGAACGGCTACGGAATTCCGATTCTCGACGGTTGGCGTGCGGTTCGGGTACTCACCGACGGCGGACACGTCACGGGCGTTGCGGCAATCCGCCAAGGCGGCGAACGTGCGGTGTTCGCCTGCCGCAACCTGATTCTCGCAACGGGAGGCCCTGCGGCGATCTATGAAAATTCGGTCTATCCCGAGAGCCAGACCGGCGCAACGGGACTTGCCATCGGCGCGGGTGCAGCCTGCGCGAATCTGGAAGAGTGGCAATACGGCATTGCAAGCACCGACTTCCGCTGGAATCTTTCGGGAACGTATCAGCAGGTGCTCCCCCGCTATTTCTCGGTGGGGGCGGACGGGGTCGAGCGGGAATTTCTGTGGGAAGCGCTCGGCGCACGCTCGCTTGACCTGATCTTTCTCAAGGGCTACCAGTGGCCCTTTGACACGCGCAAGCTGAACGGCTCGTCGCAGGTCGACCTTCTGGTTGCCGACGAAATCCGGAACGGGCGGCGGGTTTATCTCGATTTTACCCGCAACCCCATGGGATTGGACGAAGCCTTTTCCGCACTCGGCGAAGAGGGACGGGACTATCTGCGCCGCTCGGGCGCGCTGTTCGGCACGCCGCTGGAGCGCCTGAAGCATATGAACATCGGCGCTTATGAACTGTATTGGAATCACGGAATCGACCTTGCCCGCGCCCCCCTGCGGATTGCCGTCTGCGCCCAGCACTGTAACGGCGGCATCGCGGTGGACGCGCACTGGCAGACTTCGGTCGCGGGGCTTTACGCGGTTGGTGAAGCGGCGGGAAACTTCGGGGTTTACCGTCCCGGCGGAAGCGCCCTGAATGCCACGCAGGTGGGTGCGCTCCGCGCCGCAGAGCATATCGCAGCACAGCCCGACCGCACCGCGCCCGAAACAGTCCCCTCCTTTGCGTTTCCCGAATACCGCCGCGGAGAATCCAATATCCGCGCGCTGTACGGACGGCTTCGCCACGAGATGAGCCGCGTCGCCGATTTTGCAAGAAACACGGCGGAAATGAAAAAAATGCTTGCAGAAGTCTCCGATCTGTGCTATAATACAGAGGAGAGGCTGATCGTCGGCGGTGCGGAGGACGATCTGCCCGCGGCGCTTCTGACCGACCTGCTCCTGACCCAACAGGCGGTGCTTTCCGCCATGCTGTTCTCTGCGGAAACGGTCGGCTCGCACGGTTCGGCGTACATCGTCGGAACGGACGTGCCGTCGGAACAGCCGATCCGCCGCACTTACACCGTAACAGTCGGCACGCGCTCGGAGCTTTGCCCCGTGCGCCCGATTCCGGACGGGGAGCTGTGGTTTGAGAACCTGCTCCGCCGCAGTCTGAAAGCCGACCGAGCCTGAAACAATACCGCGTAAGCCGCGAACGGAGGTAGAAATGCGCCCATGCATTGAAAATCTGTACTTTGAAACCGGATTGCACATCGGCCATGTGGACATCATGCGCCACGCCGCGTGGGAGCTGATCTTCATCACCCGCGGCTCGGTTCATGTGGAGATTGCGGGAAAGTCCTACGACGCCGTCGCACCCTCCATGATTTTCATCAGTAACTATGAGCCGCACGTCCTGACGGTGCGTTCCGAAAGCTACGAGCGGTACGTGATGCTGATAAACCCGTCGGTCGCAAAAAACGCGCTGAAACCCGCCTTCCTGCAAACGGTTTTCTCCATCCACTCTCCCCGCTTCTGCCATGTCCTGCCGCTCGGTGAAGGCGCGGCGCTCGACGACCTCCGGATGCTCTTCCGCAACCTGCAAACCGAGCGGGAAACCGACCCGGACGACGGAGAGGGCGAGCAGATCTGGCTCTCCGCGCTCCTGTGGCGGCTTTACAGACTGTCGCCCGGACTGTTTTCTTCGGTTGGCGGAAGCGCGGAAAAAATCGTTGCCGCCATCCGCACGGAACTGGAGAACCACCCCGAGCGCAAACTGGATCTGAATTCGCTTGCGGCTGCGCACTATATCAGTTCCTACTATCTCTCGCACGTCTTTCACCGCATTACGGGCTATACCATCAAGCGATATCTCCTGCTCTGTCGCATCTCGCTTGCCTGTATGCTGTTGTCGGACGGGAGCAAAACCGTGGCGCAGGTCGCGGTTGCCTGCGGGTTTACCGACGCGAGTAACTTTTCCCGCTATTTCCGCGAAATTACGGGGATGACCCCGTGGGAATACCGTAAAATAGGAGAAACCTCCTGAGACGCTTCTCGGGAGGTTTCCTGTAGGCATAGCAACCACCTTACGTCCCCAAATGGGATAAAAGTTTTCGCCCGCCTTTTTCAAAAGGCGGCGCGGTCGAGGACGCGGAGTCCTCGTCGCGCTCCGCAGAGCGCGAAATCCTTCTTTTTCGGCGCTTTCTTTTTGCAGCTTTGCGAAGCAAAGTGTGCTTTTCTCTTTGCGCCTACATGGTCAAAGAAAAAGCGTTAATGGAGTTTGTACCTTCATCATTACATACAGAAAACCTCCCGAGAAATTCTCGGGAGGTTTCCTTTTTTATTGAATCACAACCGTCACATGGTGCTCCTTTGCCGCCGCAGAGGTCAGGTTCACCCGCCATAGCGTGGGAACGCCCCACGCGACGGGAATCCGCGCGGTCTCGGGCGCGGAATGCTCAACCGCTTCCACCGTCATCGTCAGCCCTGCGGGATAGGTCAGCAACCTCCCGTGCAGGCGGAAAGAGCCTTCCGCGCAGTCCGTCGGTTTCGTGTCGGTCAGCAGATGGAAAATCACCTCTCCGGCATCCGAAAGAGAAATGTCGTCGGTCAGAGTCACCCTTCCGCCCCGCAAAGCGGCAGTCCTGCGGAAGGATTTGATTCCCGCCCCGTCGCCGTAAGCCTCGCGCAGTTCCATCGAGCAACTGTCCTCCCCCGCGCAAAAACCGACGGCGCGGTGTTCCCGTCCCTGCTTTTGATCCGCTCCGCAGATTGTGGGCAGATTGTGGTAGTCGGAACGGGTGTTCCAGATCGTGTAGCGTTCGGGGCTGAAGGTCTTGGCAGTATAAGTTCCCGCGCCTGCGTCGAGCAGAATCGGCTGACCGTCCGCAAAGACCGAAACAGCGCCAACGTCGTTGTGGTTGTGACTGGTATCGTTGTGCCCGCCCTTGACGGCAAGATACAGCCCGCGTTCCGACTCGGCAAATTCCCGCACGATAAAGAGTTCAAAGTCCTCAAGCAACACGCGCGTGGGCGGCTGATAGGCGGGCACGTCCTGCGGCTTTTCCCACGCAAGGTTGCAAAGCCAATCGTAAGGCGAATCCCAACAGCTGTAAAGATCCTGTGCCGCGCCGCTCCCGTCCGCCGACCGGTCGGCGGCAAACGCGATCATCTGCGGCACGCGGCAGCGTTCCCCGTAGCGTGCAAGCAACCCCACGTTGGCTTTCAGTCCCGCAAATGCGTCCGCATAAGTCAGGAAGCGCCGACGGGTGACCGAAAGCAACGTTTCGCTCTCCCCCATCCGTCGGATCAGCGGATCGCCGAACAGATCGAGATACCCGTCGGAAAGGTCATACAGCAACTCGCAAGCGCCGAACAGCTTCCCGGGCGCCATTGCCCAGTAGCTCGGGCCTTCCTCGCAGGCGCCGTCCGCGCCGTAGCACATGGTGAAGTTATCGAGAATCGGCAGTGCGGCGGAAACGATTTCCTCCCGCCGCGCAAGGCTCGGTTCGCAGAACGCGGCAACGGTCAGAATATTCCCGGTAATCCACGGCGCCCAGTTGTTGGCGGGAGTCTGCGTTTCGGGATGAACGCCGTCCCATCCCTGCCACCCCGAGGCGACCCATGTGCTCCGGTCGAGGAACGGGGTCAGAATCCGTTTGTCAAGTTCATATTCCGTCCGCTTCCGCAACTCGGGCGAGAACCGATCCAACGCGCCGCCCGCAAAGTACAGCGAAACGGCAAGCACCGCGCCGCTCAGACCCGCGTAAAGGTCGATGTAATCCGCCGTCCCCTTCCACGCGTAGGGCAGAACCGGACGTTCGGGGTCACCCCGGTTGATTGCGGGATTGCTCAGATGCGCAGGCACGACCCATGTCGTCTCCTCCAGCATCGCCCAGATCACGTCCGCCAGTTTCTCCGTGAAGCGATCCTTCCCCTCCAAGTTCTCCGCAAGGGCAAGCGCCAGACACATTTTCCGCCGCTCCTGATACTTCCTGTCAAACACCGTGCGGTCACCCGTGCGGCGGAAGGAGGCATAATCGGTTGCAAGCAGGGTCGGGATATCCTCGGTCAGAATGGTTTCCGCCTCCGAGATCAGCCGCGCGGCATTCTCTGCGGTCGGACGCCAATCCCGCTTTCCCATCGGAAAGAACGCGTCGCGGGGCAGGATGTGCCCCTGCACGGTATACCGTTTTTCTTCAAAAATCCGTCTTGTCAAGGTCTGTTCCTCCTGTATGAACGGGGTTGACGGGTGGAATGCCGGGTTCACCGCTCTCCCGCCGCCGACAGAATCCCGCTGTAATACGCGCCGAGCGCCTCGTCGGTTGCACGCTTGAGAATCCGATAGCACCTGCCTGCGGGATCGGGCGTAAAGGCGTTTTCTCCCTCGTCGGTCACGGTGAAACGGTACGGCTCGGAAATACCGAACCACTCCGAATCGCCTTCAAACGCGAAGTGCATCGCCGCAAGGTCGTAACTTGCGTTCAGTTGCGCGCAGGTATCATCCCCGTCCGTACAGTAGCGGAGATAGGCAAGGTAGAGCGGATTGTCCCTGCGCGGCGCGGCGGTAGGGGAAAACCCGCTCCGTACCGGATACCCCAGATCGAAATCGGCAAAGAAAACCGGAACATCGCAGTTGTCGAAAAATCCGATTGCCGACGAAGGGTCGCAGATGATGTTATACTCCCGTCCCTTTGGGTATTTCGCCGCCATCACAACCGCCGCGCGGACTTTTTTGGCAAACAGATCTTTGCCGCACAGCGGCGAGCAGTCGTCGGGGGCACTTCGCATCAGCTGCGCAAGCGTAGCGAACGGACCGATTCCAACCACCACCGCGCCGCCGTCCGGCAATGCGGCAAGGGTGCGGCGGTAGGCGGCAACCGCTTCCGCGTAGGTCTTTTTTTCGCCGAAGCGCTCGGCAATCTCACGGTTGTAGCGCATATTGTGCGCGCGCGTCAGCAGTCCGGGCTGTTTGTTTTCGGCAAACACGCCGACCTCCAGTCCGCAGAAGCGGCAGATCGCCTCGGCGCACGGCGCGCCGTATGGCGACGAGGTACAGCTGACCACCGCCCCGACGGGAACGCGGTAGCGCTTTGCCAGAGCGGCGGCAACCGCCAGCGCGCCCGCGTCGTCGCAATCCGGACCGATGTCGGTATCGATCAGAAGCGTCAGTCCCCCGTTTTTCAGCGGAGTATATTCGGATGTATGCATTTCGGTTTCTCCACGGTCGGATGCATTCGGGAAAAGCGCCGACCAACCGCCCCTCCCGACCCCGAAAGCCGCTCCCTCGCGTGAATTGCGGGTAGCGGCTTCGGAGCAGTTATTCGGATTCCTTCTCTTTTCTGCGTTTGCAGCAAGCGATCAACGCGCAGGGCAGCAGCAGAACGCCGACCGTCCCGACCGTTGCAGGCAGCGAGCCTTTGCAACCGATGACCGCGTAACGGTTCTGATTCTTTCCGTTGTTCGGCTCGCCGGTCGCGGTCACTTCGGGCAGGGCGGGAATTTCTTTCTCGTCAAGCACCGCGCCGCAGACCGTGCAGACACGATGCTTCTTTCCGGCAACGCCTGCTTTGGCTTCCTTGTCGATCACCCACTCGCCCGGCGTGTGCGGGAGCGCGGGAATGGTTTCGGTTTCGGTTTCGACCCAGCAACGCTTACAGGTCTTGTGTCGCGTGCCCGCCGCCTTGCAGGTGGCTTCCTTTACGGTCTCCCAATCGCCGATGTCATGCCCGAGCGCAGGGAGTTCGCGGGAATCGGTCACCGCGTCACAGCGCGAGCAGTGGCGGGATTCCGAGCCGCTTTCGGTACAGGTAGCCGCCCGGTCAACCGTGAATTCCTCCGAAAAATCGTGTCCGAGTCTGGGAAGCACTTCGGTGTCCGTCACCTCGTCGCAACGCAGGCAGTGGCGGGACTTCGCGCCGTCGTGCTCGCAGTCGGCTTCGCTGTCCACCGTAAATTCCCCGGCGAATTCGTGACCGAGTGCCGTCAGAACCACGGTGTCCTTTACCGCGTCGCAACGCGTGCAATGGTGGGACATCGAGCCGTTTTCCGCACAGGTGGGCGCTTTGTCGATGCTGTAAATGTCAGACCACGCATGGTCAAGCGCGGGAATTTCCTCCGCGTCGCCCTTGCTGACCCCGCAACGGGTGCAATGGTGGGTTTTGACTCCTGCTTCGGTGCAGGTAGCCGCCTGATCGACCGTGTAGTCCGCAGACCAATTATGGTCGAGCGGCTCGACCGCCTCGGTGTCACCCTTGGACGCGCCGCAGTGCTTGCAGTGCGTGGATTTCTCCCCGGCTTCAATGCAGGTTGCCGCTTTGTCAACGGTTTTCTCCGCATTCCATTCGTGCGCAACCGATTCTTCCTTCAGCCCGCAGCAAGGGTAATATTGATAGCACTTGTCAGGGTCTGTTTCGTCTGTTTTCCAAACAGGTTTTTGGGAGTGCTTGTTCAGGTCGGTGGCGTTCTCGTCCACCTTGCCGCAGTCGGCGCAGGTCGTACCCGTGCAGGTTGCCGTTCCGGGCTTCAGATTCTTGTGCGGACATCCCATATAGGTCGCGTAGATATAACCCGAGGCGGATTTCATGTTCTCCACGTCAAAGCCGACGGTGCTCTCGGCGGTGTATTCGCCGTTCACAATCGCGCCGATACCGAAGAAACCGCCAATCTTGCACCCTGCGGCGTCCGTCTTGCCGAGCGGGAGTCTGACCTCCGCCACAAAACCGTTTTCGGTGGCTTTTGCTTTCACAACCGCGTTTTTCGCGGCTTGGGAAGCCTTGAGGAAGTCCGCCGTGGTCGTGGCAACATAGCCCTCTGCCGTGCTGTCGGTGTCCGCCTTGACGTTCAGACCGTAGTTACCGCCCCACGACCATGTCCCCTTGTCGGTGTTGTTATAGAAACGCGTGGAGACAATGAAGTCGATCTGCTCGCAACCGTTCACAACCGCCAGCAGGTAGAGCGTATTCTCCCGCCAAAGCACCTTGATGTAACCGTTTTCCGCATTTCCGAACCACAGTTCGGGCGCGTCTGCCCACACCGCGTCAATATCGCCGTCGATGTCGGGCGCAACTGTGCCACGTACGCCGTAGTAAATGCCGCTTCTCCCAAGCGTCACACCGCAGACCTTGCAATCGCGATGCCGCTTTCCGTCCTTGGTCGGCGTTGCAGGCGCATCGATGATCCAATCGCCGGAAAGATGTCCGTGCGGCGCGACCGCGACCTTGTCGGCATCGTCCTTCGCGTCACAGCGGATGCAGTGATGGGAGGCAGACCCCTCCTTCGTGCAGGTGGGTTGCACGTCCACCGTGTAGTCGTCGGAGAATTCATGTCCGAGTGCGGGAAGCCATCCTTCGTCGCAACGGGTGCAATGACGCGCCTCATAGCCCTTGTTCAGGCAATCGGGCGCTTTCGCCTCGGTCTCCACCATGTCATGACCCAATGCGGGGATTTCCACGCGGTTGACCCCCTCGTCGCAACGGATGCACTTGCGGGTCTTGTAACCAACATTCACACAATCCGGCTCTTTCACAACCGTGTAGTCGTCGCCGTATTGATGTCCGAGCGCTTCAAGCGGATGGACATCCTTTCTTGCGTCACACTTTGCGCAATGGATGGAATCCTCCCCCGCTTCGGTGCAGGTGGGCGCGATGTCAACGGTTCTTTCCGTTTCCCATTCGTGCGGTTCGCTCGTGTCCGAGTCCGTCCCGCAACAGGGATAGTGCAGATGGTGTCCCTCATCGTCCGTTCTGACCCAGACAGCCTCTTCCACGTGGTTGGCGGGATTCTTCCCGCCCTTGAGCGCCTTGCCGCAATCCTCGCAGGTGTTTGCCTTTTGGCAGGTTGCGGGCAGGACGTTGCCGTGGAGATAAATTCCGTAGGTATAGCCACAGGACTTCTTGATGTTGGCAACATCCAGTCCCACAGAGTTATCGGCGGTATAAGCACCGTTTACAAACGCGCCGATGCCAAAGAAGCCGCCGTGCTTGAAGCCTGCCGCATTCGCGCCTGACAGCACGAATTTCATCTCCGCAACAAAACCGGTTTTGGTTGCCTTTGCTTTGATGACAGCATTCTTCGAAGTTTGCGAAGCGGTGAGGAAGTCCGCCTTGGAGGGCGTGCCGTTGTAACCCGCCGCCGAGCTGTCGGTGTTCGCGTTGATGTTGAAGCCGTAGTTGCCGCCCCAATTCCATGCGGCGCTCGTGTTAGAGTAGAAACGAGTGGAGATGATAAAGTCAACCTCTTCGCAACCGTTCACCACTGCCAGCAGGTAAAGCGTGCCTTTTTCGGTTGTGCCGTCCCACATGACCTTGATGTATCCGTTGGAAGCCTTTCCGAACGCCATTTCAGGGGCATTGTTCCATGTCTCGTCGATTTCACCGTCAACGGTCGGCGCGGTTGTGGCATATACGCCGTAATAAACACTGTTGTCCACCGTCTTTGCCGAAGCGCCGAAGGCAAACGCGGTTGCAAGCACCGCGAGAAGCAGGCAAAGCGGAAGCACGGTCTTCAGAATCTTTTTCATGAAAGCGTCCTCCGTCAGATCAGATCGTTGAAGCTGATCTTGCCGATCTTCTCCACGCTGACTTCCCCGCTGTTGAAAATGCCGCAGTGCAGCTCCTCTTCCATGGAGATGTAAAACATTACAGGATTCGAGTAAAGCTTTTTCATGGTTTTCTCCTCCTTAATCGGTAACCAGTACGCCTGCCTTGAGGACAAACGTCACGGTATCTGTTCCGGTCATGTACACCTTATTGCCTGCCGCATCCTTGGTGTAGGGCTTTACGGTAAAAGACACATACAAATCGTTTCCGTCAGCATCCTTGAGCGGGATATCGTCGATCACGATTGCCACCAGATATTGACCGCCGTCCTTCGGTTCGACCTTCTCGCCCGCCGCGAGAATGGACTGATAAACCGCAGTCATTTCTTTATCCAGACTGCCCTTCGGAGTCAGTTTGTCACGCACAGTTCCCGTGGAAGCCGTGATTTCATAACCGACAGCGGAGAAGCCGTCCAGATCCTTGATCTGGGAAACCAGACGCACGCTTGTTGTGGTTGCGCCAACGGGAATCGTGGTAAACC
>ENA-UERG01002528-UERG01002528.1-human-gut-metagenome-genome-assembly--contig:-NODE-2528-length-12942-cov-3.277730_pt1 | contig 12942 bp, 6 predicted proteins | sample MGYA00242954_ERZ507954 | MGnify/ENA primary metagenome ERZ507954 (study PRJEB26167, sample SAMN06115478) | human gut metagenome | host: Homo sapiens | place: China:Sichuan | collected 2015-01-21... | reverse complement strand
CCTACACGCTGATGGACTTGAACGGCGACGGAATACAGGAGTTGATTGCCAGAGATATATTAACGACACAGGCAGGAGGCACAGAGCTGGTGTACACCCTCTCCGTGCATACCATCGTGGACGGAAAACTGGTAATTGTTCAAGGGTCGCACGGTATGACCGATGTCTGCGAAGGCGGCATTCTGATGTATGGTGAAGAGGACGGGACACACTACGAATTTTACCGTATGAAAGGTACAGAGCTGGAATTGATCGAAATGATTTATCAGGATCGTATTCAAAAATACTGGGTTCGCGCGGTCGAAGGCGAGAATCCCCAGTCGAGCAACTGCTCTGAAGAAACCGCCCGGTCTTACATCGCTCAATATCACCCCATCGAACTGAATATGAAGCCGTTTTCCGAGTATCCATTCAGTTGAAAAAATCCCCTCTGCCTCGTTTATTTGAGGCAGAGGGGATTCATCAACTTGCCAGCGCCGCTTGCTGACTGCGGTAAAAATATGTTTCTCCAGAACCGTCTTTCGACCCGCACAGGCGGTCGCCGTCGGTGCCGTGTATGAGGTACAGCTGCCGCGGATTTTCCAGCCCGGCTACCCCCAGAGAGAAAACCGTCACGGAATCCCGGTCAAAGCAGTACGCGCCGCACATGGCATCAATGGTGCCGGTGAGCAGATTATGCTGCTCGCAGCTGACCAGCCCGTCCTGAAACCGGAACAGCTCCCCGGTTTCTGCGCAGTACCAGTCCCCCGAAAACTCCCCCGGATCCCATGCCGTGGCGCACAGACCAAAAGCCAGAATCACCAGCACCAAAACCACCCCAATGGGTATCCACCGTTTCATGCGTTCCCTCCATCCTTCTCTTGTGCCGCTATTATACCCTACCCCGCCGCCTGCCGCAATTTGGAAAAATGGACAAGAATTATGTAAACTTTTGTGAAATATTTTCCTTGACATTTTTCGCATACAAAAGGAGCCGCCCTTGTCGAGCGGCTCCAAATGGGTAAGAATCATGCGTCAATGGTAGAAATGCCCAGGGTGATTTCCTCCAGCACGTCCAGCAGCACCCGCACCGTGTCCAGCGCCGTCAGCATGGTGACGCCGTTTTCCACCGCGCAGCGGCGGATCTGGCTGGAGCCGGAATGCACATCCTCACAGCGGACGTCCATGGTGTTGATGACGTAGGTGACGTAGCCCTGACGGATGGAATTGAGAATTTCGTCGGAGCCGTCGTCCACCTTCGCCCGGACGCGGGTCTTGATGCCGTGCTGGCGCAGGAAAACCGCGGTGCCCACGGTAGCCTCAATGTTGAAGCCCAGCCGGTAAAACCGACGGATCAGGGGCAGCGCTTCCTCCTTGTCCTCGTCGGAGATGGTCACGAATACAGTGCCGTAATTTTCCAGCTTCATGCCCGACGCCTGCATCGCCTTGTAAAGCGCGTGGGTCAGGTTGTTGTCGTAGCCGATGGCCTCGCCGGTGGATTTCATCTCCGGAGACAGGTAGGCATCCAGCCCCCGCAGCTTGGAGAAGGAGAAGGCCGGAGCTTTGGCATAGTACCGCTTCTGCTCGTCGGGGTACAGCATGTCGATGCCCTGCTCCTTCAGGCTCTGACCCAGCGCCACCAACGTGGCAATGTCCGCCAGAGGATAGCCCGTGGCCTTACTCAGGAACGGCACGGTACGGGAGGAACGGGGGTTGACCTCGATGATATACACATGATCCTCCGGGTCGACGATGAACTGGATATTGTACAGTCCCTTGATGCCGATGGCAGGCCCCAGCTTCTTCGCGTACTGCAAAATAATGCCCTTGACCTTATTGGAAATGGAGAAGGACGGGTACACGGAGATGGAGTCGCCGGAGTGAACGCCGGTGCGCTCCACCAGCTCCATGATGCCGGGGACGAACACGTCCGTCCCGTCGCAGATAGCGTCGATCTCCACCTCTTTGCCACGGATATACTTATCCACCAGCACAGGCTTGTCCGCATCGATCTCCACGGCGGTGTGGAGGTAATGCCGCAGCTGCTCCTCGTTGGCGACGATCTGCATTGCCCGTCCGCCCAGCACGAAGATGGGACGCACCAGAACGGGATAGCCAATCTCCCGGGCGGCGGCGACGCCGTCCTCAATGCGGGTGACGGCCTTTCCCTTGGGCTGGGGGATGTTCAGAGAAATGAGAAGCTTTTCAAAGGCGTCCCGGTTTTCCGCCTTTTCGATGGCGGCGCAGTCGGTGCCGATGATGTTCACGCCCAAATCCGTCAGGGGCTGCGCCAGATTGATAGCCGTCTGGCCGCCCAGAGAGGCAATGACGCCCTCGGGCTTCTCCTGCTCCACCACGTTCATCACGTCTTCCACCGTCAGCGGCTCGAAGTACAGCTTGTCGGAGGTGGTGTAATCCGTGGAAACGGTTTCCGGGTTGTTGTTGATGATGATGGCCTCGTAGCCCGCGTTTTTGATGGTCTGGATGGCGTGGACGGTGGAATAGTCGAATTCCACGCCCTGACCGATGCGGATGGGGCCGGAGCCGAGGACGATGACCTTCTTCTTGTCGGAGACGACGGACTCGTTTTCTGTCTCGTAGGTGGAGTAAAAATACGGGATATAGCTGTCGAATTCTCCCGCGCAGGAGTCGATCATCTTGTACACCGGGCGAATATTGCTGCTCTGACGCAGGGCAAACACCTTCCGCTCCGGGATGTTCCAGATCTGCGCCACCGCCTGGTCGGAGAAGCCCATCTTCTTCGCCTGATAATACACGCTGCTGTCCATGACCGCGCCGGAAAGCTCCCGCTCCATGGCAGTAATGTTTTTCAGCTTGCGGATGAAAAAGGCGTCGATGGTGCTTTTCTCTACGATTTCCTCCACGCTCACGCCCATACGCAACAGCTGGGCAATGGCGTAGATGCGGTCGTCGGTGCCGATTTTGATATAGTCCAGCAGGTCTTCCCTGCCCCAGCTGTCGAATTTGGCCATGTGCAGGTGGTACACGCCGATCTCCAGAGAGCGGATGCCCTTGAGCAGGCTCTCTTCAAAGGAGCGGCCGACGCTCATGGTTTCGCCTGTGGCCTTCATCTGGGTGCCGAGACGGTTGTTGGCGTCGGAGAACTTATCGAAGGGGAACCGGGGCATTTTGGTGACCACGTAGTCCAGCGCCGGCTCGAAGGCCGCGCAGGTGTTGGCGAGATGAATTTCGTCCAGCGTCATGCCCACGCAGATCTTCGCGGAGACCCGGGCAATCGGGTAGCCGGAGGCCTTGGACGCAAGGGCGGAGGAACGGGACACTCTTGGGTTGACCTCGATGAGGTAATACTGGAAGGACTTGGGATCCAGCGCGAACTGGACGTTGCAGCCGCCCTGAATTTTCAGCGCGCGGATCAGGCGCAGGGCGGAATCCCGGAGCATATGATACTCTTTGTTGGTCAGCGTTTGCGACGGGCAGACCACGATGGAATCGCCGGTGTGGATGCCCACGGGGTCAAGGTTCTCCATGTTGCAGATGGCAATGGCGGTGTCGTTGGCGTCCCGCATGACCTCGTATTCGATTTCCTTGAAGCCCTTGATGCTTTTCTCCACAAGAACCTGATGGACGGGCGACAGCACCAGAGCGTTTTTCATGATCTCCCGGAATTCGTCCTCGTTATCGGCAAATCCGCCGCCGGTGCCGCCCAAAGTAAAGGCAGGGCGAAGCACCACGGGATAGCCGATGGTTTCCGCCGCGGCAAGACCTTCCTCCATGGTATTGGCGATCTGAGAAGGAAGCACCGGCTCGCCAAGGCGCTCGCAAAGCTCCTTGAACAGTTCCCGATCCTCCGCCTGCTCAATTGATTCGCTGGGCGTTCCCAGCAGCTGCACGTGGCATTCCTTCAGAATGCCCTTCTTTTCCAGCTGCATGGCAAGGTTCAGTCCCGTCTGGCCGCCGATGCCGGGGATGATGGCGTCCGGCCGCTCAAAGCGGACGATACGGGCGATATATTCCAGCGTCAGCGGCTCCATGTAAACCTTGTCCGCGATGGCGGGGTCGGTCATGATGGTCGCGGGGTTGCTGTTGCACAGAATGACCTCATAGCCCTCTTCTTTCAGGGCGAGGCAGGCCTGCGTGCCGGCATAGTCAAATTCCGCCGCCTGACCGATGACGATGGGGCCGGAGCCAATGACCAGAATTTTCTTCAAATCGGTACGTTTCGGCATGTTACTTTCCCTCCATCATGGCGATGAATTCATCGAACAGGTAGGCGCTGTCCTGGGGGCCGGGGGCGCTTTCCGGATGGTACTGGACGCTGAATATCCGGTCGGCGGCGCACTTCTGCCCCTCCACCGTACCGTCCAGCAGGTTGACATGGGTCACGGTCAGGCCGGTTCCCGCCAGAGAATCCGCCTTTACCGCGTAGGAATGGTTCTGGGAGGTGATCTCCACCTTCCCCGTCTGGAGATTTTTGACAGGGTGATTTCCGCCCCGGTGGCCGAATTTCAGCTTGTAAGTGGACGCACCGTAGGCAAGGGCGATGATCTGATGTCCAAGACAAATGCCGAAAATCGGCAGCTTGCCTCGGAGGGCACGGACAAGGGCAATCACCGGCTTTGCGTCCTCCGGGTTGCCGGGGCCGTTGGAGATGAACAGGCCATCCGGGTGCATGGCCATCACTTCCTCGACGGTAACCGTCCACGGAACGATGGTCACTTCACACCCCCGGGCGTTCAGACTGCGGATGATGTTGTGCTTGATGCCGCAGTCAACGGCCACAACGCGGTGCTTTGGATTTGCACAGGCGGATATCCACGGGGATTTCGTACTCACCACGGAAACCTGATTGGTGGGCAGAGCGGTGGAGCGCATTTTCGCAAGGCAGGCGATGCTGGGGGTCTGCGCGTCCACGATCAGCGCCTTGCAAGTGCCCTCATCCCGGATGTGGCGGGCAAGGCGGCGGGTGTCCACCCCGGCGATGCCCACAATGTCATACTGGAACATCACGTCTTCCAGTGTCCGCGCGGCGCGGAAATTGGAAGGCTCGCTGTTGAATTCCCGGACGACCAGACCGCTGATGGTGGGTCTGTCCGTCTCGTAGTCTTCATTGCACATGCCGTAATTGCCGATCAGGGGATAGGTCATGACCACAGCCTGCGCGGTGTAGGAAGGGTCCGAGAGAATTTCCTGATAGCCCACCATGGAGGTGTTGAACACCAGCTCCACCAGCGCGTCCCGTTTGGCGCCGAAGCCGTAACCGTAAAACTCGGTGCCATCCTCCAGAATGATTTTTCTGTCAAAAATCCGATTCATGGCTTTTCACCGGCCTTTCTCTGGGAAAGCTTCTGCTCAAACTGGTCTTTCCGGGTGTCCTCGGGGATCGCCGTGGGATAGTCGCCGTTGAAGCAGGCGCTGCAATATTCTTCGCCGCCGCAGAGGTCACGCAGATTCCCCAGAGGCAGATAGCCCAGACTGTCCACACCGATGATCTCCGCGATTTCCTCCACAGTATGGTGACAGGCGATCAGGTGCTCCCGGGAGTCGATGTCCGTGCCGTAGTAGCAGGGATGCAGAAACGGCGGCGCGGAGATGCGCATGTGGATTTCCTTCGCCCCCGCGTCCCGCAGAAGCTGCACAATGCGCCCGGAGGTCGTGCCGCGGACGATGGAATCGTCCACCATCACCACCCGCTTGCCCCGGACTTCGCTTTCCACGGGGCTGAGCTTGATCTTGACCTGATCTACCCGGTGATCCTGCCCGGGGGCGATGAAGGTCCTGCCGATATATTTGTTTTTGATCAGGCCGATGCCGTAGGGAATCCCCGATTCCCGGGCATAGCCCATGGCGGCGTCCAGACCGGAATCCGGCACGCCGATGACAATGTCCGCGTCCACCGGATGGGTCTTCGCAAGGATCTCCCCTGCCCTGACCCGGGCATCATGAACGCTGACACCGTCGATGACGGAATCCGGCCGGGCAAAGTAGATGTATTCAAAAATGCACATCTTTTTGGGCGCGGTGCCGCAGTGGCTGGTGTCGGAGTGGATGCCGTCGCAGTCAAAGGTCAGGATTTCTCCCGGCAGAATATCCCGCTGGAATTCCGCGCCGACAGCGTGAAGGGCGCAGCTCTCCGATGCGACGATATACGTCCCGTCCTTCATTTTTCCATAGCACAGCGGGCGGAATCCGTGGGGGTCGCGCACCGCAATGAGCTTGGTGGAGGACATCATGACCAGAGAAAAAGCGCCCTCCAGCCTGTCCACCGCGCGGCTGACCGCCGCCTGAATGGAGGGAGCGGTAATCCGCTCCCGTGTGATCACATAGGCGATGGTCTCCGTGTCGGAGGTAGTATGGAAAATGGCGCCGGAAAGCTCCAGCTCCCGGCGGAGCTGAAGCGCATTGCTCAAATTGCCGTTATGGGCAAGCGCCAGCTTGCCTTTTAAGTGATTGACCTGAATAGGCTGGCAGTTTGCCAGATTGGAGCCGCCGGTGGTGCCGTAGCGGGCGTGGGCAACCGCCATCTTCCCCGTGGGAAACTGCTTCATGACACTGCCCGTGAACACCTCGCTCACCAGCCCCAGACCCTTGTGGCCGTCAAAAACACCGTCGTCATTGACGACAATGCCGCAGCCCTCCTGCCCACGGTGCTGTAAGGAATACAGCCCGTAGTAGGCAAGGCTTGCCACATCCTCCTGGCGCTGGCTGTAAACGCCAAACACGCCGCATTCTTCGTGGATACTCATGGTTATTCCCCCAGGCTGGCCTTGACAAAGCCCAGAAACAGCGGATGGGGCTTGTTGGGACGGCTCTTGAATTCCGGATGGTACTGCACGCCCACATGGAAGGGACGGTCGGTCAGCTCCACGGTTTCCACCAGACGACCATCCGGGGAGGTGCCGCTTAAGGTAAGTCCGGCATTTTGCAGGACGTCCCGGAAATCGTTGTTGAATTCGTAGCGGTGGCGGTGACGCTCGTGGATAAGACCCGCGCCGTAGCACCGCGCCATGGTCGTATCCGGGGTGATGACGCAGGGGTAAGCGCCAAGGCGCAGCGTGCCGCCCTTGTCCACCTCGTCGCTCTGTCCGGGCATGAAGTCGATGACCTTATGCTCGCTCACCGGGTCAAATTCGCCGGAATTGGCGTCCGCCAGACCGGCAACATTCCGGGCGTACTCAATGACGGCGATCTGCATACCAAGGCAGATGCCGAAATAAGGCACCTTCTTTTCCCGGGCGTACTTCGCCGCAAGGATCATGCCCTCAATGCCCCGGCCGCCGAAGCCGCCGGGAACGATGATGCCGTCCAGATGGGACAGCTTCTCATTGACGGTTTCCTCCGTCAGCGTCTCCGAATCGATCCACTGGATGTCCACCACGGCGTCCAGGGCGTAGCCCGCATGGCGCAGAGCTTCCGCCACGGAGAGATAGGCGTCGTGAAGCTGGACGTACTTGCCCACGAGGCCGATGGTGACGTGCTTGCTGCTGTTCCGGATCCGCTCCACCATGTGAATCCATTCCGTCAGTTCAGGCTTGGGCGTTTCCAGACCCAGTTCCCGGCAGACAATGCCGGACAGATTGGACTTTTCCAGCATCAGCGGGGCTTCATACAGCACAGGCAGGGTGATATTCTCAATGACGCAGTCCGGCTTGACGTTGCAGAACATGCTGATCTTCTGGAAAATGGAGGATTCCAGCGGCTCATCGCAGCGCAGAACGATGATATCCGGCTTGACGCCCATGCCCTGCAATTCCTTGACAGAGTGCTGTGTGGGCTTGGACTTATGCTCGTCGGAGCCACGGAGGAACGGCACCAGCGTCACGTGGATGAACAGGCTGTTCTCCTTCCCTACTTCCAGCGCGATCTGGCGCACCGCCTCCAGGAAGGGCTGGGACTCGATATCACCGATGGTGCCGCCGATTTCGGTGATGACCACATCCGCGTCGGTCTTCCGGCCGACGCTGTAGACGAACTCTTTGATCTCGTTTGTCACGTGGGGAATAACCTGAACCGTGGAACCCAGATACTCGCCCCGGCGTTCCTTGTTCAGCACGTTCCAGTACACCTTTCCGGTGGTCAGGTTGGAGAACTTGTTCAGGTCTTCGTCGATGAAGCGCTCGTAGTGACCCAAGTCCAGATCGGTCTCCGCGCCGTCCTCGGTGACGTAGACCTCGCCGTGCTGGTAGGGGCTCATGGTGCCGGGGTCAACGTTGATGTAGGGGTCCAGCTTCTGGGCGGCGACCTTCAGTCCCCGCGCCTTGAGAAGACGGCCAAGAGACGCCGCGGTGATGCCCTTGCCCAGACCGGAAACCACGCCGCCGGTCACAAAGATGTATTTCGTCATTGGTGATCTCTCCTTTACTCTACTGTAACGGATTTTGCCAGATTTTTCGGTTTGTCGATATCACAGCCGTTTTCCTTGGCCACGTAATAGGCCAGCAGCTGTAACGGGACGATTTCGGCCACCGCGCACAGCAGCGGGTCGATTTTCGGCACAAAGATCATGTCGTCGGCCAGAGAAACGATCTTCCCGTTCCCCTTGAAGGCCACCGCGAGCACCTCCGCGCCCCGCGCCTTGACCTCCACGATGTTGCTCATGGTCTTCTCCATGACCGCGTCGTTGCAGCACAGGGCGATCACCGGCTGCCCCTCGTAAATCAGGGCGATGGTGCCGTGTTTCAACTCGCCCGCCGCGTAGGATTCCGCGTGGATGTAGGAGATCTCCTTCATCTTCAACGCCCCTTCCAGAGCGACGGCGTAGTCGGTGTTTCTTCCGATGAAGAACATGGAGGGGCTGCCGTGGTATTTCTTTGCCAGAGCAGGAATGGCGGGGTTCATGTCCAGCGCCGTCTGCATCTGCTTGGGCAGGGAGCGCAGCGCCGTGAGCAGCCGCTTGTACTCCTTCCCCTCGACAGTCCCCAGAGATTTGGCCGCGTACAGGGCAAACAGGTACAGCACCGTCAACTGGGTGGTGTAGCCCTTGGTGGTGGCCACGGCAATCTCCGGGCCTGCCCATGTGTACAGGGTGTAGTCGGCGATTTTCGCAATGGTACTGCCCACCACGTTCACGATGGCAAGCGCCTTCGCACCCCGGCGCTGGCATTCCTTCATGGCGGCAATGGTATCCGCCGTCTCGCCGGACTGGGACAGGACGATGAGCAGCGTATGCCCGTCAATCAGGGGGTCTGCGTAGCGAAGCTCACTTGCCAGCTCCGTAGTCACGGGGATACGGCACAGCTTCTCGATGGTATATTTCCCCGCGCACCCGGCATAATAGGCCGAGCCGCAGGCCGTAATGACGATTTTATGGATTTGGGAAAGATCGATGTTCAGGTCGTCCAGTACAATTTCCCCATTCCGGATTCTGGGGGTGATGGTCGCTTCCACCGCCCGGGGCTGCTCCATGATCTCCTTGAGCATGAAGTGGTCGTAGCCGCCCTTTTCCGCCGCCTGGATGTCCCATGTGATGCGGCTGGCCTTCTTGGTGATGGCATGGCCGGAGCAGTCGTAGACCTGAATGGAATCCGGCGTCAGCTCCGCAAGCTCACCGTCCTCCAGATAAATGACGTTCCGGGTGTGCGCCACCAGCGCGGTGACGTCAGAGGCAAAGAAATTCTCTCCGATGCCCACGCCGAGAATCAAAGGGCTTGCCTCCCGGACGGCGAGAACCGTATCCGGCGCGTCCGTGCAGACAATTCCCAGAGCGTAGGAGCCAACCAGCCGGGAAGAAGCCTTCATGACGGCTTTCCGGAAATCGCCGGCATAGTACATTTCAATCAGATGGACGATGACCTCGGTGTCCGTCTCGCTCTCGAAACGATATCCCTTCCGGAGCAGTTCTTCCCGAAGCTCCATGTAGTTTTCGATAATGCCGTTGTGAACGACGGCGAATTTTCCGTCATTGCTGGCATGGGGATGGGCGTTTATATCGTTGGGCGCGCCGTGAGTCGCCCAGCGGGTGTGGCCGATCCCGGTGGTACCGGGAACCAGCCGCCCGTCGTCCGTCTTTTCCCGGAGGTTCTGAATGCGTCCCGTGACCTTGCTGATGGCGATTTGGTTCCCCTGCACCACAGCAATTCCGGCGGAATCATAGCCCCGGTATTCCAGCTTTGAAAGTCCGTCAAGCAGTACCGGCGCGGCGTTCTGCGTGCCTGTAAATCCTACGATCCCACACATAATAGACCTCCTTGTTGTATCTTCCTACAGCGGCGCTTACTCCCATTCCACCGTCGCCGGGGGCTTACTTGTGATGTCATACACAATGCGGTTGATATGGGGCACTTCGTTGACAATTCGTACCGAGGCGCGATCCAGCACCTCATAGGGAATCCGCGTCCACTCCGCCGTCATAAAATCGCTGGTCGTGACACTGCGAAGCGCCAGAACATTTTCGTAAGTGCGGCCGTCGCCCATGACACCGACGCTTCTGGCATTGGTAAGGACTGCGAAATACTGGCTGCAAATGTCTCCAAGGTCGGCCTTGGAGATCTCCTCCCGGAAGATGAAGTCCGCCTCCCGGAGAATGTCCAGCTTTTCTTTCGTCACGTCGCCGAGGATACGAATGGCAAGGCCGGGGCCCGGGAAGGGCTGACGGTGGACAAGATAATCAGGAAGCCCCAATTCTTTGCCCAGCAGCCGAATTTCGTCCTTGAAAAGATGATCCAGCGGCTCCAGAACGGCCTTGAACTGTTCAATGACCTCTCTGGGCAGGAGCTTGTTGTGGTGGCTCTTGATGACGTCGGCATCCCCCGCGCCGGACTCGATGACGTCGGGATAGATGGTGCCCTGAGCGAAAAAGTCCTCTTTGGTGATGCCGAATTTCACGGCTTCATCCAGAAATACATATCCGAACTCCGCGCCAATGATCTGACGCTTGCGCTGGGGGTCTTCCACGCCCTTGAGCTTGTCCAGGAAGCGCTTCTCCGCGTCCACCCGGACAAAGTGAATGTTCCACTTGGCAAAGGCGGCTTCCACCTCGTCGCCCTCATTTTTGCGCATACAGCCGTGATCGACAAAGACGGCGGTCAGACGATCCCCTACCGCTTCGGCCAGCAGCGCCGCCAGAACGGAGGAATCCACGCCGCCGGACAGCGCCAGCAGCACGCGGCCCTTGGGTCCGATGGTGTCCCGGAGCTGTGCCACGGTATTTTTGCAGAAATCCCCCATCGTCCACGTGCCCTTGGCACCGCAGATTTCGTAAAGGAAGTTGCGCAGCATCCGGCTGCCGAACTGGGTGTGATTCACCTCCGGGTGGAACTGAACACCGTAGAAGCCCCGGCTCTTGTCGGCAATGGCGGCGTTGGGGCAGGCGTCGGTGTGGGCGACCAGCGCAAAGCCCTCCGGAACCTTCGCCATGTAATCGCCGTGGCTCATCCACGAAATGGCCTGCTCGGGGATGCCCTTGAACAGCTTGCAGCCGGTATCGTAATAGGTGACGGTCTTGCCGTACTCCCGGGCGGTATCCTCCTGCGCGGCAGTGACCTGACCGCCCAGCGTATGCGCCATCAGCTGGCAGCCGTAGCAAATACCGAGGATGGGAACCCCCAGCCGGAACACTTCCGGGTCAACGTGGGGAGATTCCTCCAGATACACGCTGTTGGGGCCGCCGGTGAAAATGATGCCCATAGGCGCAAAGGCGCGGATCTCGTCCAAGGTCATGGTGTAGGGCTTGATCTCGCAGTAGGCGTTCTGCTCCCGTACCCGCCGGGCGATCAGCTGATTGTACTGTCCGCCAAAGTCCAGAATCAGGATTTTTTCTTGCATACAGTGCTCTCTCCTTCCCTGCCGCGACGCCGGTTAAATATTGATCTCCGCCTGTTCGCTGTCGATACCGGCGATCAGAGGGGCTACCTTTTTCACATAGCTTTCCACTTGCTCCGCGCACCGGCCGGTGTACAGCATGGGGTCGAGAACGGCCTCCATCTCCTGCTTCGTCATGCCGAATTCCGAATGGCCGGCCAGATCGGCCAGAAGATCCCAGCGTTCGCCGTTTTTCATCTTGGCCGTGGCGTCCATGGAGCAGGTGCGGATGATCTCATGGAGCTGCTGACGGTCGCCGCCGTTCTTGACGCCCTCCATCATCAGATTTTCCGTGGCAATGAAGGGCAGATATTCCCGCACGGTCTTCTCCACGATTTTTTCGTTCACATGCAGACCGTCGGTGACGTTCTGTGCCAGCCTGAGAATGGCGTCGGCGCAGAGGAAGCCCTCCGGCATGGAGATGCGCCGGTTGGCGGAATCGTCCAGCGTGCGTTCCAGCCACTGGGTGGAAGCGGTCATGGGAGCGTTCAGCGCGTCCGCCATCAGGTAGCGGGACAGGGAGCAGATGCGCTCGCAGCGCATGGGGTTGCGCTTGTAGGCCATGGCGGAGGAACCGATCTGGTTCTTTTCAAAGGGTTCTTCCACCTGACGGTCGTGCTGCAAAAGTCGAATGTCGTTTGCCATGCGGTAGCAGCTCTGGGCAATGGAAGACAGGCAGTTCAGGATGCGGCTGTCCAGCTTCCGGGGATAGGTCTGGCCGCAGACGTCGAAGCACTGGGTGAAGCCAAAGTCCGCGCTGATGCGGCGGTTCATCTCGTCGATTTTCGCCCCGTCGCCCTCAAACATCTCCAGGAAGTTGGTTTCCTTGCCGGTGGTTCCCCGGCAGCCCAGAAATTTCATGGTTTCCACGACAAAATCCAGCTCGACCAGATCGCTGACCAGATCCTGCATCCACAGCGTCGCCCGCTTGCCAACTGTGACCAGCTGGGCAGGCTGATAATGGGTGTAGCCCAGAGTGGGGGTCGCCTTGTACGTTTCCGCGAAGCGGGAAAGGTTGGCGATGACCTTCAGCAGCTCTCCCCGGAGGTATTTCAGGCCGTCCCGGTAGAGAACGATGTCGGCGTTATCGGTGATATAGCAGCTGGTGGCGCCCAAATGGATGATACCGGCGGCGGAGGGCGCGGCCTTACCGTAGGTATACACGTGGGCCATCACGTCGTGGCG
>ENA-UERG01002527-UERG01002527.1-human-gut-metagenome-genome-assembly--contig:-NODE-2527-length-12943-cov-8.528292_pt1 | contig 12943 bp, 10 predicted proteins | sample MGYA00242954_ERZ507954 | MGnify/ENA primary metagenome ERZ507954 (study PRJEB26167, sample SAMN06115478) | human gut metagenome | host: Homo sapiens | place: China:Sichuan | collected 2015-01-21... | reverse complement strand
GTCAAACAGACGCATGGCCACCAGCATGGTGATGGAAAAAGTGACCGTCATGGCAAGGATCACGATGGTGACCGCCATGCCGATGGAGATTTTACGGTTCATGTCAGCTTCCTCCCTGTCAGAACAGCAGCATCATGAAAATACTGCCCAGCAGCGAGAGCACAAACACCCCTGCCAGCAGCAGGCAGGCGATGCGCAGCATCCGCTTACGTTTTTGTTCGTTCATAAAAACCAGACTCCTTCACGATGGATCAATTGTGCGGGAACGGGATGTAGCCGCGGGGGTTGACGGCGTTGGCCTTGCTGCCGCCCTTCCACACCTCCAGATGCAGGTGGTTGCCGGTGGAATTGCCAGTGCTGCCCACATAACCGATGATCTCACCCTGCTTGACATACTTGCCCGCCGACGTTGCCACCGAGCGCATATGGCCGTACAGCGTACTGTAAGCCACACCGTCCGACATTTTGCCGTGATAGATGATGACATAGTTGCCGTAGCCGCCGCTGGACCAGCCTGCCACCTGCACATAGCCGCTGGCGGCTGCGTAGATGGGGGTGCCGCCGCCGGCAGCCAGGTCGATGCCGGCATGCAGCTTGTTCACGCCGGACACCGGGTTCTTGCGCCAGCCGTACTCACTGGAAATGCGGCTGTAGCTCTTCAGCGGGCAGATAAAGCCGGTAAAGCTCAGCTGAGGCTGGCTGGAAGCCGCCTGCGCAATGAGTTTCTGGATCTGGCTCTTCACGGCCTCGTAGTTCAGCTCGTCCGACTCGATGGCGGCCTGTGCGGCAGCCTGGGCCTTTTTTGCATCGGCCGCCGACATCCGGGCCGCCGAGATGCTGCTGTTCAGCTCGCTCTGCTTGGACTGCATCTGGCTGTTCTGGCTGTCCAGCTCTTTCTTCTGGCTCTGCAGGTCGGCCTTCTGGCTCACCAGCTCGGCACGGTCGCTTTCCAGCGCGGTCTTGTCGGCTTCCAGCCCGGCCTTGGCGGTTTTCATGTTGTCCATGATCTCGGTGTCCTTCACCGAGATGTCCTGCATGACCTCGTTGAAGGTCAGCAGCTCATACAGGTCGTTCACCGCGCTGAGCATGGCCACGCTGCCGCCGTCCCGCAGCTCCTGCATGGCGGCCATGTGCTTTTTGAAGTCGCTCCACTGGTCCTGGATCTCCAGCTCCTTTTCCTCGATCTCCGTTTCCTTTTCGGCGATCTCGGTCTCCTTGGCGCTGATCTCCTGTTCCTTCTGGCCGATGCTGTTCTGCACCGAGGCGATCTGCCCGCTGAGCACACTGATCTGGTCCTGAATGACGCTGACGCGCTCCTTCAGTTCGCTTTCCAGCGCCTTGGCGGCAGCTTCTTTCTTTTTGGCATTGTTCAGTTCCTGCTCATGCAGCTTGATGGACTGCGACAGCTTGTTCAGCTTGTTCTGCAGGCTGGACATACTGCTGCTGCCCGTGGCCGCCGAAGCCGGGTATACCGTAGCCGTGACCAGCAGGCAGATGCAGGCCAGGCACAGGCTCACCGCACGCACCACGCGGGTGCGGGGGCTTTCCGGCCGGGCATGACGGGCTTTGTGGCCCGGTGCGTGGAGCCGGAAAGGTTTTGCGTGCATTGCTTTTTTCATGGACGTCTCCTTTCGGTCAGACATTCAGATGCTTGCGGATGGAGAACATGCTGCCCAGGCCGCCCACCAGAGCGCCGCCCGCCAGGCTGTAGAGCACGACGGTGGGCCAGACGTTGGCCACCGGCACCAGGGCATGGCCCATGATCATCTGCCACAGGCCGCCCAGGGTGCTGGCAGCACTGACGGTATAGGAGTAGGCGGCAAGGCTCACGCCCGCCGTCAGGGCGCCGGAGATCAGGCCCATGGCCAGGCCCTCGACCACAAAGGGCAGGGTGACCAGCGCATTGGTGGCACCCACATACTTCATGATCTCGATCTCACGCCGACGGGCAAACACGCTCAGGCGGATGGTGCTGCCCACCGTGATGATGCTGACCGCCATCAACACCAGGATCACGATCTGGCCCACCTTGGTCACGGCCTGCTGGACCTCCACAAAGGTCTGGGTCATCTCAATGGGGGCGGTAACGCTGTACACGCCCGGGATGCTCTGGAAGTTCTGGCTCATGGCCTGCATCTGGCTCAGGTCTGCCAGAGAGACACGGTAGTTGGCCTTGAAGGGGTTATCATTCTCAAATTCGTCCAGCAGGACGGCGTAATCCGCCATGTACCCACGGTACTGGTTGAGCACGTCCTCCTTGGACATGTACTGCACCCGGCTCACGCCCGGGGTGGCAGTGATGCGCTCCCCTACCGACTGGATGGTGGCATCGTCGGCTTCGGGGTCCACATAGACCACCATCTCGTTCTGCTGGCCCAGATAGTTCACCATGCTGTCCACATTGACTTCCGCCAGCGTGGCAAAGGTGTTCAGGGTCATACAGACGCTCAGGGAGGCGATGCAGGCAATGGTCATGGCCCAGTGCTTGCCCAGGTTGCGCACGCCGCGCACCACAAGGAAACCGAACGTAGAAGGTTTCATCATACCAACGACACCTCCATTTCCAGTTCCTTCGGGTCTACGGGCGGGTGGGGGATCATGGAGCCCGTGGGCACATCCGAGATGATGTGTCCGCCGGACAGGGTGACCACGCGGCGGTCAAAGTGACGGACCAGCTCGTGCTCATGGGTGACCACCAGCACAGTGATGCCCATCTCGCTGACACGCTCCAGCAGCTCCATCATCTCAAGGCTCAGCTCGGGGTCGATGTTGCCGGTGGGCTCGTCTGCAATCACCAGCTTGGGGGCGTGGGCCAGGGCGCGGGCCACAGCCACACGCTGCTGCTCACCGCCGGAGAGCAGGTCGGGGTAGACCTTTGCCTTGTCCTCCAGGTGGACAAGCTCCAGCATGTAATTCACGCGCTCCTTGATCTGCTTGTGCCCGATGTTGGTAACATGCATGGCAAAGGCAATGTTCTCGTAAACGGTCATGGTGGGGATGAGCCGGAAATCCTGAAAGATGATGCCCATCTGACGGCGCAGGTAGGGGATCTTGCGGCGGCGCAGGCGGGCAACATCCTGCCCGTTCACCAGCACGCGGCCCTCGGTGGGGGTCTCCTCGCGCAGGATCAGCTTGAGCAGGGTGGATTTGCCCGCGCCCGAGTGACCCAGCAGAAATACAAACTCGCCGTCATCCACATGGAAGTTGACATCCTCCAGGGCAGGCTTTGCGTTGTGCTTGTACTGCTTTGAAACGTGTTCAAAATCTATCATGCATTTTTCGCTCCCAATAATTTTCTCCAAACCAAAAAGAACCGGCCAGCATCGGTTTCGAGCGGCCGGTTCTGCGCCGACGGCTTTGTGCCGCAAGCGTTTGCTTAATATTTGGCCGGGTTGTTGGACAGGTACTTCTTGACCATCAACGCCACCTTAAAGACGATGGCATCGTCGAACTCACGCAGATCCAGACCGGTCAGCTTTTTGATCTTTTCCAGACGATACACCAGCGTGTTGCGGTGGACGAACAGACCGCGGCTGGTCTCGGAGACATTCAGGTTGTTCTCGAAGAAGCGCTGGATGGTGAACAGGGTCTCCTGGTCCAGGCTCTCGATGCTGCCCTGCTTGAACACTTCGCGCAGGAACATCTCGCAGACCGTGGTGGGCAGCTGGTAGATCAGACGTGCGATGCCCAGATTGTCGTAGCGGATGATCTGCTTTTCGGTGTCGAACACCTTGCTGACCTCCATGGCGATCTGTGCTTCCTTAAAGGAAGTAGCCAGGTCCTTCACGTTGGCGATGGGGGTGCCGATGCCCACGACAGCCTTGATGTAATGCTCGCCGGACAGGGTGTCCACGATGCTGGCGGCCAGCTTCTCCATATCGGTGCGGTCGATGCCCTTGCGGATCTCCTTGACCAGGACGGTGTCCGTCTCGCTGATGTTGAAGACGAAGTCCTTCTGCTTGTCGGGGAACAGGCTGCTCACCACGTCGTAAGCGGAGATGTCGCCGCCGCTGGTGACGCGGACGATGAACACCACGCGGGAGACGTCGGTGGCAAAGTGGAGCTCACGGGCCTTGGCGTAGATGTCGCCGGGCAGGATGTTGTCCAGCACCACGTTCTTGATAAAGTTGGCTTTGTCGAACTTCTCGTCGTGATACTGCTTGATGCTCTGCAGGCTGATGGACAGCACAGCGGCAAACTGGCCCGCAGTCTCGTCCGCACCTTCCACAAAAACGGCATAATCGTTATGCTTTGCGCTGGAGAACTGCTGGTAGGTGTAGCCATCCCGCACGAAGCGGTCACCGGCCGTCAGACGCTCTGCCATAAAGCCCTCGCGCACCTCGCCGATCAGATTCAGCTCCGAGCAGGAGATGACAGCGCCGGTCTCATCCACCACGCCGACCACGCGGTCGATCGCGTCCTTCATCTGGTAGATCACGCTCTGAAATACTCTATTGGCCATAAATGGATACCCCTTTTCCTCTCTTGTGCAAACCGCAGGTGGGCGGGATTGTGATTTTTAACAATTTCGCCGCATTACATTTTATATTTTACACAAAAGAATTTACTTTTGCAACATATTTCACCAAAAAAAATTCTTCTTTCTTGGTGAAATTATCTTTCGGGGTCATTTTCGGGCCAAAAAGGGCCTTTCTGCGTGGTTCTGAGGGCTATTTTACCGGTAAAATGTGATACTTTTTTGAAAACCGGGTGAAAAGCCGTCCTTTACCCCGTGGTAATTTTCGCCACCTCGTCGGCTGTCAGCTCCCGCCACTGGCCCGGGGCAAGGCTCTCGTCCAGCGCAAGCCCCCCGATGGCGTCCCGGTGCAGGGCGTTGACGCCCGCACCGTAGACGCCGAACATCCGCTTGATCTGATGATACACGCCCTGCCTGAGCAGGACGCGGACCGTCAGCCCGTCGGGGGTGAGGGCGGACACTTCCGCCGGCGAAAGGGCCGTGCCGTCGGCAAGGGTGACGCCTGCGGCAAAGCCGGCCTTCATCTCTTCCGTCAGCGGGGTGTCGATGACGACGGTGTAGGTCTTGGAGACATGGCGCCTGGGCGCGAGGATGTCGTGGGCAAAGCCGCCGTCGTCCGTCAGCAGGACGAAACCGGTGCTGGTCTTGTCCAGCCGCCCCGCCGGGAACAGCTCCCGCCGGGGATAGGCATCCCCCACCAGATCCACGACCGTCGTGTCCCGCTTGTCGGTGGAGGCGCTGACGACGCCCTCGGGCTTGTTGAGCATGAGGTAGACGAACTGCTGGTAGGCCAGCGCCTTGCCGTCCACCGCCACGGCGTCAGCCTCTTTCAGCTGGGTATCCCCTTTCCTGCAGACCGCGCCGTTGACCGTAACGCGGCCTTTCGCCAGCAGTGCCTTCGCCTCGCTCCGGGTGCATTGGGCCGTCTCGGCTAAATATTTATCGAGTCGCATGAAAACTCCTTCTGTGTGCAGAAAAGAGGCCGTTGCCTGCGGCAACAGCCTCTTTTCCTGTAAAATCACGTTTAGACGCTCAGGTTTGCGTGCTGTTCCACAGCATCCGGGTTGGCGTCAAAGATGGGCTTGAGGATGTGAGCGATGAACTCCTCCACCTGCTGGGGAGCACGGCCCACAAAGTTCTCCGGCACAAGGCCCGCCACGATCTCCTCCTTGGTCAGACCAAAGGCCGGGTCGGCGGCGATGCGGTCCACCATGTCGTTGGGCAGACCCTCTTCCTTGACCTGCTTGCCGGCGGCGATGGCGTGCTGGCGCAGACGCTCGTGGAGCTCCTGACGGTTGCCGCCCTTCTCCACGGCCTGCATCATGATGTTCTCGCTGGCCATGAAGGGCAGCTCGGCCATCAGGCGGCTGCGCACGACCTTCGGGTAGACTACGATGCCGTCGGTGACGTTGAGCATGATGTTCAGGATGGCGTCGGCGGCGAGGAAGCCCTCAGCCATGGCAACGCGCTTGTTGGCGCTGTCGTCCAGCGTGCGCTCGAACCACTGCGTGCCGGTAGTGAAGCTGGGGTTGAGCACATCCACCATCAGGTAGCGGCTCAAAGCGCAGATGCGCTCGCAGCGCATGGGGTTGCGCTTGTAAGGCATGGCGGAGGAACCGATCTGGTTCTTCTCAAACGGCTCTTCCATCTCCTTGAAGTTGGCCAGCAGGCGCAGATCGGTGGCGAACTTCATGCAGCTCTGGCCGATGCCGGCCAGTGCGTTGAGGATGAAGGCGTCCACCTTGCGGCTGTAGGTCTGGCCGGACACCGGGATGACGGCCTCGCTGTCGAAGCCCATCTCCTCGGCGATGGAAGCATCCACGGCGCGGATCTTATCGGCGTCGCCCTTGAACAGCTCCATAAAGGAAGCCTGGGTGCCGGTGGTACCCTTGACGCCGCGCAGCTGCAGAGTTGCCAGACGGTGGTCGATCTCGCTGAGGTCCATCACCAGCTCGTTGGCCCACAGGGTAGCGCGCTTGCCCACGGTGGTGGGCTGGGCAGGCTGGCAGTGGGTGTAGGCCATGCAGGGCATATTCTTATACTCCTCGGCGAACTTTGCCAGCTTTGCCAGCACGCCGATGAGCTTCTTGCGCACCAGCTCGAGGCCCTGACGCATCACGATGATGTCGGTGTTGTCGCCGACATAGCAGCTGGTGGCACCCAGATGGATGATGCCTGCCGCCTTGGGACACTGCTGGCCGTAGGCGTAGACATGGCTCATGACGTCGTGGCGCACCAGCTTCTCCCGCTCGATGGCGACTTCATAGTTGATGTCGTCCACATGAGCTTCCAGCTCGGCCACCATCTCGGGGGTGATATTGGTCAGGCCCTGCTTCATCTCGGCCCGGGCCAGCGCCACCCACAGGCGGCGCCAGGTGCGGAACTTGTTGTCGTCCGAGAAGATGTACTGCATCTCATCGGAGGCATAACGGGTGGAAAAAGGGCTGATATAACGGTCATGCTGAGACATTGGTTGTTTCCTCCTTGTAGCCCTCTCAGTCTGCCTCCGGCAGCCAGCTCCCCCAAAGGGGGAGCCATTGGCAAACCGGGTAACTCTGCGCTGTCCGCCGGAAGTGTACTGGCACATCAAAGGGCGGGCCTCGCTGCAGAGGGCAGAAGCTTCTCAGCAGGGCATTTTGTCAAGCTGCTGTGAATCTGTACAGCAGGGCACTATCGTTTCCGAAACAGAAAACTTTATTCATCCTGCTCAGACCTGACCGACACGCCAGTGGCTCCCCCTCTGGGGGAGCTGACGCGTAAGCGTCTGAGAGGGCTATTATACCATCAAATCTTGAAATAGTCCACGCCGCCCTCAAAAATAGGCTGATACTTGTCGCCGGTGACGTTCTTGTACAGGTACTCGCCGCTGCGCTCCGAATGGCCCATCTTGCCGAAGACACGGCCATCCGGGCTGGTGATGCCCTCGATGGCGAGGACGGAGCCGTTGGGGTTGTACTTCATGTCCATGCTGGGGCTGCCGTCCTGATCGACGTACTGGGTCGCGATCTGGCCGTTGGCGATGAGGGTGTCCAGCACGCTCTGAGGTGCCACGAAGCGGCCCTCACCGTGGCTGATGGCCACGGTGTGCTGGTCGCCCACGCTGCACTTGGACAGCCAGGGGCTGCCGGTGGAGGCGATACGGGTGCGCACCAGCATACTCTGGTGGCGGCCGATGGTGTTGAAGGTCAGGGTCGGGTCACAGGCCGTGATGGGGCGGATGTCGCCGTAAGCGGCCAGACCCAGCTTGATGAGGGCCTGGAAGCCGTTGCAGATGCCCAGCATCAGACCATCCCGGTGCTGCAGCAGGTCGCGGACTGCCTCAGTGACCGCAGGATTGCGGAAGAAGGAGGCGATGAACTTTGCGCTGCCGTCCGGCTCGTCGCCGCCGGAGAAGCCGCCGGGCAGCATGACGATCTGGCTCTCGTTGATGGCCTTGACCAGTGCCTCGCAGCTGGCGGTGACGTCAGCGGGGGTCAGGTTGCGGATGACCAGCACCTCGGGGTCTGCACCGGCGCGGGCAAAGGCGTGGGCGGTGTCGTACTCGCAGTTGGTACCCGGGAAGACCGGGATGATGACCTTCGGCTTTGCCACGCCGATCTTGGGCGCAGCGGGGGCGGTCAGGCTGCCGTTGATCTTCTCGACGGCGGGGCCGGCCTTGCGGTAGGGATAGACGGGCTCGAGCTTGCTCTCCCAGATCTCCTGCAGCTGAGCCATATCCAGCTTGTCGCCGCAGCACTCGAAGGTGTAGTCTGCGGTGGTCTCGCCCAGCAGCTCACCAGCCGGGGCGTCAGAGACCATCTCCAGCACGATGGAGCCGTACATGGGCTTAAACATATCGTGGGTGGTCATGTTGTTCATCATCTTGAAGCCGATGCGGTTGCCCAGACCCATCTTGAAGAGAGCCTCGGCCAGACCGCCATAGCCCACAGAGGAAGCAGCGGCCACCATGCCATCTTCCATCATCTGCTCAACTTTCTTATAGTTGGCCTTCAGGGAGAAGAAGTTGGGGCAGCCGGTGACGGGGTCCAGGATGGGCCGGATGAGGACGACGGTGCTCTCAGGCTTCTTGAACTCGGTGGAGACGACGCGGCTGGCCTTGCCGATGGCGGTGGCGAAGGACACCAGCGTGGGAGGCACATCCAGCTGCTCGAAGGAGCCGGACATGCTGTCCTTACCGCCGATGGAGGCGATGCCGAGGCCGATCTGTGCGTCCAGTGCGCCCAGCAGAGCGGCCAGCGGCTTGCCCCAGCGCTCCGGGGAAGTGCCAAGGCGCTCGAAGTACTCCTGGAAGGTCAGGTAGGCGTCCTCATAGCGGAAGCCGGAGGCCACCAGCTTGGTCACACTCTCGACGACGGCCATCCGTGCGCCCACATACTGGTTGGCGCTCATGAGGTAGGGGTTGTAGCCCCATGCCATGCCGGAGCAGGTGTTGGTCTCGCCGTCCACGGGCAGCTTTGCGACCATGGCGTTCTGGGGGGTCAGCTGGCATGCGCCGCCGAAGGGCATCAGCACGGTGGCCGCGCCGATGGTGGAGTCGAATCGCTCAGAAAGGCCCTTCTTGCTGCAGACGTTCAAATCGCCCACCATGTTCTTCATCTTCTGCTCGAAGGTCACGCCGGCCCACTGGGGCTGCCAGACAGTCCCCTTCTCGATGTGGACGTTCTGGTGCTTCTCAGCGCCGTTGGAGTTCAGGAACTCGCGGCTGATGTTGACGATGGACTTGCCGTTCCACACCATGTTCAGGCGCTTTTCCTCGGTGACCTTTGCCACGGGGGTGGCCTCAAGGTTCTCCTCGGTGGCGATGGCGATGAACTTGTCCACGTCCTCAGGGGCCAGAGCCACGGCCATACGCTCCTGGCTCTCGCTGATGGCCAGCTCAGTGCCGTCGAGGCCGTCATACTTCTTGGTGACCTTGTTCAGGTCGATATACAGGCCGTCGGCCAGCTCGCCGATGGCGACAGAGACGCCGCCGGCACCGAAGTCGTTGCAGCGCTTGATCATCTTGCAGGCGTCCTCGCGGCGGAACAGGCGCTGCAGCTTGCGCTCGATGGGGGCGTTGCCCTTCTGGACCTCAGCACCGCAGTGCTCGAGGCTGTCCAGCTTGTGGGCCTTGGAGGAACCGGTGGCACCGCCGATGCCGTCGCGGCCGGTGCGGCCGCCCAGCAGAACGATGACGTCGCCGGGAGCGGGGCATTCGCGGCGGACGTGGGAAGCGGGCGTTGCGCCCACAACAGCGCCGATCTCCATCCGCTTTGCCACATAGCCGGGGTGATAGATCTCATCCACCTGACCGGTGGCAAGGCCGATCTGGTTTCCGTAGGAGGAATAACCGGCGGCAGCGGTGGTCACCAGCTTGCGCTGGGGCAGCTTGCCGGGCAGAGTCTCACTGACGGGCTTGAGGGGGTCGCCTGCGCCGGTGACGCGCATAGCCTGATAGACGTAGCTGCGGCCGGACAGCGGGTCACGGATCGCGCCGCCGATGCAGGTGGCAGCGCCGCCGAAAGGCTCGATCTCCGTCGGGTGGTTGTGGGTCTCGTTCTTGAAGAGGAACAGCCAGTCCTCATCCTTGCCGTTGACGTCGCACTTGATCTTCACGGTGCAGGCGTTGATCTCCTCAGACTCGTCGAGGTTCTTCAGGATGCCCTGCTTTTTCAGTTCCTTGGCACCGATGGTAGCCAGGTCCATCATGCAGCGGGGCTTGTTCTCCCGGCCCAGATCGGCACGCATGGCCATGTAGCGGTCGAAGGCCTCCTGCACCACGGCATCGTCGATCTGGACGTCATCCAGAATGGTTCCGAAGGTGGTGTGGCGGCAGTGGTCCGACCAGTAGGTGTCGATCATCTTGATCTCGGTGATGGTCGGGTCGCGCTTCTCCGAGCGGAAATACTCCTGGCAGAACTTGATGTCGCCCAGGTCCATGGCGAGGCCCTTCTCGTCGATGAACTTTTTCAGACCCGCCTCATCCAGCTCGTTGAAGCCGTCCAGCACCTCCACTTCGGTGGGGATGGGATACTCCATCTTCAGGGTAGCCCTGGTGTCCAGCGAAGCCTCGCGGGCCTCCACCGGGTTGATGACGTATTTCTTGATCTCAGCCACCTGCTCATCGGTCAGGGTGCCTTCCAGCAGGTAGACGCGGGCAGAGCGCACCAGCGGGCGGTCGCCCTGGCTGATGAGCTGGATGCACTCGGCGGCAGAGTCGGCGCGCTGGTCGAACTGGCCGGGCAGATACTCCACGGCGAAAGACACGCCGTCGGAGACGGGCAGCTCTGCATAGGTGTTATCCACCGGCGGCTCACTGAACACGGTGGGGACGCACTGCTCGAACAGAGCCTCGTCGATGCCCTCCACGTCGTAGCGGTTGAGCAGACGCAGACCGTTCAGCTCCTTGATGCCCAGCAGAGAGACGAGCTCATTGCGCAGGCTCTGGGCCTCGCCGTCGAAGCCGGGTTTCTTTTCAACATAGATACGATATACCATTGGGAAATCCCCCTTGTTGTCAGCCCTCTCAGTCACCTTCGGTGACAGCTCCCCCAAAGGGGGAGCCACTGGCGTGTCGGTCAGGCCGCACAGCCTGAGAGGAGTTTTATTTTACCAGAAACAGAAGTGCTCCGCTGTCCAGATTCACGACATCTTAACAAGTATTATTGTTCAGAAGCCGCTTTTCTTGACAACAGCGCACTGTATTTTGCGGCATATATGCTTTCAGCAGTCAGCTCAGAGCTTCCCGGCCTGCCAAAGCCTCTCCCCTTGGGAGAGGTGGCATTGCGAAGCAATGACGGAGAGGGCAGGCCCGGTGCGGCAAAGCCGCCGCACAGCGATAAGCAGGCCCTTCGTCAGAGCGATGCTATCGCCATGCCTGCGCATCTTTGTCAGCATCCTTGCCCTCTCAGTCACCTTCGGTGACAGCTCTCCCAAAGGGAGAGCCTTCAGAGCTTCATTTACTGCTTCTCTGCCAGCGCTTTCAGCGCCCGCATCCCGATGTCGGTGCGCTTGTGCAGCTTGTCGAAGTGGATGTGCTCCGCCGCCTCGTAGGCGATGGAGATGGCGCGGGGCAGGCCGGGTGCGGTGGCCGTCACACCCAGCACACGGCCACCGTTGGTGACGAGCTGGCCGTCCTCGGTGATGGCCGTGCCGGAGTGGTAGACCGTGACGTCCGGCTCATCGGGCAGCTGGCCATCCACCAGACCGGTGATGGGCTTGCCCTTCTCGTAGGCCACCGGGTAGCCGCCGGAAGCGAGGATGACGCAGGCAGCAGCGCCGTCGGAGAACCTGACCTCGGTGTCGGCCAGCGTTCCCTCGGTGCAGGCGGTCATGACCTTGAGCAGGTCGCTTTCCAGCAGGGGCAGCACCACCTGGGTCTCAGGGTCGCCGAAGCGGCAGTTGTACTCGATGACCTTCGGGCCGTCCGGGGTGAGCATCAGGCCGAAGTAGAGGCAGCCCTTGAAGGGGCAGCCCTCAGCGTTCATGGCCTTGATGGTGGGCAGGAAAATTTTCTCCATGCACTCGGCAGCGATGGCCGGAGTGTAATAGGGGTTCGGCGCGACGGTACCCATGCCGCCGGTGTTCAGGCCGGTGTCGTGGTCGTTGGCGCGCTTGTGGTCCATGGAGGACACCATGGGCTTGACCACCTTGCCGTCGGTGAAGCTCAGCACACTGACCTCAGGGCCGGTGAGGAACTCTTCCACCACGACATGGTTGCCGGAAGCGCCGAACTTTTTGTCCAGCATGATCTCCTTGACGCCCTCGGCGGCCTGCTCTTCGTTCTCGCAGATGAGCACGCCCTTGCCAAGCGCAAGGCCGTCGGCCTTGATGACCACCGGGTATTTGCCCTCAGCCTTGATATACTCCATGACCTTGGCGGGGTCGTCGAAGGTCTCATACTTTGCGGTGGGGATGCCGTACTTCTTCATGAGGTCTTTCGAAAAGACCTTGGATGCCTCGATGCGGGCAGCGGCCTTGTCCGGGCCGAAAGCCGGGATGCCGACTGCCGCCAGCGCATCCACCATGCCCAGTGCCAGCGGGTCGTCCTGAGCCACCACGACGTAGTCGAACTTTTCCGTCTCCGCAAAGCCGACCATCGTTTCCACATCGGTGGCCTTGATGTTGACGCAGTGGGCGTCATAGCCGATGCCGCCGTTGCCGGGCGCACACCAGACTTCGCCGCAGTCGGGGCTCTTCTTCAATGCCTTGATGATGGCGTGCTCGCGTCCGCCGCCGCCAACGACTAAAATTTTCTTGCTCATTTTCACGCACCTCATAACTCAACCTCTCCGTCACGGCTGACGCCGTGCCACCTCCCCTAACGAGGGGAGGCTTTGGCATTTCGTAAAGCTTTATCTCTTCGCCAGAGGCTCCCCTCGGTAGGGGAGCTGGCTGCCGAAGGCAGACTGAGAGGTTATTCCTAATAACAAAAAGGCCCTTTGCCATTACAGCAAAGGGCCTGTAGGGTGCTTAGTCGATCTCAAC